>Ga0265798_10002800_pt1 | contig 25340 bp, 18 predicted proteins | sample P3T30metagenome_FD_192430 | JGI IMG/M metagenome (GOLD analysis project Ga0265798, IMG submission 192430) | Plant litter microbial communities from East Loma Ridge, Irvine, California - P3 T30 | ecosystem: Environmental > Terrestrial > Plant litter > Unclassified | place: USA: California...
TGGTGCTGCTGAACGGCGCCTCCGGTATTGCCGTCGGTCTGGCCACCGAGATCCCGTCGCACAACCTGCGCGAAGTGGCCGATGCGGCCGTCGCGCTGATCAGGAATCCGAAGCTGACGCACGCCGAGCTGATGGCCATCGTGCCGGGCCCGGACTATCCGGGCGGCGGCCAGCTGATCACCCCTGCGGCGCAGGTGGCGGACATGTACGCGTCCGGCCGCGGCAGCATGAAGGTGAGGGCGCGCTGGAAGATCGAGGAACTGGCGCGCGGCCAGTGGCAGGCCGTCGTGTACGAGCTGCCACCGGGCACGTCGTCGCAGAAGGTGCTGGAAGAGATCGAGGAGCTGACCAATCCGAAGGTCAAGCTGGGCAAGAAGGCGCTGTCGCCGGACCAGCTGGCACTGAAGGCCATGGTGCTGGGCGCGCTCGACACGATCCGCGACGAATCGGGCCGCAACGCGCCCGTGCGCCTCGTGTTCGAGCCGAAGTCGAAGAACCAGGACCAGAACGAATTCATGCTGATGCTGCTGGCGCACACGTCGCTGGAGACGTCGGCGCCGATGAACCTCGTGATGATCGGCGGCGATGGCCGCCCGCGCCAGAAGGGCCTGTACGACATCCTGTCCGAGTGGATCACGTTCCGCTTCGCCACCGTCACGCGCCGCACGCAATTCCGTCTGAACAAAGTCGATGACCGCATCCATATCCTGGAAGGGCGCGAGACGATCCTGCTGAACATCGACGAGGTCATTCACATCATCCGCAATTCGGATGAGCCGAAGGCCGCGCTGATCGCCCGCTTCAACCTGTCCGACCGCCAGGCCGAAGACATCCTGGAAATCCGCCTGCGCCAGCTGGCACGCCTGGAAGCGATCAAGATCCAGCAGGAACTGGCCGAACTGCGCAAGGAAAAACAGGGTTTGCAGGACCTGCTGGACAATCCGTCGTCGATGAAGCGCCTGATCATCCGTGAAATCGAAGCGGATGCGAAGACGTTCGGCGACCCGCGCCGCACCGTGATCGAGGAAGCGCAGCGTGCCGTCGTCGAACAGAAGATCGTCGACGAACCGGTCACCGTCATCATTTCGCAGAAAGGCTGGGTGCGGGCCCGTACCGGCATCGGCCATGACCGCGCGCAGTTCACGTTCAAGGCCGGCGACGCGCTGCACGACGCGATCGAGTGCCGCACCGTCGATACGCTGCTGGGCTTTGGCGACAACGGCAAGGTGTATTCCGTGCCGGTGGCGGCGCTGCCGAACGCGCGCGGCGACGGCGTGCCGATCACCACGCTGCTCGACCTGTCCGGTGGCGCGCGCCTGCTGCACTACTTCGCCGGTCCTGCGGCAACGCAGCTGCTGATGGCCTCCGACGCGGGCTTCGGCTTCATCGCCAAGGCCGGTGACATGGTCAGCCGCCTGAAAGGCGGCAAGTCGTTCATCACGCTCGACGATGGCGCGAAGCCGCTGGCGCCGACGATCGTGGCGCCGGATGCCAGCGCGATCGCCGTCATCTCGGAAAAGGCGCGCCTGCTGGTGTTCGGCATGGACGAAATGAAGGTGCTGACCAACGGCGGCCGCGGCGTCACCTTGATGGAACTGGAGCCGAAGGAAAAACTGGTGGCCGCGCACGCGATCACGCAGAAAGGCGTGACGGTGCAGGGCATCGGCAATGCGCAGAAGGCGAAGGAAGAGCGCATGGGGCCTGGCCTGCTGCAGGAGCACTTTGGCAAACGCGCCCGCAAGGGCAAGGCGATGCCGACGCGGATCAAGCCGACCGGGTTGGTGCCTAACACTTGATGTAGCGGGGGACAGGCACCTGTCTCCGACGTAGCTGTGACCGAAATTGTGGTGCGCCTGCGTGCAGGACGCGATGCGTAACGGCCAACGGTGTCGCCAGCCGCCACGTCGGGGACAGGCACCTTTCTGTGGGTCGGAGACCCGCAGAAAGGTGCCTGTCCCCATTTTTTATGCCGCCGCGCGCAACGCCCGCCGCGGCACCATCCGCGCCAGATAGCGCTGCGCTGCGGCGCGTCCGGCTTCGTAGCGTCCGCGGATGCCGGCTTCCGAAAAGTCATGGTCGCCGCCGGCGGCGGCCGGGCCGCTGGCGATCACGTGCAGGTTCTTCAGCGCGCGGCGCCGCATCAGCCATTCGAACGCGGGCGTGTTCTCCACCGCGGTGCCCGCCGTGACCGATTCCAGCTTGTCGAGCATCGCCAGGAAGCCGTCCAGGCCCGCGTTGCCGCCGTATTCCGCCCAGAAGCGGTTCTGGTATTGCAGCGCCAGCGCGCGCGTCTGCACTTCACGCAGGTTGGCCGGCGACGACTGGCCGTCCGTCGGGAACAGGTCGACCACGAAGATCGGCAGCGATTCGATCTCGTCCGGCTCCAGCAGGTTGAGGAGCGCGTCGATGGGCGTGTTGCTGAACAGGCCACCGTCCCAGTAGTCGGTGCCGTCGATGCGGGTAGCCGGGAAGCCCGGCGGCAGGCTGCCGCTGGCGACGACGTGCTTTGGCGTCAGTTGTGCGCGCACGGACTTGTGATGGCCGCCGTCCGGGTGCGCGCCTCTCCCGGTGTGATTCGAGAACGTCGTCAGGCCGCCCGTGTACAGGCTGGTCGCGGTCACGCCGATGCGGATGTGGTTCGGGTCGTTCAGCTGGTCGAAGTCCAGGTGCCTGGCCAGCGTTTGCAGCATCGGCCCGGTCGTGCAGTAGCTGTTCCACGTCGGCATATTCCACACGTCCATGCGTGACTGCCAGAAGTTCGGATTGCCCAGCAGCGACAGATCGCCCTGCTTGTTGGCCGGGAACCACGGAACGGTGGGCAACGTGATCGCCTCCCAGATGCCGTTCAGGCTGGTGGCGATATCGCCGCCTTTGGCCCCGGCAATCGATGCCGCATTGATGGCGCCGATCGACACGCCTGTCACCGCAGTCGGGTGCCAGCCGTCCGCCAGCAACGCCGCCACCACGCCATACTCGAACGCACCCAGTGCACCACCGCCTTGCAGAATCAAACCCATCGCCTTTTTCATTGCCGCTCCATCACAGTAAGGGAAGCGTTAGATTGCTCGATGGCATTTCTTTGGTCTTGACTGGGATCAAATACTACGTCGGGGACAGGCACCTCCCCGGTGTGCCGGGGAGGTGCCAGTCCCCAAAAACAAGTCGTCCAGATGCAACAAAAGCCGCCGCCCGCGGTAAGCGGACGGCGGCTTTCAATGTGAAGCGCGATTAGTGCTTGGCTGCTTCTTTTTTCACATCGGCGTTGGCCTTGGCGACGGCTTCGTCGGTCTTGGCGGCTGCCAGTGCTTTTTCCTTGTCGGCTTCAGCCATCTCTTTCGAGACTTTGGCGTTGGCCTTGGCGTTTTCCTTGGCGGTTTTGGCTTCGGCTTTCGCGACTTTCTTGTCGGCCTTGGCTTCGGCTTTCAGCTTGTCTTCCGGATCGGCGTCCGCCACTTTTTCGTTGGCCTTGGCGTATTCCTTGTCGGCCTTGTGAGCTGCCTTGGCTTTTTTCTTGTCGGCCTTGTGCTGTGCTTTCGCTACGTCTTCGTTAGCGTCGGCAACTTTCTTGGCTTCCTTGTCCTGGGCCTTGGCGATATCTTTTTGTGCATCAGCCTGTGCCTCGGCGACGTTCTGGTTCACTGGCGCGGTGTTGGTCTGAGCGTGAGCAGCAGTAGCGATAACACCGGCGATCAGGGTTGCGAGCAGTTTGTTCATAATTTGGCACCTTTCAATGTGGTTTGCGTTGTTTTCTTCTTGTCACGGTTCCAGAATAAACTTTCCAACCGATATCAACTGTGCGGTACCGAACACTGAAACATTTTGTTGCCTTTCTTACTATTACTGCTTCGGCGGCCGTGAATACAGGTCGATCGTCTGCCCGATGGCCTCGGCACACACGGCGCAGAATGCTTCGCTGCGGTCGAACATCAGGCACTGCTGCTGCGAACGGTAATAACCCGTCGCTTCGTAGTTCGCGCCTTCGAACGCGCCCACTGCCTTGCCGTGCGGCGCCTTCGAGAACAGCGCATTGGTCCACGCCAGGTCGTCGCGGAACAGTTTGTTCATGTCGCTTTCCGGCCGGTTGTCCTTGCGCAGCTGCGCGCGCACTTTCTGGTATTCCCGCGAGTGCGTCTCGTACTCCGCCTTCGGCCACGGCGTCGGCAACGGCGTACCTGGTGTCACGTGGCGCGCCCATTTCACGTGGGCCGGACCGCGCAGCGCCGTCACGTTCGGCTCCCACGGCTCCATCCGTTCCCCGCTCGACTGATACGCCACGGGCGACGTGTAGTACTCGTCCGCCAGTCCGGCGAAGTGGTGGCCGAATTCGTGCACGAACAGGTAGTTGGCCCAGTCGTTGTTGGCCGCGGCGGTGCTGAACTGGCCGTAGATGCCACCGCCGCCATAGGTGTCGTTGTTGACGAGGATTTCAATGAATTCGTACGGCGCATGCTGGGCGATGTCGCGCAGCGCACGGTTATCCGTCGTCAGCACATACCGCTCGCTGCCGAAAATGTCGTAACGCGTGTTCAGCGCGGACGCGTGGTGCGTACCGGTCGACGGCCGGCTCACGCCCGACTCCTGCGTCGGCACGGCCAGCGCCCACACGTTGAAGTCGGCGGCGCGCTCGCGGAACGGCGCGACGGAGAACAGGTAATCGGCGAGGCGCCGGGCCGTCTTCTCGAACTTCTTCATCTCGGCACCCGTATAGCCATCGCCCAGGATCAGCAGATCGACCTTCTGCGGCGACGGCCCGGAAACGCGGATCGGGATCGGCCGCGCCGGCGCGGCCGGCTGCTTGCGCACGACGTCCATCGCGTCCGTGTCGATGTCCGCGCTCCAGACGATCGAGAACGCGTTGCGCTCGTCCCGTTTCAGGATGCGCACCTTGACCGGCCGGTCCGGCTTCGGAAAACGTACCGACTCGCCGAACGCCCGGCTGGCTTTCGCTGCCTCCTCCGTGCTGCGCCATTCGCCGAAAATCGTCGAGAAGCCGCGCGAATACAGCAGCTGGCCCGTCTTCGCGTCCACCACCTCGACCCGGTTGATGCCGCGGTCCGTGTCGTCGATCGTCCGGTCCATGGCACCCGGCCATGGCAGCGGTTCGATGACGACACGCTCCAGCGCATACGACTCGGCCAGCGCGTTGCCGCTGTGAAGATAATCGACCCGCACGGTGGCCGGTTGAGCGGCGGCGGCGGTGGCTGCGGTGGCGAAGGCCGCCAAGGCGGCGCCGGCAAGACTACGGATGAAACGCATGGTGTCTCCTGGATGTCACGGTCAAGCGTGGATGGCGGCTATTGTATGCCGCTGCCCCGGCCACGGTACAGCAGCGGCTTGCCCGGGACGCCGAAGCGCGCTACCCTCGTAGCACGCCCATTCAAACCACGCGCCGTGCCCTACGCCCAACCCAACGACCCCGAACAACTGCGCACCTGGCTGCTGGGTGCGGCCCGCAAGGATGCCCAGGCATTCCAGGCCCTGTACCTGGCCACGTCGCCAAAGCTGTTCGGCTTCGCGCTGCGTATCCTGCACAAGCACGAACTGGCCGAGGAAGCGCTGCAGGACGCGTTTGTCGCGATCTGGCATGCGGCCGGCCGCTACGAGGCCACGCTGGCGGCGCCGATGACGTGGATGACGGCGGTCGTGCGCAACAAGGCGTTCGACATCCTGCGCCGGCTCGATGCAGCGCCAGACATCGATGTCGCGCGGTTCGAGGCGGAGGTGCTTGGCAACGTCGAGGACACGGCCGCGGGACCGGCGGAAGCGCTGCAGACGAGCAGCGACGCGCGTGCGTTGGCACTCTGCCTGGCGATGCTGGAAAAACCCCAGCGCCAGGCGATCGGACTGGCGTTCTTCCACGACCTGTCGCATGACGAGGTGGCGCGCCAGCTCGCCCTTCCTCTCGGCACCGTCAAGACATGGATCCGGCGCGGCCTGATGAAACTGAAAACGTGCCTGGCGCGGGAGGCGACGTGAATATCCGCACCAACGCCGACCTGCGCGACCGCCTGGCCGCCGAATACGTGCTGGGCACCCTGAAAGGCGGCGCACGGCGCCGCTTCGAAGGCTGGCTGCACGGCGATGCCGGCTTGCGCCAGCTCGTGCAGGAATGGCGCGCCCGCCTCGAACCGATGGCGCAACTGACTCCGGCACGGCCGCCCCGCGCCCGGGTCTGGCGCAACATCGAGGCGCGGCTGCACCTGGAGCCGCCGCCGAAGCGTTGGCAGCTGTGGCACCGCGACCCGCTGCAATGGTGGCGCACGCTGGGCCTGACCGGCACGGCCGCCGCCATGGCGCTGGCCATCGTGCTGGCGATGCAGCGACCGGCGCAGCAGATCGACACGGTGGCGGCGCTGATGGACGAACGGGCCCAGGCCGCGCTGCTCATCACGGCCGACTACCGCAACGGCGTCATCGCGGTGCGGGTGCTGGGCGACACGCCCGTGCCGGACGAACGCAGCCTGCAGCTGTGGGCCATCACGCAGCAAGGCACGCCGCGTTCACTGGCGGTGCTGGACGAACGGGGCAACGCCCAGATTCCCCTCAACGACCGCGCACTTGGCAGCGACGTGGCACTGCTGGCCGTCAGCGTCGAACCGAAAGGCGGCTCGCCCAATCCGAACGCGCCGACCGGCCCGGTACTGTACAAAGGTTCGTGGGTGCGGATGCTGTAGGCCGTGGCCGTCAGGCGCCCGCAAGAGGCCAATCGAACACGCGCGCGCCCAGCCACGCGCAGGCGACGACCGCAATGACCAACGATGCACCGGGCAGCAGCACGCGGCGGTAAACGAACGTCGCGCGCGCCGCGAACGCGATGGGCAGCACGACGGCGACGACGGCAAGCTGGCCCAGTTCGACCCCCGCATTGAAGCCGAGCAGCGACACCGCCAGCGCATCGGGCGGCAATCCCAGGCCTCCCAGCACGCCCGCAAAGCCGAAACCATGCACGAGACCGAACAGCAACGCGGCCACCCAGCGCCGGCCCCGCACGAGCGGCCACACATTGTTCAGGGCCGCGATGACGACGGAGGCGGCAATCGCCGCTTCGACCCAGCGCGACGGCGGCGTCAGCATGCCCAGCGCGGCCAGTGCCAGCGTGAGCGAATGCGCCAGCGTGAAGGCGGTGACGGTGCGCGCCACGTCGATGGCCGCCGACCGGAAACCCGCCGCCTGGTGCCAGCGCCCGTCGCGCCAGACCAGCACGGCCGGCAGCAGCAGCGATATGAGGAACAGCAAGTGGTCGTAGCCATGCCAGATATGCTCCACGCCGTGGCGTAAGTACGCCAGGAACTGGCCCCCCTGGTTCGCCTCTTCCAGCGCCACCGTCTGCACGGGCTGTTCGCCGCCGAGGATGGCGCTGACCGTGTCGGCACCTGCGCCGATGCGCAGCAGGCCGCGGTGCTGCGCGTCGACGTCGGCGAACAGCCGATAGTTCACCGTCAACCGCTCCGCCGCCGGGCACAGTCCCGCCAGCGGCAGCACCGTGTACACGCCGTCGGTATGCTGGTCGAGCCGCTGCGGTCCCGCCACCAGGGTGCAGCGGCCACCGGCTGTGTCCAGCTGCAGCCGGGCCAGCGCATAGCGCGCGATCGCATCGTGGCGGGCGCGCAGCTCGTCCCACGTGAGTCGGCCGTCGCCATCGTCATCCAGGCCCAGCGCCGCATCGAGATCGCGCAGCGCGATATCCCAGCGCCCTTCCAGACGCGTGCCGTCGAGGCGCAAGGTCAGGTAGCTGTCGCTGGACTTGTGCGCGTACGCAGGAGTGGCCAGCAGCAGCGCCAGCAGGATCGCTAAACCTCTCACGGCGCCCTCCGCATCAGCCGGGCGATCGCCGCATCGTCCACCCCCTCGGTGCGGACCCACTGCGTCACCGGCCGCAGCGCCTGCCGGTCGCCGGCGGCCAGTCCCGCTTCCAGCAGGATGCGCGTATCGGCCAGCTCCTTCTGCACCTGCCAGTTGCGCAGGGCCAGCGCCAGCGCGGCGCGTGCATCGCCCAGCGCGTGCAAGGTAAAGCGGGCCTGTTCGCGCAGGTGCGTATCGTCGCCGCGCAGGTGCGCCGCATTGAAACGCGCCTGCAGCGTCCCACGGACCGGCGCCAGGGCACGTCCGTCGCCGAGCTGGCGCAGCGCCAGCGCTTGCCGCAGCAGCAGACCATCGACATTGTCGCGGCCCCGCAGCAGTGCCGGCACCTCGCGCGCGCGCCGCTGGTCGAGCAGGAAATCGGCATAGGCACCAAGCAGATAGATGTCCCGTGGCGCGACCCGCAGTGCGCTGCGAAAGCGCTGGTCGGCCAGCGTGGCATCGTCGCGGCGGGCGGCGAATTCCGCCAGCAGCGTCAACGCCCATGTCCGCACCGCCGGTGTCGCCTCCGGGTCGCGCCGCAGCGCCATGTCCAGCAGCTTCTCGCTGCCGCGCATGCGCGGCGTATTGGCGCTGGCGCCGGCCAGGCAGGCATAGGCTTCGAGCTGACCGGCCAGTCCCGACAGCCGCGCGCAGCTGCGCGTGGCCGCGGCGCTGTCGCCCTGCACCGCCTGGACGGTGGCGAGGGTCAGCCACGCCTGGGCATTGCGCGGATCGGCCGCGGTGAGGCGGCGCAGCTCGGCCTTGGCCGCATCGAAGCGGTGGCCGTTCTGCAGCAGCTCGGCGCGCAGCAGCCGCACGCTGTCGGGCGCGTCGGCTTTGCTCCACCACGCCGCCAGCGCGGCCTGCGCCTGGCCGAAGTAGCGCGGATCGGCATTGGCGCGTCCCAGCGCGATGCAGCGCCGCGCCAGCGCCACGGCCGCTGTCACGTCATCCGGCTGGGCCGCAACACGGGCCCGCAACAGCCGCAGGGCGTCGTCCCGCGCCGGCAGCAGAGCGACCACCGTGTCGCCGGCAGCCGGCACGTAAGGCGCCGCCGTCACGCAAGGCGACAGCGCCAGACCCGCGATCAGCAGGAGGCGTTTCACGGATCGGCCCTTCAGCGCGCTGCCGTCGTCTGCGGCGAGCCGGAAAGCGGCGGTGCCAGGTACGGGAACGCCGCCGTGAAGGCGCTGTCGTCGAGGAAGGCGCCATCGGTGAAGCGCACGGCCCCCGATGGCGCGTCCGCCGGTGCGCAGCCCAGGTTGAGGGTGCACAGCTTGCCCATCGCGACGCGCAGCTCGATGTCGACGACGTCGTCGCCCGGCCGGCGCCCGTTCGGGAAGCCAGCGTTGTCGCCATCGATGACGCCAAGGCGTTTCTGCGCGCCTTTCGGCACCGGCGCTATCGCCGTGTTCAGGCGCAGCATCTCGGCCGGCGTCACGCGAGCCGGCTGATTCAGGCCCTTTACGCCCGTCAGGAACGTCGCCACCAGGTCGTTGCGCGGGAAATTGGTGGGCGCCTTAACGCCGGCACTGCCGAACAGCGTTTCAACCAGCGCCGGCAAGGTCGGGTTGGTGACGTAGACGAGAAAGCGCGCATCGCCGGACGGCTCGCTGGCGTTGAAGCGGTCCTTGTCCTTCAGGCCGACGACGACTTCGTTCACCAGCGGCATGCCCAGGCGCGACACCTGTGCCCACGGGCCGCCCTCCTTCATGACCGGAGGTCCGCCGTCCGGATCCGCATCGAGCGTGCGCGTGCGCGGCAGGCTCGCCGTGGTCCAGCCGCCGATGACGGGATCGCGTCCGCCGGGTGCCGTCAGGCAGCTGGCCGCCACTTCCAGCGCGATGGTCGTGACGTTCTTGTCGGCCAGATCGTCGCGCGCGCTGCGCTCCGCATTCGGATCGAATTCGACGGCCGGTGCGCGGTAGTTCACCAGGTCGAACGTCTCGGCCAGGTTGACGGCAAACGAATCCTTGCGCTGGCCGACGAACATCCGCGCCGGCACGCCGCAACCGGGAATCGTCACCTCGTGCACGTGCCGCGCCGCATAGGCGGGATAGTCGGGGATGGACTTGTTGCCGATATTGTCGACCGGCTTGTCGAACATGCTGGCGCCATCGGTGCCGACGACGCGGCCCCTGGCGCCGTGGCGGCGGTCGCCGCGCGTGACGAACACGGAATACGTCTCGCGCACGTTCAGCCCGGGCGGATTGACGTCGTCGATCGGTCCGCCGTTGTTGACCAGCGGGATCGGCACGTCGACGCCGCCCACCTTGAAAGCGTTGTTGCGGTTCGTGCTCGCGAAGCGGAACTGGAACGTCAGGTCCTCGCGCCCGTCGCCGTTATTGTCGATATGGATCTCGTACAGCGCGCGCGGGTCCAGCTGGAAGAAATTCGGGCCGCCATACGGGTCCTGCAGCGGCAGGTAGTTGGCGATCAGCGTGACAAAGCGCTCGCGCCCCGGCTCGTAACTGCGGAACAGATAGAAGTCCGTCGCATCCGCCCTGGGCATGCCGGCGATCAGCGGCGCCTCGCGATGGCTGGACGCAAAGGCCTGGACGGTGCCCAGCAGCGCCAGCGCCACCGGCAGCGCGTGTTTCAACATGGTTGCCACGATGTTTCTCCTCGTTCGAACGTCAATGGGAGTACAGCGTGGCCTTATACGTATGCGCGGGCCGGACGGATTCGTTTAATTGATATTTATTTATCGGTAGCGGTACAGTGGACGGGGGATGTCGATGGGGCGGATATCGAGGCGGATGTTCAGCACCGAGTACGCTTCGGCGATGCCGGAGATGTAGCCCACGCTTTCCGGCGTCTTCGAGAAGCGGAATTCAAAGCCCACTTCCGGCGTCGTGCCGCGCGGGTTGCCACTGGCGACGCCGATGGCCTCTTCCTGGTCGCTGTCGATCAGCCGCTCCATCAGCTGGACCACGGCGTAGTTGCCCAGGATGTCGTTGCTGTAGACGGGACCGCGCAGCGCCGTGCGGCCCGCCTCGATGCGGCCGCCCGCCTTGTCCGGTGCCGGCGTAAAACTGTGCGTGATGATGTTGAACCGGTCGCCCCGGTCCAGGTAGCTGATGCGCACGTTGCTGACGTTGAAGTCCGGCTTGGCTTTGTCCCACACGGCCTGCGACGTATCGATCAGCAGGCCGCCGCTGTAGCCGATCACCTCCACCTCGCGTTGGGCATTGATGACCAGCGCGCTGTCTTCGTCGATACCCAGTCCCAGCTTGTAGTTCTTGGTCAGCATGGCCGGGATCATGCGGGCGAAACGCCCGCGCACCAGCAGATGCTGGTCGACGAACACGTCGTCGCCGATAAAGCCGAGACCCGGTGCGACTTCCTGGCCGTCCGTGATCCCGCTGCGCAGCATCGGCAGGATGGCGCGCGGGTTGTGGAACATCGTGCTGCTCATGATGGCCGCGCCGGCGCTGGTGCCGGCCACGACGCCGCCGCGCCGGTACAGGTCCCACACCGCCTCCAGCGCCGCCGTGCGCGTGCCGTCCTCGCGCACCAGCGCTTTCGTGATGCGGCTCTGGTCGCCGCCCGCGAAATACACGCCGCCGGACTTGCGGATCTTTTCCGCCAGCGCCGCGTCGTCGGCCGCCTTGCGGTAGTCGCTGCCGGCGAGGCGCACGGCGACAGGCACCGCAAACGCGTCCGCGCCGTATTTTTTCAGATAGCCGATGATGATCTCGGCGGCTTTCTCGGGCGTGCCCGAGGCCGATGGGAACACGGCGATGCGGGCGCCCTTGCCGCCGGCGAGGTTGACGATCTTCTGCCAGACGTCCGCGTTATCGCCGCGCAGGCCGCCGCCGATAATGACGAGCGAGCCTTTGGCGACGGGCAGCGGTTTTTCGGGGGCTTGCGCCTCCGTCGGGGGTTTCAGGGTTTCGGGTTCCTGGGCGAAGCCTGGCGCCAGCAGCAGCGCTCCCGCGAGGAGAGCTGCCATTTGCAAGAACAAACCGTTCAACGACACTTTTCGCATGGTTCCCCCTTACCTGTGAATCGCCTGCTACTTGAACGCGTAATTCACGCTCGCATAAAACCGCCGCCCACGCGGATCCGTGTACGTCGGGTCATACCCCGAAATGAAGAAATACGCCTGGTTCGAATACGGCGGGCTGCGGTCGAACATGTTCTGTACGCCGGCGCGCACTTTCCAGGCCGGCGTGACCGCCCACGCGCCCGACAGGTCCCACAGCGAATACGACGTGACCCGGTTCGGCGCCACGACGGTGCCGTTGTCCAGGTTGATGGCCGAGTTCTGGTCTTCGTAGCCCGTCGAGAACGTGTTCGACAGCGTGGCCGACAGCGGGCCGCGCTCCCAGTCCAGCGACAGCGTATGGCGCCAGCGCTGCACCACCATATCCGTCACGAAGCGACCCCGGTTGCTGACGAACGGATCGCCCGGCCCCGTCTGCACTGCCGACTTCAGCACATAGGTGCCGTTCAGGCGCCCGCCGACGCGGCCGATGGCCGTATCGATGCCGTGCACGTCCACCATCATGTCGATGCCGCGCGCGATCTGCGCGCCGCGATTCTCCTTGTGCATCTCGATATAGTCGATGTAGCCGTCTTCATCGCGGTGCACCAGGTTGCCGTACTTGGCGAGATTACCCAGGATGATGTCGTCGCCGATTTCGCTGATCAGGTCCGTGCGGCGGATATTCCAGTAGTCGATGCTGGCGGTGACGTGTTTCGACGGCTCCATCACGGCGCCAACGGAGAACTGCTTGCTGCGCTCCGGCTTCAGGTCCGCATTGCTGTAGCGCCGCGTGTCCCAGTTATTCGCGCAGTCGGCGTAGTTGTTGTCCACGGTGGCGCAGTAGACGGGGTCCGGCAACGTCGCGGTGGTGCTGTAAACCGTCGGGCGGTACAGGTCCGTCATCGACGGCGCGCGGAAACCGCGGCCGGCCGAGGCGCGCAGCATCAGGCGCTTGTCCGGTGTGTAGCTGACACCCACTTTCGGGCTCAGTGCACCGCCGACGTTCTCGTAATGGTCGTAGCGCGCCGAGAGCTGCGCCTGCCACTCTTTCGTGAATGGCGCCTGCAGCTCGCCGAACACGGCCTGCACGCGGCGGCTGTCGCTCGTGGCCCGGCCGCCTTCGGGCGCGGCGTCGTTGTTGATGTTGTCGCTCATGAGCAGTGCCGACGGCGTGAAATCCGTGCGTTCGCGCCGCACCTCGCCGCCCACGGCCAGCGCCAGGTCGCCGCCCGCCAGCGTGTACACGGGGCGCGACGCCTTGAAATCGACGGAGTCCATCGTGCCCTTCGCATGGCGCACGACCTCGTTGACGTGGATGCGGTCCAGCAGCGCGCGCCCTTCCGCGCCGGACGGGCCGAATGGATTGATCAGGCCCGTCGCGATCCCTTCCTGCAGCTGGTCGTACAGCACGTAGCCGTGGCCGTCCTTGTCCTTGACCGTGTTGACGCTGTGATTGACCCCGATGTCGTAGTCCCAGCCCGCCACGGTGCCCGTCAGGCCGAGCACGTAACGCTGGCTTTCGCTCGTCAGCTCACTGGTGCGGTTGCCCGCCTCGGACAGGCGCATGCGCAGTTCCAGTTCGCCCGGCACGTCGTCGTCCTCCAGCGTTTCGAGGCCCGTGCCGGCCAGCGCGGGGACGCGACTGGCGTCGATATAGGCCGTGACCCGCGCGGACGATCCCACGTAATTCGTGCGCGCGCGGCTCAGCGCCACCTCCGCATACACCTGGTTGTTCGCATCCAGTTTCAGCACGCCGCGGCTGAGGAAGTTCTGCTTGTTCGATTTCGGGTACAGCTCCGTGTCGCCCATGTAGTCGTACGTGCAGGCGTCCACGCCGCCCGTGCCGGCGGGCAGATACAGGTTGGCCGGCGGGCTGCACGACGGGATCGACAGGTTGATCAGCCGGTTCGTGATGGGGCGGCCGTTCAGCTGAAAGCCGATTTCCTGCAGGTGGTCGCGTTGCGCGGACGTCAGGCGGATATTGGACGGGCCGGTAAAGCCGGACAGCAGGTGGCCCAGCCGCTCGGGGATGCGCAGCTCGGGGATGAAGCTGCGCTGCGAGCTGCGCAGCGCTTCGGTGCTCTGCACATCCAGTACGGCAAACACGTTGTAGCCGTCGTCCTGCAGGTTGCCGATACCGGCGCTGAGCGTTGCCGCCTTCTTGCCCGCGCCGCCTTCGTCGGTGGCGCCACGATATGCATTCACTTCGACGCCGTGGAAGTCCTTGCGGGTGATGAAGTTGATGACGCCGCCGATGGCATCGGTGCCGTACAGCGCGGAGGCACCGTCCAGCAGCACTTCCACGCGAGCCAGCGCGGCCGCCGGGATGTTGTTCAGGTCCACGCCGCTCTCGTCGCCGGGAGACGCGAAGTTCGCCATGCGACGCCCGTTCAACAATACGAGCGTCGACGACGTGCCGATGCCGCGCAGGTTGGCGCTGTTCAGGCCACGCTGGTCGCCGCCCACATTGATGCTGGCGCCATCCGTCAGGCCGCCCACGTTGGCGGAGATGCGCGTCATCAGCTCGGCCGCCGTGGTGACGCCGGCCTTGTCGATCTGTTCGCGCGTGACGATCTGCACGGGCAGCGGCGTCTCCGACGCGATCTGGCGGATCGCCGACCCGGTGATCTCCACGCGCGGCATGGGGGCGGTTGCCTGGGCCAGCGCGCCGGTCGCCGTGAAGGCCAGCGCCGCGCACGGCAAGGCATGCCGCACTGCGTGCGCGACGGTCAGAAGGCGCCGGTTGGCCGGGGTGGCCGCCTGGCGATATCGCTTGCTCATTAAAACTCCTGAAACGGTTGTACGCCGGTCGGGCCGCTGCTGCCGCTTGTACTGATGCAGCTGCGCCGCGGCCGTCCGGTCATGTTAAAAAAGACACTGTTTTTACTTTACGCACGTCCGTCTGAAAACTCAACCGGAGCGCGCGCGCGTGGTGAAATGCCCCGCGATGGAGCGCAAGCGACGGCAGGCGGCCACGCCGCACCGCCGCCATGCGCGATTTTTCAATCCGGCCTCAGTCCGCGCTGGTGCGATAGAGATCGGGGAGGTAACGCTCCATCAGCGCGTCCGCGAACGGCGTCGGCGTGAAGCCATAACGCGCATACAGGCCGGAGGCCGTCGTTGTCGTCAGCATGAAGCGGCGCACCGTCTGCAGCTCGGGATGCGCCATCACGGCATCCATCAAGCGCGTGCTGTGGCCCTGGCCGCGATGGGCCGGCAGCACGAAGACGTCCAGCAGGTAGGCAAACATGGCGCGGTCCGAAATAACGCGCGCGAAAGCCACCTGCGCGCCGGTCGCATCGTACACGCCGAAGCACAGCGAGCCGTCGATCGCCCGCTGCACCAGGTCGCGCGCGATACCGGCGGCCCATGTCGACTCCTCGCTGAGGAAGCGGTGGATCATGCCGACGTCGAGCCGGCCCTTGTCGGTATCGACGACAAATGCTGCCGCCATCGTGGATGCATCCTTGCCGTGCATGCGCGCCTCGTGTGAGTCAAAAATACAACAATAGCATTGTGACAGGCAGTGGGCCAGCAAAAGGCCGCCGGGCGGCAAACGTTGTTTATAATCGGTAAATTACTGGAACCTGCCCATCATGACTGAACAACTCTCGAAAAAAGGCGAGGCCTGGTCGGCCCGCTTCTCCGAACCCGTCTCCGATCTCGTCAAGCGCTACACCGCCTCTGTCTTCTTCGACAACCGCATGGCCAAGGCCGACATCGAAGGCTCGCTGGCGCACGCCGAGATGCTGGCGGCGCAAGGCATCATTCCCGCCGCCGACCTGGACGCCATCCGTTCGGGCATGGCGCAGATCGCGCAGGAGATCGAGTCCGGCCAGTTCGAATGGCTGCTGGATCTGGAAGACGTCCACCTGAATATCGAAAAGCGCCTGACGGAGCTGGCCGGCGATGCGGGCAAGCGCCTGCACACGGGCCGCTCCCGCAACGACCAGGTCGCGACCGACATCCGCCTGTACGTGCGCTCGGCCATCGACGACATCACGGCCCTGCTGACGCAACTGCGCAGCGCCCTGGTCGACCTGGCGGAAAAGCATGCGGACACGATCCTGCCGGGCTTCACGCACATGCAGGTGGCGCAGCCGATCACGTTCGGCCACCACATGCTGGCGTACGTCGAGATGTTCGGCCGCGATGCCGAGCGCATGGCCGACTGCCGCAGGCGTGTCAACCGCCTGCCGCTGGGCGCCGCCGCGCTGGCCGGCACCACGTTCCCGATCGACCGCGAACGCGTGGCGCGCACCCTGGGCTTTGACGACGTCTGCCACAACTCGCTGGACGCCGTCTCGGACCGCGACTTCGCCATCGAATTCACGGCCGCGGCCTCGCTGATCATGACGCACGTGTCGCGCATGTCGGAAGAGCTGGTGATCTGGATGAGCCCACGCGTGGGCTTCATCGACATCGCCGACCGCTTCTGCACGGGTTCCTCCATCATGCCTCAGAAGAAAAACCCGGACGTGCCGGAACTGGCACGGGGCAAGACGGGCCGCGTCTACGGCCACCTGATGGGCCTCCTGACGTTGATGAAGGGCCAGCCGCTGGCCTACAACAAGGACAACCAGGAAGACAAAGAGCCGCTGTTCGACACGGTGGACACCGTCGTCGACACGCTGCGCATCTTCGCCGACATGGCCGGCGGCATCACCGTCAAGCCCGAAGCCATGCGCGCCGCCGCGCTGCAGGGCTATGCGACGGCCACCGACCTCGCCGACTACCTGGTCAAGAAAGGACTGCCGTTCCGCGACGCGCACGAAGCCGTGGCCCATGCCGTGCGCACCTGCGTCGACGCGAATTGCGACCTGTCCGACCTGTCCCTCGAACAGCTGCAGAAGTTCTCGCCGCTGATCGGCGACGACGTCTTTGCCGTGCTCACGCTGGAAGGTTCCGTCGCCGCGCGCGATCACGTGGGCGGCACGGCGCCGAACCAGGTGCGCGCCGCCATTGCCCGCATCAGGAGCCAGCTCGCCATGTAAGCGCCCTCCACCACCGTCACGCCGCATCACATAACACCGCAATACGGACGCCAACGCAGCGTCCGAAAACAAGCGAGGAGACAACGATGTTCATGGCAGTTTCACGGGCAATCGACAAACTGAACGATTCAATCGCGGCGGCAGTGTCCTGGGCACTGCTGCTGGCGGTGCTGATCTGCGCGGGCAATGCGCTGGTCCGCTACAGCCTCAATATGAGTTCCAACGCCTGGCTGGAAATCCAGTGGTATCTGTTTGCCGCTGTCTTCATGCTGGCTTCCCCCCACACGTTGCGGCGCGACGAGCATGTGCGCATCGACGTGGTCACCGGCCGCTTCTCGAAACGCACGCAGGTCTGGCTCGACCTCTTCGGCTACCTGTTCTTCCTGATGCCGGTCTGCCTCGTGATCCTGTATTACGGCATCCCGTTCGGCATGCTGTCGGTGCGCAGCGCCGAGATGTCCAGCAATGCCGGCGGCCTGATCGTCTGGCCCGCCAAGATCCTCGTCCCCATCGGTTTCGCGCTGATGATCCTGCAGGGTATCTCCGAGATCATCAAGCGCATCGCCTACCTGCGCGGCAGGCTCGATGCCAGCGCCTTCAGCAAGCACGCCACGACGCCCGAGGAAGAAATCGCGGCGATCAAGGCCGCCAACCAGATCAACTGAGCCGGGACCCGCCATCACAATGGAAGCATTCATCATCGCCAACATGGCGCCCATCATGTTCGGGGCGCTCGTCATCTTTTTGCTGTCCGGTTTTCCCGTCGCCTTCGCGCTGGCCGCGAACGGGCTGCTGTTCGGCCTTGTCGGCATCGAACTGGGACTGCTGAAACCCGAGCTGCTGCAAGCCCTGCCGGCCCGCATCTTCGGCATCATGGCCAACGACACGCTGCTGGCCATCCCGTTCTTCACCTTCATGGGGCTGATCCTGGAGCGCTCGGGGATGGCCGAGGACCTGCTCGACACGATCGGCCAGCTGTTCGGGCCCATCCGCGGCGGCGTGGCCTACGCCGTCATCTTTGTCGGCGCCCTGCTGGCCGCGACCACCGGCGTCGTTGCCGCCTCCGTCATCTCGATGGGCCTGATCTCGCTGCCGGTGATGCTGCGTTACGGCTATGACAAGCGCCTCGCCTCCGGCGTCATCGCCGCCTCGGGCACGCTGGCGCAGATCATTCCGCCGTCGCTGGTGCTGATCGTGATGGCCGACCAGCTGGGCCGCTCAGTCGGCGACATGTACAAGGCCGCTTTCGTACCCGGCCTGCTGCTGACGGCGATGTATTGCGGCTACGTGCTGGCCGTCTCGATCTTCAAGCCGCACCACGCGCCGGCGCTGCCCGAGGAAGCGCGCAACCTGAAGGAGCCGAACGGCGACTCCGGCGTGCGCTCGCTGCTGGTGCTGCTGGTCGCGGCCGTGGCCGCGTCGTACGGCTTCGCCCACTATTACGAGAGCACCCACCCGGCCGCGCATGCCGACGAAGTGGGCATCTTCTCGGCCGCGCTGGGCATCGTCGGCGCGTTCGTCTTCGCCGCCGCGAACCGCTACCTGAAACTGGGCCTGCTGTCGAAAATGGCCGAGAAGGTTGTCTTCGTGCTGATCCCGCCGCTGGCACTGATCTTCCTCGTGCTGGGGACGATCTTCATCGGCCTGGCCACGCCGACGGAAGGCGGCGGCATGGGCGCTGTCGGCGCCATCCTGCTGGCCATGATGAACCGCCGGCTGAACTGGGGCCTGCTGTCGCAGGCGATGATGTCGACGACGCGTTTGTCGTGCTTCGTCATCTTCATCCTGATCGGCTCCACCGTGTTCGCGCTGGTCTTCCGCGGCGTGAACGGCGACCTGTGGGTCGAGCACCTGCTGTCCGGCCTGCCGGGCGGCGCGACGGGCTTCCTCATCGTCGTCAACATCCTGTTCTTCGGCCTGGCGTTCTTCCTCGACTTCTTCGAACTGGCCTTCATCCTCGTGCCGCTGGTGGGGCCCGTGGCGGAGAAGCTGGGGATCGACCTGATCTGGTTCGGCGTGCTGCTGGGCGTGAACATGCAGACGTCGTTCATGCACCCGCCGTTCGGCTTCGCATTGTTCTACCTGCGTTCCGTGGCGCCGAAGGAAGTCAAAACCTCCGATATCTATTGGGGCGCGATTCCGTTCGTCTGCATCCAGGTGGTCATGGTGGCGCTGATCATCGGGTTCCCGCACCTCGTCTCGGTCGGCAAGAAAACGGACATGACGGAACAGATCGAACTGCAGATCGAAGCGCCGGCCGATTATGGGTCGCCCGCGGAAGATGCGAAGGAAGGGAACAAGGACGGCGAGGCGCCGCAGCTGAACTTCTCGACCGACGAGGAAGAGAAGAAGAAATAGCGATGACCAGCCCTACACTAGAAAGCGGGCCGCTGGATCCGGTCGCGCTATTGCACGACAGGGCCGCGCGGTACGATGCCGTTTTGATGACGGTCGCGGCACAAGGACAGCAGCAGTATCTGGGGACCGTAGAACGGGTCTACTCGCGCCGTTTCGAAGGGCCTGAACCCTACGCGTCCGGCCCCCTGCGCTTTGTCGGCGCACCCGGTTCCTGGGGCAATCAGACGCTGGCGGACGGCGAACGTGCCCTCGTCTTCGTCCGTTGGTTGCCGCACTCCGGGCGCTATTACCAGGAGCATTGGCACGGCCATTTCACGATCGTGGAGATGAATGACGTGGCGTACGCGGTGGCGAACTGGCACTTGCTGCAATCGACGGAGCGGACATGGGGACCGGGATGGCTGCGCGATGCCGCGTTCCTGCCAGACGAGAAGAAGCCCTGGCAAGTCGCCCTGCCTTTCGCACTGCTGGAACGCCACCTGATCGAAGAACTTGGCCACCTCGGCGTCCGGCAGGAGCCGGCCGTCGAGGAAGATTTGCCCAGGCCGCCGTCAGAGAATGTGGTCAGTGCGTAACCAATTTGGACAGCACCGCGAACGCGGCCCCCGTCTGGTCCTTGTCGAGGATCAGTGTCAGCTCGGTGTGGGTGGAGATCAGGTTGATGAGGTTGACCTTGTCCCACGCCAGCTTTTTCAGGATGGCGTGGTAGATGCCGGGGGTGCGGTGCGATTCGGCCGTCAGCTGCAGCGTGACGGCGTTCAGGTTTTCCAGCCGCGCCAGCAGGCGTTCGCCGGAAAACACTTCCTCGACCAGCGGTATCAGCAGGCGGCTGCAGATCACCATGATCTCGTTAACGCCGCGCGTCACGGTCAGGAACAGGTCGCTGCGGCGCCCCGCCTGGGCCAGCAGTCGGCGGTGGCACTCGTCGGTGCATTCGGACTGGCGGTAGGTCAGCTCGACGAGGTCGGTGCGGGCCGTCAGCTGGCCCGTTTTCTGCGCCAGCACGATGTCGCTGGAGCCCTGGTCCGGCAGGCGTTCGGACACGCGTCGCAGCGCCATCACCACGGCGGCCTGGCCGACGGGTTTCCATAAATCGTTCTCCAGCTGCGGCTGCAATTGCCGCGCCAGTTCCGACAGGTTGATCAGACCGCGCCGTAATCCCTCGCTGAGGAACGGCGAATCCATGACGATACGTTCTACTTTGGTAGCTATGGACTGCATGGCAGCTTGCCCGCAAGGGCATCCTTTCTGGGTGGACAGGTAATGCGCCGCTCCGCCGCGGGCAGCGGAGAACTGGCGTCCAAAAATCGCAAGTGCACGCCCGGCGCAATGCCCGGGCGAGGAAGGATGCTGCCTATGTGGGTGGCGCGGTGGCGCCCGGTCGATGGAGGGCGAAGTGAATACGAGCGAGAAGGCCAGATACCTTGGTCATGATTGCGTCCCTGAAGTTTGCCTCAGCGCGTGATGGGATCCGAAACCTGCTGGCACGGCGCGCCGCAAGCGGATGCGGCGGCGGCGGCAACGGGTTACGCATCCGTTCCCCTTTCCCAGCTGCGCTGTATTTGTAAGCCCGTCGGGCATACGTGGCCGTCCGGTGCCACTGTAGTGTACGGTGCAGGATTCAATTATTGCAACCATCACACAGCGTAACTGTTGCATGCGCGCCGAAAATCGAAACTGGAAACGATTACGTTGCGGCGAGCCGACAGCCGGCAGCCAACCGTGCGCCACAAAAGATGTCAAAACGGTAGTTGCGCCGTCAGCCCTGTGGCAGATGATGTCTCATTCTTAACAAAATTCGGTGGGGCGACTCATTTTGTGAGTTTTTTGACACGGCCGCAAGCGACGGAATATCGTGCCGCTCACCCGCAATCCGTCGCGGTCCTGCCCCCTCCCCCACTACCGAATTTTGGAGAAAAGATGAACCTTCGCTTGAGCATCATCGCTGCGGCTATCGCCGCACTCCCCGCTCTGCATGCCGGCGCCCAGACCCGTGGCGTCCTGCCCGAGAGCCTGATGGCCGCCCCGGTCGAGCCCATGAACGCCGCCGCCAAAGCCAACCTGGAGAACCGCCTGGCCGTACGCCGCGCCGCCGCCGGCCTGGACGACGAGCATGGCTACAAGATCACCGTGCAGCACCCGGGTGAAGCCGGCACGCGCATCACCCGTGCCCAGCACACCTTCAAGGGCCTGCGCATCTTCGGCTCCGACTCCGTGATCGTCAGCGACGACAGCGGTGAAATCATCAGCGAATCCGCATCGACCCGCCGCCAGGGTCTCTCCAGCTCGCGCGCCGCCGTGGCAGCCGGCCAGGGCATGCCCGACGTGACGGCCGCCGTCACGCCGGAAGAAGTCATCAACAGTGTCGTCAAGCGCGTCGCGCCGGTCGGCGTGCACCGCTGGAAGCCGGAAGCGGAACTGCTGATCTACCCGGTCATGAAAACAGTGCGCACCGCCGCTGCCGCCAACAAGCCAGAATTCGCGCTGAATGCGCTGGACCTGGAAGACGTCGTCGACCGCTATGAACTGGCCTACCTGGTCAAGACGCGCATGGCCACCGGTAAAAAGCTGGTGTACCGCGACAGCATCGTCAACGCCAAGACGGGCGCCGTGATCGCCGAGTGGGACGCGCTGCAGACCGTCGTCGGCCAGGGCAAGAGCCAGTACAACGGCACGGTGCCGATCAACACGACGCTGTCGGGCAGCACCTACCAGATGCTGGACACGAGCCGCGGCACGGGCGGCAAGTACGGCGGCATGGCCATCACCAACGCCAACCACAGCCCCGAATCGAATCCGAATCCAGGCTCGATCTACACCAACAGCACGAACACCTGGGGTGACGGCCAGCAGTACATCAACGGCGGCAGCACGACCAACGCCAACGGCCAGACGGCAGCGGTCAACGCGCTGTGGGGCCTGATGAACACCTACGACACAATGAAGAACGTGATCGGCTGGCGCAGCCTGGACGGCAACAACACGGCCACCTACATCGCCGTCCACGTCGACAACCAGTACGACAACGCGTTCTTCGAGCCGGGCTGCAAGTGCATGTACATCGGCGACGGCAGCAGCTTCAAGAACCTGGGCTCGATCGACGTGATCGGCCACGAGATGGGCCACGGCGTGACCGACGCCACGTCCAACCTGGTCTACTCGGGCGAATCGGGTGGCCTGAACGAATCGAACTCGGACATCCAGGGCGAAGCCACGGAAGCCTACGCCCGCGCGGGCGGCACCGGCACGACGATCCCGCTGTCGGGCAACGATTGGGTGATGGGCGCCGAAATCAGCAAGACCGGCACCCCGCTGCGCTACATGTACAAGCCAAGCAAGGACGGCTCGAGCCCGAACGCCTGGAGCAGCACGATCAAGAACATCGACGTGCACTACAGCAGTGGCCCGAACAACCGCATGTTCTACTTCCTGGCCAACGGTTCGAACGCGTCCTCGTCGAGCGACTACTACAGCCAGTACCTGACGCAGACCCCGAAAAACATGACGGGTATCGGCACGGACAAGGCGTTCCGCATCTGGTTCAAGGCCAACACCACCAAGTTCACGTCGTCGACCAACTACGCCGACGCACGCAACAAGGTGCTGCAGGCAGCCGAGGAACTGTACGGCGTGGGCAGCAAGGAAGCGACGGCCGTCAAGCGCGCCTACGCGGCGATCAATGTCGGTACCGACGTGCCTGAAACGGCCGGCGGCACGGGCGTCTCGATCACCACGCAGCCGGCGTCGATCACGGTCGCACCGGGCGCCACCGCCAGCTTTTCCGTGGGCGCCAGCGGCGGCACCTCGCCTTACAGCTACAAGTGGTTCAAGAACGGCACGCAGGTAAGCGGCGCCACGTCGGCCACCTACTCGTTCACCGCCCAGTCCTCGGACAACGGCGCCGTGATCAAGGCCACTGTCACCGATTCGTCGACGACGCCAGTGACCGCCACGTCCGGCAACGCGACGCTGACCGTCAGCACCACCGGCGGCGGCAGCTCGGAACGCGTCACCAACGGCGGCTTCGAAAACGGCACCACCGGCTGGGCCGGCACCACTGGCGCGATCGGCTCGTTCTCCGGCCAGACCGCGTACGAAGGTAGCCGCTTCGCCTACCTGGGCGGCAACGGCACCACGGCAACCGAGACGCTGACGCAGGACATCTCGATCCCGTCGACCGCGACGGCCGCCAACCTGACGTTCGCACTGCACATCGACACGGCTGAATCGGGCTCCACGGTGTACGACAAGCTGGTCGTCACGGTGAAGAACACGTCCGGCACGACGCTGGGCACGCTGGCGACGTACTCGAACGCCAACGCGGCGTCGGGCTACCAGGTGCGCAGCTTCAGCCTGCTGGCCTACAAGGGCCAGACCGTGCGCCTGTCGTTCGCGATGACGGAAGACTCGTCGGCGCAGACGTCGTTCGTGGTCGACAAGGTCAGCGTGGTCACGCAATAAGCAGGGCAGTAAGCTCGCAGTAATTGTGCCGTAATCGTTGCTCGGGCAGGTGCCGTTCGCGGCCCTGCCCGCGCTTTTGCCTGCTATGATTTCCGCTTCAGACATCAAGTGGAGCGGGAATGAGCACTATCGGAATCGGCGGCAAAAGCATCGAAGAAGCCCTGGCCAGCCTGTCGGACATGACGGCAGGCACCGCCCCCATCGCGCGGGGCGAACACCTTGCCCGCATCGAACGCGCGCAGACCTTCATGCGCCAGCAGGGCATCGCCGCCGTCTACCTGAACGCCGGCGCCAACCTGCTCTACTTCACCGGCACGAAATGGCACGCCAGCGAACGCATGGTGGGCGCCATCCTGCCCGCCACGGGCGCGCTGGAATACATCGCCCCCGCCTTCGAGCACGACACGCTGAAGGACTTCATGCTGGTGGACGGCGCCGTCAACTGCTGGGAAGAACACGAAAGCCCGTACGCGCTGTTCATCGCCGTGCTGGCGCGCATGGGCATTGCCGCCAACGCCGACCTGCCGCCGCGCATCGGCATCTGCGAAAGCGCCGCGTTCTTCATCTACGACGGCATCCGCCCGCTGGCCGCCGGCTACGCGCTGGAAAACGCCCGCACCGTGACGGCGCACTGCCGCTCCCGAAAATCCGCAGCGGAGATCGCGCTGATGCAGCGGGCGATGGACATGACGCTGGCGGTGCACGTGGCAACCGCCAGCATCCTGCGCGAGGGGATCACGACGGTCGAAGTGGAGGAATTCATCGCCCGCGCGCACAGGAAGGTGGGCGCGCCCGGTTCGTACTTCTGCATCGTGCTGTTCGGCGCCGCCACCGCGTTCCCCCACGGCGTCAGCTACGTCCAGACATTAAAAGCCGGCGACACGGTGCTGATCGACACGGGCTGCAAGCTGCACAACTACATCTCCGACATCACCCGCACGTACGTCTACGGCACGCCGTCGGAACGGCAACGCTTCGTCTGGAACGCGGAAAAGGCGGCGCAGCTGGCGGCGTTCGAGGCGGCTCGACTGGGCGTACCATGCGAGGAAGTGGACGCCGCCGCGCGCCGCTCGCTGGTTGCGAACGGCTTCGGCCCGGGCTACAAGCTGCCCGGCCTGCCGCACCGCACGGGCCACGGCATCGGTCTGGACATCCACGAGTGGCCGTACCTGGTCGGCGGCGACACGACGCCGCTGGACGTGGGCATGTGCTTCTCGAACGAACCGATGATCTGCGTGCCGGGCGAATTCGGCATCCGCCATGAGGATCACTTTTATATGACGGCAAACGGACCGGCGTGGTTTACCCAGCCGGCGCGGTCGATTGACGATCCGTTCGGGTTGGCGGCATAAGCATGGAAGGATAAGTTCCTGTCGCAGAGAAAGCGGGCTGCATGTCCCCGACGTTGATGTCAGCGTCGGGTCAAGTGCGCCGACGCCGGATGCAGCACGTCGGGGACTGGCTCCTGTCGCAGGGCATTCGCCTTGAGACACGAGCCAGTCCCCGGTGCGCGAAGGCCGTCGCCTGAGAAAGCTGCCTGTCGGATGCCGGTTGGATCTCACTGGGGACTGGCTCCTCTCGGGCCGAAGGGCCCGCGAGGTGCCTGTCCCTGACGGGCATGTCCCGGACGGGCATGTCCCCGACGTTGATGTCAGCGTCGGGTCAAGTGCGCCGACGCCGGATGCAGCACGTCG
>Ga0265798_10002801_pt1 | contig 25337 bp, 24 predicted proteins | sample P3T30metagenome_FD_192430 | JGI IMG/M metagenome (GOLD analysis project Ga0265798, IMG submission 192430) | Plant litter microbial communities from East Loma Ridge, Irvine, California - P3 T30 | ecosystem: Environmental > Terrestrial > Plant litter > Unclassified | place: USA: California...
AAGTGGATCCTTCTTGCAAGCTTGAAGCAACGATGACCAGATCGCGAGTTTCGTGTCGCAGTTCTCGACCAGGACCTCGTTTACTACAGCAGTGTCGAGAAAAGTATTCATGACTGATATGGTCAGCTCCTAAGCCACGGCCATTCTCTGTCATTAGATGAGGTAGGTGACTGTTGCCTATCAAGCGTGCTTACCAAAAGCGATGACCATGGCAATGTCATAAAGATACACTATTGACGAGTAGATCACTTCAATCTCTGCAAACTCACGAACTTGGTACTCAGACCATGTCGCTATAGGCGGTATGTTCTGCTCATATTAGCCTATCGACCATGATGTCATGCCATTCCAACGTACTCCTGATTCAAAACACTCATCATCACACGGTAAATCAACCGTGTTTGGTATCAGAAGCAACGAATAGAAGGGCGTATTTGTGACGACGGCGAGATGCTGATCCACGATGTAAAGGATATAATACGTCCGTCTCCAACACTCTTCCAGCACTGAATCGTTCTCACCGTACGCTCGAGCAAAGTCTCTTTCGTTCATATGAAGTTCCAGTGCCATGGCGGTACATGTGCTGAGTTTCTTACGAGCTTCGACTCTATTATCGCAATGGAACTCGGCAAGAGCGAAAAGCATTAGCGCCTGCACATTGAACGGCGTACGCGTAAGGTTCGGTGATGTAATGGCCTCCAGAGCTGTCATATAGTAGGGCTCTGATGGTGTCCAGGGCGCGTAGATTGAGCCGATCCATTCTAAGACAGATAGAAGGGTGGTTATCCCATGGTTGTCTTGTAGACGCCTCGACTGTAGGTAATGCAAAGGCAGGACGATTGGGAAGGGAGGCCAGAAGTATTCGAAATATAACTCTAACAGTCGATTTTTGTCGACTTTAAACGCCACATGATTGTGTTGGTTCTGAGAGGGCACGACTGGTATGGAATCATCTGCTGAGCTGCTAGTGGGCGTCCCTAGACTCGATTGATCAGATGACGATATTGCCGATGTTTTGTGCTCTTCACTGAAACAATCATCGCGTTGGGTCGCTGAACGCTGTGGATTCCTAGCCTCCTGTTGCAGTCGCAAGCGTCGTTCCGCAAGTGCAGCCTTATTCAAGCCTCCTCTTCTGGATTTCTGATAGACACATTCTTTCCCGTCGCGCCTGCACCTACTGCAAACTGGTTGTGTAGAGTCGCATTTTACGTGTCTACTGCGACACTGTACGCATGCCAGCACTACCCGGTCGATGCGTTTCGAATCGGACGATGATTCCATCCTCGGGCGAAGATGACGCGAAGGCTGCTACAGGGTCTTGATTGTAGTTTGGAGCAATGTCATAAACAACCACCCTGCACGGCAGTGCGATGAGAAAATCAAAAGTCTTTCCAGTACCAAACTTGATACGAAGGGACAAAGAGGTAAGCACCATTCTCAAGGCTTGCCGAACTGGCTGTACACTGTGACACCTTTCCAAGCTGGAGGCCGCGCCTGCCGAGGCGGCAAGGGTCAGGCGTGCATTTGGGGGCCGGTCCTTGGGGCCTTAGCATAACCAAAAGTCGTGAGTACGTGCTGGTAGTGGTTAACAAGTATGATCACATATGGCACGGCACGTAGGTTCAGCTATGCAACACGTAAAGTGCCGTCATTATCTCCGTACATTCGCAAGCCTTTCTACCCTACCATAAACTAGAAATAATTGCACTAATAAGTCCACATGCAGCCTTCATGATACGACAGGCCAACGTAGCAACATCCAAATCGGGTCTCAATGCCAAACATGTAATCATATGCGTTCCAGACCTGACGGGCATAATCCGTACCAGCTGGGGATTGTCGCTTTTCCATCGTGTATCTATAATTGAAGGTGAGAAAGCAGTGGGGACAAGCTGCGAGCCTATCGCAGCTTGCCATGTTCCTGGGCCTCTTTGACTTGTTCAAAGACCTGCAATATCATGTTAGCTGTCTGGACTCTGCAATCTCAGATCATGTGGTATCGCATACCTTTAGCATCTTTCTACGCGCACCGAGAGCGTTGACGCCACGCTTCTCCAAGCCTTCGTCATCGAGCTCGATAAGCTCCTGCCACTTGAGATCCTTCAGGTTATCTGTATACTTGTGCAAGCGGAGACTCCGAAGCCAGTTGGGAATGTCCGAAAGCAGTCCAGGGTCGGTAGGGTCCTCCGGAGGCTTCGAGCTGCCGCGACGGCCTCGGGGAGATCGACCGCGATCAATGTTGTCACCAAGGAAGCCATGGCCATCATTGCTGCCGCCAGCAAGGCCGAACTGAGCGAGGTTCAACGCGCCCATGCCGTTGTTCATCATACCACCACCGTAGTCGGCAGCCAAGAATCCGTTGGCCTGAGGCGAGGTAAAGTTACCCATGGCACCCATACCCTGGCCCTGCATCGCGAAGCCAGGGGAGCTAGGGCGAGATCGGCGACCTTGCATAGCGGCCAATTGTTGGGCCTGAAGAGCAGCCGCCTGTTGTGGGGTCAGTACCTGACCCAGCTCATTGGTCATGAGGATATTTCCATTGCCCATCTGAGGCATGCCAGGGGACATGGGCCCGTTGTCCGAAGACCGGGCACGGCGGAACTTGCGCACATCATCCAGCTGGATGCGATTGTTAACAGTGGACAGGGCAGCCAATTTCATAGCAGTGGCGTTGGCTACCATATCAGCCTGGTTGTTAGACTGTTGGAAGTTGGCGACCATGGGAGTGCTCAATTGAGAGGCCCAGCTTCCACCTGGGGCGTAAGAGGGCGAAAGAAGTGGCATGTTGGAAGAGTTGGCCTCGAGCGCGTTCAGTGTAGTGGTCTGCACATTGTTGCTATCGTTCTGGAGAGGGAGGCGAGGCGAGCGGAGACCGGCAGATGGAGGTGGTTGAGAGAACTGGCCCATTGGCGGCTGCTGGTGTTGCTGCTGGCCAGAAGACTTGGGGCGATTCGCGCTCTCGTTCCAGGGTGATGCTGGCGGAGCATTGTTCTCCCTCTTGTTATCTTCGGGAGCAGAGATGGTGGGAGCTGCCAGGGAGCTGCGGTCTCCGACGGTGCTATTGCGGTTGGACGCCGGCGCAACGCCGACCACATCGGTGAATTCAGCCTTCTGCTTGGCGATAGCAGCCGCGGCGTCCGGGAACATGCGGTTGATCTGGGATGTCTCCAAGCCCGAGTTGCGTTTTCCAGCACCCGGGGATGGCGGAGGACGACCGAGACCCATGGAATGACGGTTTTCACCCGTGCTGAGCTTGCTCATGGCATCGCTCAGCTTCTGTGTCATGGGATCTGGCGCATGTCAGCATGGGGAGGACGTTGGAGAAGTTATCTGACTTACCCTTCTCTCCAAAATTGGCAGGGGACAGAACTCCGGACATGGGCACATTCTTGGACATCTGCTGCAAGACTTGGATAAAGAAGCGAATCTGCACCTGCGTCGTCTGCTGCAGCAGAGCATAGAGCGCTGCAGTTCTCTCGGCCTCGCTGAGGACGCGGAACCACTGCTCTATAGCGCTCAGCTCGTCCTTGAAGTCCTGGTCGAGGGTCGCGGTCGCCATCTCTTCGAGTGTGGTTTCATACTGGTCGATGTCGGCGAGCCACTGCTGAGCAGCGCGTTCCATTTCGTCCGGGTTACCCGACTGTGTGTTGTTGCGACCAAAGTAGATTTCGGAAGCGGGACGAATACCACGGTTGGCGAGAGGGGAGGGGAAGCCGCCTAGATCAGCGGAGGCACGGAGATGGTGGTTGGCACCGAGGGAGCTTCGGGCCTGGGGTGGGCGGAGCGAGCTGGAACCCTCGGGGGTGCTGTTCCTGTTCGCAGCTATATGGCTGGCAGACATGGCGGCGGTGGGCGTGGGAAACCGTGGGTTCAGTGGGGAGGTTGAAATTCTGGCCTCTGGTCAGTATGGTTCGGGCGGATACAAGTGATGGCATGCCGGATGCTGGCAGACGTACAGTGTGGGTAGCCGAGTACACGGGTGGTGGTAGTAATGTGTGCACACGAGTCCTGCAGTCCCAGCTGTGCCTCAAAGGACGTCGAGTTGCGAAATATCAGGGGAGTTCCAGTTTCGCGGGAGGGCTGATGGGTGCAGGGGATGCGCTTGGCCGGGATGCACAGGCAAGCAGCGCAACAAGAAGAAACGGCGTAATATATCAAGGTACAGAGAAGGGAAACGTCAGCGAGAGAGAGGTGGAAGAGCGGAAGAGCTCACTGCAAGACGTGAAGGGGGAGGACGGTGTCAAGGTCTCATCGCTCGAAAAGGCGTTGGTTTGTTGCTAGCGCGCAGCCAATCACGGAACCCTGCGTCAAGGCTGAGGCAATGGCTCGATTGTTCTAGCGCTGGTGCTCACCTGTTACAGACAGATGGGGCAGACATGCCTACAAGCTGTCTGCCTGCATGCCTTTGGTCGTCATCTCCGACTGTCTTAGCGATGCAGCTTGTCATGGCTGCCTGTGAATCCCACGAGCGTCTGTGGAACATATCTCCGCACACCAGCACCACTCCACTCCACACACCCACCGAACGACATGGCACCTTTGCTGTTTCGAGCCAGTGCAAACGCTCAGACACACACTCGTTAGCAGCCACTCCATGCTAGGCCGTCAGCAACAGAAGCATACGTAGCGCACCCTTTCTGTAACAGCTTCTCTGCCGTGTCCTACTGCTTATTGGCGAGCCGCGCCGTCAAACGCCCCGAGAAACAAAAGAAATTCTTCCCGAGACGCGTTCATGCACCGACTGTAGCTAAAGTTAGTCGTTCGGAACCACGGCCACAGAGGTCGTGCGTCTTCAAGTCGTGTTCCATCATTACAGGAGTGTCGTCGATGCCTGACTGGGGTCCACTTATTGCCTGATCAGCCATCCGATGCTCGGCAGGTACATGCACTAACGGTAGAAGCTACATGCCCTAGAGAGCACTACTCCAAGCATGTCTGATAGAGACATTTACTACATACTACTTGTCATAATAGAAAATCGCACCAAGACGAGCAATGTTGCCCAATTGAGATTTAGCCTTCGATGACATTTGAACTATTTTCCTCACAACACCCACCAAATGCTCCTCGTGGTAACCGTCAATCGTGGTCAACCAGTATTCAGAAGCGACTCGTCCGAAGCGCTTGATTGGTGGAGGAGCCCTCATCCGTAGTTGAATGTGTTGAGTCAAAGTGCAAAGTACCGCTAAAGCTCCTATTGTACTTGCACAGCGCACGGTCGTCCATGTTTGGTCAGTCGGGCTTATCATGTCCCATGATGTCGAGAATCTCTTCAGCATCCATTGCCTGCTGCCAGATGTGGTCAACCTCTGGGTTCACGGATGATCACGTTGTGGAGTTACGGGTCTAAGGCGGTATCTTGAACGGAGGCTGATAAACAGGTGTTCTCGTAATGACAGGGAAAAGGTAGACATTCCTGGAGATACTGATGCTAAGGCAGGTAAGATTGTCTCAGCCATCGTGATAACGCTCTCAGCCGGAACATCCACGGCAAGAGGCTGCTTGTTGTTCAATAGCATGTCGCCAGGCGAAGATGGCGTATTCCATTCCTGCTCTTCTGATTCCTGCTCTTCTAGGTTAATCTCATCGTCATAGCTGCTGTTATAGTCGTGATCGCTGTCGCTGTCGTTGGGAGACATAACTGTAAGAGCGCCAGGCTAGAAGTCGCGAGGCACAAGTCTGCCTTCTCCAGAGATCCACTAATCTGAATCGTTATGAATTATACCCCGGAAGTAATCCCAAGTCCCATTCGCCGACCATTAGTTCTTACTGTTATGCGTAACCGGACAGGACAATCCTTGTGAAGGATCCAGGACGATTCCTGCTGTAGATAATATTGTCAATTTTCGTGGTGGATGCAAAACTTTTCTTGGTTGCAATGGGTATCTTCTTATTTTACATCTGCCGTACTCCGGTCTCATGACGACGCCGCCGCTTGTTGCGATTGCTGTGCCGCCGACTGTATCTGGATAATCTGACTCATTTGTTAACATTACAAGCAGCAAGACGCATTCAGAAAGCATACCTCGCCCTTGATCTTCTCGCTCTTGTCCTGTATTCCCTGGATCTGCTTCTCGATATCCTTGCTGCTTCCAGTCAGAAAAGAACCTCTTCCGTCTCAATCAGTCCACCTACATCTGCTTGTCGATGAATTCGAGGCGGCCATTAACCGACATGACGGCCTCTGTCTTGTCCTGCTTCAACAGTACTGGTCCGATCTGCTTGTAGATGTTCGCATCGTCGTCGAGTATGTCAAATTCCTGTCGTGGCAGCGATAAGTACGGGTTCCGACCTCGTGTGCGTAGAGTCCCACCTTCTTGACCGTACTGTTCTCCTGCTGTTGTGATTCGAGCTTCTGGCGTGCTTATACTGCAGTTCCGAGCTCTGTTCCGAGATTAACCAACGAATTCGTAAGCAGAGCGAATGCCTTACCGGCCTGGAGGCCCTGGTAGCTGTCAGATAGTGCCTGGAGCTTCTTTTGCACGTCTGCCATGGCTTTGGTGATGCTGAGTAACGCGTTACAGAAAGTTGGCCCCAGTCTTGTTCGGAAGTCGCGAGTGGGATGCTGAACTTTCTCAATGCAGTTAGAAGTAACGCGGGGCTAGGTAGGTGCCTTGGCCGTACCTAGAACGACGGTCACCTCCAGCGCTCTTGTGTACGACTGCAAGCCCGGTTTCGACAAGCCGATTCCGAGTCACTTTCCGCTCAAGAACCGTCGCCCTCAGCTGCCTTCTCCTTCCTTGCCTCACACAGTCGCCCCGACCTCGCGAAACCATAGGCAAACAACACGCGATTGCCCCACTCAGATCGCCCTTCGCCGCTCGTACAATCATCCTTCACAACTCAAGCGGCGCGCGCCCCAGGATTCACGCTCGCTGAAGCCTCCACGAATCTTCCATCTTAGCTATGAGTAACGCCGACTTTCTCGGCCGGGCCATCGAGACGGTCAAAAAGGCAATTGAGACGGACACGGCAGGAGAATATGAGAAGGCATATCAGCTGTACTACAGCGCTCGTCAGTAGCCTCATGTATAGCCCATATGAACTTGTGCGCTGACTCCTTACGCAGTTGAGCTTTTCATGCTCGCTCTCAAATGTACTGTGACCGTCCTTACGGAACCGACAGTGATGCTAATACTCAGCAGGGGAGAAGAACCAGAAGTCCAAGGACATGATCCGCGGCAAGGTGGCCGAGTACATGGAGCGCGCAGAGAAGCTCAAGCAGCATCTGAATCAAAATGACGCCTCGAATCGCAAGAAGCCAGCAGCTATGGGATCCAATGGCAAATCAGCAGGCGGAAGTGGAAAAGGCGGAGGGTATGCATTCCCTCCGCACACAAAAAGCACCAATTCCCACACTAACTTCTAATAGTGACGAGGATGAGGGCGAACAAGACGCCGACTCCAAAAAGCTCCGCGGTGCGCTCGCAGGCGCCATTCTTTCCGAGAAGCCCAATATTCGATGGGAAGACGTAGCAGGTCTGGAGATGGCGAAAGAAGCACTCAAGGAAGCTGTCATATTACCCATCAAGTTTCCGCATCTGTTTACTGGGAAGCGACAACCATGGAAGGGCATATTACTCTATGGGCCCCCTGGTACGGGTAAGAGTTACCTGGCAAAAGCGGTCGCTACCGAGGCGAATAGCACATTCTTTAGTGTCTCCAGTTCCGATCTCGTCAGCAAGTGGATGGGTGAATCAGAACGGTGGGTCAAAACAACATGTGTTGATGCGAAACGGCAACTGACACTATACCAGACTCGTAAAACAACTCTTTGGCATGGCTCGCGAGAACAAGCCTTCGATTATCTTTATCGATGAAATTGACGCCCTCTGCGGACCTCGAGGTGAAGGAGAGTCGGAAGCATCGCGACGTATCAAGACGGAACTGCTAGTGCAGATGGACGGTGTAGGCAAGGATTCCAAGGGCGTGCTCATTCTCGGCGCAACCAATATCCCCTGGCAACTCGACTCTGCCATTCGACGACGATTCCAGCGCCGAGTCCATATTTCACTGCCAGACACCCCTGCCAGGATGAGGATGTTTGAGCTCGCAGTCGGTAATACGCCTTGCGAGCTGAATCAAGCCGATTACAAGAAGCTGGCGGAGCTCAGCGAAGGGTATTCTGGATCTGATATTTCCATTGCAGTACAAGACGCGCTCATGCAGCCTGTACGACTGATCCAGACGGCGACACACTACAAGCCTGTCCAGGTAGACGGTCAAACAAAGTGGACACCGTGCTCACCTGGCGACCCACAAGCGGAGGAGAAGTCATGGACAGACCTGGATGGCGATCAATTGCTTGAGCCGCCTCTCAAGGTCAAGGATTTTGTCAAGGCAATCAAGGCTTCAAGACCGACTGTTAGTGGCGAGGATTTGAAGCGCAGCGCCGAGTGGACAAAGGAGTTTGGTAGTGAGGGCGCGTAGCTGGGCTGTTGTTGTCTAAAGACGGTGCTATATACTTTCGAGGCGCTTTTGGTGTTTATATCCCCTTCTAGCATAGCGATTCCAGGCCGTAGATGGACCGGCCGGCGTTGATGCTTCAAATACACGATCAACTTGAGCTGTTCTTCCTTGACTATTTTGCCAACTACATTTATCCTAATCCAGCCTCGTTTTGATAGTCGTTGGGAAGAATCAGCATACTGCAATGGATCACCATGGTACATGATACAGGCTGTTAAGTAATGGTAATTTACTTATTTACACTAAGCCAGACCAGCCGAGTCTAATCGATAGCATAATCGGAGTGGATGAGGGGATGAAGGGGAAACATTTGGGGGGAATCTGTGTGAAACAACCTGACCTAACCTAACCAAAACAAGCATCCCGCCGCAAAAACAATGCCATTCCACACTTCGCCAGCCTTAGGAATCATGACGAGGCTCAGAGATCCTCACGGCATTTCCTTGCATCGTGTCTTCATGCTAGTGTGCTCATGTCACAATTCCAAATCGAACGCCGCTCATGCATCGTGTCCCATGTGAATTTTTCTCCACAAGTCCGTAAAGTTGATCGTCCGAGAATGGCCTACTCAACCTCTAGCTAAAGTAGGCTTGCGCGGTACGCTGCTGCTCCGGTGTCAGAGTCGCTGCAGCTTGACCGAGATCGGTGCTAGTCGCCTGAATGAGCGCCTTGACGGATGCGACGACGCGGTTCGCGGTCTGCCCTTGCAGAGTCTCGGCCTCGAGAGCTTGCACAACGTAGTTGAACACCTTTGCGGGCTGGGAGAATACGGCTTGGTTTTGCCTGTTTAAAAGTTAGCGAAGTTCCCTTGCGTATCCTGTCTGACGCGTAGACGTACTGTTCAATCAGCTGGGACAAGAAGGCATACGCGTATGGCGTAGCCTCCTCGTCGTTAGTAATTGGAAGGGTGTCGATCCAGGCTGCAGCCACGCTATCCCAATTGGCGACCTTGCTTGCGTTGTAGTGTAGGATCTTGGCGATCGCAGCCGATGCATTCTCTGTCGCAAAGATATCGTCGTCCGCGCGGGCATTGGGCCTCTGTGTAACCTGGAAAAGTGTCTCTAGGGAAGCAGCAACAAATTCTGACCAGTTCTCTCCACCCTTGTGAGCTGCGACACCAACACCATATACTGCCGCCTGGCGATTAGCAGGAACATCGTCTTGCATACCGTCAATCAGGGGTTGGATGATTTGGTCTTTGTATTGCCACGACTCTGGGCCGCAGAACTCCAGCACATCGTCGTAGATGCAAATCGCCCATTGGCGTTGAGTAGGGTCGGGGTTGACAACAGCCATGCTGTAGAACTCGATCAAACCTGCCCAGTGAGGCAAGAACGATGTACCCATGGTCTTGAAAATGCTGTGGAATGCCTTGTTCATGTCTGATAAAAGGTTTTGGTCATCTTCGATCGCGAAGAGAATATCTTCCGAGGCTTCCTCACCATCTTCGTTTTCGGCTTGCTCCTCTAGACGTTCTTTGACGCGGATGTTGTAGTCTTGAAGCACAGTCCTAGCGGACTCGATGAAGGTGGTCATGTGTGCATCCGACAAGCAGTTGCGGCCGATGCACTCGAGGCACTCGTAGAAGCACTGGTACATCTCGGCAAGAGTGTCAATGGCAGGCTCAGTGCTGAGAACTTCAAGGACGCGCTCGACAGTACGTCCCCAGAGTGCACCCAGCTCTGCCGATTCGGGACCGTGGGCCTTCTTGTATGCATTCAACAATGCCGGGACACATTTGGCGGAAGCGACTCGTACGGGGTCGTGGAAGAAGAAAGCTAGACCTGGAAGGGCAATCTTCTCCATGATATCGTTCACGTAGGGCTCGAAAGCATCCTCTAGCACTTGCGCGTAGATTACGATGAGCTCGATAGCCATGTGCTTGTCATCGAGGATGCTGGTCTTGATTCCAATAACCTTGCCCTTGAGCGGAACCAATTCCCAGCCTTCTTCATCTTGGATCTGAGCAACCTGTTCCTCGTCATCAAGCAGCTGAATGTCAGCCTTGGCTCCAGCAAGCTCGGTCAGTGGCGGGATGACACCGGCGAGGAAAGGAACAAACTCCCGTCCTAGCACACGACACATGCGGCCCCAGCAGTGAAGCAGGTATGAGGCTTGCGGGTCATCAGCCTCGGAGACGCTGTTTTGAATCCGGCCAAGCAGTTGTACAAGGTTGAGCGCGTCCTGGCCCATACGGTCCTTTCCGACAGCCAGAGCAATGAGAGTTGCGCACTCCATAGCCTTGGCACGAAGAAGTCTGTATTCCTTCGACTGTTCCTCTTGTAGAACGTTGAATAGAAGAGGCATAAGGGTATCGTAGTACTTGGAAAAGGCAGCCTCTGCAGAATCCGCAACAGTGGCAATGGTAGACAATGCTTGTTCCTGCACAAAGCGCTTAGGGCTCTGCAAAAGCATGAGCAAATGGTTAAGCAGCTGGTCAAGATATGGCTCAAGGATGTCCTTCTCAGCCTCTTCGCAGAAGTTGACGAGAGCGGCAGCAGCGTGCGCTTGCACACGAGGCTCTGAAGATTCCAGGACTGGGATGATGTTTGGCAGGACGACCTGATGGTACTTCTCCTGCATGGTACCAGCAAAGTCGGTCGACATCTGGCCGACGGCGTTGCAGGCAGCCCATCGCACACGAGGATGGGGGTCTCGGAGCGCTGGCAGGACGAGATCCAGCACCTTGTCTAGCTCGCCAACCATCAATTCACGGCATCCCTCAGAGATGGCTGATATAGCCATGAGAGCTGCGTGTCTGTCGCGCCACGCTGAAGAGGTCATCATGCGAGGTAGCCAGTTGAAAGTCGGGGGAAGAATGGCTTGTCCGCCAAGCTTGTTTGCCAACCTATCCATGCACTGCTCTCCCGCGACATGATTTGAATCAGATTCTTCGTCCAAGTCTTCAGAAACATTCCATTCTTCAGCGTCATCGTCATCGGCACCAACGTCGGTCATCAGAGACAGACATTGGGTGACCATGTCGTTGGTGAAGTTGGCATCCTTCTTGCACATGAGAGGAGCGTTATCGGCGAACGTGGCCATGAGTTCCAAGGCGTTCTGTCGGGCCGTCTCTCCCAAATCCTTGTCCTGAATAACGGAGATGCTGAACTGGACGAGGCTGTTGAACAGAGGCTTGAACATCTTGGGCGCGACTTCAGCAAGATCGATGAGCGAGACGAGGGCCTTGGAGAGGAGCTCTGCATCGCCAGAGTCCTTAATGGGTGGCAGAATGTTGAGAATCTCTCCGATGAGAGAGTAGTACTTGGACTGGGCCTTCTTGGTGATGGAGCGAAAGAAGGACGCGAAGGCTTCAACGGATGCGATGCGGACCTGTGAGGTGTAAGCTGAGCATGACCATGTGCATGTGGGAAGCGTACCGATGTCTCGCTGTCGGCAAAGCCGCCCTTGAAGGCAGTCATGACCACATCTTCGTGCTGCTTCTCGATGATCTGCGGGGTTGTCGAGAATATCCTGAAGGCGTTCTCGCGTTGCGCGGGGTCTGCGGACTGGCTGGCCTGGAACAATGCGCCCAGTAGCTCCGGCCATGCAACGCCTAGGTGGTTTTAGACATGTTTGTGTGAGATGTGCCGTTTCCTCGTACCTTCATCTGTGTGCTGGCGAGCGAGCTCGGCTACGGCATCTCCAACCTTTGTGCGTACTGAGTTGTCGGTCTCATTGGCGAGGCACTGGAGGAGCTTTGCGCGTATGGCTTCGCGCTCGGGGGCATTGAGGGTCAGGAAGAGGTCGGCCGTCTGACCAGAGGGCGCCTTTCGCGGTTTCGACGACTGTCGCCTGAAGATGACGGCGGCGAATGTCCGTGTCTAACATGGCTTGTAAGCTAAGATGCACGATTTGCACCGGATCAACGGCGTACTGAGGTGTCTTGGGCCAGCTCAATCTGCTCCGAGAGGCCCATCAAGAGCACTTCGGGCCTCTGGGCAACCCATTCGTCGTTCAACTGCTGCTCGGCGGCTGTACGCTGAACATTATCGGGCGACTGGAGACCCTGCAGCAGGGTGGCCAGCGCGGTGTGCACCTCGGCAGGGAGGACAGACATGTCGTATGCGTGTGTTTGTCGTGTGTATCGTGGGGTGCGGCCCCGGTTCGGTGTGTTGTTGTTCGCAACGGAGTGAGGTCGCTTGGTCGGTAGTGCCTGCGGAGCGCGTGTGACGTGGTGTTTCTAGAGTCGCGCCCCTACTGCCGTCGAAATGTGCAGAAGCAGCGTGTGCTATCTTACAGACGTCCGTCGGCGGCTGAATCTGGGGCTTTGTGTGGTCTGATTTGGGGGGGTTGCCGTAGAAATAATTTCATTCACCAACTGTTTTGGCGGGGCTGGCTTCGCGAATCCGCCTGTCCAAAAAAACAAGGGTGCGTGGAGAGTGCAACCCCACCATGCCATTGGCTATTGTGCCTTCTCACCGACTGTACGTGACTGAGTGCAAGCCGACCCTTGCAGCCTGCAACAACACTAACAGTACTCGTGTCTATATCAAGAGGCACTTGGAGACTCGACCTTGACACGGGCTGTCTTGCACTTCCTTATTCTGCGCTGTTGTAGGCTGTAGGGTAGTAGTCTGTCTAGTCTCTACGGCTGCGTGCATGACCTCTTTGCAGAGAGGCAGCTTCGTGCAAGACTAGATGCAAAGCGCAAGCAGTATGCACCAGACAGTGTCCGCCCGAGTAGCAGTGACGTGAGCTAGGTGTTTAGGCCTGGTAGCCTGCCATGTGCACATTTCCCATGTTGACTGTCAAGTCAAAGAGGGAGTAGCGGTCTGGCCCCGGCGCTTGCTCCCTCGCGTTGTTTTCCGTACCCTGGCAACCACGTCGACATCCGATTTCCCTTTCCCCCACCTGCCAGCAAACTGCTTTTTGACCAGGAGCTTGGTTCGTAAGCCCACGCCATGTCGCATACCGGTACCATGCGGGGGACGCCCAAGCCCTCGAACCGCAACCAGCCCCAGCAATTCCCCCACAGCCCATCGGGGATTCCACGACCAGCTCTCGAGACTCATGCCTCTCACGTTGCCCAGAGCGAAGCGGGCGGCTCTGGGCTCAGCGCCAGCCGCGCGAAGATGTCGAAGCGCGACGACGTAAGCTGCCCTGCTTGCCATGGACAACCACATACTCATCTCGTGTTTAGGCCATTCGCCGAAAGATCGAAACCGACCTGAACAAGAAGAAGAACCCCAGCGGCCGAGTGCGACCCTCCAAGAAAGCCCCGCCTGGCACTGTCCTCGCCCTGAAGCCCTCCCCCGCGCTCCAGATCAAGCCCTCTACCTCAGTCGCCGAGGCGGCTCAATTGATGGCAGCTAAACGAGAAGATTGCGTGCTGGTGACCGATGACGATGAACGCATAGCAGGTATCTTCACTGCTAAGGACCTGGCCTTCCGTGTCGTTGGCGCTGGAATCAAGGCTCGCGATGTCACCATCGAAGAGATCATGACCAAGAACCCCCTCTGCGCAAAGACCGATACGAGTGCGACCGATGCTCTGGATCTGATGGTCAGGAAGGGCTTTCGTCATCTTCCAGTCATGGACGAGAACCACGACATTTCGGGTATCTTGGATATTACCAAATGTTTCTACGACGCCATGGAGAAGTTGGAGCGCGCCTACAGCTCTTCGCGCAAGTTGTACGATGCTCTAGAGGGTGTCCAGGCGGAGATGGGCTCCAGCCAGCCGCAACAGATCATCCAGTACGTCGAGGCTATTCGTCAGAAGATGTCTGGGCCTACACTCGAGTCTGTTTTGACGGGACTCCCACCCACCACTGTTTCTGTGCGCACCTCCGTCAAGGAAGCTGCGTCACTGATGAAGGAGAACCATACCACGGCCGTCCTGGTACAGGACAACGGATCCATCACCGGTATCTTCACCAGCAAGGATGTCGTCCTCCGCGTTATTGCCGCAGGGCTCGACCCCATGACTTGCAGTGTTGTACGAGTAATGACACCTCATCCTGACTTTGCGCCCATGGACATGAGCATCCAGTCTGCTCTCCGCAAGATGCATGGTAAGTATTCCAAATGCTGAGTGAGCTGAGTAACCGCTAATGTTCTGCAGATGGGCATTATCTCAACCTACCCGTGATGAGCGACGCTGGAGAAATCGTTGGTATGGTCGATGTTCTCAAACTAACCTATGCTACTCTCGATCAGGTATGTCGGGCTGTTCAGTGAAAAAGTATTTGTGCTGACTCTTCCAAGATCAACAACATCAGCACAACGGACAGTGAAGGCCCCGCGTGGAATAAGTTCTGGTTGTCTCTGGACAACGAGACTGAGTCGATGATGTCAGGCGAGGGTGGAAGCCGTGTCCATGACCACCGCTCGTACCTCTCACACAACGACCGCCCTGGCCTCATGGATCGCGGCGATAGTGTGCTACCCAACGAGTCTGCTTCTCATCATGGCGGTGACTCACCAGACCCGTCCGCTGTCGCCAGTATTCCACCGTCCCACATGGAGGACATGCCATTCCCTTTCAAGTTCAAGGCGCCAAGTGGTCGCGTCCACCGTCTGCAGGTAGTCGTATCTGCAGGCATCGAAGAGCTTATCCACAATGTAGCCAACAAGCTCGGTAGCGAGGTCGAAGCCATAGGAGGCACACCGAGCTTCGAAGACGGCAAAGTTTCTCGCGGTGGTTTCGCCCTTAGCTATCTTGACAACGAGGGTGATACCATCTCCATCACCACCAACGACGATTTGGTCGAAGCTGTCAGCCTATCCCGTATGGCGCATCGCGAGAAGGTTGACCTTTTCGTACACCACCCCGACAAGGCCCCAATGTCTGCCGAGGTCAATCCACAACCTGCGCTACCCAAGCCCGTTACACCACCTGAGTCTACTCTTCGCGAGCGCAAGCAGTTCTTCGATGAGGACGACGAAAAGCCTAGATCGAGAGGCCGGAATCAACCAGTACCTCTCTCGCAACAGCCGGAGATCATTGCTGGTGTTCCAAATGACCTTCTCCTACCTGGAGCTATCGGTGTACTAGCCGTAGTTATCGTTGGTGTCTTTGTTCTTGGTCGCGCTAGTCGGTAAGGTGGACGTGGGGTAATATGTGTTGGAGTAAGAGCGAGAGTGAATTGTTTCTTTTGTAAGAATCTGATATCCCATAGATCCCTGGGTATTTCCTAGCTGTTTTGGTAGTCAAATTGAATACATTTTACTTCCACTAATGTACAACTTTGTTCAAGTAGAAGTGTGATAGATTGACGGATGGCCTGGCTACATAGGCAGTACAGTAGTGGATATGGAAGGCACCAATAACGATACATGAGATGCCTCCTTCTTCAAACTTGACATGTTGTAGCATATGATCAACATGTGGCTTCATCAGGTGGAAGGTTCTCATAACCTCTGCCCTGGAAACACGAGATTTCCATTGCATTTTATTTCAGATAATACAACTGAACATCACAACCTGCCGACTGTTCAAAGGTAATCAAGAGCATGCCTGCTAATTCAAACGAAGAATATGTCAGATTATTGCAGAGGCAATACACTGTGCAACCTACAATGGTACAGCACTTCCGAACACAAACATCCAGACAGTAATTTACGCTCCGATCTCATCTTTCCGTGAATACATCGTTTCTGTTGTGTGTTGTTGTTGCAGCAGAGGTTACGAGTGCTCTTACGCTGTATGTGGCTAGCGCGCGGCGCGCCAAGCTCACTCGCTTCTGAATATTCGCATTGTGCGTGCCGACTTCACGACTCCGACGTCAAGGACGAACCTCACGACAACCACCCCACTGCTGACTTTTAGATAACACATCTTCAGTACGCACTCCCGTACCTCGTCAACGCACACTCCCGCTTACAAAACTCGATAGAATCAGCCGCAAACATGGTCAAGAAGCGCGCGTCCAACGGTCGTAACAAGAAGGGCCGCGGCCACGTCAAGCCCATCCGCTGCTCCAACTGCTCGCGATGCACACCCAAGGACAAGGCAATCAAGAGATTCACCATCCGCAACATGGTCGAGTCCGCCGCCATCCGTACGTCTCACGATCGCTCTGACGTTGCGCCGAACACGACAGATAGCGAAGCGGCGACTTCAGGGCATTGAGGACTAACAACACACAGGTGATATCTCCGATGCCTCCGTCTTCCCCGAGTACACTGTCCCCAAGATGTACCTGAAGCTCCAGTACTGCGTCTCCTGCGCTATCCACGGCAAGATCGTCCGGTACGTTCAGCCCGCACAAGGATTCGGATGAACTCGTTTCTAACACACTGGCAGTGTCCGCTCCCGTGAAGGCCGCCGCAACCGTGCTCCTCCCCCACGTGTCAGGTACAACAAGGACGGAAAGAAGATCAACCCCAACCAGGCCGCTGCTAAGACTACTACTGCTTAAGTAGCGTGTGGTTCGAAAAGGGAATGATCATGGCGCTTGGTGTGGGGTCTTAGGGTTCTTTCGGAATGTCATACTGGAAAATGCATGAATCCAGAAGAAGGGACAGGCCAAATGACGAAATCATGGTTGAAGCTTGCTCGGGAAAGCCTGCATAAGCAGCACCGAGAGCTAGCTATGAACTTGTAGACGAATATCCAAGTCGACTTGCACCACCTTGCGTCCATGTTGGTGATTTTACTGGGTATTAAATGCTCGTACAGCTGGCTGACTGCGGGGCTTATATGCTGTTCACTTACGACATGAGCAGCACGTGTTGTTGCAAGCGTGGGATATAAGACGTGAAGAACTGCAACATCCAGTGCTTCGTTACTCCAGCCCAAGTGCAACTTTCATTATGCACGTCATACAGTGTCATCATTTCAGTCATTTCGCTTCTTCCCCTCACCCAAATCACCTCCATCGTCAAGACTCTTTTTCCCACTCACGGGCTCCGGTTCAGTAGTGTCCCAGTCTTCCGCATTCTCGTCCCATGTTTCAAGTTCTTCGTCAACAGTGGATCGGATGACACCGGACTCCTGCCCCTCCACATTCTCACCCAGCTCAATGTCTCGTTCCTCGTCCCCGGCAACGGCTGTATATCCGCGTGCAGCTCTCTTTCGCTCGAGCATGCGCTTGTGGTACCAATTACAAAGGCCGAGAGCGAGGAGCGAACCGAGGACGTTGGCTACGATGTCGTAATAATCGAAGTCCCGATGAATCTTTGAACAAGTTAGTTTTGTGCAATTCGACCCATGGCCATGTGCTTGAGCCGTTTCTTCTCGGACGCATCTTGACTTACAGGCAACAAGCCTTGCACAACTTCACTAGCAATCCCCAGACCAATCGTGCACACCGTGAAGGTGAGCTGTAAGACTTTCCTTCGACTCGTCTCTAGTATCCAGTAGAAGCATAGTGTGAGAAGGAAGAAGGCGAGAAAATGTAGTGCTTTGTCGGATTGCTTGTACGAGGGGATCTTGTAGTCGGGCGGGGAAAACCCGGCGCCGGCGCTGATGAAGATCAGGGCTACGAAAGCGCCTGTGGACGCGTCAGCTTGGTGTTGTATGAGAGCTGCGAGCAAGTCGAAGAGGAATGCCTGTTGATTGCTCGGGCGCAGTGCCTCAAGCTCTCTCTGACGTATGGAACGAGTTCGTGCTACCTACCAGCAAACGGCTTCCGTATGCGCATCGTGTGGTCGTTTGGCTGCGGCTATAAGCGCTCAGGGAACATAATCAAGTCGTGGGGACAGAGCGCTGCTATGGGTGGGCGGCTGGAGCTACCGAGCGTTGCTATGCTGCCACAAGCTGGCATCTGGCGGAACTGGCTTGCAGACACGGGCTAACCTATCATGGTATCATGCCTGTCGATCACGTGTGGAACCTGTGAAAATCGACAACCTAGGAAACTGCGGGTAGACCCAGGTCGCAGCTCCGAGTCCTGGTACCTGACGCTATCTCTGCTGGCTTGCATTTTGAGGTTGATCTCAGCATTGCGATTAAGGAAATGCGGGGGCTTCCTCAGGGACATGAGTATGAAGAAGCTCGTATTTCGTGAGCTGCATCAAAGTCGACTGCGACTCAAAGGGGTTATGCCGTTCTATGCATTTGTACAGCTGCAAAATACGATGCACAGAACATTTTCAGGGTAGGTTCGGCTGGTCGAGAGTTGGAAAAGACGGGCTCCTTGGTCAAGAACGTGACCCAGATACGCCCAGGGAGCACAGTCCATGCCATCGGCGCCATGTCAGCGTGTGCAAGGCCACTGGAGGCGACGATGGAGCATGTCAGGCGCGCACAGAATGAATTATCATGCTGGAAAATGCTGCCGACACGTAGGCGCTGGGGTCAAGGGTTCTGATATTGGGATGTGGGTGATTCATGGGGTTCGTTGCGGGAGTCGAGGTGCTAACGCTAAGGCGTGCCTGGAGAAGGGATAGGTCAACCTGCAACTATCGACTTTAAACCAACGACCAAACTCACAGGCCGCATCTTTGGCCATCAAGACGCGAGCCCACAGCACCCCTTTCCATCTCGCAGTCATCAGAAATCGACTCGCACGCCGTAGACTCTTCTCACATGCTTGATTTTATCGCGTTGCGACACCTGGAAGACGGTCGCCCTGCTGGCGGGCCATCCCCGTGAGGCCGCGAACCGCCAAGACCACCCCCCACAACCCACGACGACGACTATGTCGTTCAGTGCGTCTCCATATCCGCCATCATCGCGAGAACGCCCAAGTCATAGCCGCTCTCTCCATCAACCGCCTAATGCGACCCGTTTGCGGACTCCCAATGCGCTGAACGATGAGGCCATGTCAAACCACAACGCGAACAACTTCGGGGATGGGGGAGACATCGCCGCGGAGGAAGATCCTCGGGCGGCGCGTTGGCGCGAACACTACCTACGCACCGAAGCGCGTCTGGCTTCAGTGCTCGGTGGCACATACGAAGGCGATGCTGTTGATGCCCTGGACAATGAGGCGTCATCCGGTGATGCTCCGGCGCATGACGCGCGACCAGCCATCACCCCGAAGAAGCTAACCCGCACCATCGACGAGGACGACTACGGCGATGACGAAGACGATGAAGACGACGACGATACCCGCACCTCTCCCTTACACACGAAAGGCTCAGCCAATGGCCTTGCTGCTGCCGCTCCCAGCACGCCAAGCCTTCTCCGCGTACCCTCTATATCGAACAAGTCAGGTCACGACCGGACTGGGACACCTTCGTCGGACCACACAAAGACATCAGATGATGTGCGCAAGAAGCTGCAACAAGATAAAAAGGCAGCCGAGGATGCTGCAAAGCGGAGCTTCCAGACCATGTTCTACCCATTGGAGAGCGATCGTGACGCGATGCTGGAACAGCAGAAGCTTGACGAGCTCGACCGCCAAGTGGAGATAGAAACATCTGGAACGCCTGCGAATGCACCGCCCAACAGCGCCGTCGTCGCCCCTCAGCAGGGCACTTTGAGCACCACCAACCTTGGGGCGTCTAGCCTTACTCTCAAGCACCTCATCTCCCGCATCGATGCGCAAAGAGACAGAGTCCATGCGACAGACGCGCAGCTACGAAGCCTCATCAGCGAAGTCCGTAAGAATAGGAGTAAATGGGCAAACGAAGATCGGGTCGGCCAGGAGGAGCTCTACGAGAGCACGGAGAAGGTCCTCATGGAACTCAAGGCAAACGAACATGCCCATCCCTTCCTTCAGCGCGTCAACAAACGAGAGGCCCCAGATTACTACAATGTGATCAAACACCCCATGGACATTGGCACAATGATGAAGAAGCTCAAGCAGCTACAGTACAAATCCAAGAAGGAGTTCGTGGAAGACCTCATGCTTATATGGTCGAACTGTCTGAAGTACAACGCAGACCCAAGCCATTTCCTCCGGAAAAAGGCCTTGCATATGAAGAAGGAAACAGAGAAGCTCGTACCTCTCATTCCTGATATTACCGTTCGTGATCGCGCCGAGGTCGAGGCTGAGGAGCGGAGAATGCGTAATGGCGATGCAGACGCTGATGGCGCTGATGACAGCGAAGATGAGGAACCTATCATGGCTTCACGGGGTAGAAAGGCACCAAGCAAAGGAGGCAAAGGCTCAAACGCGGCACGGAAGGCCCCTCCAGCCGGTCTGGAAGATACGCCGGGCCCAGAAACGAAGCCACCAGTTCCGTCTCTTAACAACGCAGTATCCAACCTGAAGAATGAGTTTCTACGAGCGGATTCTGAAATGGAAGGGAGCGTCAATGGTTTCTCAACACCTCCGCCACCCGGTGCGTTGACACCATTAGGGCCAAACAGCATCTCGCGGAACGGCGTGAATGGCAGTCAAGCCGACGTATCGGAAGCCGACGGCACTGGTGTTTCAGTCAGCGATGCTTTGGAAGAGGATGCCGATCTCGACGACCTGGAATACAAAACCTGGAAACAAGTGACGAAGAAAGATCGAGCAATCATCGCGTCAGAGAGGCACAGATTGTTCCGTGACGACCATCTACAACCAGATGAACCTGCCATTCTGCGCACTAAAGCTGGCATGAGAAGATGGTTACGACACCGAAAGCAGGCTATCGAAGAAGAGTCTGCTGGTGGAGCTGTTTCTGCGCCGGACGGCAAAGACGGCGTTCAGGCCACAGCTGGCGAATCACTTGCCGAAGGCATTGAAGGGGAAGAAGAGCGTCAGATTCCTGATTACTACGACCCTGTGTGCACCATTCCTGACCTTTCTGAGCGCCTGCAATGGGTCGAGGACGCTGAAGGTTATGTTATTCCACAAGCGGAAGAGTACATGCGTATCTTGCCGAAAGGACAGTTCATTTCCCCAGACAGTGCGCTCGTGCACAAGTTCGATGGTAACAACCACATACTGCAAGAAACCAGGAAAATTTGTGCAAAGATTGGCATCGTCAAACAGATGCAGATTCAGTCACAGGTAGGTCTTTCTCCAGATTCTGTAGGAGTACAACCACTGACCCTTTTAGTTGTACCAAAACCAGTTCCAGAGATATGAGCCACAGCCTTTTCACGAGGCAGACATTGAGCCAATAGTCACGTCTGAGGATGGGCCGATCATGGCTCCTTATGTCTGTCGTGCTGCTTTGCAGCGCAGCGTTGGCAAGGTCTTCTATCATGCTGGATTCGAAGAGTTTCAACCATCCGCTCTTGACGCCGTGACTGATATTGCGGCAAAATTCTTCCAAAATCTTGTTGCAAGCCTGGGAATCTACCGCGAGACGCCAAAGATGAAGTCGGACACACCGATTATCCTTCCCAACGGCCAGGCTACAAACTGGGCACCGCGTTTCACCCAGGAGGAAGCCGTGCTTCATTCTTTGCATGCTAATGGCGTCGATCTTGAGTCACTGGAAACTTATGTCAAAGACGATGTCGAAAGGCTTGGTACAAAGCTCGGTGGTATGCATGATAGGATGAAATCGTACTACACTGAACTTCTGCGACCAGCTATGGACAACGCTGGCGCTGACGGTGCCGGTGCCTTCAATGACGGTAGCGAGCAGTTCGTGGGAGGTGACTTCGCCGAAGACATCGGCGAAGACTTCTTTGGTTTCAAAGAGCTTGGTCTCGACATCGAGTTCGGACTCACATCTAGTGTGCCGTTACATTTGCTGCAAAACAGGGTGCATAATGCGTATGCCAGACAGGATAACAGGTACGTTGGGCGAAATGCTTCCACAAGGGTCCCGCTAATTTACTCAGCAACATCGCAACTACTGGCGTCATCATGCCTGAACCGTCAAAATTCGAGCCCGTTACCGTACAGACCGCTGAAAACCAGATTGGTCTTCTCCAGAACTGGCTCCTCAGCAAACTTCATGACAACAATAGTCAGCCGCTTGTTGAAGATGACGATCTCCCCCCGAAGCAGCGATTCCCCAAACCCCGTTTGCCACCTACGGGCAAGATCTCCAGTCCCCGGAAACGTCCTCTCCGAGAGCAGCAACAAATGGCTCGTAAGAAGCGCAAGCTAGATGAGGAGAAGGACGAAAACAGCAACGATCAAGCTGGGTTCATGAAGGGCATTGGCAAGCCCATTGGAAAATTGAAGCTTGAGCCAGTGCAGAGAGAAAACCACAGCGTACAAGAGCCGGAGAAGGAGGATGGTAGCGCCCATGGAATGCCGAGCCCACCCGAGTCTTTCTAGTGACATACTGCTGGCTGACCACCGCGACTGGATTTATTCTGCCAGTCGCCTTCTATAATTCCGACTTCTCACCATGTATTGTAGGTGACAGGAGGTCGTCTTTCGCAATCATTGTTTAATTCATCGAGATATCTTTATTCTTTTCGCGCTTTTCATGACGGCTTTGGGCCTACACTATCACTTTTCTGTCTGCACAGAGCATGCTAATCTTACGCGCGATTTTTTTTCTCTTCATTTCCTTCGCTCACCATCTTTCTGCGGGAGCAAATTTGTCTTATTACATTGAAAAGGCGGAGGGGTTGTCCTTGTATACCCAACTTTGCATCTTGCGCAGTGGCTTTCTGCGTGGTTTTACGATCGCATGTTTGCGACATCAGGTTGGACTCATGATGGGTTAGTTTTGGACTTGGGGCTTCGTGCATTCCTCTTTGTATATACCAGATCCATGGGTTTGAGAAGATTGTCATGGTATCTATGGGTCGCCCATAGTATTTCAATGCTATTCATGGAGTATGACCATGCTATTAGTCTCTGTTTCGTGTGTGACATGAATAGCATATCGCTACCGAGATGATATAGTTGTTCATCGTGAGGTATGCGGTAGAAACTTGGTTGTCAGTGTGATATGTGATGACGGTTCTCACACGGCAGTCGAACACTACCCTACTTGTCGCAGTGTGGTCGCCAGGATATTAACATGATACTACAGTATCATTGCGCGCAGACAAACACAATCGACCTTAGCACTTGTAACATGAACAACAGACTAGCAAGTCGTCAGCTCGCAGGTCTCTGAGCATGCGTCTCTCTTCTACGCTCATCATACTTCCACTAGCTACGGAGCTGAGCTGTAGTGCGATGTTGACATCAAGCACATGGCATCTGAAAGATATACGCAAGCCTTTCTAAGATTTACAAGAGCTATCCTAGCGATTGACGGCTTCGTGCGGTACCGAACAATTTTATGTTCGCAGAAATTCGCGTTGATAGAGAAGATGTCATCACCACCGCATAGAGCACTTGCCCGAAGCACATAAGTGCAGAAAAAAAGGTAGAGCTGAACATGGTAAACTTAAGTATCCAATAACATGCCATCGAGCCTTTGGCTTTACGATGCCTGTTGAGGAGTGAAACTAAAGTTGTTGATATACCTCGATCCGATAAGTGGTCGAGCTGAAATTGGAGGTTATTAGCGCACCTTCTTTTCCCTTTTGCGCGGACCCTCCATTCCCACTTTCCACATCTCCACCTTAGAGCGACGTCTGCATCACGATTTGACTCAAGTTTCAATTGAAGCCAATTGCTTATTTTCGGTAAGAAGTTTGCCACCGCCCGCTTCATCGCAATTGGCGACGTTGCTGATTCTGAGCTAACGTGCCACGAGACGTGGATCATCTCGGATGGACTTGGATCTCTTCTGTCACTTCACGACACCGACTTTCCTCACGACACTCGTCAACCTCGCGCGCATCTCCTCGCGCCACTTCATTTCATACTTTTAATCGGCACAGATTTCTATCGCGCATTTCTGGGTCAGCATCATTAGCGCGCGTCAATTTCTTTCATCTGTTCTTGCGCTTCTTACAGCTGCTCAACCCTGGCTACCATTGAGACTTTTTGTGTCTATCATGGCCCCGAACGGCCACCAGGCACCTGCAAAGAAGGGTATTCACAAGTCTAGCGACAGCTCGTCCGTTTTTTGGGAGGACAAGCATGGCCATCGCGAGTTCATGGATTGGAAAGAAGCAAATCAGAACGGTCCTTTTCCTTCGTACGAAGAATGGGTAGAGTCTCAAAAAAAGTCAGGTGGTCTCTCATTGTACTACACAGCTTTGCGCATGTTTGAGGATTCTGATTCAACTGTGAGTTATTGTCACGATGAATCAAAATCTGTCCTTTACTGAATGCACCAGGACGAGGAGGCCCCACCCGTTAAGGCCAAACCTCAAGTAGCCAAGGCTCGTGGTCAAGTTGGCCGCCCCAAGAAGACTGCAAGTACAAATGGCAATGGATTGTCGCGCACGGCTGAGTCTGCGACATCGACTGCCGTCGCCAACTCGGAAGACTTTAGTCCTTCTGGCAAGAAGAGGCGTAAGGCGCGTAAGAAGCCACTCGTGAGTAACACCCGCTGAGCTTTTGTCTATTAGCTGACTGTATAAGTCCGAGGAGGTCGTCGCTTCAGCGAGCGACAGTGAAGTCGTCAAAGACGTTGGAGCATCGGCGCCCGTGGCTGAGACTGCGACGCCCACAGCACCGATGATCACCTTCAATGGGCAGCGCAAGTCTTCCACACGCAAAGCAAGGAAGAAGCCTATTGTGAGTTTCACTATGTACACGCCTTCTACTCCACGCTGACGTATCTAGTCGGAGGAGACCATTTCGCCAGATGACGAGCTAGAGGACCCGATGGAAACTACGATCGATGAGGTCTCTGCATCTGCGATTGCATCTCCTCTTCCAGTTCGATCTGGTATGTGAATTTCTAAAACTATGTGGAAGATTGATTGCCCGATTCGTGTAGTCCTGTCACGTTTGCCAGAACCCTACTGGGCCGAAACCTCATGATGATTTGAAACGAAATCTTGCTTGAATATTCTGTTGTGATTGAGCTAAACCTTTCACAGCTCCGAAATCGCCAGCCCCAGTACCGACTTCAGACTCGCCGAAGAAAAGCCATATCTTGAAACTGAGCACCAGGAAAACACCGAAGAAGAAGAACTTCGTGAGTGTGTTCTCCGAGACACCGGTACATTTTGCTAATATGGTCAAGCCTGAGGGGTCTACCACTGAAGGTGGAGC
>Ga0265798_10002802_pt1 | contig 25336 bp, 20 predicted proteins | sample P3T30metagenome_FD_192430 | JGI IMG/M metagenome (GOLD analysis project Ga0265798, IMG submission 192430) | Plant litter microbial communities from East Loma Ridge, Irvine, California - P3 T30 | ecosystem: Environmental > Terrestrial > Plant litter > Unclassified | place: USA: California...
AGCGATCGCTGGCGGCGCTCTACTCTCGGGCCGGACACGCGCCTCCCACCGAGGTCGCCATCGAGGAAGACCGGGGCGTCCCCGGTACAGACGCCACCCCCGGCACGGGCGCGGCCGTCGACGCGACCGGCGCTCAACCCGCACCGGTGGGCACCCCTGCACCCTCATCGAGCGCCGGCTCCGCTCCCTCCGCAGCGGACACGAGCGACACCGAGGCGACCTCCGACCGCCCCATCAGGCGTCGAGTGGTCGCCTCGCCGTCCGAGTTCGTCGTCGTCCCGACCCTCCCGGCCGTCGCGGCCGAGACGCCGGCCGTCGGAACCGCCGCCAGCTCCGAGGTCCAGCTCCGCCTGGAGTCCGGCCGCCTGCGCGTGACCGCCGATGTTCCCGTGCTCATCGCCGAGACCCTGATCGAGGGCTCCACCGGCACCTTCTCCGCTCCCGACGGCGCGACCACGCCGATCACGCTCGAGACCGTCGTGCCCGGGGGCGACGACGATGCCGAGTCCCGCGTGATCCTCGACGCGGCTGACGGTGAGCTCGCGGCCGACCTGCTCGGAGCGGAGGGCCTCGTCGCCCTCGACATCGAGACCGTGCAGACCGGGAGCCTCATCGTCCCCACGGTCGCGGTCGCCGGTGGTGGATCAGGTGAGGCGCACCTCCTCGTCGAACAGGACGACGGGACCTTCCGTCGCATCCCCGTCATCGAGACCGGCCAGCTCGACGGCGAGAGCGCCGTCGAGCCGACGGACCCCGACGACCTCGCCGAGGGCGACCGCGTGCGGGTCGACTGATGGCCCTGCTGCAGCTCCGCGGGGTCGGACGCACGTTCTCGGGCGCGGTCGAGGTCGCCGCCCTCGACGACGTCACCCTCGACATCGAGGCGGGCGAGTTCTTCGCCATCATGGGCCCCTCCGGCGGCGGCAAGTCCACACTGCTCAACACCGTCGGTCTGCTCGACCACCCCACCACCGGCACGTACACGATCGCCGGTCACGACATCGATGGATCGACCTCGCGTCACCTCGCGGAGACACGATCCGAGACCTTCGGCTTCGTCTTCCAGGGCTTCCATCTGCTCGACCAGCGACCCGTCCGCGACAGCGTCGAGCTCGGCCTCCTCTACCGCGCCGTGCCGGCCGCCGAGCGTCGCGTCCTCGTCGACGACGCGCTCGCCCGCGTGGGGCTCGACGGGCTCGGCGACCAGCTCGCCGCGAAGCTCTCCGGCGGCCAACGTCAGCGGGTCGCCATCGCCCGGGCGCTGGCCGCAGGCACCCCCGTCATCGTCGCCGACGAGCCGACCGGCAATCTCGACTCCGAGAACGGCGCGCTCGTCGTCGAGACCCTCCTCGCCCTCCGCGACGCGGGCACGACGGTCGTCCTCGTCACCCACGACCCGACCGTCGCCCGCGCGGCCGATCGTGTCGCGCACCTCCGCGACGGGCGCATCGAGTCGGTCGAACCGGCCGGACCGGTCGGACAGGCCGGACAGGTCGAGTCGGTCGAACCTGTCCCGGTCGAGCCGGTCGAGCCGGTCGAGCCGGTCGAACGGGTCGAGTCGGCCCCGGCCGGTGCCGGCGCGGTCCCCGCAGGGGGTCTCGCGGTCACGACCGGCGCGACCGGTGCGCGGCGGACGACCCGCGCCTCCTCGGCTCCCGCGCCGACGGGCTCAGGAGGCGCGGGTCGGCGACCCGAGAGACCGGGCCGCCCGTCGCGCCTCCGGTTCCGCGACCTCGCCGTCGACGCCCTGCGCTCGGTCACCTCGCGGCTGGGCAAGACCGCGGGACTCGTCACCGCCGTCGCCGTGGCGGTGGCGCTCGCCGTCGCCAGTCTCGGGCTGTCGGTGTCGGCGCGCGCCCAGGTCGGCGACACCTTCGATCTGCACACCAACCGCGACGTCGGGGTCTCGTGGGACTCCCCGGTGGACCCGACCGCCGAAGGGGAGGCTCCGGGGGCGATCGGCGGGGGCGCGGTCGTCGCTCCGTTCGGGAGCCCCGCGGCCGCGGCCGATGTGGCCGGCAGGCTCGCCCGGGTCGCGGCGCTCAGCGGGGTCGAGTCGGTCGGGGCTCTGCACGAGCGGGGCTCGGCCGTCGTCCGGGCGACCACCGTGCGCGACGCCCTGCAGGCACCGGTCGTGAGCATCGAGGGGGACCTCCTCGCGGCCGCTCGAGTCGAGGTCGACTGGCTCGCCCGGCACGGCCCGATGCTCGGCGACCGGGAGGTGCTGATCGGCCGTGGTCTCGCCGCTCAGCTGCCCCTCGGTCCGCTCGCCGCGGCGCCCATCGTCACCCTGGGCGACACCGAGTTCGCCGTCGTCGGCATCGTCGACGACTCGCCGCGCGTGCCGAGCCTCGTCGGAGCCGTGACGACCGGGGCGCACTCCCTGGCGGGAGTCGAGAACCCCTCTCAGACGTCCGTGCTGATCCGGACCGGTGCGGGCGCGGCTCAGCAGGTCGCCCGGCAGGCGCCGGTCGCCATCGACCCCGTGGCCGCCGAGACGTTCCGGATCGACGCCCCGATCGACCCGACCACCCTCCGCGCCGAGATCGAGTCGGACGTCACGTCCACCCTGCTGGCCTTCACCGGGGTGGCGCTCCTCGCGGCCGTGGCGGGTCTCGGCAACTCGATGGTGCTCGCCGTCCTCGACCGGCGCAAGCAGCTCGGTCTGCGCCGAGCGCTCGGCGCCCGCCCCGGTCACATCGCCGGGCTCGTGCTCGCCGAGTCCGTGGTGATCGGCGCCCTCGGCGGACTCCTTGTGCTGGCGCTCGGACTTGGGGCGGTGCTGGTGATGACCATCGCCCGGCAGTGGATCCCCGTCTTCGATCTGCGTCTCGCACCCGCCGCACTCGTGGGCGGAGTCGTCGTCGGGGCGGCCGGCGGGCTCATCGCGGCCTGGCGGGCGAGCCGCATCGAGCCGCACGAGGCGCTCCGCCTCTGAGAGCCGAGGAGGCGCGGCGCCCCTCAGTCGCGCAGCGCGCCCACCGCGAACCGCTGGTTCGCCAGCACCGGCAGCGACCCGCGCGCCGCATCGACGGACGAGAGGTCGACGTCGACGACGAGCAGCTCGGGCTCGGCCCCGAGCTCGTGCAGCACCACGCCGAACGGCGACACGACCATGCTGTGCCCCACGCCGGTCGGCGCCGTGCCGGGCGTCTCGACGCCCTGCGACGCGGGGTCGCCCTGCCCGACCGCGACGACGACCGTCGTCGTGTCGACCGCCCGGGCGCGCGCGAGCAGCTGCCACTGCTCGATCTTGCCCGGCCCCGCACCCCACGACGCGCACACGACGCTCAGCCGCGCCCCCGCCGCCGCGTTCGCCACGAACAGCGACGGGAAGCGGATGTCGTAGCAGGTCGCCAGGCCGACCAGGGTCTCGCCGACCGTGACGGTCACGGCGCGCTCGCCGCCCTCGACCGAGTCCGACTCGGCGTAGCCGAAGGCGTCGAACAGGTGCATCTTGTCGTACGAGTCGTCGGTCTCGGCCGTCGGCCCGGCGACGATCAGGGTGTTGCGCACCCGCCCGCCCGAACCCGGCGTGAAGGCGCCCACGACGATCGTGGTGCCGAGGCGTCGGGCGAGCGCCCGCACCTCCGTGGCCCAGGGCCCGTCGAGCGGCTCGGCGACGGCGCCGAGGTCGTTGCCGAAGGCGCACAGGGCGGCCTCGGGGAACACGACCAGCTCGGCTCCCTGGGCGACCGCCGCCTCCGTCGTCCTCCCGATCTCGGCGAGGTTCGCCCGGGGGTCGGCCGAGCTGATCATCTGAGCGAGCGCGATGCGCATGGTTTCTCCGATCGGTGGTGTATACGTATGGTATGCAGATGAGCCCCGAATCGCCCGTCCCCGCGGCCTCGGGGCGCGACCGGGCCTACGAGTACCTCTACTCTCAGGTGCTCGTCGACCCCGCCATGCAGGGGGCGTTCCTCAGCGAGCAGGACATCGCCGAGCGCGTGGGCGTCTCGCGCACCCCGGTCCGCGAGGCGCTGCTGCTGCTCGCGTCCGACGGGCTGGTGCAGATGATCCCGAAGCGGGGGGTGCGCGTGCCGGTCATCAGCGGTCGCGAGATCGCCGAGCTGATGGAGCTCCGCGGGGTGCTCGAACGCCACGCCGCCACGACGACCCTCGCCTCGGGTCGTGTGCCGCTCGAGGCGATGCGGGTCGTGCTCGCCGCCCAGCACGGGTTGAAGGACCTCGATCCGCGCGAGAGCGGCCAGCGCTTCATCGAGCACGACCGCGAGTTCCACCAGCTGCTGGTCGACGCGGCCGGCAACGACCTCATGTCGCGCAGCTACGAGAAGCTGCGCGCGCGTCAGGTGATGGTCGGCGTCGAGGCGCTGTTCCGTCGCACCGATCGGCAGGAGCGGGTCTGCGCCGAGCACGACGAGATCGTCGAGGCCCTCGCGTCGGGCGACGCCGAGGCCGCGCGTGATGCGATCGATCGTCACCTCGGGGTGACGCTCGACCTCCTCCTGCGCAGCTGACGTCACGGCGTCGCCCGATCGGCGCGGGTCAGTCCCGGCCCGCCGCGGACGGCCCCGAGGAGGCGCGGGTCGCGTCGACCCCGTCCGTCGCCGGAGCCTCGGCCAGGTAGTCGGCGTCCTCCTGGACGTTCGAGTCGCGCCCGAGCGCCAGCCCCACGAGGGTCAGCACGACGGCCACGGTCAGGTAGACGGCGACCCCGAGCCCGCTCCCCGTCTCCTCGAAGATGATGGTGAACATCAGCGGGGCGATGGCTCCGCCGAAGACGCCGGCGATCGTGTAGGCGAGCGAGCTGCCCGTCGAGCGGAGCCGCGGCGAGAACTGCTCGACGATGAACGCGGCCTGCGGCCCGTACATGAACGAGTGGAAGACGAGGGCCAGCACGATGCCGATCGTCAGGACGACGGTCGACGAGCCGTCGGTGATCGCGAAGAACACGTAGGCCCAGACCGCGGCTCCCACGGCGGCGACCGCGTAGAGCAGTCGACGGTTGATGCGGTCGGACAGCGCGCCCGCGAGCGGGATGCACGCGAGCTGGAAGGCCGAGCCGATGAGCACGGCGACCAGGACCTGACTGCGCTCGAGTCCGAGGGTGACGGTGCCGTAGGTCAGCGTGAAGACGGTGAAGAGGGCGTAGGTGACGTCGGGTCCGATGCGGCTGAGGATGGCCGCGATCAGCGGCCGCAGCTGCGTGGTGAACACCTCGCGGACGGGCGCCGCCGGAGCATCGCCGCGCGCCTCGAGAGCCTGGAAGACGGGGGTGTCCTCGAGCTTCAGGCGGATCCAGAGGCCGAAGCCGACCAGCACGGCCGAGGCGAGGAACGCCACGCGCCAGCCCCAGTCCAGGAAGGCCTCCTCGGTGAGCACGGCCGTGAGCACCGCGAGAGCGCCGTTGGCGAGCAGGTTGCCGGCCGGGGGACCGACCTGGGCGGCGGACGACCAGAAGCCGCGCCTCCTCGGGTCTCCGAACTCGCTCGACAGCAGCACCGCGCCGCCCCACTCGCCGCCCACGCCGACGCCCTGCGCGAAGCGCAGCAGCACGAGGAGGATGGGTGCCGCGAGGCCGATGGTCGCGTAGCTCGGCAGCAGTCCGATGAGGAACGTCGCGAGGCCGATGATCAGCAGCGTCGTGACGAGCACGGGCTTCCGACCGATCTTGTCGCCGAGGCGCCCGAACACGAACCCGCCGACGGGCCGCGAGACGTAGCCGACGGCGTACGTCGAGAAGGCGAGGATCGTCGCCGTGTAGGGGTCGCTCGCCGGGAAGAACACGACGGGGAACACGACGGCCGACGCCGCCGAGTACACGGCGAAGTCGTACCACTCGAGCGAGGTGCCGGTGAGCGAGGCCGTGAACGCCTTCGCGAGCGATCGGCGACTGGCCGGAGCGTCGTCGACCAGGGGGTCCGGCGTCTGTGGATCGGTGGTCATGGGCTGTCCTATCGAGTTCGGTGGGGATCGGTCGGAGGGTGGTGCCACGGCGATACCGTGTGTATACAGTAGGTGTACGACAAGCCGGACGACAGGGCCGAGCGTCGACCCGGGACATCTTTTACCGGACCGAAACACACGACCGCCTTCTGAGGGAGACCCATGAGCACGCTCCACTTCACCCTGCCCGACGGCTCGACCGAGACCGTCGAGGTCACGCGCCTCCTGAACGCCGGATACGCCGGTCGCGAGCAGGACGAGGTGCAGGCGCACATCGCCGAGCTCGCCGAGCTGGGCGTGCCCGGCCCGACGACCACGCCGGCGCTGTACCCGGTCTCGCCCTACCTCGCCTCGCAGGCGACCGCCGTCGACGTGCAGCACGAGCGCACCAGCGGCGAGGCCGAGTGGGCTCTCGTCATCACCGGCTCGGGCGTGCTGCTCACCGTCGCGTGCGACCACACCGATCGCGCGCTCGAGGTGCACGGCGTCGCGTGGAGCAAGAACGCCAGCCCCGACGTGCTCGGCACCCGCGCCTGGCGCCTCGACGACGTCCGCGACCACCTCGACGACATCACCCTGCGCGGGTACGTCGGCGAGGGCGACGCCCGCCGGCTCATCCAGGACTCGACCCTCGGCGCGCTGCTGACCCCCGACTACTGGCTCGACGTGCTCGCCGAGCGCGACCTCGCCACGCCCGGCACCGTGCTCATCTCGGGCACCGTCGCCATGCTCCCGGGCGTCGACCAGTTCGCCGACTCGTGGTCCGTCGAGATGCACGACCCGGCCACCGGCGACACCCTCGAGGCGGCGTACCGCGTCGTCCCGATGCCCGCGCCGATCGGCTGAGCCGACCCGCGCCTCCTCGGCCCCGGGCCCGGCCCGTCGACCCCGGCCCGGTGCCCGGGCCCAGACCCCGGGCCGGGTGCGGTCGTCAGCGGGCCCGGGCTCGTGCCGCCCCTCAGCGGGCGAGGCGCCAGAGGCGGTCGCGCGACATCGGCAGCTCGTGCGGACGCACGCCCAGGGCGTCGCGGATCGCGTTCGCCAGCGCCGGGGCGACGGGGTTGTACGGCGCCTCGCTCATGCTCTTCGCGCCGAGCGGCCCCAGCTCGTCGTGGGTCTCCGCGAACAGGACCTCCGTCTCGGGGACGTCCGAGAACTTCGGCAGCCGGTAGTTGCGCAGCGCCGTCGTGAGCACGCGGCCCTCGCCGTCGAGCATCATCTCCTCGTAGAGGGCGGTGCCGATCGCCTGGGCCGTGCCGCCCTCGATCTGCCCGCGCAGCTGCTCGGGGTTCAGCACGGTGCCGGCGTCGGCCGCCTGGATCGAGCGCAGCATGCGCACCTCGCCGGTGGACCGGTCGACGGCCACCCGGAACGCGTGCACGTTGAACGCGACCGAGCGCGGGGTGCCGTCGTGACTGCCGTCGGCCACGAGGGGCCCGTCGGCGAGCAGCTCGTCGACCGTCACCAGCCGGGACGAGGGCGGACCAGCCGAGGAGGCGCGGGTCACGACGACCCCGCCCGGCACCACCTCGGGTGCGGCGCCCCCGTCGACGACGTCCGCCGCGCCTCCTGAGAGGGCCAGCGCCCGATCGACGAGAGCGGCTCGCAGCTTGTGCGCCGCGGCCCAGAGGGCCTTGCCCGCGACGACGACGCCGGCCGAGCCGAAGGCGCCGGAGTCGTAGCGGGCCACGTCGGTGTCCGACTGGCGGATCGAGACCCGGTCGGGAGTCGTGCCGAGGGCGGTGGCGACGAGCTGAGCGTGCACGGTCGTCGTGCCGTTTCCGAATTCGGCGGTGCCGACGCCGATGTCGTAGCCGCCGTCGGGTCGCAGCTCGACCGTGGTGTCGGCGAAGTGCCCGCGCGGCGGCATCGTGGCGATCATCGCGAGGGCCATGCCGGTGCCGGTCGACCAGGTGGGGCCCACGGGGGCGGGCTCCGGGTCCGGGCCGGCCAGCGCCTCCTCGACGAGATCGAGGCACTGGTCGAGGCCGTAGCTGCCCCAGATGAGGTCGGTCTCCTCGTCGGGGTCGGTGACGACCATCGCATCGCCGGGCACGACGACGTTCTTCCGGCGCAGCTCGAAGGGGTCGATGCCGAGCCGGATCGCCAGCTCGTCCATCGCCGACTCGATGGCGAAGATCACCTGCCCGAGGCCGTACCCGCGGAACGCACCCGACGGCAGGTTGTTCGTGTAGACCGATTCGGCGTCGACCCGCTTCGACGCGCAGCGGTAGACCGCGATCGACTCGTGCACCGAGTGGTACATGACGCCGACGCCGTGGTTGCCGTAGGCGCCGGTGTCCATCAGCTGGTCGACGTGCAGGGCGGTGAGCGTGCCGTCCGCGTCGGCGCCGAGTCGGACGCGCACGCGCATCGGGTGCCGGGTCGGGGCGATGGTGAACTCGTCGTCGCGGGTGAACTCGTACTGCACGGGGCGGCCGGTGGCCAGCACGGCGAGCGTGACGAGGTCTTCGGTGAGGAGCTCCTGCTTGCCGCCGAAGCCGCCGCCGACGCGTTTCGTGAAGACCCGGACCCGGTCTTCGGGCAGTCCGAAGACGTGGGCGATCTCGTCGCGCACGAGGAACGGGACCTGACTCGAGGTGCGGAGGACCAGCCGCCCGTCGTCGTCGAGCCAGCCGCGGGTGGCGTGAGTCTCGAGCGAGCCGTGACTGACGCGCTGCGTCGTCCAGGTGCCCTCGACCGTGGCGGCGGCCGCGGCCAGGGCCGCCTCGACGTCGCCGGTCTCGCCGTGCATGGCCGCGACGGTGTTGCGCTCGGGGAACGCGATGCGCGAGACCTCGCTGGTCTTCTCGCCGTGCAGCAGCGGGGCTCCGGGGCGCCGCGCCTCCTCGGGGTCGAAGACCGCGGGCAGCAGCTCGTACTCGACGACGATCGCGTCGCGGGCGAGCTCGGCCTGCCGCCGCGACTCGGCGACGACCGCGGCCACCCGCTGGCCGCGGAACCGCAGCACGGGGTCGATCACGAGGCCGTCGTCGGGGTCGTCCTCGCGGTCCTCGTGGCGGCCGGTCGAGAACAGGGTGGAGGGGGAGTCGTGGTGGGTGAGCACCGCATGCACGCCGGGCAGGGCCAGGGCCGCGGTCGTGTCGATGCGCACGATGCGCGCGTGCGGGTGCGGGCTGCCGAGCACCGCGATGTGCAGCAGCGTCGTCGGGGCGGGGGAGTCGAGCGTGAACTCCTCGCGCCCGGTCACGACCCTCAGGCCGGCCGGCGCCTTGACCGAGCGCCCCGCCGCCTGTCCGACGGCCGGCGACACCGTGTTGTCGACGCCGCAGACGGCGTCGCGGATCGCCCGGTACCCGGTGCACCGGCAGATGTTCCCCTTGAGGAGGCGCGGGAGGTCGTCCCGATCGGCCTCCGTGAACGTCGAGGCCGTCACGACCATGCCGGCCGTGCAGAAGCCGCACTGGAACCCGGCCGCGTCGACGAAGGCCTGCTGCATCGGATGCGGGGCCTCGGGGGTGCCGAGCCCGGCGGCCGTGGTGACGCGGCGGCCGTCGAGTCGATGGGCGGGGTAGACGCACGAGTGCACCGGATCGTCGTCGACGAGGACCGAGCAGGCGCCGCAGTCTCCCGCGTCGCAGCCCTTCTTGACGCTGTGCACTCCGGCGTCGCGGAGGACGGTGCGCAGCACCTGCCCCGCGGCGACCGGGGCGTCGATCGACTCGCCGTCGACCTCGAACACGACGCGTCGACCGTTGTTCGTGATGCCCTGCGTCCCCGTCGAGCCGTGGCGGCGCCGTGCGCCCTCGTCGTGCGTGCTCACCAGGAGCCCCCCAGTTCTCGTCGGATCTCCTCGGCGAACCCGCCGCTCGTCGCGCGCCGCCAGTCGGGGGCGCCGTGCGGGTCGTCGTACCACTCGTCGACGCGGCTCATCGCGTCGGACAGCGCCCTCGCGCCCGGCACCTCGTCGAAGCGCAGCTGCACGGGGCGGACCGTGCCGGCCGTGACGGTCACGACGAACTCGCCCGACGCGGCGAGCCGCCCGGTGACGAGCGTGCCCGACCGGCCCAGCGGGCTGAGGGCGATGCGGCGGAAGGCCGTCCGCGACTCGAGCGACGCCGCGGGGACCTCGAGCGCCCGGAGCACCTCGCCGGGAGCGAGCGCCGACTCGCGGACGCCCGTGACGAACTCGGCGACCGGCGTGCGGCGTTCGCCGCCGTCGGTCGTCCAGACGACGGCCGTCGCGTCGAGGGTCGCCATGAGCGAGGTCATCGCGCCGGCGGGCAGGCCCAGGGCGACGTTGCCCCCGACCGTGGCGACGTTCCAGATCTTGAACGAGGCCAGCAGGCTCTCGGCGCACTGACGGACGAGCGGCAGGGCCGACCACCCGGGGCGGGGCGCCAGCCCGGTCAGCTCGGCGATCGTGCACGTCGCGCCGACGGTCAGCCCGTCGTCGGTCTCGCCGAACGGCGACCAGCCGAGCGAGGTGAGGTCGACGAGCCCCGTCAACCCGGGCTGCGCCTCGGAGTACAGCCACGTGCCGCCGCCGAGCGGCCGCTCGCCCGGAGCGAAGACGAGCTCGTCGCGGGTCGAGGGGGTGCGGACGTCCGCCACCGTCACCAGGTCCATCCGATGCTCCCGCCTGTGGTCGTCGGCGTGCAGCCAGTCGTGGATACAGTGTCGTCCATGATCGACGTCTCCGAGAGCCAGCTGCGCGAGCACCTCGCGACCGCCCTGTCCGTGCAGCGCTGGGTCGACGACGTCGCCGCCGAGGCGCCGTTCGCCGACGTGTCCGACCTCGTGGCCGCCGCCGAGCGCGCCGGGGAGCGTCTGACCGACGCCGAGATCGACGAGGCGCTCGCGCACCACCCGCGCATCGGCGAGGCTCCCGACGGCGAGGGTGCGTCGCAGGACTTCAGCCGCCGCGAGCAGCAGGCGTCGCAGCTGACCGACGACCCCGCCGAGGTCAAGGCGCTCGCCGAGGGCAACGCCACGTACGAGGAGCGCTTCGACCGGGTGTTCGTCGTGCGGGCCGCCGGGCGCAGCAAGGCCGAGATCATCGCCGAGCTCGACCGTCGTCTGAAGCTCGACGACGAGTCCGAGAAGCAGGAGGCCGGCGCCCAGCTGGTCGAGATCGCCGTGCTGCGACTGCGGCAGACCTTCGGGCGCACCAGCGCCGAGACCGGCCGCTCGGCCGAGACCGCGTCGCCCCGCGAGCCCGAACCGCTCGGCGCATGAGCCACGTCACGACGCACGTGCTCGACGCCGCGCTCGGCCGACCGGCGGCCGGCGTGCCGGTCGTGCTGACCGACGAGTCGGGCGAGGTCATCGCCTCGGCCGTCACCGACGACGACGGCCGCGTCGGCGACCTCGGCCCCGACTCTCTGCCGGCGGGCGTGTACCGCCTGGTCTTCGACACCGCCGTCTACTTCGCGGCCGCCGATCGCCGCACCTTCTACCCGCGGGTGACGATCGACTTCGACCTCGTCGACGAGGGCGCTCACCACCACGTGCCCCTGCTGCTCAGCCCGTTCGCGTACTCGACGTACCGGGGCAGCTGACCCGCGCCTCCTGAGTCCGTCCGCCGACACCGGCCTAGTAGTCCGTCCGGTGGTCGTGAGCGAGCCAGGCGTCGAAGGGCGCCGGGGCGTTCTCGGGTCGGACGGCGTCGACGGGGAGGTCCCACGTCGCGCGGTCGCGGCCGAACAGCTCGTAGAACTCGAGGTCGTCGAAGCCGCCTCGTGCGGCGTCGTGCCGGTCGGCGGCGTAGACCACGCGGTCGACACGGGCCCACAGCGCCGCCGAGAGGCACAGCGGGCAGGGCTCGCACGAGGTGTACAGGGTCGCCCCGGCCAGCGAGAAGTCGCCCACCGCGGCGCAGGCCGCGCGGATCGCGACGACCTCGGCGTGCGCCGTCGGGTCGAGGTCGCGGGTGACCCGGTTCTGCCCCTCGGCGAGCACGACCCCGTCGCGCACGATGAGGGCCCCGAACGGGCCGCCGCCGTCGGCGACGTTCGCCACGGCGAGATCGATGGAGCGGGCGAGCCACTGGGCGTCGTCGGTGCCGGGCATGGCGCCTCCTGCGGGGGTGTCGGGTGCGGGTCGGGTGGGGGAGGCGGCGGTCATGCGAGACCCGCGGAGGCGCGCCAGGCGTCGCCCGCGGGGGGCGCGTCGTCGCGGAGCAGCGTGGCCTCGATCAGACCGTAGGGCCGGTCGGCGGCCCAGAAGACCTCGTTCTGGTTCTCGAGACCGAACCGGTCGAGATCGTAGGCGAAGTGGTGCCGGTTCGGGGCGACGAGACGGATCTCGGCGATCGCGGGCACCGCCTCGAGCACGGCGCGGCCCATGTGCCAGAGGGTCTGCTGCAGGGCGAGCGACTGCAGGGTCGCGAAGTGGGCGACGAGCAGTCTCTTCACCTCGGCGTAGACGCCCTCCCAGTCGACGTCGGTCGAGGTGAAGCGCCACTTCGCGTCGAGCGCCGTGGCCATGACGCGGTCGTGGGTCTCGGGCAGGGTGGTGAACTCGTCGCTGAGGAACCCCGCGAACTCCGAACCCGTCGACTTCAGCAGCACGAGGTCCTTCAGGCCGCCGATCACGTGCTCGCCGCTCGCGTCGACGGTGACCGCGGCCGTGCGGATCTCCTGCCCGGAACGCAGCCAGGTGTGGTCGTGCTCGACGCCGTCGACCACCGCACGCTGCCACGCGTACTCCTCGATCTCGATGCGAGCCCCTTCGACGGGGCCGACGTCGGTGACGAAGTGGCGCGCCAGGTCGAGGCCGAACCGCTCGATGGAGGTCACGCCGTGCGACTTGGCGAACGCGAAGGCCGTGTTCTTCTGGGTGTCGGTGGGGAGCACCGCCGACTGGTCGCCCTCGAGGTACGCCGCCTCGAACGGACCCCGCAGCGCGGTGGTCACGTTGAGGTCGCGGATCTCGTGCCGGGGGCTGTCGCGCACGATGCGCACGAGCCGGGACTCCGCCTTGCCGTACTGATTGTCGCCGAGGATGATCGCCATGCGGTGATCCTCACACGGCCGTGTGAACGGCGTGTTTCACGATCGGCGGTTTGTGAACTGATTGTTTCAGAGGCGCCCTCGGGAGGGACGGCCTGCTGGGTAGGGTCGAGAGGGCCCCGGGGCGGACAGCCCCGATGCGCGAGATCGAGAGGCACCGCATGACCGACCCCCGCCCCGTCGTCCCCGTCCTGCAGCCCGGCGAGGGCGACCTGCCCGGCGACGCGTATCTGCCGGCCACCCCCGAGACGACCCTGTGGGGTCGACTGCCGTGCGCCTCCGACGCCCCGGTTCTCTCCATCGAGTCGGGCGCGACCGTCACCATCGACACGGTCAGTCACGAGGGGGTGCTCGACGACCAGGGGCGCGACCCGCTCGCCTACTTCGCCTCCCACGGGGTGCCCGCCGAGGGGGTGCTGCGCGACGCCGTGGCCATCGCCGCCTCCGACGCCTCGGGTCGCGACGCCGCCGCCGACGGGCCGCACGTCGTCACCGGCCCCGTCGAGGTGCGCGGCGCCCGCCCCGGCGACCTGCTCAAGCTCACGGTCGTGACGGCCACGCCGCGGGTGCCCTACGGCGTCGTCTCGAACCGGCACGGCCGCGGCGCGCTGCCCGGCGAGTACCCGCTCGGCGCCGACCCGGTCAGCGTGTTCGCCGGCGTCGACCAGGGCCCCGACGGTCTCGTCGGCACGATGCCCGTGGTGCCGGGCGGGCCGCCGGTGGTGAGGTTCCCGTTGCGGCCGTTCCTCGGCATCATGGGCGTCGCCGTGGCCGGCGACGAGCGGCCGCACTCGGTTCCGCCCGGTCCGCACGGCGGCAACATCGACATCAACCTGCTGACGGAGGGATCGTCGCTCTACCTGCCGGTGCAGGTCGACGGCGCCCTCGCCTACGTCGGCGACCCGCACTTCGCCCAGGGAGACGGCGAGGTGGCGTTGACGGCCATGGAGGCGTCGCTGCGTGTGACCCTGCGCTTCGACGTCGTGCCGCACGACGTCGCCGTGGCCGAGTTCGGCGAGCTCGCCGGGCCGCTCGTCGAGACGCGCGAGCACCTCGTCCCCACCGGCATGGACCCCGATCTCGACGAGGCCGTCCGCGCCTGCGTCCGCGCCGCGATCGCTCTGCTGCGCGCCCGCTGGGGCATGGACGAGACCCTCGCCTACGCCTATCTCAGCGCCGCCACCGACTTCGACATCTCGCAGGTCGTCGATCTCGTGACCGGCGTGCACGCGCGCATCCGCGTCGCCGACTTCGACGGCGTCGCCCGCGGAGGGGTCTCCCGTGGCTGAGCGCGCACTCGACGACGCGGGTCGGGCCGGCGGCTCCGAGGAGGCGCGGGTCGCGCCGACCAGGCAGCCCACGACGATCGAGGGGGCCGCTGCCGATGCGCTGCCCGCCGGGCTGCTCGAGGCGTTCGACGCGTACGAGCACGCGCTGGCAGCCGACGACCAGGAGGCTCTGGCGGCCGCCTTCGAACCGACGGCGACCGTGATGCGGGCCGACGCCGGCGGTCTGCTGGTGGGGCACGACGCGATCACGGCGTTCCGCGGTCGACGCGGCGGCGGGCCCGTCCGTCGGGTCGTCGAGGTGCACGTGCGGGTGCTCGGCGACGACGCCGCGCTGATCGTGTCGGTGAACGCGCCGGCGGGCGGCGGACGGGGCGTGGTGACGCAGCTCTGGCGCCGCGTCGGATCCGATGCGAGCGCGGGCACGAGCACGAGCACGAGCGCCGGCGCCGGCGCCACCGCAGACGCAGGCGCGGAATCGGGCGGCCCGGCGCAGGGCCCGTGGCGCATCGCGTCGGCGCACGTCCAGGCGCCGGCGCCCGCCGTCGACCGGCGCGTGTGGCGTGTGGTGGGGGAGCCGCTCGTGCCGGGGCGGCGGGGTGACGGGTCGACCGGCACCGCGCCTCCTGAGGGGGCTGCCGACGGCGTCGAGCCGACCCTCGTCGGCGAGACCGTCGCCGTCAAGGACCTCTTCGCCGTCGCCGGGCACGCCGTCGGGGCGGGGGTGCCCGCCTACCTCGAGGGCGCCGCCGTGCAGACCGAGCACGCCGCCGCGGTGCGCCGACTGCTCGACGCGGGCGCCTCGATCACGGGCATCGCCCAGACCGACGAGTTCGCGTACAGCATCGCCGGGCGCAACTCCGCCTACGGCACCCCGCCGAACCCCGCCCGGCCCGGAGCGATCTCCGGCGGCTCGACCAGCGGCCCCGCCGCAGCGGTCGCCCTCGGTCAGGTGAGCATCGGCCTCGGCACCGACACCGGCGGGTCGCTGAGGGTGCCCGCGTCGTATCAGGGGCTGTGGGGCATCCGCACGACCCACGGCGCCGTCGACCGCACGGGTCTGCTGCCTCTCGCCCCGAGCTTCGACACCGTCGGCTGGCTGACCCGCGATGCCGGCACCCTGCTCAGGGCCGCCGCGACGTCGCTGCCCGCCGACGAGCAGCGCGGGGTCGATCCGGTGTTCGCCGTCGATCCGACGCTGCTCGCCGCCGTCGCGCCCGAGGTCCGCGACGCGTTCACCCGATCGATCGACGAGGCCGTCGCGGAGGGGCGCATCGCCCGCCCCGAACCGGTCGCGCTCGGCGACGTGGCCGAGCTGTTCGAGCTGTTCCGGGTGCGGCAGGCGTACGAGGCCTGGCGCTCGAACGGCGACTGGATCGAAGCGCACCCCGGGCAGCTCGCCGACGACGTCGCCGCGCGCTTCGCCTTCGGATCGAGCGTCTCGCCGCAGAGGGCCGAGGAGGCGCGGGTCGCCCTCGCCGACGAGCGTCACCGCCTCGAGGCGGTGCTCGCCGACCGGGTGCTGCTGCTGCCGAGCGCCTCGTCGGCCGCGCCCTCGCTGAGCGCCACGTCGGCCGAGGTCGACGCGGTGCGGTCGGCGACACTGGGGCTGACGTGCGTGGCGGGGGTGCTCGGCGCGCCGGCCGTGTCGGCGCCGCTGCTGCAGGTGCCCGGCGACGGGTCGCGACATGCCGCGCTCGCCGCCGAGGGGCGGCCTGTCGTGACGTCTCGACCGGCGCCGGTGGGGCTGTGCTTCGTCGGGCCGCGCGGATCGGACCTGGCCCTGCTGGCAGCGGCTGCCGCCTGGGGTGCGTGACCGTCGTCCCCTCTCGGTCTAGGCCTCGAGGTCGTCCACCGGGAGCCAGACCCGCATCGTCGACGGGCCGCGGTTGCCCCACGTGGCGTAGGGCACGAGCTCCACGCTGCCCAGAGGATCGGCGGTCGCGGTGGAGCGGCCGTAGGGCCATCCGCCGGCAGGCGTGCGGCTGCGCGAGAGCTCGACCCGGGCACCGGCCGGCGTCGTGACCGGGTCGACGGTCGTGTCGACGAGCACGTCGTTCACGGTGCCGGAGGGCAGGTCGGTCGACTCGAGCGCGAGCACGAGGGGTCCTCTCTGAACGGCGACCTGGCCGCGCACGGCGTCGATGCGAGCATCCGGTCGGACCCACTCGGCAGTGGTCGGCAGATCGAGCACGACGACGTCGCCCGCCGAGAAGCGGCGGCGGACGACGATCGTCGGCCCCTGGGCCTCTCCGGCCTCCTCGCCGGGCAGTGCCACCGTCACCGCGGAACCGTCGGCCCAGGAGGGGACACGGAGAGCGAGCTCCACCTCGCGGTCGACGTCGCCGCGCCACGTCACCGCGACGCGCCCGTCGAGGGGGTATCCGCTCGTGACCGACAGCGCCACGGGCGTGCCGTCGTCGAGCACGGTGTCGACGTCGTAGCTGCCGTACTGGTGCAGCTGCACCCCGTCGGCCGTGCGAGTGGCGAAGTACTGCTCGACGCTGGCCAGCGTGCGGGCCACGTTCGTGGGGCAGCACGACACCTCGAACCAGGGCGCGCGCAGGCTGGACAGGGCGCGGGCGTTCAGCTCGTCCTCGTCGGGCTCGACGCCCTCGGTCCTCTGGTGGAGCGTGTTCGTGTAGAAGAACGCGCGCCCGTCCTCGCGCGGCGAGGCGAGAACCACGTTCAGCAGGGTCCGCTCGATCAGGTCGGCGTACCGGGCGTCGCCGTCGGCGAGCAGCAGCCGCCAAGAGAGCATCGTCGAGGCGATGCCCGCGCAGGTCTCGGAGTAGGCGCGGTCGGGCGGCAGCTCGTGGTCGGCGCCGAAGGCCTCGTCCTGGTGGTGGGAGCCCATGCCGCCCGTGACGTACGTGCGGGCCGCGACGGTCGCCTCCCACTGTCGACGGACCGCATCGGCGAGCTCGTCGTCCCGGGTCTCGACCGCGACGTCGAGAGCGCCCGCCGCGAGGTAGAGGGCCCGGACCGCGTGACCGCGCAGCACGTCGGCGTCGCGCACCGGCACGTCGTCCTGGAAGTACTCGGAGCCGTACTCGATCTGGCCGAGCAGCCCGTGCCCTCGCCGCTCGACGAAGAGGCGGGCGAGCTCGACCCAGCGCGGTTCGTCGAGGGCGCGGCCGAGCTCGGCCAGGGCGACCTCCACCTCCGGGTGCCCGCAGATCGCGACCCTGCCCTCGGGGCCGAAGACGGACCACAGGTGCTCGGCGAGACGGCGACCGACCTCGACCAGGCGGGGCGAGGCGCCGGTGCGCTCGGCGGCGACCACGGCCTGCAGCAGGTGGCCCATCGAGTACAGCTCGTGGCCCCACTCGAGGTCGCTCCACCGTGGGCGCTGCCAGGCACGGCCGAAGCTCGTGTGCAGGTAGCCGTCGTCCTCCTGCGCTGCGGCCACCCGGTCGACGAGGGCGTCGTAGCGGGCCTGCAGGGCCGGTTCGCGCTCGCGTCCGAGCTCCCAGGCCATGCCCTCGAGGAGCTTGTAGACCTCCGAATCGACGAACTCGATCCCGGAGTGCTCCCAGGGGGTGCCGGGATCGCCGAGGCCGGCCGCGGCACGGTCGAAGTTGCCCGTCCAGCCGATGCGCTCCATCCAGTCCTCGCAGTGGCGCAGCACGACGTCGGCGTTCAGGGCCTGCTTCTCGGCCCAGAAGCCGTCGGTGAGGCGGATCTCGGTCGCGTCGAGCGGGGTCAGCGTCGAGGAGGACGGCGAGACGGTTCCCGCGAACCGGCGGGCGCCGGCGACGGCTGACGAGGAGGTGCGGGTGGCGGGAGCAGTGGTGGTCACGTGAGTTCTCCGAGTGGTGAGGGAGGGGAGACGAGCGGGGGAGGAGGTGCTGGCGCTCGCGGCGCCGGTGTCAGTCCTTGACGGCTCCGGCGGTGACGCCGGCGGCGACGTAGCGCTGGGCGACGACGAGCAGGACGGTGGCGGGGATCGACGCGACGACGGCGGTCGCCATGATCGAGTTCCACTCCTGGTTGTTGTTGCCGATGTACCGGTAGATGCCGAGGGTGATCGTCTGCGCGTCGCCGCCGCTGTTCAGGGTCGACGAGAACACGAAGTCCGACCAGGCCCACAGGAACGCGAAGAGCCCGACGGTCACGGCCGAGTTGCGGCTCACGGGCAGGACGATGGACCGGAAGGTGCGCCACGCCCCGGCGCCGTCGAGCTTCGCGGCGCTCATCAGCTCGTCGGGGATGCCCCGCATGAAGGCCGTGAAGATGAGCACGCCGAAGGGCACCGCCAGGGTCGAGTCGGCGATGACGAGTCCCCACCACTGGTTGAGGATCCCCAGGTTGAGGTAGATCGCGTAGAAGCCCATGGCCATGATCACCTGGGGGATCATCTGCGCGACGATCATCACGAAGCTCAGCGCGCCTCCTCCGACCGGTCGGAGCTTCGCGAGCGAGTACGCGGCCGGTGCCGAGAGGGCCACCGTCACGACGACGGTGCCGAGGCCCACCAGCAGGCTGGTGCCGAGGTAGGGCAGCTGCTCGGCGACGACGGCCCGGTAGCCGTCGAGGGTCGGCGCGGAGGGGAACCACGACGGCGGACTCTGCCGCATCTGCGCGGTGGGCGTCAGCGAGACGTTGATCATCCAGTAGATCGGGAACAGCATGATCGCGGTCAGCACGACGCCGATCAGGGTGGTGGCGAGGCTGCGGCGTCCGGCACGACCCGAGGAGGCGCGGCGGGCGGCGGAGGTCGGGGCGGCGGCCGGCCGGATGGTGGCGCTCATGACCGGTCCTGCTTCCTCTGCACGCGCAGGTAGACGAACCCGCAGACCAGGGCCATGACGATCAGCAGGTTGCCGACCGCGGCGGCGGGGCCGAAGGAGGGGAGGGTGGAGCCGAAGCCCAGCTGGTACGACCAGATGGCGAAGGTGGTCGAGGCGTCCCCGGGCCCGCCGCGGGTCATGATCCAGATGATGTCGAACACCTTCAGCGTGTAGACGAGTCCGAGCAGGATGGTGATGGCGGAGACCGGGCGCAGCAGCGGGAACGTGATGCGCCGGAAGACCTGCCAGGCGTTCGCCCCGTCGAGCGCGGCCGCCTCGTAGATGTCGCCGGGGATGTTCTGCAGGCCGCTGTAGAGGATGACCAGGTTGAACGGGATCCCGATCCAGATGTTGGCGATGATGACGCTCGTCAGCGCCCACTGCGGAGAGGTCAGCCAGTTGACCTGGTCGCCTCCGAGGGTGCGGATGACCGAGTTGACGACGCCGCTCTCGCTGTTGAGCATCCACGACCAGGTCGATGCGCTGACGATCAGCGGCAGCAGCCACGGGACGAGGAACAGCGCCCTGAGAGTCGAGGAGAGCGGGAACCTCTGGAAGAAGAACACGGCGAGGGCCATGCCGATCGTGAACTGGAACGCGATCGAGACACCCGTGAAGAGGAGGGTGTTCATCAGGGCCGGGCCGAAGGTCGGGCTGGCGAACACGTCGGCGAAGTTCTCGAGGCCGATGAAGGGGGCCGTGCCGTCGATGAACGACCGGACCGTGTAGTCGTGCGTCGAGAGGTCGACGTTGCGGACGAGCGGCCAGACGTAGAAGACGGCGAGGTAGGTGACGACGGGGGCGAGGAACGCCCAGGCGGTGAGCTGGGAGGCGCCTGGTCCGCGTCGGCGCCGGGGCCCGGCGCCGGGGAGGCCGGGGTCCGGGTCCGGCCTCCCCCCGGGCGGTGCCTCGCGACGTTCCATCGTGTCGATGCTCATGGTGCTGCTCCTCGTCGTCGGGCGTCGTCCGGTGCGGTGGGTGGTCACGTGGGTGTCGGTGCGGTCACTCGGTGGCGGACGCGGCGGCCTGCTGCGCCTCCTTCAGGGCGTCCGCGGGGTCGGACGACCCGCTGAGGCTGTTCTGCACGGCCTTCCAGAGCTGCTCCGAGATCTTCGGGTAGTCCGTGCCCAGGTCGTCGCTCGTGCGGCCCTTGGCATCGGCGACCGCGGTGACCCACGGCTCGAGATCGGGGTCGGTCGCGACCTGCTCGGTCTGAGCGTCCTTCGTGGGGGCGACGTACGACAGGGTCGTGTCCGTGGCGACGAGGTTGTCGGTGCTCGTGAGGCACGACTGGATCTTCTCGCTCACCTCGTACCGGGCGTCGTCGCTCTGCACGGGGACGGTCAGGAACTCGCCACCGGTGGGGGCGGGGGCCGCGCCGCCGTCCTTCGACGGGATCGAGATGATGCCGTAGTCGATGCCGGACTCCTTCACGCCCGCGAGCTGCCAGGTGCCGTTCTCGCTGAACGCGTACTCGCCGGTGAGGAACTCCTGCCAGCTCGTGGTCTGCGTGTTGTTGATCACCGAGTTCGGGGCGTAGCCCTTCTCGACCCAGTCGGTCCAGAGGGTCAGAGCCGAGACGGCGTCGTCCGAGTCGAGTTCGGTGAGATCGGCGCCGGAGCCCCAGTACCAGGGCAGGAACTGGAAGCTGCCCTCCTCGGTTCCGATGCCCGAGAACGTGATCCCCTTGCCTCCGGAGGCGGAGACCGCCTCGAGGGCGGAGGTGAGGCTGTCCCAGTCGGTGATCGACGCGGGGTCGACCCCGGCGGCGTCGAGGACGGTCTTGTTGTAGTACAGCGCGAGCGTGTTGGCGCCGATGGGGACGCCGTAGGTCTTCCCGTCGAGCTGGCCTGCGGCCAGGATGTTCGCCTCGATCGCCGAGGTGTCGGCGCCCGTCTCGTCGGTGTCGGTGAGCAGGCCCGCTTCGGCGAGGGTCGAGACGACCGGGTTGTCGACGAGGAGCAGATCGGGCGAGTTGCCCTGCTGGCCCGCGAGCAGGGCCTTGCTGGTGAGGTCGGAGGTGTCGTAGCCGGTGCGCTCGACCGTCACGCCCGCTTCCGTGCCGCACTTCTCGATGAGCTTCGCCCAGTCGCTGGTGTCGTCGAACTGGGGGTACGGGTCCCAGAACGTGTAGGTGCCGGAGGCGGCGTCGGACGAGCCGCCGCCTGCCCCGCCGGCGCAGCCGGTCAGGGCCAGGGTGGCGGCGGCCAGGCCGACCATCGCCACGGCGGTGCGCTTGCTGCGGATGAACGAGATCACAGGAGGTTCCTCTCTGAACTGCTGCGGGTGCTCCGTCAGAGGGCCCGGCAGGTGCAGCACAGGGCGCTCATCGTCGAGAGCAAAGAGACCGAAACTGGTTTCGGGAGTGAAGTTACACGGCACGCAGTTGCCCGTCAATGCCCAAGTGAACTAATTTCGGTACATGACCACTGCAGGAGAGGGCAAGGCGATGGCGTCGCCCGTCACGCTGGCTGATGTGGCACGAGCTGCCGGAGTCTCGGTCGCCACGGCGTCCAAGGCGCTGAACGGCCGGGCCCAGGTGCGCGAATCGACCCGCGTCAGGGTGCAGGAGGCTGCTGCGGCTCTCTCGTTCACCCCCAACTTCTTCGCCCAGGCGCTGAACTCGGCGCGGACGGGCACGATCGGGATGGTCACGAGCGACCTCGACAACCGCTTCGTGCTCCCGGTGCTGCTCGGCGCCGAGGACGCCTTCGGCTCGGGTTCGCTCTCGGTGCTGCTCGCCGACGCCCGGGACGACGCGCTCCGCGAGCAGCTCCACCTGCAGACGCTCCTCACGCGCCGAGTCGACGGGCTGCTCATCGTCGGTCGGACGACGAATCCGCGCCCGCCCGTCCCTCTGCTCGCGGACGTCCCCGTCGTCTACGTCTACGCCCCCTCGAGCGACCCGAAGGACGCGTCGTTCACTCCGGACAACGTGCAGGCCGGACGACTGGCGGCGGAGCATCTGATCGAGAAGGGTCGGACCCGCATCGCCCTGATCAACGGCGAGGCCTCGTACGCCGCCGCTCGTGATCGCGCGGCGGGTGTCCAGCAGGCTCTGACGGCGGCGGGGCTGGAGATGGTCGGCGGCACCGCTCTCTTCGGGCAGTGGGGCGAGGGCTGGGGTCGCGACTGCGCGCGCCTCCTGGTCCGGGGCGGCGAGCCGGTCGACGCGATCATCGGAGGCAGCGACCACATCGCCCGGGGCGCCATCGACGCCCTCCGCGACGAGGGCGTGCGGGTTCCCGAGGACATCTCCGTGGTCGGCTTCGACAACTGGGATCTGCTGGTCCGCGAGTCGCGACCGCCCCTGACGAGCATCGACATGTCGCTCGAGGAGCTCGGCCGCGCCGCCGCTCAGCACCTCGTCGACGCCATCGGCGGCGCACCGTCACCGGGCGTCGTCGCCGGTCCGGTGCGACTGGTCGTCCGAGACTCGGCCTGACCGCGGGCGGAGGTGCTCGACCCGGTCCGGTCGATCAGCTGATCGCCGGCCGCCGGACCGGGTGTCGGCGAGGTGGGATGGAGAGGGGTGCACTGACCGTGCATCCCGAAGACGGCCCGCGGGTCGTACGGTCGTCGTCATGGACAACAGGAGCGAGGTGCGGGACTTCCTCACGACGAGGCGCGCCCGTGTGACTCCGGAGCAGGTCGAGCTGCCCGGCGGCCCGGGGCGTCGCGTGCCCGGCCTGCGACGGGCCGAGGTGGCGATGCTCGCGGGTGTCAGCGTCGAGTACTACTCGCGCCTCGAGCGAGGCGATCTCAAGGGGGTCTCCGACGCCGTGCTCGAGGCGATCGGTGGCGCGCTTCTGTTCGACGAGGCCGAGCGATCGCACCTGGCCGACCTCGCACGAGCCACGAACGAGTCGCCCGTGCGTGCCCGGTCGAGGTCGCGGGCGCGTCCCGCCGGCGTCTCGCGCGCGCTGCAGCTCGCCCTCGACTCGGTGGCGTCGGGGCCGGCGTTCGTCCGGAACGGGCGGATGGACGTGCTGGGCGAGAATGCCCTCTTCCGGGCTCTCTACTCGGACCTGTACGCGCTCCCGGACCGGCCCGTCAACCTCGCCCGCTTCGTGTTCCTGCATCGGGAGCCGGCAGAGGCGTTCTACCCGTCGTGGTCGATCGCGGCCGACATCAACGTCGCGATCCTGAGGACCGAGGCCGGGCGCGATCCGCACGACAAGGCCCTGCACGACCTGGTCGGCGAGCTGTCGACCCGGAGCGCCGAGTTCCGCACCCGGTGGGGCGCGCACGAGGTGCGGCACCACGCGTCGGGGAGCAAGTCGTTCCGGCATCCCGTCGTCGGCGATCTCGACCTCGTCTACGCGGCCATGGAGCCGATGGGCGAGCCGGGGCTGAACTTCCTCATCTACAGCGCCGAGCCGGGCACCCCGACCGAGGAGCGCCTCCGCCTCCTCGCCAGCTGGGCCGCCGCCCCTGTCGACGCCGGCGAGCGAGCGCCGGGGCTCCCCGCCGACCGGCACCGCGCCGATCGCGACGCACGACGAGAGGAGAGCCCACGATGAAGTACGGACGACTCGGGACGACCGGCCTGCGGATCAGCCGCATCGGCCTGGGCTGCATGAGCTACGGCGACCCGACGCGCGGTCTGCATTCCTGGACGCTGACCGAGGAGGAGGCGGCGCCCTTCTTCCGGCAGGCCGTCGAGCTCGGCGTCACCTTCTGGGACACCGCCGACGTGTACCAGCAGGGCACCGGCGAAGAGTACGTCGGCCGTGCCATCCGCGAGTACTCCCGCCGGGAGGACATCGTGCTGGCCACGAAGGTCGGCGGCCGGATGCACGACGGGCCCGGCGGGTCCGGGCTCTCGCGCAAGGCCGTCCTCGAGCAGGTCGACGCGTCGCTGACCCGCCTCGGCACCGACCACATCGACCTCTACCAGGTCCACCGCTACGACCCCGAGACCCCGGTCGAGGAGACGATGGAGGCGCTCCACGACCTCGTCCGGGCCGGGAAGGTCCGCTACACGGGCGCGTCGAGCATGTTCGCGTGGCAGTTCGCCAAGATGCAGACCGCCGCGGCCGTGAACGGCTGGACGCCCTTCGCGTCGATGCAGGACCAGTACAACCTCCTCAAGCGCGAGGAGGAGCGCGAGATGATCCCGCTCTGCGCCGACCTCGGCGTCGGGCTCGTGCCCTACTCGCCGCAGGGCAAGGGGCGACTGACGCGCCCGCGCGACGTGACCACCGGCCGCTCGGCCGTCGACGAGGTCGCCAAGGCCTTCGACACCGACGCCGACGGACCGATCATCGACGCCGTCGAGCAGATCGCCGCCGAGCACGAGGTGTCGATGGCGCAGATCGCCGTCGCCTGGGTGCTCCGCAACCCCGTCGTCTCGGCCCCGATCGTCGGAGCGACCAAGCCGCCGCACCTCGGCGACGCGGTCGCCGCCCTCGAGGTCGAGCTCACGGACGACGACGTCCGCCGCCTCGAGGAGCGCTACGTGCCCCAGGCCCCCTTCTGGTGGTGACCGACCGCTGAGGGGTCGGTCCCGGGTGTGCGGTCGTCAGGAGATGTGCGATGCCTCGTGCGGGCCGGCGCCGGCACGGCGTCGAGCGCGGCGCTCGGAGACGATGAAGGCGACGAGGAGGACGAGCCCGACCAGGATCATGGCGATGTTGCCGAGCTGGGCGACGGAGCTGAGGGTGCCGCCGGCTGGGTAGGTGCTCTGCATGAAGATGCTGGGGTCCGTGCTGGCGTGCAGCAGGATCGGCGCGAGGATCGTACGAGTCACGCGCAGTGCGAGATACATGCAGAATCCGAAGAAGAACGTGTAGAGCATCTGCAGCAGCGTGGGCAGGAGCGGCTGGCCGATGAAGAGGTTCGTCGCATGCAGCAAGGCGAAGAGAGCTGCCGAGACCAGACCGACGGCGATCTCGGAGCGACCCGAGGAGCGCATGATCCGGACGACGTATCCGCGGGTGAGGAGTTCCTCGGCGAAGCCGATGACGAGCCCGCCCAGCAGCCAGGCGGCCACCCATTCCAACCCGGCCGCGGAGTAGTCGATGCTCGCGAAGCGCATCACGTTGAACAGCAGCACGACCGTGATCGCGATCCACATCCAGCCGCCTCCGCGGATGGGCTGCCGGTCGAATGTGCTCCGCAGCCAACCGACGCTCGACCCGAAGCCGATCAGGATGAGGCCGCCGATGAGGATCGGCACGACGATGAGCACGAGGACGTAGCTCGCAGAGCCCGCGTCTCCGATGAGAGGCACGAACGGTGCCATGAGCAACGAGGCCGGCTCGTAGATCGCGAGGTAGCCGAGGGCGAGGATCAGTGCTTTCCACCACCGCCCGTGGTCCCAGAAGCGCGTCCACCCCGACCGTTGGACCATGCTGCTCATCGCCTGCCCCCC
>Ga0265798_10002804_pt1 | contig 25336 bp, 21 predicted proteins | sample P3T30metagenome_FD_192430 | JGI IMG/M metagenome (GOLD analysis project Ga0265798, IMG submission 192430) | Plant litter microbial communities from East Loma Ridge, Irvine, California - P3 T30 | ecosystem: Environmental > Terrestrial > Plant litter > Unclassified | place: USA: California...
GTGGTTAGCTTTTGGGGCGTGTCCTGCCTGGGGCTATTTGCCTGGGCATTGCTGCTCGTAGCAGGAGTTGGAGTATTGCTATGGGGCTGAACAGCTGGTGCATAGCTCTATGCCAGCTGTTGGCCTTATGGTAAATAGGTTTGGGTGTCGCCTTTGAGCAGCCCAGTAGCTTAGCGCTCAGCTCACTCAACGGTTTGCTCTTCGTGCGCCAGGCCGGGCACCGCTAGGCCAGCGGGCGGGTGTAGTGCCACCTAAGGCCGCACTGCCGGGCGGCGAGTATCTTGCCTGCTGATACCGCCTTTGTGCTCATGCCGCGTCCGCACGCCCATCCCATTCCGTTACCCAAAATGTTGTCGCCCCTAGGTCGGGTGCTGGCAGCCTTGCAGCTTGTCAAAGAAACGGCCACTATCATCTTGCTGGGCGTGCCCTTGGTGCAAGGCCGGCCGCTGCTGGTGCTGGCCGTGCTGCCGGGGCTGGTGCTCTACCTATTCAGGTGGGTGATGGTGCTGGGCAGCTTTCGGCGGCGGGCAGCGGTGGCCATCTGGCTGTTTACCATCATGGACGAATTGTGGGGGCTGGTGCTCTACTTGCGGGCTACGGACGGGGCGCCCACGCTGCGCCAGTTGCGCTACCTCGACTGGAGCTACCGGCTGGGTTTAGTATTCTCCCTGGCGGCGCTGGCCGAGATTGCCTACCGCCGCTACCGCGACCGCGCTGGCCTGCGGGCACTGATGAAAGCCGCCTAGCGTTAGGCTGGCTGGTATCTTTGCCTTTCCTTGCTCCTGCTAATTGCCTTTCATGGCCGACGAAACCACCCCACCCGCTTCGCCTAGCTCCGCTACCTCTGTCCCGGCCCGCCGGGGCCGCCGCCCTGGCCGGGGCACCCGCCGCCTCGTGCGCGTGGCCTGGACGGTCTTTTTTATTGGCGTGGGCCTGGTGCTAGCCTACCCGCTGCTGGTCAAGAGCAACTTCCTGTTCTTGTTTGGGAAGTCGCCGAGCCTGGAAGAACTGGAAAACCCTAAGGTCGAGCAGGCGTCGGAGGTGTACACCGCCGATGGGGTGCTCCTAGGTCGGTATTTCCGCGAAAACCGCTCGCCAGTGCCACTCAGCCAGATGTCGCCCTGGCTTACGAAGGCCTTGATTGCTACCGAGGATGCGCGCTACCGGGAGCATTCGGGCATCGACCCGCAGGCGCTGCTCTCGACGGTCTATTTTACGCTGCGCGGCAGCAAGCGTGGGGGCTCGACCATCACCCAGCAGCTGGCGAAGAATTTGTATAAAATCCGGCGCGGTGAAAACCAGGGTGGCCTTAGTCACGTGCCCGGCGTGGGCACGGTAGTGGCCAAAACCAAGGAGTGGATGACTGCCGTGGAGCTGGAGCGCCGCTACACCAAAGACGAAATTCTGCGGATGTACCTTAATACCGTGGAGTACGGCTCCAACGCGTTCGGCATTAAGGTGGCGGCCAAAACTTTCTTCAGCACCACGCCCGACAGCCTCACGGCCGAGCAGGCCGCTGTGCTCATTGGGGTGCTGAACAACCCTACGGCTTTTAATCCAAAGTTTCACCCGGTGGCTGCCACCCGCCGCCGCAATGTGGTGCTGCAGCGCCTAGGTCAGGCTGGTCACCTCACGGCCACGCAAGTGAAGGCCATGCAGGCCGAGCCCATCGTGCTCGACTATCAGGTTGAAAAACACGTCGATGGCCCCGATACGTACTTCCGCGGCGCCATTAGCCAGGCGGCCAATAAATGGTGCGATGAGCACGGCTACGACCTCTACCGCGACGGCCTGAAGGTGTACACTACCATCGACTCGCGCATGCAGGAGCACGCCGAGGAGGCGGTAGACCAGCGCATGAAGTCGCTACAGCAAACCTTCGACAATTTCTGGCGCAACCAGCGGCAAAACCCCTGGGTAGACGAAGACGGCCACGAAATCCCGAACTTCATCGAAACCCAGATGAAGCGCACCGAGTCGTATAAAACGCTGGCAGCTCGCTATAAAGGCCAGCCCGCCCGCCTCGACTCGGCCCTGAATGCCAAGCGCCCCATGAAGGTATTCACGTGGAAAATGAAGGACCACGATACTACACTGGTGATGTCGCCGCTCGATTCGCTGGCGTATTATAAACACTTTTTGCAAGCCGGCATGATGACGATGGACCCCTATACGGGCTCTATCAAAGCCTGGGTGGGCGGCCTCGACTACCGCTTCTTCCAGTACGACCACGTGCGGCAGGGCCGGCGCCAGGCCGGTTCTACGTTCAAGCCCTTCGTGTACCTCACGGCCCTCGACAATGGCTACTCGCCCTGCGACCGCATCCGCGACCAGCGCGTGACCATCAACTACATCGAAGACGGCAAGCCCATGGAATGGCAGCCCGCCAACGTGACCCGCGAGTACACGGGTATTAACATGACGCTGCGCCACGCCATGGCGCGCTCGGTAAACTCGGTCACGGCCCAGCTCACCGAGAAAGTAGGGTGGGGCAAGGTAGCGGAGTACGCCCATAAAGTAGGGATTACCAGTCCCTTGCTGTCGGTGCCGAGCATCGGCCTAGGGTCGGGCGGCGACGTGAGCGTGTATGAAATGGTGGACGCCTACTCTACGTTTATGAACAGCGGCTTCCGCTCGACGCCGCGACTGATTACGCGCATCGAGGACCGCAACGGCAACGTGCTGAAGCAGTTTGACCCGGTGCAGAAGCGCGCTATCTCGCCCGAAACGGCGTGGCTGATGACCTACATGCTGCGCGGCGGCATGGAAGAGCCCGGTGGTACCTCGCAGGCCCTCTGGGACTTCCCCGAGCTGTGGCACAAGGACAACCAGATTGGCGGCAAAACTGGCACCACTTCCAACTACTCCGATGGCTGGTACATGGGCGTCACCAAGGATTTGGTGAGCGGCGTGTGGGTGGGTGGCGAAGACCGCAGTATTCACTTTCTGCGCTCGCAGCAGGGCGAGGGCGGCCGCATGGCGCTGCCCATCTTCGGACGCTTTATGGAAAAGGTGTACCAGGACAAAAAGCTAAACTACGATTACGGCCCCTTCCCCAAACCTCCGCCCACGCTCAAGCGTAAGTACGTGTGTTACACCGAGTACGAGCCGCGCCATCGCCGCGGCGAGGCTGTGGATAGCATTAGCGCCGATAACCTATTGGAGCAGCTCAATACCAAAAATGGCGGAGCTCCCGCTATCGACTAACCACCTATTTCCCCTAGGTCCCGGTTGTCATGGCGAGCGTAGCAAAGCAATCGAGTCTGAAAGGCAGCTCAGCCGGTGCGATTGCTTCGCTGCGCTCGCCATGACAATCGTTGTTTGAGGTTTTAAAGAATCTCAACAGCTCTTATAAAACCCGCATGATTCGTACTGTAATCTTCGACATGGATGGCGTCATTATTGACACCGAGCCCGTCCACCACCTCGCCTTTTTCACGCAGTTTGGCGAGCTGGGCCTGACTATTTCGGATGAGGAGTACGCTGCTTTTTTGGGCAAGTCGACGCGCAACGTATTTCAGCAGCTCAAGCAGAAATACCACCTAGGGCCTGAAATAGACGACTTGCTACGGCGCAAGCGCGAGATTTTCAACGAGCGCTTCGACACAGACCCCGACCTGGACCTGCTGCCTGGTGTGCGCACGCTCATCGAAGACTTGAACGCGCACGGCGTGCAGCTGGTGCTGGCCTCGTCGGCCTCCAAAGCCACTATTGCCCGGGTGTTCAATCGGTTTGGGCTGGCGCCGTACTTCACGCACATTGTCAGCGGCGAAGATTTTGCGGAGTCGAAGCCTAATCCCGCCATCTTCCTGCACGCCGCCGAGCTAGCCGAGACTCCCGTAACGGAGTGCGTGGTTATCGAAGATTCGACTAATGGTATGGCGGCGGCCAAGGCGGCGGGCATCTACTGCATCGGCTACGCCAGCCCGCACTCCGCGGGCCAGGATACGCGTTTGGCCGACTTGGTTGTTAAGGATTTTTCGGAGCTATCGGCCAAGCGGATAAAGGCGATTACTGCGGCTTAGTGCTGGCTGTCTAACTGCCGTTGCATGTCTTGGCCGAAAGTCCACAGCTCGGCTATGGGCACCACACCACGTTTATTCTTAGCTATGTTTTTCCCTTCTTTGGTGAATAGGAAGGGATAGCACGCAATGCCCTGGTTACCAGTAAAGGCGCTTACCTCCTGCTCCCAGCCTTTCCATCGTAGGCCGTGGTAAAAATCGGATAGGTTGCCGGAAAAGCAGAAAATGAGGAAATCAGAGTATGTTTTATCGGTAGCCTGCCAGCTTAGGCTTTCGGGAGCGAAGTAGAATATTTTACCCATCGACTCGGGCCCAAATGCGCCAGCGTTGATGGCATAAAAACCGCCCAGCACATCATCAGCCACTAGCAAAAAGCCTTGCTGTTTAGCTTTATTCCAGCTCATTAAATCGCGGTCTAAGCCAGGGCTACCCGACCCTAGGATGCGCAGCCAGCCGTTATCTACCAAGATGCCACCTGTTTCGTAGATGACGGCTCCCATTGGCGACCGTGTAGTGACTTGGGCTGCTAGTAGTGCGCTGTCGGCCCGCGTCGGGCTTTTGGGCAGTACCTGAACCTTATTCTTAGCTTGCTTAAGCCAGCCGCTTACCAAGTCCCAACCCGGCTCTTGCTTGTTGATTAATTCTTCCAACGAACGTTTAGGCATTTGCTGAGCGTAGGTGGAAGTAAGTGGAGCAGTCGAAAGTATAGCGAGAAGGCTGAGAATACCAGCTGTCCGTTTCATTAGTAAGCGACATATAAAAACGCCCGATTAGCTTGTAGCTAATCGGGCGTTTTTGCCAAGGAGTGCTTCGACGAATTACTGCTGAACCACCGGCGTAGCGGTGCTGGCCGTAATGGGCGCGCTGGTCGATTTGGCCGACGAGTAAGCGGGGCAAGTGCTCTTGTTGCAGGCACCTAGGCCTAGGGTAGCAGCACCAATTGCGAGGATAAGAAGCTTTTTCATAAAGAGTAAAAAATTAAGAATTATCGGTTTAGGGTTCAAAGATAGGGCGCCTTAAAGCAGAATAACTAGGGATTTAGCCCGAAAAATGCTATTTCTTTGAATAGTACTTTTCGGGCTAATAAGGTTCCTAACGCTGAACTTTTCTATTCCGTATACCCGAGGATTTTTAGCATGCTGTCGGCCGTTTGCTTAGGCGCAAACACAGTGTCGGTGAGTGTGCCATCCTCGGCGCGGTCCAGAATGACGTGCTTGGGCGCAGGGATTAGGCAGTGTTTGATGCCGCCGTAGCCACTGAGGCTTTCCTGGTAGGCGCCGGTGTGGAAGAAGCCCACGTAGAGCGGCTGGCCGGTAGCCGGCTCCTGGCGGGCGGGCTGCAGTTGCGGCAGGAAGGTCTGGTAGATGTGCTTCTCGGCGTTGTAGTAGTCCTGCGAGTCGCAGGTGAGGCCACCGAGCTGAATCTTGCGGTAAGGGCGCTGCCAGCCGTTGAGGGCCAGCATGATATAGCGTTGGTTGAGGGCCCAGGTATCGGGCAGGTTAGTGATAAACGAGCCGTCAATCATATACCACAGCTCCTTGTCATTCTGGAGCTTCTCATCCAGAATCGAGTAAATGATAGCACCACTTTCGCCCACCGTGAAGATGCCGAACTCGGTGAAAATGTTGGGCTCGGGCACACCTTCCTCAGCACAGATGCGCTGGATGGTGCGCAGGATTTCCGAAATCATGTAGGGATAGTCGTACTCTGGCTGAATCGAGGTCTGGATGGGCAGGCCGCCGCCGATGTCAATAGTCGTGAGGGTGGGGCACACCTTGCGCAGTTCGCAGTATTTGTGAATAAAGCGCGAAAGCTCGGTCCAGTAATACGACGTGTCCTTGATGCCGCTGCTGATGAAGTAGTGCAGCATGGTCAACTCGAAGCGCGGGTCTTCCTTAATGCGCTGCTCGTAGAGCGGTATGGCATCGGTGTAGCGGATACCTAGGCGCGAAGTGTAGAACTGGAAGCGCGGCTCCTCATCGGAGGCCAGGCGCAGGCCTAGTTTTACTTTTTTGCCGGCCTGCACGTGCTCGTGGTAGTAGTCGATTTCGTTGGGCGAGTCGAGGATAGGCAGGCAGTTAACAAAGTCATCGTTGAGCAACGCGGTAATGTCGCGCTTGTACTCTTCGGGCTTGAAGCCGTTGCAAATGATGTACTTCTCCTTGCCAAACTTACCCTGCTCGTAGAGCGAGCGAATGATACTAATATCGAACCACGACGAGGTTTCGAGGTGCACGTCATTCTTGAGTGCCTCATCGAGCACGAAGCGGAAGTGCGACGACTTAGTGCAGTAGGCGTAGGAGTACGAGCCGGTGTAGCCGGTGTTGGCAATGCCCTCCGCAAACCAGGTTTTAGCCCGCTGAATCTGAGAGCTGATTTTGGGCAGGTACGTGAGCCGCAGCGGTGTGCCGTGCTTTTCCACCAGCGCCATCAGGTCGATGTCGTGGAAGGCAAGCTCATTGTCGCGCACCTGAAAGTCGGCGTTTGGGAAGTCGAAAGTTTGGGTAATGAGGTCCTGGTAGGTATCCATTGAAGGGGTTGCTTAATATATCGTTTGTCATGGCGAGCGCAGCGAAGCAATCGCATCCGAACGGTGGCCGAACAGGTGCGATTGCTTCGCTATGCTCGCCATGACAAACGTTTTACCGACCTTTACGGTAGGCGGCTCAAAAGTACCGCCGAGGGCCGGGAATTGTCCGGCTCTGCGCATCGGCCCTAGGGGGCAGAAAGCGACATGGCTACGGCGCAAAAGTGCCGCAAGGCAGCGCTCGCCAGCTCCTTTGGGAGCGGGCGGTACGATGCAGGCTTGCCATGTTATCTTTTCTTTCCCACCCGATGAAACGTATTAAAATTTTGGAAGTTCGCTCGGAGCTAGGCGCCGGCACCCGCGGCTCTAGCCTGGGTATCGACGCGCTGCGCGTGGCCTGCCTCAATAAGGGCTCCGACTACTTTCGGCGCTACAACTCGGTAGCGGTGCCCGACCTCAACTACGCGCTATTTGACCCCACGCCGTTTCCGCTGGCCCGGCACATCGACGCCATTTATACGGTGCAGAAGAGCGTGGCCAGCGCCGTGGAGCAGACGCTACGCTTCGGCGAATTTCCTTTGGTGCTGAGCGGCGACCACAGCAGCGCCAACGCCACCATTGCCGGCATCAAGGCCGCGTACCCCAATAAGACCCTAGGGGTCATCTGGATAGATGCGCACGCCGACATCCACTCGCCCTACACCACGCCCAGCGGCAACGTGCACGGCATGCCCCTGGCCGCTGCCCTAGGGGAGGACAACCGCGCCTGCCAGCGCAACGAGCCCGACGCCGATACCGAGTTTTTCTGGCGCCGCCTCCAAAACCTGAGCGAGCCCGGCCCCAAGCTTCGCCCCGAGCACTTGGTGTACGTGGCCGTGCGCGATACAGAGGCCGAAGAAGATGCTCTCATCGAGCGCCTAGGTATCAAGTGGATACGCTTGCCCGAGATTCAGGAGAAGGGCAGCCGGCAGCTGGCCCGCGAGATTTATCAGTACCTGCGCTTCTGCGACATGGTGTACATCTCGTTCGACGTAGACAGCCTCGATTCGAGCTTTAGCCACGGCACGGGCACGCCGGTCGAGAACGGCTTGTATTTATCGGAAGGCGAAAACCTGTGCCAGGACCTGCTCGAAAATGAGCGCGTGGTGTGCTTCGAAATGGGCGAAATCAACCCGACCCTCGACAACGAGAACACAATGGCTCAGAACGCCTTTAACATCTTAGAGAAAGCCACCGCCGCGATAGAGCGGCGCCTGCAAATAGGCGAGGTGGTAGACCGCGGATAAAATATAGACTTATTTCTAAAAGTGAGTTTTGTATAAAATTGGGTCATGCAGCGCGCAGCGAAGCATCTCGCTCTCTTCGCTGCTAACGCCATAAGTTACTGCCCCACGCGAGATGCTTCGCTGCGCGCTGCATGACCCAATTTTATATTTCTTATTTATTCAGGGACAAGTCTACCTAATAAGTTGCTCGGACTTTGTAGTCCGAGTAATTTACTGGTTGTACTGGCTGATGAACGCGTACGCCCCTAGGGTATAGGCCGTGGCCGAGGAGAAGTGATTGCCACCCTGGATGGGCCGTAGCGCTACCTGCGTGGCGCCACGGGCCTGCATGGCATCATAGGTATCCTGTGAGTTGAAGAAGGGTACGTAGTCGTCGGCGGTGCCGTGGAAGAGAGCTAAAGGCGCAGTGGGCTTCCAGTCGTAGATGTCGTTGGCGGTGAGTGTGGCCGTCAGGGCCGCGTCCGAGTTGGTCAATACTGCCTGGCGGAAGGTGTTGGCAAACAACTGGCTCTGCTGCGTGGGCACCGCTGCGAAGGGGTCGGCTTGCAGCCGCGTAGCGTAGGGCTCTTGGTAGTAGTAAGAGAAGGGCCGGTTGAGGTTGTAAATGCGGTCATAGGTACGCAGCACCCACACGTAGGTGCTCAGGAAGCTGAGCGGCTGCGTGCTTTGCAGGATGTACTTGGCAAAGGCTGACTTGTGGTAGGCCCCCGCGCCGGGCGCGCTGGCCGTCACGGGCAGGGTGGTGGCGTAGTTCTCCTGCAAATATTTGTGTAGCGCCAGCGTGGCGTAGCCGCCCTCCGAGTACCCTAGGAGAAAGTTTTTGCTATTGACGCTGACCTTTTGCTGCTGGCAAAACTCGCGGGTGGCGCGTAGCATGTCGGCCGAAGCCGAGGCCAGCGAGGCGGCGTGCTCGTAGGGGTGGGGCAGGGCCTTGCTGGCGCCGTAGCCCAGGTAGTCGGGCGCCGACACCACGTAGCCCGTCGAGGCTAGCACCGACACCACCGACCATACATAGCTGCCTTTGGCGTAGTAGCTGGGCGCTTGGCCTTCGCTGCTCGGCGTGAGGGTGCCGTGCTGGTAGCTGAGCACCGGCAGCGCCGTGGGGGCCGTGGGCACCAGCACCGCGCCCGAGGCAGTGGTTTCCTGGCCCTCGGGCGTGCGGGTGCGGTAGGTGAGGCGATACACCTTGATGGGGTATTGCACCAGCGCCGCCACCAACGGAATGGCCGGTACCCGCGCGGCAAGCGCCGTAGTACTGTACTCGCCAATGAGGCTGCTGCCCGTGAGTACGGTGGAAGTATTGTCCGGCGCGGTAGGCGCCGGCGTGCTGGCATCAGGATTGGGGGCGCTGTTTTTGCAGGCTGGGGCGGCCAGCAGCGCTACGCAGAGCCACAAAGCCGGAAGAATCGAAAAACGAGATAGCAACACGCGGGGGAAGGATGTTAAGACGACAGAATAGCTTCTAACGCCGGGCAAGGAGGGCCGCGTTCCGGGTGGCGGGCAAAAAGATGAAAGCCAGGTGTGTTGTAGCGGCCGCGCTGGCCTAAAAGCAGGCTGTGCCCACCCGCACCGCCTAGGTGGGGCAGGGTAGGCTTACCTTTGCAAAACCACTTTAGAGCGCATGGATATAGAAGCCGGGCGGGCGTTTCGCAGTCGCAACTTTTGCTATTTTTTTGCTGGGCAATCTATTTCCTTGCTCGGCACCTGGATGCAGAAAACGGCCGTGAGCTGGGTGATTTATACCCAAACGCACTCCAAGTTTATGCTCGGCGTGAGTGTGTTTGCCACGCTGTTTCCGTCGGCTATCTTCTCTTTGATTGGGGGCGTAGTGTCCGACCGCTACAACCGCTACCAGGTGCTGCTGCTCACCCAAATTTTGTCGATGGTGCAGGCTGCGCTGCTGGCGCTGGCCGTGTTTTGGCGGCCCGAGCTGGTGTGGGCCATTATTGGCCTGAGCGCGCTGCTGGGCCTCATCAATGCCTTCGACGTACCCGCCCGGCAGTCGTTGGTGTACGACCTGGTAGAAGACAAAAAGGACGTGCCCAATGCGGTGGCTCTCAACTCGATGATGCTCAACTTGTCGAAGCTGCTGGGCCCAGCCATCGCTGGCCTGGCGCTGGAGCAGCTGGGTGCGGCTGCTTGCTTTGGGCTGAATGCCTTCAGCTTCGTAGCCGTTATCGGGTCGCTGCTAGCTATGCGGCTGCCGGCCTATGTAGCCAAGGCGCACGATACCAGTATTCTAGTCGAGCTGGCCGAAGGCTTTCAGTATGTAAGAGACACGCCGGTTATCCGGTTCATTATCGGTATGGTGGGGCTGACTGCCCTGCTCGTACTGCCGTTCGTCAACTTGCTGCCGGTGTATGCAAAGGATATCTTTCGGGGCAACGCCACCACTTTTGGCCTGCTCGACGGCGCCATTGGCCTGGGCGGTCTCCTAGGAGCCTTCTATTTGGCTTCGCTAAAGCCGAGCACCAGCCTGCACAAAGTCATTGCCATCACCACGTTTGTATTTGGGGCTGGGCTGCTTCTATTTGCCTACACGCCGCGGTACGCCCTGGCGCTGGGCTTTCTGGTCATAACAGCGTTTGGGATGATGGCCCAAACCACCATCAGCGTCACGCTGCTGCAAACTACGGTGGCGCCGACTATGCGGGGCCGCGTCATCAGCCTCTATGTGCTGGTGTACACGGCTGCGCTGCCCCTAGGTAGCCTGCTAGTAGGCGCGGCGTCGGAGCGCTTTGGCGTGCAGCCCACCGTATTTGCCGAAGGGGTATTGTGCCTGTTGATAGGCTTGCTCTATCTCCAGAACTTCCGCAAGGAAAAACCGACGCCCACTACGCCCGAGGTAGCGCTGGCTACCTGAGTAAAGCAAAACAAACGCCTTGTCATGGCGAGCGCACCTAGGCAGGCGCATCGTTGACGAGCCTGCCTAGGTGCCATTCAGGGAGCGGTTGCTTTGTTAGGCTTATAAGGACAACCGTCCTTATAAGCCCCTTCATTCATAACTTTTAACCTATAACTTTTAACTCCCCCGAAGGGGTGCCGTACCTTTGCCCTCGTGCAACAGCTTGAACAAACCTTAAAAACTGCCCTGCAAGCCGCCGCGCAGGCCGTTTTCAACCAAGATATTCCTGCCGCCAGCCTCGTGCTGCAGCCCACGCGCAAGGACTTTGCCGGCAGCTTTACCCTCGTTACGTTTCCGCTCACCAAGGCCTTCGGCAAAGGCCCCGAGCAAATAGGCCAGGCCCTGGGCGAATGGCTGAAAGCCAACGAGCCCGCCGTGCGCGGCTACAACGTGGTAAAAGGCTTCCTGAACCTCGAAATCGCCGACGCCGAATGGCTCAAGCTCTTCACCGAGCTGGCACAGCAGCCCGCGGGTACGCCCGTGCCCTTTGATGGCCCCAAGAAAGTAGTGGTCGAGTACTCGTCGCCCAATACTAACAAGCCCCTGCACCTAGGGCACCTGCGCAATAACTTTTTGGGCTACAGCATAGCCGAGATTCTGAAGGCTACCGGCGCCACCGTCACCAAGGCCAACCTAGTGAACGACCGCGGCATCCACATCTGTAAGTCGATGCTGGCCTACCAGCGTTTTGGCCACGGCGAAACGCCCGAGAGCGCCGGCATCAAGGGCGACCACCTAGCGGGCAAGTACTACGTGCTGTTCGATAAGCACTACCGCGAAGAAATCAAGCAGCTCGAAGCCGAGGGCGTGAGCACGGAAGTAGCCAAAAAACAGGCGCCGCTCATCCTCGAAGCCCAGAAAATGATGCAGCAGTGGGAAGCCGGCGACGAAGAGGTAATGGCGCTCTGGCACCGCATGAACGGCTGGGTGTACGACGGCTTCAATGCCACCTACGCTAACATCGGGGTCGATTTCGACAAGTTTTACTACGAGTCAGGTACCTACCTGCTCGGTAAGGAGCGGGTAGAAGAAGGCCTCGCCAAAGGCGTATTCTTCCAGAAAGCCGACGGCTCGGTGTGGGTAGACCTTACGGCCGAAGGGCTGGATGAAAAGCTCGTGCGCCGCGCCGACGGCACCAGTGTTTATATCACCCAAGACCTAGGCACGGCCGAGCTGAAGTACCAGGATTTCGGCTACGATTCATCGGTCTACGTCATTGGCGACGAGCAGAACTACCACATGCAGGTGCTGCGGGCCATTCTGCAAAAGCTGCAAAAGCCCTATGCTGATGCTATTTATCACCTCAGCTACGGCATGGTGGACCTGCCATCTGGCAAGATGAAAAGCCGCGAAGGCACCGTAGTAGATGCCGATGAGCTAGTGCAAGAAGTGGTAGACGCTGCCGAAGCCGCTACCCTCGAAAAAGGCAAAACCGAAGGTCTCAGCGACGAAGAGCTAGCCGAGCTCTACCATACTCTCGGCCTAGGTGCCTTGAAGTACTACTTGCTGAAAGTAGACCCCAAGAAGCGCATGCTCTTCAATCCCGCCGAGTCGGTACGTCTGGAAGGTGATACGGGACCATTTGTACAGTATTCCTACGCCCGAATTTCGGCTATTCGCCGCCGAGCTGTGGAGCAAGGCGTGGCTGACGTAACAGACTTCAGCCAACTGGGCGAGCTGCACGTTACTGAGCAGGAGCTAATCCAGCAGCTTGCTGCCTACGCGGGTACAGTAGCCGAAGCAGCTCGCTCCTTCTCGCCGGCTGTGGTGGCGCAGTACGTCTATGAAGTAGCCAAGAGCTACAACCGCTTTTACACGGAAGTGCCCATTTTCAATGAGACTGATTCGTTGAAGAAAGCCTTCCGAGTGGCCCTATCGGCTAAAGCGGCTGACACCATTAAAGCTAGCCTAGGGTTGCTCGGCATCGACGTGCCTGAGCGCATGTAGCGGCAAGCTAACTAACAGTTACCAGACGTAGAGACGCGGCACCCCGCGTCTCTACCTTTTTTTTATAGCAAAGCAAGATGAAAAGCGTAGCAGTGTACTGCGGCTCTAGCAGCGGCAACAATCCTATTTACATCCAACAGGCCCAGGAAATGGGCCGCGAGCTGGCCCGGCGCGGCCTCACGCTCGTGTACGGGGGCGGCTGCGTGGGCCTCATGGGTACCATCGCCGATGCCGTATTGGCCGAGGGCGGCAAGGTTATTGGCGTTATTCCCGGCTTCTTGGCCGATAAAGAGCTGGCGCACACCGGCTGCACCGAGCTGCACATCGTCGAGACCATGCACCAGCGTAAGTTGCTCATGGCCGACCTTGCCGAAGGCTTTGTGGCCATGCCCGGCGGTTTTGGCACCCTAGAGGAGCTGTTTGAGGTATTAACCTGGGGCCAGCTTGGCCTGCACGGCAAGCCCGTAGGCCTGCTCAATACCCTAGGCTTCTATGATTCGCTATTGGCCCTGCTCGACCACATGAGCGGCGAAGCGTTTCTGCGTATCGAAAACCGCAATCAGGTGTTGCAGCATGCCAACGCTGCTGCCTTGCTCGATGCTATGACTGAATACCGGCCGCTGCGCCTGGAGAAATGGCTGACCCCGCAAACCACGTAACCTAAACTAAGCGAGGCTAATCATTTAGCGCTACCCCGGCAGCTTGGAGCCCCCTAGGTGGCTTCAAACTGCCGGGGTAGCGCTAAGTCATTTTAGACAGGTAGGAAAGTAAGTAAACTGAAGAAAAATTAATGTGGGCTTCAGGTGCTCCTAAGGTGGACCTGACACCTTTGAATCAGGAAAGCGGAACGAACCGCCGCCCTCATTCCACTTTACTACCATGTCGCACTCCACGCTGCACCCCGCTGCCGTCGCCGCCCTGGCGGCCCTACTGCTGGCCAGCCCGCTAGCGCAGGCTCAGCAAGCTCCTACCGGCAAAGTCAAGACTAAGAGCAAGCGCACCCAAGCTGGTGCCATTGCCGCCCCGGCCCCCGCTGCCGTCGGTGCGCCCCTAGCTCCGCCGCCCCCGCCCGCCGAAGGTCCCCGCCCGCCTCGCCCTGGTGTTGCCGGCCCCGGCCGTCCCGAAGGCCCCCGCCGCGGCGGGACGCAGGCCCTCACCGATTTCAGCGGCACGCTCCTCGGCTACACCGCCGACAACGACGAGCAAGCGTACGATGCCTTTACTCTAAAAACCAGCGCCGCCACCGAAACGGTGCGCTTTGCCCGCCACCAGGCCCAGGCCCTGATGGCCGCCGCCAAAGCCGGCAGCCAGGTGACGGTAGCGGGCTTCCGCGATACGGACCCTGAAGGCCGTACTACCCTGCATCTGGTGAGCCTCACGGTGGGTGGCCAAACTGTGCGCGATGTACCACCGCCGCCGCCCGCTGTCCTGCCTACCCCGGAAACTACCACCGTTCGAGGCACCGTGCAGCGCCTACTACAAGGCCCTAGCGGCCACCCCAATGCGCTGGCACTGAATGACGGTACCATCGTGCGCCTCTCGCCCGACGCCGCCGAGCAGCTAGCCGAGAAACTGAAAACGGGCGCTACCATAGCTGCCACCGGTACCCTGCGCGTGCCCGCCCCCGGCGAGGTAGCCGCCAAGCCCGTGCGTGTGCTACGCGCCCAGACTATTACGCTCGACGGAGTACAGTTTCTGGTGCGGTAGTGCCTAAAATCAGCCTTCGCAGTCGTCAGGCTGAGCGTAGCGAAGCACCTCGCGTGGTGCAGTAAAATCATACATTATGGATTACTGCGCCAGGCGAGATGCTCTATTGCGCTCAGCATGACAAACGTATTTGATGCCATTCGCCTGTTGCGCTGCGTAAGCGGGACCGTAGCCTCTAAATTTCCTCTGCATGCGAATACTGGTAATTGAAGACGAGCCTAGGCTGGCCGAGTTTGTGCGGCAGGGCCTAGGGCAGGCAGGCCACCTGGCCGATGGGGCCGATAACGGTGCCACCGGCCTCAAAATGGCCGCCGCCACGCCCTACGACGTCATTTTGCTCGACCTGATGCTGCCCGGCCAAAACGGCCTCGACGTGCTGCGCAACCTGCGCGAGTTCGGCATCAGCACGCCTGTCATCATTGTGAGCGCCCTAGGTGGTACTGAGCACGTTATCAAAGGCCTCGACGCCGGGGCGGTCGATTATTTACGCAAGCCGTTTGCTTTTGAAGAGCTGCTGGCTCGGCTGCGCACCGTGCAGCGCCGCACGGCATCGGCCGAAACGCCCGTGCTGCGCCTGGCCGACCTAGAACTTGACCTAGTACACCGCCGCGTGAGCCGCGCCGGCCAGCCCCTCACGCTCACCAACCGCGAATTTGCGTTGCTAGAGCTGCTACTGCGCAACCCCAACCGGGTCGTCACCAAAACCCGCATTGCCGAGAAGGTGTGGGAGGTTGACTTTGACATGGGCTCCAACGTGATAGAGGTGCACCTTTCGCAGCTGCGCCGCAAGCTCGACCGCGCCTTTCCCGATTTGCCGCCGCTGCTCGAAACCGTGGTGGGCCACGGCTACCGGCTGCACGACCCAGCCGCCGCCCGATGAAGGCGCTGCGCGGCTTGCGCGGGCAGCTAGCGCTAGCCTTTGCGCTGGTGTTTGGGCTAGTGGTGGGGCTAGCCGGCCTCTACCAGTACCGGCAGGTGGGCCGCGTGCTGCACCAGGGCGACGAGCTACGCCTACGCACCCGCGCCGAGGCCCTGCTGAGCCGCGTCGACGTGAGTGGGACCGTGCCCGTGGTACCGCTGCCCGTGCACGGCGAGCAGTTGCGCGTAGTCGTCGAAGCCACGGGGCAGCCGTCCCGCGAGCTGTTTCACTCGCCGGGGTTTGGGGCTTCGGACTTTGAAAGAGAGCGCGATAAACTCAGCTATGTTGAGGTACAGCAAGCCGCCACCGACTATGTAGGCCGCCCAGTGCGAGTGCGGCTGTGGCTGGCGCACTCAGCAGCGCCGCTGCTGGCTGACCTAGGGCGGGTGCGGCTGGGGCTCTGGGGGGCGCTGGCAGGTAGCCTAGGGCTGGCCGCCGCGCTGGCTGCCGTGTTAGGCTGGTGGGTGCTGCGGCCGCTACGGCGCATTAGCCAGCAGGCGCGGCGCATTGGGGCAGCTCCTGGGTCCGAGCGCCTACCCGTGCCCGCCACCGGCGACGAGGTGCAGGAGCTAGCGCAAGCACTGAATAACATGCTCGACCGTCTACAAGCCGGAGCCGAGCTCCAAGATAATTTTCTGGCCGCCGCCGCCCATGAACTGCGTACCCCGCTGGCCGTGCTGCAAACCGGCCTGGCCGTGACGCGCCAGTCCCCCGAGCTACCCGCTAGCCTGCGCGCGCCCCTCCATGCCCAATCGCAGGAGTTGGAGCGCCTAGGTCGGCTGGTCGAAGATTTTTTGTTAGTAAGCCGCCTACGCACCGATGCGCTGCCCCTCACGCGCCGCCCTGTGGCGCTCGACGAACTAGTGCTGGCCGCTGCCGACCAACTGCTGCCGCGCTTCCAAGCGGCGGGCCGGCAGCTGCACCTAGCCGTAGATGACAACGTGCCCGACTACACCGTGGCCGCTGATGCCGATAAGCTAACTACCGTCATTATCAACTTGCTCGATAATGCCCTGCGCCACGCCCCGCCCGGCGCGGCCGTGCAAGTAGCAGTAGGGCAGGAGCCGGACACTGGCCTCCGTTACGCCGAGGTCAGCAACCCCATCCGTGCCTCGCTGGGCGACCTAGGGCGCCTTACTGCCGCCCGCTACCAAGCCGATGTGCTGAGTGGCGGCGCCGGCCTGGGGCTGTGGCTTAGTAATCGCATTGCCGAGCTGCACAGTGCCCCGCTGGCCCTGCGCGAAGCGGAAGGCCGACTGTATGTGCGCCTACGGCTGGCGAAATAGTAGCTTGGACTTTGTAGTCCGAGCGCTCGCGGAGCGAGCATCCGCGTTAGCCAACGTCTGCTGGCGTAAATGCTCATGTTGCTCGCGCTCGGACTACAAAGTCTAAGCTACTGCTTCTACCGTGCTAGGCGCAGCCCGGTGAATTGCCAGCGCTTGTCGGCGTGGAAGAAATTGCGGTATGTGAGGCGGATGTGGCTCTCGGGCGTGGCGCATGAGCCACCGCGCAACACCAGTTGGTTCAGCATAAACTTGCCGTTGTACTCACCTAGGGCGCCGGCGGCGCGCTGGTAGCCGGGGTACGGATGGTAGGCCGAATACGTCCACTCCCAACAGTCGCCGAGCAGCTGGTGGCAGCGCGTGGGGTCGGCATCGGCGGCCAGTGGCTGCGGGTCAAAGTGGCCAGTTTCGAGCCAGTTGCCGCCCTGCGGCGTGGCCTCAAAGTGGCGGGCAGCTACTTCCCACTCGGCCTCAGTAGGCAGGCGGGCGCCGGCCCACTGCGCATACGCATCGGCCTCGTAAAAGCTGATGTGCGACACTGGCGCGGCTAGGCTAAGCGGAGCCAGGCCCGTAGGGCCGTAGCGCAGCCACTGGCCTTCCGTATTTTGTGACCAATAGAGGGGCGCCGTCCAGCTTTCGCGCTTTGCTAGGTCCCAGCCTTCGCCCAGCCAGTACTGAAACTGCTGGTAGCCGCCCGCTTCGATGAATTGCAGAAAGTCGCCATTGGTCACGAGCCGGTTTTGCAGCTCAAACGGCGCCACCAGAACCTCGTGCACCGGCAATTCATTATCAAACGAAAATCCTTCCTGCTGGTGCCCCATGGCGTAGATGCCGCCCGGCACAGGCAGCCAAGCTGCTTCGCTAAATGAAGAGTTACCTGTAGCTGACTCCTCACGCTTAACGCTTACCTCTTCACTCTCCAGATAGCCTGGCGCCAAGGGGTTCGTGCTGAGGATATACTTGATATCCGTAGCTAGCAGCTCCTGGTGCTGCTGCTCGTGGTGCAGGCCCAGCTCTAGCAGCTCAGTGGCGGCAGGAGGCAGCTCGGCTAGCCGGGCGAGCAAAGTAGCCATGTGCTCGTCTACGTAGGTGCGGTAGCGGTACACGTCGGCCAGCGGCGGGCGCGAGAGAGTACCCCGGTCGGCGCGGTTCACACGCGAGCCCAGCGAATTGTAGTAAGAGTTGAACAGAAAAGCGTAATCGGGGTGGAAGACCTCGTAGCCGGGCAGGTAGTTCTTGAGCAAGAAAGTTTCCCAAAACCAAGTGGTGTGGGCCAGGTGCCACTTGGGCGGGCTCACGTCGAGGGTGGGCTGCACCACGGTGTCTTCGGGCAGCAGCGGCTGCACTAGGGCCACCGACTGCGCCCGCACGGCTTGGTAATGAGTCGCTAAAGAAGGAGGCGCCGACGCAGCGAAAGCCGGCGCAAGGAGGGAGGAAGAGCTGGACATGGGGGAAGTGAGTTGTAATGAAAAGAGAACCAATAGTACGGACGGCAGGTTGGAACTAGTCAGTACTAACTGGCAGAACTTGTTAGTGCTTGCGAATAGTAGCGGTTTTCCGCAGTAGTAAGCGCGGCGCTACGGTAAGTACGTAGAGTAAACTAAGTACTAACTGGTATTTATTGAAGGGGTAGTAGTATTAATTTGTTGAGTTAGTATATAACGCCTTAGCTTCATCTATCCTTAGAACAAACACGACCCTCTTTCCTCCTATTTCCTCCTATTTCCATGGCAACTACCCCCACAACTGCAGCCGCTACTGGCGATGCCAAACGCTCGCTGCGCCCCGCTAACCGCATTGGTGAGAAAAGCCGTCGCGGCTTCGCCGCTATGTCGCCCGAGCAGCAGCGCCGTATTGCCAGCGAAGGCGGCCGTGCCTCGCACCAGAGTGGCCGCGGCCACCGTTTCTCGCCCGAAGAGGCCCGCGAAGCTGGCCGCAAAGGTGGCCAGATTAGCCGCCGCGGTAAAAAGAAAACCGACACTCCTTCGTAGAACACGGTTCACAACTTGACGTTTTAAGTCGGCCGGGTAGCGCAGCTACCCGGCCGCTTTGCGTTTAGCCCACTTCGTAAGTGCTACCCTAGGTAGCCATCTTTGTCCGATGCTAACTCTTTCTTACCAGCGGCGGGTCCTGCGCTTCAACTTTCCGGCCCGCACATCGCGTGGGGCGCTTACCGAGCACATTGCCTATTACCTCGAGCTGCGCGACGTACGCACGTCGGGCCGGGTGGGGTGGGGCGAGGCCGCGCCTTTAGCCGGGCTGAGCCCCGATTTTGGGCCTGGGTTTGAAGCCCAGGTGCAGGCACTTTGCCACGCCGTAAACCAGCAGCGCTACACGTTCTTAGAAGACATAGTGCCGGCCAGCCTCACCAGCGCGGCGCAGCCCGCCCTGCGCTTTGCCCTCGAAACGGCGGTGCTCGACCTAGCCCAGGGCGGCCGACACCAGCTGTATTCCAACGCGTTCAGTCAAGGGCGAGCCAGCATCCCCATCAATGGACTGGTGTGGATGGGCGATGCCGCCTTCATGCGCGAGCAAATCAGGCAGAAGCTGGCTGCTGGTTATTCCTGCCTAAAGGTCAAAATCGGCAGCCTAGATTTTGCTACTGAGCTGGCGTTGCTGGCCGAAATCAGAGCCGAAGCTGGGCCCGAGCAGCTAGTACTGCGCGTCGATGCCAACGGCGCCTTCAGCCCCGCCGAGGCCCTAGGTAAGCTAGAGCAGCTGGCACGCTTTGGGGTGCACTCCATCGAGCAGCCCCTGGCGGCAGGGCAATGGGCGGCGCTGGCCGAGGTGTGCCGGCACTCCTCCATTCCGGTAGCCCTCGATGAGGAGTTGATTGGCCTTACCGACCCGGCCCAGCAAGCAGCGCTCCTGGCGGCCGTGCAGCCGGCCTACCTGGTGCTCAAGCCTACCCTGCTCGGTGGGCACGAGGCCACTCGCCGCTGGATTGGCCTGGCCGAAACCCACGGCCTGGGCTGGTGGATAACGTCGGCCCTGGAATCAAACATTGGCCTGAATGCCGTGGCGCAGCTCACGGGCGAGTACGACGTGGCAGGGTTTGCGCAGGGCCTGGGCACGGGCCAGCTCTACCACAACAACGTGGCCGCGCCGCTGCGCATTGCGCAGGGCGCGCTGCACTACGACCCCGCTGGCACCTGGGGCGAGCTCGCTCCCGAAGAGCCGACCTAAGCGCATCGGTAGCAGGTAATTGTTTGCGCGTAGCAGCCACGTTAGTAGCAATAAACTAACAGCTGTTAGCTAACTTTAAGCACCTTTCTTAGCCTGGGTGTGCACAATGACTTATCTGGTATTTCTGGTGGCAATGCTGCGGGGACTTGGGCGCGCCGCGCGCGCGTGCGTGGCGCTGCTCGGGCTACTGGCGCTGGGCCCCGCTGGGTGGGCGCAGGGTACCCAGCTGTTTGAGTTTACGCGGCCGCGGGCCAAGCGCACTACATTCAAGTTCGACACCCAGCGCAACCTTATCATTGTGGCGGCTCGCCTCAATGGCCACGGTCCGTACCATTTTTTGCTCGATACGGGCGTGAGCACCAGCCTGCTCACCAACCCTGCCCTGGCCGATTCGCTGCACCTGGTGCGAGGCGAGGAGCTGCGCGTGATAGGAACGGGCGGCGAAGACACCCCGCTGCGCGCCTACCGCACCGAAAATGTGCGCGTGGAGCTGCCCGGCCTGGTGGCTCCGCGCATGACCTGGCTGATGCTCTCCGACGACGCCCTCAACCTATCGGGCTACGCTGGCACCCGCATCGACGGCATTCTGGGAGCCGAGCTTTTTCAGTCGCTGGTAGTAACTATCTGGCCCATGCGCGGGCAGTTGGTGTGCCACGCGCCCGCCAGCTACCGCGCCCCGCGCCACGGCTGGGCCAGCCTGCCGCTGCACCTTAACCGCGGCAAGGCCTACCTAGAAGCTGGGGTAGAGCAACTATCACCAATCAATGGTAGTGCCGACCCGGCCTTGCCGCTACGCCTAGTGCTGGACACGGGCGCCGGCCACGCCCTCAGCCTCGAAACCGATGCCGACCGGCGCCTGCACCTGCCGCCCGAGCACCTGCGCACCGACCTAGGCCGTGGCCTGAGCGGCATCGTGCGGGGCAGCATCGGGCGGGTGGCCGCCATTCGGCTGGGGCGCTACCGGGTGCCGCGGGTGCTCACGTCCTTCCCCGATTCGGGGCAAGTGCACAAACGCTTGCGCGAGCACGATGCCCCACGCCAGGGCAACCTAGGCTTCGAGCTGCTCAAGCGCTTCAACTGTATCATCGACTACCCTCACCAGCGCCTGCTGCTGCGCCTCAATGCGCAAGGCCGCCAGCCCTTCGAGCACGATATGAGTGGCCTAAGCCTGGTGGCAGCCGGCCCGGGCTACCGCTACTGCCTAGTGCAAAGCGTGGAGAAGGGCTCGCCGGCTGCCGAGGCGGGCATCGAGGTCGAAGAAGAGCTAGTGGCCATCAACCTGCTGCCCGCTGGCTTGCTGCCCATCACCGAAATAGCGCGGCTGCTGCGTGCCAAGGACGGCCAGCGCCTGCTGCTAGTGTTGCGCCGCCCCGACGGCGAGCTGCACTCCGTGAGCCTACAGCTGCGTCGTCGGCTGTAGGCTCACCTAGAGCTATACTGCGCACAATGCCGGGGCTGGCTTTAGCTTTGGGCTGCTGCTGGCACCTAGGGCCGGGCGGCTGCTTCTGTTTTCTTCGCCTTAGTGCTTCGCTAGCTGTTCATTGGAAACGCCCCCACCCGCTATTCAGGCCAACCAGCACATCTATCACGACTACTTTGACGAGGAGTTTACGCGCGCTATCGACGAAAACATCCTGCAGCTGCTCGACCGGGTATGGTTTCGCTCGCGGCTAGTGGGCTTTGAGCCGTACCCCAAGCGCAACAACCCCGCCCGGCCCCTGCTCTTTGCCTCCAACCACTCAGGCATGGCGTTCCCTTGGGACGCTATCGTGGCGCTGGCGCACCTGTTTCGCGGCCTGCCCGCGCACGATATGCCGCGGCCACTGTCGGCGCCGCTGCTGTCGAAAACGGTGCTGATGAACCCCTACCTGGTGCGCAACTTCTGGAAGAAATGCGGCTGCGTGGATGCCACGACGCTCAATTTCGAAACCATGATGTACTACCCCGACTACAACCTCATGGTATACCCCGAGGGTGTACCGGGTATTGGCAAGGGGTTCAACCGCAAGTACCAGCTGCAGCGCCTGGCCACCAGCCTGGTGCGCATGAGCCTGCTGCACGACACCGACATCGTGCCTTTTTACACGATTAATGCCGAGTACCTCAACCCCTACGCCTACAGCTTCGAGCCGATAAACCGGCTGGTGAAGAAAATCGGGATTCCCTTCTTGCCGCTCACGCTGCTGCTGCTGCTGGTGCTGGTGCAGCCCTGGGCCTTTTACCTAGCGCTGCCCGCGCAGCTCACCTTCGTGATGGGCACCCGCATCCGGCCCACCGAGCTCACGACCAAAAAGCACGACGAGCTGAGCCGCGATGAGTACCTAGCCCTGAGCGAAACCATCCGGCAGCGCATGCAGGTAGAGCTAGATGCAGCCGTGCAGGCCCACGGCCAGCAGCCCTACCGCTGGCGCGAGCTGTGGCAGCGCATTAAGGAAAACCGGCGCTACTTCCCGTTCTTTTTGCCCTTTGCCTGGCCGTTGGCCTTTACCGAGTTTGAGCGACGCTTCGTGCAGCGCGGCGAGCGCGACGTTGACCTAGGCCTCGACCGGCCCGGTGCCTTCTGGAAAATGCTGTGGCGCAACCCCTTAGTGCTGTCTTATTTTATTCCGCTGCTAGGCTGGATACCACTGGCCATCAAGGGCTACCGGGGCCACCGGCTGGGCCGGCGCGGGCAGCGCCACTAGGGAAATTGGCGCAATGCTAGTAGCTTAGCAACCAGCTGGCAGTCACCGCCCAGTTGGCGTCACCCTTTCTACTTCCTCGCTCATGGACGACCTGTTCAAGAAATTCATCAATACCGGCGTAGGTTTCCTCTCGCAGGGTAATAAGCGCGTGCAAACGGCCATCAACAAGCTGGTGCAGGAAAGCAAAATCTCCGAGCAGGAAGGCAAGAAAATAATGGATGAACTGCTGCGCAGCAGCGAAGCCAAGCGTAAAGACCTAGAAACGCAGCTCCAGAGCCTGGCCGATAGCCTCAAAACTCGGGCAGGCTTGAGCGGCGAAGCTGAGGCGCCTGCTCCTAAAACCAAGGCTACTGCCAAAAAAGCTGCCGCCCCGGCTAAAGCTACCGCCGCCAAAAAAACGTCGGCCCCGAAAGCTACTAAGGCTAAAAAAGCCGCCCCTAGCCCCGAGCAGGAGCCGGAATAGCGTTGCCGCTAGGCTGCGCCAAGAAAGCTTCGATAGCCGCCATCGTTTCGAGGGGAGCACTTAGGTGCGGGCAGTGGCCCACGCCCGAGATGGTCTGGAGCGTAGCCTGCGGCAAGTGCGCCATCAAAAACGCGCTCACCTCGGTAGGCGTAATGGAATCGTCGGCGCACTGCAACAGCAGGGTTGGTAGCAGGAGCTGCGACACATCGGCGCGGTTGTCAGCCAGAAAGGCTACTCGGGCAAAATGTCGGGCCACGTTTGAGTCGAGGTTGCAGAAGTAGCTGGCCAGTTCTTCGCCTAGGGTAGGAATATGCTCGGGGGCCACCAGTAAGCCCGAAAACAGGTTGGCCCAGCTGTGCTGGTCAACATCGAGCAGCGCCAGCATCTGGTCAACATCCTCCAGCGAGAGGCCACCGTAGTAGCCCGGCTTGTTGAGGTAGCAGGGCGAGGCCGTCAGTAGCACGCACTTAGCAAAGTAGCTGGGCTCCTGGCCGGCCGCCAGCATTGCAATTGTAGCGCCCACCGAATGCCCGATAAGCACGACTTCGTGTAAATCCAGTACCCGGCAGATTTCGATGACGTCTTGTGCGTACCGGCCAAGTGTATTGTACGTCTGCCAGTCGTAAGCGCCTAGGTCCGAATCGCCGGTGCCTACGTAGTCAAACAGCACTACCCGATACCGGTTGGCTAGCGGCGTGCTGAGGTAGCGCCATATATGCTGACTGCAGCCAAATCCATTACAAAACAGCAGTGTTTGCGGGCCCTCCCCAATAATCCGCACATTATTGCACCTAACTACAAGGTCGCGCTCAGTGGCTGGTGCCTCCGCTGCGCCATGCGCGACAGAGGTTTCGGGCCAAGTGCTTGGTGGTAAAGAGGAAGGAGTTATCATACTGAAAGGAGTTGACTAAAACACAGATGGGCTTAAATCGAGCCAGAGCCTGTTTTGGTCTAAGATAATATATTATTAATTAGTAGTTAATGGGTTATGATTTTTTTGCTATTTAATATTGCTTAGTTCATATAAAATATTCCTTCAAGAGAATGGCACTTTTGCATAGTAGTCTACTGGCATGTTCTAGAGGAAATTAGGTAGGCCTTCGCCAGTAATAAACGCAAAAAAGCCCGCGTTAGCGGGCTTTTTTGGTAGGCTAACTAAATAAGAACCTAGGCCGCAGAGTAGGTTACTTCTTTTACCGCTTTCACCACGCGTGCCACATTGGGTAGCGAGGCTTCGATGAGAGTAGGGGCATAGGGCAGCGGCACATCGGCGCAGGTAATGCGGACAACCGGCGCATCGAGGTAATCGAAGGCGCGGCGCTGCACGATGTAGGCCAGTTCGCTCGAAATGCTGGCCAGCGGCCAAGCTTCTTCTACTACTACCATGCGGTTAGTTTTCTTCACCGAAGCGATGAGCGTATCGTAGTCGATGGGGCGCACCGAGCGCAGGTCGATTACTTCGGCTTGGATGCCTTCTTTAGCTAGCTCATCGGCAGCACCGAAGGCCACTTTCATCATCTTGCCGAAGCTCACGATAGTTACGTCCTTGCCTTCGCGGGCCACGTTGGCTTTGCCAATTTCGAGTACGTATTCTTCCTCGGGTACTTCACCTTTGTCGCCGTACATCAGCTCCGACTCCATGAAGATAACGGGGTCAGGGTCGCGGATGGAGGCTTTCAGCAAGCCTTTAGCGTCGTAGGGGTTAGAAGGAACCACTACTTTGAGGCCGGGGGTATTGGCAAACCAGTTTTCGAAGTTCTGCGAGTGCTGGCTGCTCAGCATACCGGCGTTGCCGGTAGGCCCGCGAAATACGATGGGACACGAGTACTGCCCACCCGACATCGAGTAGATTTTGGCGGCCGAATTAATCACTTGGTCAATGGCCACCAACGAGAAGTTGAAGGTCATGAACTCAATAATCGGCTTCAGCCCGTTGGCTGCTGCGCCCACGCCAATGCCAGCAAAGCCCAGCTCAGCAATCGGCGTATCAATCACGCGCTCTGCTCCAAACTCGTCGAGCATGCCCTGGCTCACCTTGTAAGCTCCGTTGTATTCGGCTACTTCCTCGCCCATCAGGAAGATGGACGGGTCGCGGCGCATTTCTTCGCTCATGGCCTCGCGCAGGGCCTCGCGGAATTGAATAGTACGCATCTGGTTGATTAAAATACGGGGTAAAGTTAAGTTGATTTTAGCTGTCAGCCATTAGCCATTAGCTGTTAGCTGGCTGCTTAGTGGAAGCTACTAGCTAACAGCTAATGGCTAACAGCCAAAAAAGCTACTTTAGCGCCTCCCGAAAGGCCGTGCCCTGCGCGTACTGCGCAAATTCTAGGTCTTCCACCGCTTGCGTGGCCAGCTTGCGGTCGAGTTGCACAGCGCGGGTGAGTTCTTGGGCCATGGTGTTTTCGTC
>Ga0265798_10002805_pt1 | contig 25332 bp, 23 predicted proteins | sample P3T30metagenome_FD_192430 | JGI IMG/M metagenome (GOLD analysis project Ga0265798, IMG submission 192430) | Plant litter microbial communities from East Loma Ridge, Irvine, California - P3 T30 | ecosystem: Environmental > Terrestrial > Plant litter > Unclassified | place: USA: California...
GGCGCCGGGCCGGGCGCCGCAATCGCCCGGCTGCGTTCCCGTTCGCTGCTTAGCGGCCCTTCCAGACAGCGGCGCGCTTTTCGACAAAGGCGGCCATGCCCTCCTGCCGGTCCTCGGTGGCGGCGAGGATCTGGAACAGCCGGCGTTCGGAAACGATGCCCTGCGAAAGGCCGCTTTCAAAGGCGAGGTTGCACATTTCCTTGTTCACCAGCACGGCGAGCGGCGCCATCGCCGCGATCGCCTCAGCCGCCTTCAGCGCCTCGTCGATCAGCTCGGCGGCGGGGACGATGCGCGCGACGAGGCCGGCGCGCTCCGCCTCGACCGCGTCGATCATGCGGCCGGTGAGCAGCATGTCCATCGCCTTCGCCTTGCCGACCGCGCGGGTGAGCCTTTGCGATCCACCCATGCCGGGCGCGACGCCGAGCTTGATCTCGGGCTGGCCGAAACGCGCGGTCTCGGCCGCGATGATGAAGTCCGCCATCATCGCCACTTCGCACCCGCCGCCGAGCGCGAAGCCGGCGACGGCGGCGATCCACGGTTTGCGAGTCTGCACGACGTGGTCTTGCCAGCCGGCGAAGAAATCGCGTTTGTAGAAGTCCGGCCCGGTGAGCGCGGTCATCTCCTTGATGTCGGCGCCGGCCGCGAACGCCTTCTCGCTGCCGGTGATGACGAGGCAGCGCTGGCCGTCGTCCGCATCATAGGCGGCGAAGGCGGTGGTGAGATCGGCCAGCACGAAGGTGTTGAGCGCGTTCAGCGCCTGCGGGCGGTTGAGCGTGACGAGCGTGACGGCGCCGCGCTGTTCGACGAGGATGGTGTCATAATCGGCCATGTTGGGTCCTCAAGCTGGGTTCCATGCGTCGTCATCCGGCAGCGGCGCGAAAATCTGGTCGATGACGTGATCGCTCACGTCGTCGAGCGTGGCGGGTTGCCAGCGCGGCGCATTGTCCTTGTCGACGATCAGCGCGCGCACGCCTTCGGTGAAATCGTGACGCTGCACGACATGGGCAGCGACGGCATATTCCTGGCGCATCTCGTCCTCGAACGTCGGCATAGATGCGCCTTCCAAGACGAGGCGGAGCGACACCTTCATCGCCTGTGGAGATTTGGTGGCGAGGACGGCACGTTGCGCCTGCGCCCATGCGCCGCCGTCCGCCTCCAGCGCGGCGACAATGCCTTCGACGGTATCGTGTGCGAACAGATGGTCGATCGCGTCGCGATGGGCGAGGATCGCCGCCTCGGGCGACGGGGTCGCAAGATCGTTTAGAATCGCAGCCATTGCGGCGGGATCGGCGGCGATGCGCGCCTTGGCGGGTTCGAGCGCGGCGCTTGGCAGATAATGCGTGGCAAGGCCGAACGCGGCGCATTCGGCACCGTCGAGCCGGTGGCCGGTGACGGCGAGGAACACCCCGATCCGCCCCGGCAGCCGCGACAGATACCAGCCGCCGCCGACATCGGGGAACAGGCCGATGCCGGTCTCGGGCATGGCAAACCGGGTATTCTCGGTCGCGACGCGGAAGCGCGCCGGTTGCGAGATTCCGACACCGCCGCCCATCGTGATGCCGTCCATGAACGCGAGCGTCGGCTTGGCAAAGGTGAACAGCCGGTGGTTGAGCCGGTACTCCGCGCGGAAGAAGGCGCGTGCCTGGGCACCGTCGCCCGCGCCGCTCGCCGCGATCATGCGGATGTCGCCGCCCGCGCAGAAGCCGCGACCCTCCGCGTGGTCGATCAGCACGGCTTCGATCGCCGGGTCGGCCTCTGCGCTGGCGAGTGCATCGAGCATGGCGTCGCACATCGCGGAGGTGAGTGCATGGATCGCCTTGGGCCGGTTGAGCCGGATGCGCAGCGCGCGGCCTTCGGTGATGGTGATGATGTCGCCCGTGCCCGCCATCACTTCACCAGATCCCGGCCGATGATTATCCGCATCACCTGATTGGTCCCCTCAAGGATCGAATGCACGCGCAGATCACGCCACAGCCGCTCGATCGGATAGTCCATCAGATAGCCGTAGCCGCCATGCAATTGCAGCGCCCGGTCCACCACCGCCGAGCCGGCATCGGTGGCGAGCCGCTTCGCCATTGCCGCGAAGCGCGTCTTGTCGGGTGCATCCTCGCTCACCTTCACCGCCGCCATGTAGAGCAGCGCGCGTGCCGCCTCCAGCTCGGTCGCCATGTCGGCGAGCGTGAACTGCGTGTTTTGGAAGTCGGCAATCGCCTTGCCGAACTGCTTGCGGTCGCGCGTGTACGTGATCGCCTCGTCAAGCGCGCGCTGCGCACCGCCGAGCGAACAGGCGCCGATGTTGATGCGGCCACCGTCGAGCCCGCTCATCGCGATGCGGAACCCCTCGCCTGCGTTGCCGACGAGGTTCTCCGCCGGCACGCGCACGCCGTCGAGGATCACCTGCGCGGTCGGCTGCGAGTGCCAGCCCAGCTTGCGCTCCTGCGCGCCGAAGCTGACGCCGGGCATGTCCTTCTCGACCACGAACGCGGAGATGCCGCGCGGCCCCTCCTCGCCGGTGCGCGCCATGACGACATACACCTCGTTCTCGCCGCCACCGGAGATGAACTGTTTGGTGCCGGTCAGCACGTAATCGTCACCGTCGCGCACCGCGCGCGTCTTGAGCGCCGCCGCGTCCGATCCGGAGCCGGGCTCGGTCAGGCAGTAGCTCGCCAGCCGCTCCATCGTGACGAGATCGGGCAGGTACTTCGCCTTGACCGCCGCCCCGCCGAAGCGGTCGATCATCCACGCCGCCATGTTATGGATGCTGATGAAAGCGGAGGTGGAGGGGCAACCATAGGCCATCGCCTCCATGATGAGCGCCGCCTCGAGCCGGCCGAGCGCGATACCGCCGCCGGCTTCCGACACGTAGATCGCCGCGAAGCCGAGCTCCGCCGCCGCACGGATCGTGTCGCGTGGGAAGATGTGTTTCTCATCCCACTCGGCGGCGAACGGCGCGATGCGGTCGGCGGTGAAGCGGCGCGCGAGTTCCTGGATCTCGCGCTGATCGTCGGTCAGGTCGAACTGGCTCATGCGGACAATACCTCGGCTTCGATTTCTACGCGCCACTCCGGCCGGACGAAGCCCGACACGATCAGCGTTGTCGTGGCCGGGCGCGCCTGCCCGAACCAGCGGCCATGGACGGCGGCCACCGCCGGGAAATCCGCCCGGTCGGTCAGATAGATGCAGGTCCGCACTGTGTCGGCAATGTCACCGTCGAGATCGGCGATCGCCTTCGCGACGATCGCGCAGCAGCGCTCCATCTGCGCGGCCGCATCGCCGGGCGTGGACGATCCGTCCGGCTCGATCGGGGCAGTACCGGCGACCATGATCTGGTTGCCGGTCCGCACCGCGCGTGAAAACCCGAGTACCGGCTCGAGCGGCGAACCGCTGCTGACGCGACGCTTCATGCGTTCAACTCAACCCATCGTCGGAATGATGAACGCGCTGTCGCCGCTCGCGCCGCCGTCGGGCCAGCGCTGCGTCACCAGCTTGGTCTTGGTCCAGAAGCGGATGCCCTCCATGCCGTACTGGTTGTGATCGCCGAACGACGAGCGCTTCCAGCCGCCAAAGCTGTGATACGCCACCGGCACCGGGATCGGCACGTTGATGCCGACCATGCCGACCTGCACTCTCTGCGTGAACTCGCGCGCGGCGTGGCCATTGCGGGTGTAGAGCGCGACGCCGTTGCCGTACTGATGCTGGCTCGGCAGCGCGAGCGCCTCCTCGAAGTCGCGCGCCCGCACGATCTGGAGGACGGGTCCGAAGATCTCCTCCTGGTACGCGCGCATGTCCGGCGTGACGTGATCGAACAGGCTCGGGCCGATGAAGAAGCCCGCCTCATGCCCTTGCAGGCTGAAGCCGCGCCCGTCGACGACCAGTTCGGCGCCCTCGTCGACGCCGGTCTGAATCCACTGCTCGACCTTGGCCTTGTGCGCCGCCGTCACCACCGGGCCGTATTGCGCATCGCGATCGGTCGAGACGCCGACCCGCAAGGTGCCGATCGCCGCGACCAGTTTCTCGCGCAGGCGCTCGGCGGTTTCCTCGCCGACCGGCACCACCACCGGCAACGCCATGCAACGCTCCCCCGCCGAGCCGTAGGCCGCGCCAACCAGATCGCTCACCGCCGCATCGAGATCGGCGTCGGGCATGATGATGCCGTGGTTCTTGGCGCCGCCCATCGCCTGCACGCGCTTGCCCGCCGCCACACCGCGATTGTAGACATAGTGCGCGATGTCGGACGATCCGACGAAGCTGACGGCAGAAATGTCGGGATGGTCGAGGATCGCGTCGACCATCTCCTTGTCGCCGTGGACGACCTGGAGGATACCTTCGGGCAGGCCCGCCTCCAGCATCAGTTCGCACAGCCGGTTGGGCACCGACGGGTCACGCTCGGAGGGCTTGAGGATAAACGCGTTGCCGGTCGCGATGGCGGGGGCGAACATCCACATCGGGATCATCGCCGGGAAGTTGAACGGCGTGATGCCCGCACCGATGCCGAGGGGTGTACGCATCGAATAGACGTCGATCCCCGGCCCCGCCCCTTGCGAATATTCGCCCTTCAGCATGTGCGGGATCGAACAGCAGAACTCGACCACTTCCAGCCCGCGCAGCAGATCGCCCTTGGAATCGTCGATCACCTTGCCATGCTCGGCGCTGAGCAGTTCGGCAAGCGCCTGCATGTTCTGTTCGAGCAGTTCCTTGAAGCGGAACAGCACGCGCGCGCGGCGTTGCGGGTTGATTGCCGCCCAGCCGGGTTGCGCCGCCTTCGCCGCGGCCACCGCCGCATCCAGCGCAGCCTTGTCGCCGAGCCGCAGCGTCGCCTGCACCTGGCCCGTGTTGGGATCGAACACGTCGCCGGTGCGCCCGGCATCTCCGCCAGCAAAGCCGCCGGCGATCAGATGATCGATGATACGCATGATACTCTCCTCAGGCTGTCGGCCGTCACGACCGATCGTTGCGCGGTCTATCCCACCGCGCCCGTGCCGCCGCAACCCGCCTTCGCCGCCGTTCAGCCCCGCGTCGCCTCGAACGCGGTGAGCGAATCGCGCAGCGCCTGCACCTGCCGGGTAAGCGCGATCAGCTTGTCCACCGGTTGCCCGGCGGCGGCGAACAGTTCCTGGCCAAGGCAGCCGGTGCGATCCTGCATGTCGCGGCCTGCTGGCGTCGCGGTGACGAACACCTGCCGTTCGTCGGCGGGATTGCGACGCCGCTCGACGAGGCCAGCCTGTTCCAGCCGCTTCACCAGCGGCGTGATCGTGCTCGATTCGAGCGCAAGCCGCTCCGCAATGCCGCCGATCGTCTCCGCGTCACGCTCCCACAGCACGTTCAGCACGAGATATTGCGGGTAGGTCAGGCCGAGATCGTCCAGCAGCGGCTTGTACACGCGGTTGATCGCCATGCTCGCACCGTAGAGCGAGAAGCACAGCAATTGGTCGAGCGTCGGCTTGTGGCCGAGCGGAATCGGCAGAGTCGGATCGTTTCCCATCGAAATTACATATCGCGATAATTTATCGCTGGACAAGAGACGACCTCGATCATATCTGCTGATGAATACCGCGATAACGTTTATCGCGATATCGCAAGGAGTATGATGATGAAGATCCTGTATCAAGCCGAAGCCACTGCAACCGGCGGCCGCACGGGCACGGTCGCATCGAGCGATAGTCGCGTATCGCTCAGCCTCGACACGCCCAAGGAACTCGGCGGCGCGGGCGGCGCGGGCACCAATCCCGAGCAACTGTTCGCATCGGGCTATGCAGCCTGTTTCCTTGGCGCGCTGAAGTTCGTCGCCGGGCAGCGTAAGATCGCGATCGGCGAACCCCGGGTCACCGCGCAGGTTGGCATCGGCAGCCGTGACGATGGCGCCGGCTTCGGCTTGTCGATTGCGCTGCGCGTCGCGTTCGACGGGATCGACACCGAAACCGCGCAAGGCCTGATCGAAGCGGCGGATGTCGTCTGCCCGTACTCCGCGCTCGCCCGCAGTGGCGCACCGGTAGACCTCGCCCTCGCCTGATCGACTGCCCGCCCGCCCGCAAAGGATTTCGACATGAACCGGCTATCCGCCCCCGCCTCGTCCAATGCGTGGCTGACGCGCTATTACTTCCTGCGCGCTGCTGTCGCCGCCATCTGGGTGGCGATGGCGTTCCTCCTCGGCAAGGACATGCCGGTTCTCGCGGGCGCGCTGCTAGTGGCGTATCCGGCGTGGGATGCGGCAGCGAACTTCACCGATGCGCGGCATAGCGGCGGCTTAGCACGCAACCCGTCGCAGGCGTTCAACGTGGTGGTGAGCGTGGTCACCGCCGCAGCGGTCGCGGTGGCGCTCGGCCGCAGTATAAACGCGGTGTTCGTCGTGTTCGGGGTGTGGGCGAGCCTGGCGGGCATCCTGCAACTCGCCACGGGGGTGCGGCGCTGGCGGACCTCGGGCGCGCAATGGGCGATGATCCTGAGCGGTGCGCAGTCGGCGCTGGCCGGCACGTTCTTCATCCAGCGCGCGTTCGGCACCGCGCCGCTCAACATCACCGGCATCGCGCCCTATGCCGCGTTCGGCGCGTTCTATTTCCTGCTGTCGGCGATCCTGCTCACGGTATCGGCACGCCGCCACACGATCGCGTGAAACAAAAAAGGGCCGCCGACCCGGCCAGGTCGGCAGCCCCTTTCATGGTGGGCGTGGCAAGGATTGAACTTGCGACCCCTGCGATGTCAACGCAGCGCGAAACATCGAAAACCGCGGAATCCGACGCTTCCTGCCCGATCGCTCGGCAGAACATATCGAGATATTAGCCGGTCTGACCCGCGATCACACGCAAGTCTCACGCAAGGTCAAAAGGTCGTCAGCACGATGTCGCCGCCGAGCAGGCGACTCAGGGGAATGAGGCGTTCGTCGCGGAACATCGAACGGGGAATGAAATGCGAGATCCGGTTTTCACGGTTGTGATGGCCATCATTTTGGCGCTGCTGGTGGTAGTCGGCCTAGCGATGATCACGTTCAAGCCTGATCAGGAGCGGAGCAGAGTCTCCGCGGCGTTCGTACGAGGTTTTCAGCGTGGCCTGTCGACCCCGTTCAACCCGTCCAAAAAGTAGCCCTAGGATCGCAAAATGCATGACGGTGGGATGGACCGACACACGCCCGGACCCTGGATGGCATGATCGACAGTGTGCGCTCTTACCCGTTCATGCTGAGATCGACCCAGGGCTGCTCGGGCGCCGACCCCGAAGCCCCATCTCATCTCGGCGAGCGCGTAGCGTCTACCTCAGCACGGAAGGCACCTGAGGAAGGGCCGGCAGGACGATGACAGCCTGGAGATCGACGAAATGACAAGCGAGTGCAAGAAGGCGATCAAGGTCCACGTGATCTCTTGGACGATCTGCCTGTTGGCGGTTCAGACCGAAGGCATGACAGGCTCCGCAAACGCAACGGTCGTCATTCTCATGGTCTTGGCGACCATCATCCTCTTGTTCAATGCGCTCACCTCCGCGTCGATCGTATCGAACCCGCGTGTTGGTTCAGGGAAGTCTGACCCGATCAAGCGCGAACACCTTTCCGGTACCGGCGCCCGGCAAGCTCCAGACACGTGCGAATGCTTCGCACGACTTTGATGAGAATGCGGCATATCACCTATCCATGCGATGCACGGTTCACCTCGACGTTTGACGGCGCTCGATCCCGCGCTGGTCGGGACGACGACCTCCGGCCGAGATGAGGATGAGGTAGGCTTCTTCTTCACCCGTCGCCGACGAACCGCACTGCGATACGCGCGCGGTCCAAACGCGACGATCGTCCATGCGCTTCTATCGCCAAGCAACCCGTATCGAGTGACCGGTGCCGAATGGGGATCGGGTCGCGGCCTGTCGCCACGCGGGGCCGCCGACGCCGGATTCGACGTTTACGTCGTCAGCCCATATGAGGACGGCCCCATGTGGATCGCGCTGGATCCGGCGATGGTGCAGATCGCCCGCATCGAACGAGTGACCCAGCGCGGCGGCGTGGCCAGTCGCTGATTCGACGCTTCGCTCGAATTCGTTCGGCCTCCGAGTGTTTTCGGAGCTCAGATGCGCGAGACATCTTTGCACTCGGAATTCTGGTCAAGCCTACTCTCCTAAGACCACCATCCGAACGAGAGGAGCTCCACCGTGACCGACGAAGCCAGCACCGCCCTGCACCCAGCCACCCTCTCGACCATCGCGTCGTCGATCGAAGCCTTCCGGGAGGAAGCATGGGCCATGACCAAAGCGATGGATCATCGGCTCGCAGCGTTCGAGCGCAACGTGGAGAAGTCCGACGGCTCCGATGTGAAGTCCCTCTCGGAGGAGGCGCTTCGGATCTCGGCCTACGCGAGGCGGGCGCTAAACGCCGGGCAGGTCGAGCCGACCGTGGCCGAGTACGCGAACACGTCCGCTCTTCTGGATCCCCGCGGCTACGACAACGCGCGGCGGGATGGGCGTGGTGGCTCCTTTAAGTACGATCCCGCCAATCTGGTCGTGAATGCGGCGGATCAGGCCGTCATCGACAGCCTGAGACCGCTCGTTCGTTCCCGCGGGCCCGAAGATCTCGCCGCCATGATGCCGCTGCCGTCAAGGGGGCGGAAAGGTAGACGATCCAGATAAGGATGCCAGCTTCGTGGGACGGCTGCAGTACGTCTGCCGTCCCTGCTGAGCCGCGCTTAATTCGTTGAGTCCAGACAGAAGCCGTCAGAAATTCGTCCCGGTCCGAAGGCTGACGCTTACTCAGGGCAATCCGCTAGCAGGACAGCATCGCCCCGCCATGCATCCGCAGCGATCCGAGGCGACGCCTGCGCAACTACCCTGACGTCGATCCCGCCTCGCTGAATACCATTCTCCACCGGGACGCCTTCGGCTGACACGATCTCAAGAGCGATCTGCTGAGGAGGCACGTCGCGGGCACGCCCAGAAAGCTCAGCGAGTCCGCATGCGCGGGTTCCCAGAAGCAGGTCTACTGGGACTGCCTCGGTTCCGCGGCGAGGCCGGTCTCCATCGCAAAGGGGCCGGAGCACTTGGCCGACATCCTATCAGAGGCGCTGCGATCGCACATTGAGCGCGGCGGCCGCTAGCTTCCCGCAAATGATGCCCTATCGCCTGAAGCTCTCCGATGAACGTCAGGACCCGCAGCGCTGCTCGCCGCCTGCGAAGCCACACGCAAATTTCACGCAAGCTCCACAACCGAGAGGACCTTCGCCAAACGTCAAAAATCCCGCCAACCCATTGGGCTGGCGGGATTTTAGATGGTGGGCGTGGCAAGGATTGAACTTGCGACCCCTGCGATGTCAACACAGTGCTCTACCACTGAGCTACACGCCCACGGCGCTCGGCCCGTAAGCCTTGCGAGCGGCGGCCAATAGCGAGGGTTTGCCCCACGCGCAAGCGCCGCTTTCGATAAAATTATCCGCCGCTTGCCCGCTCCATCTCGAACATGCGGTCCACCTCCAGCACGAGGTCGCGCAGGTGGAAGGGTTTGGACAGCACGCGCGCCTGCGGCATGGTCTTGCCCGCCTTCAGCGTGACCGCGGCAAAGCCGGTGATGAACATCACGCGCAGATCGGGCGCGATCTCCCCGGCGCGCTGCGCCAGCTCGATGCCGTCCATTTCCGGCATGACGATATCGGTCAGCAGCAGGTCGAAATGCTCGGTCTCGATCAGCGGGATCGCCGCCGTGCCACGATCCACCGCGCTGACGGCATATCCCGACCGCTCCAGCGCCCGCGTGAGATACTCACGCATCACGCGGTCATCCTCCGCCAACAAGATCCTGATCATTACGTCTCGCCCAAACCGTCGAGCCGCATCTATGCGCAAAGCCCTTAATATTTTCCAGCCGCAATGCGCCGATTGCGGCGACCCGAGGCGCGCTCTACGCTTTGGCGAATGGCACCGCAGACATCCCCCTTCGATCTGTTCGACGCCGCCGCGCCGGAAAGCCCGGTGGTGCTGTCGGTGCCGCACGCCGGGCGGGACTATCCGCTCGCGATGCAGCCTGCGTTGCGCGTGCCGCTCCACCTGCTCACCGCGCTCGAAGACAGGCACGTCGATTCGCTGGCGCTCTCCGCACGCGGGCACGAAGCGACCATCGTGCAGCGGCGCGCGCGCGCCTGGATCGATCTCAACCGCAGCGAGCAGGAACGCGACCCCGCGATCGACACCGGCGTGTCGGCGAAGACTTCCCCTGCCCCGTCCGCCAAGCTGCGCGGGGGCCTCGGCCTGATCCCGCGGCGCACCGGGGCGATCGGCGAAATCTGGCGGCGCAAGCTTGCCGGCGATGAGGTAGACGCCCGCATCGCGCACGATCACCGGCCCTATCATGCCACGCTCGCCACGATGCTGGCCGCGGCGCGGGCGCGTTTCGGCGTGGCGATCCTGCTCGACGTGCACTCGATGCCGTCGCTTGGCGGCAATGGTGCGCAACTGGTGATCGGCGACCGTTTCGGACGTACCGCGCCGGCGCGGATGACCGCGCGGATCGAGACGGAGGCCGCGACCGCGGGCGTGTCGGTCGCGCTCAACACGCCATACCCCGGCGGCCACATCATCGCGACGCACGCCAATCCGGCGCACGGCATCTTCGCGATACAGCTTGAGTTTGATCGTGCGCTGTATCTCGATGATGCGCTGGACCAGCCGGGCAATGGCTTGGGCGCGACGGTCGCGCTGCTGCGCCGGATCATCGCCGCCCTTGCCGACGAGGCGACACTGCGTTCGGGCGCGATCGCGGCGGAATAGCTTCCCCCGGTGCAGCCGCCGTCATCAGCCCACAAAAAAACCACCGCGTGCAGTGCACGCGGTGGCCAAGGTTCAGGGAGGAGATACGCTGAAAGCGTATCGCATGGCCTCGCGAAAGGGGGGACACAAGGCCACGCAATCGCAATATAGGCAGGGGATATTGGGCCTTCAAGAGTAAAAAGTGCGTGCGCGACAAAGTGAGGAAAATAGCCGTAATCCTTACAATTCCATGACATTCCCGCGAACGCTTGGGTTCCAGCAAAAACATCTCGCGTCGCAAAAGCCAGAAGGTCGGCTGTGCCGCGGTTCACGCCCACCTGTACGACGTCACGAAAACTTGTTACGGGGCCGGCGTGACGCCGATCGAGGGATTATTGTTGCTGGCCGCGGCGCCTGCGAGCGGATTGGCAGCGGATGCCGAGGCACAGTGGGTGTCGTTCACGCTCACCGCCGCCAACCAGATTCGCTTTGCCGCACAGATCGATGGGCGACCCGCCGCGGCTATCCTCGATACTGGCGTGACCACCACCACCGTCTCGCGCCGCTTCGCGAATGCCGCCAAGCTGAAACAGCGGGTCGGCCCGGGGGCGCTGACCATCAGCGGACCAGTTGCGAGCGCCTGGACTCAGCCGCACACGCTTACCTTCGGCGCGGTCACGCAAACCGGCAGCCGGTTCGCCGTCGCCGATCTTACCGCAGCGGCAACGGGCGGCGCGTTGGTGGACCTGCTTGTCGGGACGGACGTAACCGCACCCTACGCGCTCGACATCGACTACGAGGCGCACCGGTTTCGCCTGCTGCGCTCCGGCCGACTGCCGTTTCACGGATCGATAGCACCACTGCGACTGGGCGCCACGTGGCCTTTCTACGGGACGTCAGTGACAATCAGAGGTGTGTCGATCGCCCGCATTGCGATCGACACCGGCGACGGCACCGGCCTCAGCCTCTCACGCCGCGCCGCCGATGTCCTGCCGACCCGGCCCGCGTTGACGACGACGACGCTCGACTATGCGCTCGGCGGCGCGACGATCGCCGATCTCGCGATCCTGCCCGAGTTTCAGAGCGGCTCCCTCACCATTCGGAACGTCGAACTGCGGATCGAGCCGCCGCGCGGCTTCGCCGAGGCGACCGGAATGGCGGGCCGGATCGGGTCCGGGTTGTTGCAGCATTACCGCGTGCTGCTCGACCCGACTGCCGGGCGAATGGTGCTCGCGGCCGGACGCGACGCCGGCCGCCCGCCGCTGCGCTCGACCAGCGGGTTGCTACTGGCAACCCGTCCGAACCGGCTCGACGTGCTGCACGTGATGCGCGGCAGCCCTGCCGAGCGTGCTGGCTTTACCACAGGCGACACGATCTGCGCGGTCGACGACGTGGCGATTACGCGATCGTATGAAGCGAGCGGACTGGCGCGCTGGCCAATCGGCGCCCCCGGCCGCACGGTGCGCCTGACCGACTGCGCCGGTGTGGCGCGCCCGATCACGCTGCGCTACTTCTACTGAGTCTGGCTTGGCGGGCGAACTAGTCGCCGAGCTTGTCGATCTTCTCGACCAATTTGCCGAGTTCCGCCTTCAACGCGGCGATCTCGTCGTCCTTGCTCATCGCCGTCGCCGTATCCGGCTTGGCCGGCGCCGCAGCCGCGCCCGGCGCGACCGCACCCGGCTTGAACGCCGAGGTTGCCGCTTCGAACATTGCCATGTTCTGCTTGGCGAGTTCGGCAAACGGCGAGTTTGCAAACGCACCCTCGACCGCCGATTTGAACTGCAACTGGTTGCGCCGGAAGCTGTCCATCGACGCTTCCAGATACCCCGGCACCATCGCCTGCATCGAATCGCCGTACATCGAGATCAACTGGCGCAGGAAGTTGACGGGAAGCATCGTCTCGCCGCGCGCTTCCTCCTCCATGATGATCTGGGTAAGGATATTGTGCGTGATGTCCTCGTCACTCTTGGCATCGACGACCTTGAAGTCGCGACCCTCGCGCGTCATCGCGGCGAGGTGTTCGAGCGTGATGTAGGACGAGGTTTCGGTATTATAAAGCCGGCGGTTGGCGTACTTCTTGATGATTGCCGGGCCGTCGCCCGCAGTGTGTTTTTTCATGGCGAAAGGCTCCGAGCCCCAAGTGGTTGATCTGCGTCTAACACCTTTCGATACCGCATCGCAACACGGTCCGCGCCCTCTGCCGCTATTCCTTGAAATGCTGCAAAGCGAGACTGCGGAATCGCCCGATCGTCGCGCCGCAGCACTTGGCGGACTGCGCGTTTTTCAGGAAGCACCGCGTGGCCGCGTGCGCCGACCCAAGCCAGCGCGCTTCCGCAAGGGGCGCGTGCGCCTGCGCGATTACGGAACGACCGGCGCATCCCGGGACGACGCCGCGCGACCGGTGATCTTCGTACCGTCGCTCATCAATCCCGCGCAAATCCTGGATTTGTCGGCGGACGCGTCGCTGCTCGAATGGCTGACGACAACAGGCGTGCGGCCGCTGCTGGTCGATTGGGGCAGCCCGCCGCCGCGCGACCGCAGCATGGACTTGACGCAGCATGTCGAGACATTGCTGCTGCCGCTCATCGCCAAGGTCACCGAATGCTATGGCGAGCCGCCGGTTCTGGTCGGCTATTGCCTGGGTGGCACGCTTGCACTTGCTGCCGCCTGCGCGGCGCGTGTTGCGGGACTTGCGCTGATCGCGACGCCGTGGCGGTTTACCGGCTTCGGTCGCGCGCGGGCTGAGATCGCCGCGCTGTGGAACGCGGCCAAGCCTGCTTGCGAAGCGATGGGGCTGGTTCCGGTCGAGGTGTTGCAAAGCGGCTTCTGGCGGCTCGATCCGGGCAAGACGGTCGCAAAATACGAGGCTTTCGCCAGGCTGGAGCCGGGCAGCGCCAAGCAAAAGGCGTTTATCGCGCTGGAGGATTGGGCAAATGGCGGCGCACCACTCCCCTACGGCGCCGGACGGCAACTGATGGAGGAATTCATTGCCGCCGACCTGCCGGGCAACGGCGCGTGGCAGGTCGCCGGCGTGCTGGCCAATCCAGCACGGCTGACCTGTCCGGCGATCGACTTCGTGTCGCGGCACGACCGCATCGTCCCCGCCGCCAGCGCCGCCGATCTGTCCGACCGGCACGATGTCGCGGCGGGACACGTCGGCATGATCGTGGGCAGTCGCCGCCGCGCCGAACTGTGGGATCCGCTTGCGGACTGGTTAAGCGCCCTGCCCCGCCCTAGATAATGTCACAAATACGTTTCCAACGACCGGAGAGCCCAATGACCGACATCGTCATCACCGCCGCCAAGCGTACCCCCGTCGGCAGCTTCCTCGGCGCGTTCGCCGCAGTGCCAGCGCACGAGCTTGGTCGGCAGGCGATCGTCGCCGCACTCGAACAGGCGGGCGTGGCCGGTGAGGACGTGTCGGAGGTGATCCTCGGCCAGGTGCTGACGGCGGCGCAGGGTCAGAACCCGGCGCGCCAGGCGTCGATGGCGGCGGGCGTGCCGAAGGAGGTACCTGCTTGGGGCGTCAACCAGGTGTGCGGCTCCGGCCTGCGCGCGGTCGCCTTGGCCGCGCAGGCGATCGCGACTGGTGACGCTACGATCGTCGTCGCGGGCGGTCAGGAGAGCATGTCGCTGTCGGCGCACGCGCAGACGCTGCGTGCGGGCCAGAAGATGGGCGATCTCGGGCTGATCGACACGATGATGAAGGACGGTCTGACCGACGCCTTCAACCAGTATCACATGGGCATCACCGCCGAGAACCTCGCCGAGCAGTATCAGGTCACGCGCGCGGAGCAGGACACGTTTGCGGTGCGCTCGCAGAACCTCGCCGAGGCGGCGCGATCGAGCGGCCGCTTCAAGGACGAGATCGCGCCGGTCACGATCAAGGGCCGCAAGGGTGACGTCGTGGTTGCGGATGACGAATATATCCGCGCCGGCGCGACCATCGAGTCCGTCGCGGGGCTGCGGCCGGCGTTCAAGAAGGACGGCACCGTCACCGCCGCCAACGCCTCCGGCCTCAACGACGGGGCCGCCGCGCTAGTGCTGATGAGCCGCGAGGAAGCGGAGAAGCGCGGCAGCCCGATCCTCGCCCGCATCGCCAGTTGGGCATCGGCCGGCGTCGATCCGTCGGTGATGGGCATCGGCCCGGTCCCCGCTACCCGCCGCGCGCTGGAGAAGGCCGGCTGGACGCTTGCCGATCTCGACCTGATCGAGGCGAACGAGGCGTTCGCGGCACAGGCGCTGTCGGTGGGCAAGGAACTCGGCTGGGATGCGGAGAAGGTCAACGTCAACGGCGGCGCGATCGCGATCGGCCACCCGATAGGCGCGAGCGGCGCGCGCGTGCTGACCACCCTGCTCTACGAAATGAAGAAGCGCGACGCCAAGAAGGGCCTTGCGACGCTGTGCATCGGTGGCGGCATGGGCATCGCGATCTGCGTGGAGCGCTGACCGCTACGTCACGACGGGCGACCCCGTGTCGCCCGTTACCCGCCCTCCGCCTGATGACCGGCGACTACGCTTGGATCGTCGGACCGGGCACAGCCATCTGAACGCCCTGTGAATGCGCACTCCGACTCTACCGGGCGGGGACAGTGGGCTAAACTTTCACCTACCCGCACTGTCTCTGCCACAAAGCGCGCTTTTCCCGATGCTTCGCCTCTGCGGACACCCCTCTTGTCGCTGAACCTGCGTGTTACTGATACAACACACACTTGTGTTGCTTTTGCAACACGGAGCCTGAAAAGCTCACTCCTGCTTCGTAAGCACCTTGTGACAATCGTCTGAACAGGCGACCAATAAACATCACAAAAAGGTAGCCAATTCGTCATCTTGGCTGCGCGTATCAGGGGGTCCATCATGCAACAGCCTTCACGGCTTGCCAAAATCCATTTGTCTGTCGCAGTTTCGGCGCTTGCGCTGATCGGCGCGGGCATGCCGATTGCCGCACACGCGCAAAACGCCGGCGGCACGCCCGACCAGCGTTGCGCGGACGGCTCGGCAGCGACTACTGACGCGCCCTGCCCGACGACGCCGCTGCCCGCCAGCGCAACCCCCGCGCCGGATCCGGCCGCGGGTGAAGACGTCGTCGTTACCGGCTCCCGCATCCGTGGGCCGTTTACGACCGATTCCCCGGTGACGTTCATCACCAAGGCCGAAACCAGCCTGGCGGGCTCGCGCAACATCGCCGAAGTGTTGCAGGATTCGGGCGTCACCTCGGGCACGTCGCAGATCAACAACACCTTCCTCGGCTACGTCTCCGAAGGCGGCGCCGGCGCCAACACGGTCGGCCTGCTTGGCCTCGGTTCGCAGCGTACGCTGGTGCTGCTCAACGGTCGCCGCCTGTCGCCGGCCGGCGTTGGCCCGCAGTTGGTCTCGGCTGATCTCAACGTGCTGCCCAACGCGGTGCTCGACCATGTCGAAGTGCTGAAGAACGGCGCATCCTCGGTCTACGGTTCGGACGCGGTCGGCGGCGTCATCAACCTCATCACCGATCCCAAGTTCAACGGCGTCACGCTCGACGCCTATGGCAACGTGCCCCTCGACAGCAGTGGCGCCGGCAGCAACTACCGCCTGTCGGTGACGGCGGGCAAGACGTTCGATCGTGGCCACATCCTCGCGTCGTTCGAGTTTCGCGACCAGAGCGCCATCGCGCTCGGCAACCGCAAGGACATGAGCTGCCCGACCGACCTGCTGACCAGCCCGACGACCGGTCAGCCGATCGGACAGCTCAACCCGAACGGCGTGGGCTTGCGCTGCTTCCCGTTCGCGAACGGCGCGGTCGGCACCGCGCAGAACTATCTGCTCGGCCTCGCCTATTCTCAGGACGCGGACGGCAATCTCATAGTCACACCCAATCGCTACGGCTACGTCAACGGCAACATCAACACCATCAACAACGTCAACAACACTGATGCTCGCGCGCTCGCCAGCCAGCGTGAACTCGACAACCAATTCTACTCGCCGGTCCGCACCTATACCGGCTACCTGAACGGTTCGTACGAACTCGGCATCCTCGGCGATGCGGAGATCTACGGCGAGGGCTTGTTCACCCGCCGCGAATCGAGCCAGATCAGCTCCACGCAGATCAGCATCGATCCTCAGCAGTTGGGCTTCGAAATCTACGGAGGCGCATACCCGAACTACCCGAGCTCCAGCCCGTTCTTCCCGAACGCGCTGGCTGCGGCGGGCAATAGCGCGGCCCGCGTGTTCATCGTGCCGCAGACGGTACGCGCCAGCCAGAAGGTCGACTACTACCGCGGCAACATCGGCCTGCGCGGCAGCACCGGCCTCGGCGATATCCGCTATGATGCGAACTATCAGTACAGCCGCACTAACGGCACCAGCACCACGCAGAACATCGACACGCGCCGGATCACGTCGTCGCTGCTGCCCGTGCTCGCGCCGAACGGCACGCCCGCGCAGTACGTGACCAGCGCGATCGCCGGCCAGGCCGGTGCGGGCAACAACTACACCTGCGCCAGCAACCTGACCAACGGCGCATATAACGGCGGCACCTGCGTCGCGGCGGATTTCCTGAACCCGTCGGCGCTGGCGGGCAACCTGCCCTCCAACCTGTTTAACTATCTGTATAGCGATCAGGTCAACCGCACGACCTACACCGAGCAGATCGCGCAGATCGTGTTCGACGGTTCGCTGTTCAACTTGCCGGGTGGCCCGGTCGGGTTCGCGGTCGGTGGTGAATGGCGCTCGGACTCGATCGACGACGTTCCGTCCGAAGCATCGCAGAGCGGCAACCTCTACAACTACTCGTCGTCGGGCCGCACCAAGGGCACGTCGGACGTGTACGAGGCGTTCGGCGAGGTGAAGCTGCCGCTCCTGAAGGATCTGCCGTTCGTACATCGGCTCGATGTCAGCGGTTCGGCGCGCTACACGCACAGCCAGAACTACGGGAACAGCACGACCTACCACGCCAGCGGCAACTGGGCGCCGACCACGTTCCTCACCATTCGCGGCAATTACGGTACGTCGTTCCGCGCGCCGAACCTGTATGAGCAGTTCGTCGCCAACCAGTCGGGCTTCTCGACCTCGAACGATCCGTGCCGCGACTTCACCACGATCTACACGGCCGGCAGCAACCGCTACAAGAACTGCCTGGCCGATCTGAGCGGTGCGATCGGCGCGGCCAATGCGGCGACGTTCATCCCGAGCGGTGGGCCGGAAGTGTTCACCGGCGGCGGCGGCAGGAACCTGAAGGCCGAAACCTCGACCTCGTGGGGCGGCGGCTTCGTGTTCGATCCCAAGCTGCCTTACGGCCGGCTCCAGTTCACGGCCGATTACCTCAACACGACCGTCAACGGGGAAATCTCGCAGCTTGGCGACACGATCTTCACGCGCTGCTTCGACTCCGCCGATTTCCGCAACGGCGACCCGTATTGCGCGCTGGTCGGCCCGCGTGATACGAAACTGGGTAATCTTACGACGTTGCAGAACGTCTATCTGAACGTCGCGCAGCAGAAGATTTCCGAAGTCGACATGAACCTGCGGTATCAGTTCGACGTCGGCACCTTCAACAACGTGCTGAACGTCACCGCCACGCGCATCATCCACCAGACGTATCAGCCATATGCGGAACAGCCGGCGGACGATTACGTGGGTACGCTCGGCCTCACCGGCCTGCCCGGCGGGCCGAAGTGGGTCGGCAACGCTCGCCTACAAGTTCGCAAGGACAACGTGCTAATCTTCTACGGTGTGAAGTACATCGGCCCGATGAGCAACGAAGTGATAACCCCGGCGATCGTCAATGGGGTGACTGCGATTTCCAAGCTGGCAACGACCAAATACTTCACGCACGATATCTCGGTGCAGGTCGATATCCAGAAGCTTGGGCAGGTTACCTTCGGTGTGAAGAACTTCACCGATCGCAAGCCCGAGACGATCAGCTCGACCGATGCCCTCTATCGTACCGGTAACTACTTCAACTACAGCGGCTATGATTTCCTCGGCCGGTCGCTGTTCATGGAAGTCGTCCGGAACTTCTGATCGGGACGATCTGTCGATAGTGTGTCTGAAGACGGGCGGGGCCTATGCCCTGCCCGTTTTTCATTTCGGCGCGACCTGCTAGGATCGTGCTGCAACAGGAGTTTCCCGGCGTGGTGGACACGCACACCGTTCCAACCCTAGAGTTTCGCCGCGCCGCGCAGGCGATCTTGCGCACGTGCGACCATAGTCCGGTCGCAGCGCTGCGCAGCGCCCGTGCGCTCGCCAAGGCGTGGCCCGACCTGCCGGCGGCGGCGCGGCTGCTCGCGTTCGTGCTGCGCAAGGCGAACCGCACGGGCGAGGCCGACGAGGCCGACGGACATGCGGTGCAGGTGTCGAGCGCCACCCCGGCGATGCTGGCAGTGCACGATGCGCTCGCCGCCGGGCAGCTTGAACAGGCGGAAGTGCTGGTCCGGCAGCACCTGCGCGCCGACCCGGAGGATGCCTACGCCGCCAAGCTGCTCGCCGATATCGCCGTGCGCTGCGGCGCGATCCCCGAAGGCGAAACCTTCTACAAGCGCGCGCTGCTGCTCGCACCCGGCTATCACGATGCGCGGCTGGCGCTGGCGCTGCTGTTCAGCCGGTCGAACCGCGAGGCCGATGCGTTCGCCGCCGTCGAGGACGTGCTCGCGCGGGTGCCGAACCACGCCAAGGCGCTGTCGATCAAGGCTGGCCTGCTCAGCCACGGTCGCCGGCTCGACGAAGCCGACCGGCTGTTCCGCAAGCTTGTCGCCGCGCACCCGCGTGATCCGGTGGCGTGGATCAACTACGCCTATCTGCTGAAGACGCTCAACCGCACCGCCGAGAGTATCGCCGCCTATCGCAAGGCGATCGCGTTCGAAAAGGCGAATGGCCTCGCGTGGTTCGGCCTCGCCAACCTCAAGACGGTGCGCTTCGATGCGGCCGATATCGCCGCGATGGAGGACGCGCTCACCCGCCCCGGCGGCACCGACGAGCAGCGCCTCCATCTGCACTTCGCGCTGGGCAAGGCGTTTGACGATCAGCGCGACTATGACGCCGCGTTCGCGCATTATCGCACCGGCAACGCGCTGCGCCGCGCGCGTACCCCGTACGACGCCGAAATCGTGGCGGCCGAGGTGCGCACGGTCGAGCGTGTGTTCACCCAACCGCTGATCGCCACGCGGGACGGCGCCGGCGCACCGGACCCCGACCCGATCTTCATCGTCAGCCTGCCGCGTTCGGGATCGACGCTGATCGAGCAGATCCTCGCCAGCCATCCGCTCGTCGAGGGTACCGAGGAATTGTACGAGATCGAGGCGATCGCGCGCAGCCTGACCCGGAAAGTCGCGCCATCGGCGTGGCTGGAGGAGGTCGCCAAGCTGCCGCCCGCGACGCTGCGGGCGCTTGGCCGTCAGTACATCGAGAATACGCGCAAGCACCGCACCACCGACCGCCCGTTTTTCACCGACAAGATGCCGAGCAACTGGCGCTTCACCGGGCTGATCCAGTTGATCCTGCCGAACGCAAAGATCATCGATATCCGCCGTCACCCGCTCGGCTGCGGGTTCGCGAACTTTGCGCAGCATTTCAACTGGGGGATCGATTTCTCGTACGATCTCACCGACATCGGCCGGTTCTACCGCGACTATGTTCGGCACATGGCGCATTTCGACGCGGTGACCCCCGGCCGCATCCACCGCGTCTTCTACGAGACGCTGGTCGATCGGTTCGAGCCGGAGGTGCGCCGCCTGCTCGATCATCTCGGCCTGCCGTTCGATCCTGCCTGCCTCACATTTCACGAAAACAAACGCCCGGTTCACACGCCAAGCGCGGAACAGGTCCGCCAGCCGATCTACCGTGCCGGTGTCGAGCGGTGGCAGCATTACGCCGCCCATCTCGGACCGCTTCGGGATGCGCTCGGCCCGGTGCTCGACCTTTACCCGGACGTGCCGGCGCGGTGGTAGGTCACGCCGCCCACACCCTGTCGTAGCGGGCGCCCATGCCGGTCAGCAGTTCGTATTGCGACATGCCCGACAACGCCGACGCTTGCGGCAAAGCATAGTCGATCGCGACCCAGTCGCCCTCGGCGAGATCGGGCGCGGTATCGACGCAGATCGCGGTAAGGTCCATCGACACGCGGCCCAGTACCGGCAACCGCGCGTCGCCGACATAAGCGCTCCCACGCTGCGAAAAGCCACGCCAATACCCGTCGGCATACCCGAGGTTGAGGATCGCGACCTCCGTGGGGCGCTCGGCGGTGAACAACGCGTTGTAGCCGATTACGTCGCCGGGCTGGAGACGCCGGCGCTGGAGGATTTGCGCCTCCGGCGTGACGACCTGGCGCAGCACGTCGGCGAGTTCCGCACGCGGCACGCCGCCATAGAGCGCGAGACCGGGGCGGGTCAGGTCGAACGCATATTTGCGCCCGATGCCGATCGCGGCGGAATTGGCGAGGCTCATCCGCTGCGCGGGGTGGTGCCCGACCAGCGCGGCGAAGGCGGCGCGCTGGCGGTCGTTGAGCGGTGAATCCTCGTCGGCGCTGGCCAGGTGGCTCATCAGCGTGCCGACCTCCAGCCCGTCGAGCGTACCGTCAGACACCGCTGCGGGCGTGATGCCGAGCCGGTTCATGCCGGTATCGACCATCACGTCGCAGCGCCCGCCGCCGGCATCGCGCCAGCGCGCGACCTGCTGGTCGGTGTTGAGCACCGGCCATGCGAAGCCCGCGCGCGCGCGCGCCATGTCTTCCGCGCGAACGCCGTGCAGCACCGCCACCGGCAGGCCGAGCGGTGCGAGCGCCTCCGCCTCCGCCCAAGTGGCGACGAAGAAGTCGCGACACCCCGCCTGCGCCAGGCGCTGCGCGACTTCGGTGGCGCCGAGGCCGTAGCCGTTCGCCTTGATCGCCGCGCCGCACGCGGTTCCGCTCAGCGCTGCGAGGGCACGCCAGTTGGCGACGAGCGCGGCGCTGTTGAGCCGCAGACGATGGGGTGCGTTCATGGCGGCGGATTAGCGGCTTGCGTGCGCGGGCGCCAGCGTCGCGGGGGTGGCGCGGCTTGCGCCGTCACCTTCCTCGCGCGACTTAGCCGCGCTTCGTGCGCGCCGGCGTTTACAGGGCTGGCGTCTTGCGCACCGGCACCGGCAGATTGCAGAGATCCGCCGCCCCGGCCGGCACGGTGAAGAACGGCAGGCCACGGTTGGCGCGCGCCTCAAGCGTCTTGCCGAACTCCGGCGCGGTAGGTTTGAGATACTGATACGAAGGCCGCTCACCGGCCGGCAGATCGCTTGCGATCGCTACGCGGCGGATCGGGATATACTGGCTCGCATCCTCATACAGGCCGAGCCTGCCACCCGTACCGCGCGGTCGCGCCGAGAATGCCGGCATCCCCTCGATCACACGACCGACCAGCGCGATGTTGCGGTCGAGATGCCGTGGCGCATGGCCGATCACGGTGTAGAGATCGCCGCCCGTACCGACATCCGGTGCAAGATCACGCGCGACGCCGACCATGCCGTAGCAATGCGGCAGCCACTGCTCTCGCCCGTCGCCTGCCACCGCCCAGCCATCGGCGGTGAAGCCGGTGACGCGCGCATAGGCGTCTTTGTAGGGGTTGACGACCACCGGGTGCGCTTTCGCCGGCCATTCGTATTCGGCGGGCGGGTGCAGCGTGACGCCGGCGGCGGGCGGCTTCTTGCTGGTCGCATCGCCCCACTGCGTTACGTAGTCGTCCTGCACGCGGTAGATCGTCGCATCGCGCCACCATCCGCTACGCGCGATCGTGCGGATGTTGGCGACGTGCGCGGGCGCGAAACCGGCGGCCAGCCATATCACCCCGCGTTGCCCGTCGACGAAATCAATCACCAGCAGGTCATCGGGCGCGATCGTCGCCCAGGCGGACGATGGCGCAGCATCGGCGATCTGCGCGGCAGTCGGTTTCGGCGCAGGCGCCTGCGGAGCGGCGAGTAACGCGAGCAGCAGGGGAAGGATCATCGGCATGATCGGCAACGTGACACGACGCGGCCACGCAGCGCAATCCCGCTACTTGCGAAGGCATGACTTGCGCGGCGCGCGCGATGCCTTTAGGGCCAGCGTCTTCCCAGGGAATGCGGAGCGGTGGCCGAGTGGTCGAAGGCGCTCGCCTGGAAAGTGAGTATACGTCAAAAGCGTATCGAGGGTTCGAATCCCTCCCGCTCCGCCAAGCCGTCAGTTTCGAACTGTCGGTACGCTTTAAATTTCTGCGCGATTACCGCAGTTTGCGGGCATAAATACGCGTCTATAGACGCTCGAAAATTGCTCCTCTAGGCACCGCGGACGGTAGAGCGTCTCTCCAAAAACCGTTTTCATTTTCAAGACTGAGCGATGCTCGGCGCTCTCTTCGAAAGTCGAATTTAGAAACGGGCGCGATTCTCGCTGCCGCGTTCAAAACCTCCGTTCAGCGCATACCTTTGCCGGGAGCTCTACGAGGGTAGAGAAGTGGAATTTAGAAATGCACCCCCGAAGCTGTCGGACCATATAAAAAGGGAAAGCTCGTCGCGCCCAAGCGAAACGACCGTCTGATCTTGCTGGGCCCGCGCAATGCGCATAGAACGTTACGGGAACGAACGTGGCGCCGGGACGCGCTCGCTTCGCCACAAACGAGGTTAGAATGAACGCGATCGCAGCCGGAACTGGGAGGCCCTATGTCGAGGCATTCCCGGTCATCAGCCTGAACAGCGTGCGGCGTGTCCTGAGAGATGGCCGGCGCATCTTTCAGTGGGTCAATGAGCATGGCACCATCATCGGCCACGTCGAGATCGTCGAACAAACCCCAGCGCACCTCGTGATTCGCCACAAGTTCTTCGGAACTCCAAACGTCTCCGCAAGCTCCGGCACCACCACCTTTGATGTTAAGACCAGATATGCTAACGAAGTGCGGGACGCGATTGAGATCATATGCCCAAGGGACGGAAGACCGTCGGACAAGATCTATTTTGCGCAAGGAACTTGGGCTTGCCGATACTGTCATCATCTTGGTCACCTTATACAGAGACTTTCTCCACATCACAAGATTATTGTCAGGATAGACGCACTTACCTCGAAACTGCAACAAGACTCAGCAAGAAAGCGCCGGCCCCGCTCTTACAAAAATGATCTGCTGACCCTGAAGAAGCTGCGGCAGACAGCTGGTCCGTTACGCGAGCTGCCGGAGCAGCTTCGCTTTCGTTCTGACGGCCGCTGGCTCGACGACGACGAGCTCCCAAAGCAAACTGTTGAACCTGGCGATCAGGGCTACGGCTGGTCTCCCGGCGACAGAAGTGGCTTCAAGGCATTTTGGGCAGAACTGCCTGCCACGGTTGCCATCCCACAGCGGTACCGGATCAGTTTACCCGCAGATCCACTTCTGAAGGGTGGCCGCTTATTCCAGCACGACATAATGAAGTTCATGGCTGAACGTTTTGCGAACTCAGCCTTGAGCGCTGGATCTCGCGCGATTGCACGCAATCCCCAGATCACGCTGGAGGAACTGGCGGGCGCCATTGAAGAGACGGTGCGGATTAGCCCCTTGAGCATTGCGGACGACGAGGTGACTATTGCAGCAACAAGTCTGCCTGGAGGAAACGTACAGCTTGCCACCACGCTCAGCTATTCCGGCGACGTGGAGCTCTGGAGCTGCAAGGTGCCGCGCACCTCTTCTTCGCCAAAGCTGCGAGCAATCATCGAAGATGAGCAGCTTGTCTTGAAAACAGAAACGTCCTTGGATCGCGTGGCGGAGGCTGATCGGGCACTTACACTGGCTATCGCGTTGGTGCGGCAGCAGATTGCGGCTCAATGCGATCTTCTGTCTCGGTTTAACAGCGCTTTTCCTGATAACGCCGCGCAGTTTGCACAAGTACTTATCGACCGCCATGAGAGCAGCAAAGGTTTCTCGGGGATAAAGGTCGGCTTTGAGCCTTTCGATTGATTACACTTGCTGCTAACTACTGGCGCGTAACAGATCGGGTACGTAGCTCCGCCAGAAGGCGGCGGTGGAGTCGAATACAGCGTGCAAGTTTGTTTCTACCGTCGCGATTTCGAACGAGGCTGGCCACGCATGTCCGACCTTTCGCGACGTTGATGCGCTATATCTTCTCTCATCAACATAGCATCGAGAGGATGATGTCATTGGTTCGGACCGATCTTGTGAAGCGACTTGCAGCGAACCATCCCGATCTGCCGGCACGCGATCTGGAAACGGCGGTATCGTCGTTCTTCGAAGCGATCATCCTCCAACTCGCAGACGGCGGTCGCGTAGAGATCCGCGGCTTTGGCACGTTCACGACTCGTGCGCGTGAGCCTCGTACAGGACGCAATCCTCGCACCGGCGAGTCCGTCATAGTGAGGCGCAAGCGTGTTCCATATTTTAAAGCTGGCAAGGAACTTCGCTTGTTAATTGATGCTGCGACGGCGGCCTAGCCGCGTTCTCCGATGGTGTCGGAAAAACCAAGACGGCGGCACTCAGATCGATATACCTGATTTTCTGAAAGACGCGGAAGCGAGTTCAGTAGGATAACTCAAAGGTTCACGGCTAGTGGACAAAGTCTGACGCAAGAGTCCTTTGAGGATTCCCCGAGCTTGGAGATTGTGCGAGTCAGGCTGGATGCGCAGCGGTATCTCGATCAGCCTTTCCCCGTCCGACAGAGATCGGCTCGATC
>Ga0265798_10002808_pt1 | contig 25328 bp, 18 predicted proteins | sample P3T30metagenome_FD_192430 | JGI IMG/M metagenome (GOLD analysis project Ga0265798, IMG submission 192430) | Plant litter microbial communities from East Loma Ridge, Irvine, California - P3 T30 | ecosystem: Environmental > Terrestrial > Plant litter > Unclassified | place: USA: California...
GCGGGAGCCCCGATCACCACGAGTGGCTCGTGGGCGAGGGCGTCGATACGGGAGTTGGGGGTCATCACGCGATCCGGTCGGCGGAAATGGACTGGGCAAGCATAACCGGCACGACAGTGCGGCCTCCCGCGGGCGGAGTGCCTCGGAAGGACTTCACCGACCACGCCGCTCAGCTCTTCCGACCTGGCAGAAGGCTGGGTTACGGTGGATTCCAACCAACTGATCAGACGGGGCACATCCATGACGCATGCCACCGGCCGTGCCGCCCGGCTCGTCCTCGCGACGGGCGTGGCCGCCCTCGTGTTGATGGGTCTGCCCGGGTGCACGGGCACGGGTGACGACGCCAGGCCGAGTCCGTCCTCGTCCACCCCCCGTGCCACGAGCACGGCGGACGCGACGGCCGCGCCCGAGTCCGAGGCCACCTCGGTGCCGACGCCGGACGCCGGGGGCGAGTTCGTCACCGGCGCCCCCGTTCCCGGAGCCACGGCCCCCGCCGTGGTCGAACCCGATCCCGGGGACTACCCCGCGACTCCGCTCGTCACGTTCGCCACGTGGAACGCCGCCTCGGGCCAGCTCGAGGCAGGAGGCGTCGTCACGGGCCAGCTGGACCCCCAGGGGTCCTGTCAGCTCGTCCTCGTCCGGGGTTCGAGCCGTGTCGAACGGGAGTCCGTCCCCCAGGCGTCCGCGTCCAGTGTCGACTGCGGTCAGTTCGTCGTCCCGCGCGCGGAGCTCGCGCCCGGGACGTGGAGCGTCACGCTCCGGTACGTCGTCCGCTCGTCGTCCGCGACGTCCGAACCGGTTCAAGTAGAGGTGTCATCGTGATGAAGAGCTGGATAGCCCGCCTCCTGGCCGTCGCCCTCGTGGCCTCGGTCCTGACCGTCGCGTCCGTCGCGGCCGAAGAGCCTCGCCCGGCGGCCGCGGCGTCCGGCGCGGACTTCGACCCGGGCTACATCATCAGCGACGCGAACTTCTACGCGTCCGGATCGATGTCGCTCAGCGCCGTGCAGTCCTTCCTCAACCAACAGGTGCCGACCTGCCGCGCGTCGAGCGGGCCCACCTGTCTCAAGAGCTACACGATGGACACCTTCACCCGCCAGGACAGCGGAGCCCGGTGCGGCACCTATCCGGGCGGTCCGGGGCAGTCGGCGGCCGCGGTGATCTACAACGTCGCCCAGATCTGCGGCATCAGCCCCAAGGTGCTGCTCGTCCTGCTCGAGAAAGAGCAGGGGATCGTCACGTCCTCGGCCCCGACGTCGTACATGTACCGCTCCGCGACGGGCTTCGGTTGTCCGGACACCGCGGCGTGCGACGCCCAGTACTACGGATTCTTCAACCAGGTGTACGGAGCCGCGCTCCAGTTCAAGCGGTACGCCGCCACCCCGAGCTCGTGGAGCTACCAGGCCGGCCGGACGAACAACATCTTCTACCACCCGAACGCGGCTTGCGGGACGAAGCCCGTCTTCATCCAGAACCAGGCCACGGCGTCGCTGTACATCTACACGCCCTACACGCCGAACGCAGCGGCCCTCGCGAACATGTACGGCACGGGTGACTCGTGCTCCGCCTACGGGAACCGCAACTTCTTCCGCCTCTACACGGACTGGTTCGGGTCCACGACCGGGGGAGGGTCTCCTTACGGTTACGTCGACGTGGCGTCGGCCGGCTTCCAACAGGTCACGGTCAGTGGCTGGGCCGTCGACCCGGACTCCGCCGCGCCCATCCGCGTGGACTTCTACGTCGACGGGCGCGGGGCGGCCAGCACCGTCGCCGGGGCGGAGTACCCCGGGCTCGCACCCGTCCTCGGAGCCGGCAACACCCGACACGGCTTCTCCGCCAACATCACCGGCATCACCGGTGGCAGGCACAGCGTCTGCAGCTACGCCATCAACGTCGGCACCGGGGCCAACACCCTGCTCGACTGCCGCGAGTTCGTGATCAGGACGGGTGATCCGTTCGGCTACGTCGACAGCGTGTCGGCGTACGCGGGAACGCTGAACGTCAAGGGGTGGGTCGTCGATCCCGACACGGCCGCTCCCGTCGTCGCCCGCGTGACGGTGGACGGTCGTGAAGTCGGGCGCCAGACCGCCCAGGGCGAGGTGCCGGGACTCCCCGCCGTGTATCCGGGCTGGGGAACACGCCACGCCTTCGACGTGACCGCCACCGGGATCTCCGGAGGTTCGCATCGGGTCTGCGTCCAGGGCGTGAACGTCGGCGCGGGTTCCACGGTGGACGTGGCGTGCCAGACCGTCGTCATGGGCTCCGGGGCGCCGTCGCTGTTCCTCGACGAGGTGTCGATCAAGTCTCCGGGCAACCTCCTGGTGCGGGGTTGGGCTATCGATCCGGACACCGTCGATCCCGTGCGCATCCACGTGTACGTCGACGGAGCGCTGTCGACCAAGATCACGGCCGACGTCGCCAAGGCGAGCCTCGCGACCGCATTCCCGGGCTTCGGCCCCGGCCATGCGTTCTCGGTCCCGGTCGCGGGCTTGTCCGGCGGCTCGCACTCGGTGTGCGTGTACGCCATCAACGTCGGTCCCGGCGGAAACGCGGTGCGGTGCGCCGACGTCGCCGGCCCCACGGGTTCACCGGGGCTCCTGCTCGACCAGGCCCAGGGGACGGCACTCGACCAGATCACCGTCCGAGGGTGGGCCATCGACCCCGACGTGGTCGATCCCGTCCGCGTGCACCTCTACCTCGACGGCCGACTGGTCACCAAGGTCACGGCGGACGCCGCCAAGGCCAGTCTCGCCACGGCGTTCCCCGGCTACGGGGAGAAACACGCCTTCTCGGCCACGCTCACCGGCGTCGGCCCCGGGGCGCATTCGCTCTGCACCTATGCCATCAACGTCGGTGGTGGGGGCAACACCGTCGACTGCCGGACCGTCACGGCGGTGACGGGTTCGCCGTCCCTGTTGCTCGACGAGGTCGCGTCGCCCACCGCCGGGACCGTGCTCGCGCGAGGGTGGACCATCGACCCCGACACCGTCGACCCTCTCCGGGTCCACGTCTACGTGGACGGCGTGCTCGCCACCAAGGTCACGGCCGACATCGCGAAGGCGAGCCTCGGCACGGCCTACCCGGCCTTCGGGTCACGGCACCAGTTCTCGGCCACCGTGCCGGGGCTGTCGGCGGGAAGCCACTCGGTCTGCCTCTACGCGATCAACGTCGGTGCGGGTGCCAACACCGTGGCGTGCTCGGCGGTCACCGTCCGGTGATTCCCGGTGCCGGGCCCTGCGCCCGGCACCCGCCGCCCTCGAACGGCAGGACGGTTCGCGTCAGTCGTGCGGCCCGACCTGGCCCCGGAGGCGCCGGTAGCGCTCGAGGGCACGGTACGCCTTGCTCGACTTCAGTTCGTCGAGTTCTTCGAGCGGGCCGACGGTGTCGAGGAGGGCGTTCTGGAGTGCGCCGATCTCGTCGCGGAGCCCCACGATCTCGCGCTCGAGGGCCCGGACCGTGATGAGGTGCCCGTCGCCCTCGCGCACGGCTCTGCGGAGTCGTTCTTGTTGGAGCGTCGCCCAGGTCAGCATCGTCGGTCGACTGGTCCGCGTGCCGGACCGGACCCGCGCGCGCTCGATCGAGGCGACCGCTCCGTCGACGCGGTGGTCGTACGAGTGGCGCTCCCGCACGGTCGCGCTCAGCGACGAGACGAGGGCCTCGGTGCGCTCCGGATCGGCCAGCAGACCGAGGGCGACGTCCGACAGCGACCCGGCGTCGTCGTACGTGGGGAGTCGCTCGAGCCCGAGTTCGGCCAGGCCGTCCGGCGTGTTCACGAGCGGTAGTGCCCCGCATGCCAGCGCCTCGTAGATGCGGCTGTTGTGGGTGCCGAACTCGCGGGCCGGTTCGATCAGGTCGTCCACGACGAGCAGGCTCCTCGCGTACACCTCGGGCAGGGCGAAGAAGTCCACCCTGTCGTGGTGCGTGATGTGCGGCGATCGCACGAGGTGGTCCCCGTTGGCTCCGAACCAGTCGACCGGGACCCGCTCGGCGAGGTCGTCCAGGGCGCCTTGGATCTTGCGCTCCGCCCCCCAGAAGTTCGCCGTGGTCACGACCGACATGTCGCGGAGGACCGGAGGCACCGCACCCGCTCCGAAGACGTCGAGGTCGACGCCGATGGGGACGAGATCGATCGTGCCGTCGTACGAGGACGAAAGATGCCGCGCGGACGCCTCGGACGACGCCCACACGCCGTCGAAGTCGTTCAGGTAGGGCAAGCGGGCCCAGGACGCCGTCCAGTTGCGGACCCAGGCGATCGTCGCCGTCGACGGCGCGAGCAGCCCCGGGACGAAGGACTCGATCATGACCACGGCCACGTCGACCCGGTGCTCGGGGACGTCGTCCCAGCGCTCGGTGGGCCAGAACGACACGCCCCAGCCGGCGCGGTGGAGCGCCGCCGCGAGACCGAGGGCGACGTAGAGGTCGCCCGCACCCTGCGACAGGTCGACGGTGGACACGCAGAAGAGCACGTGGCCGTTGTCGCCGGCCGTGCCCTCGCCGCGGGCGAGCGCCTCGTAGAGGGATGCCGCGTCACGAGCAGGCGAGGGCGTCGTTGGGGCGTCAGGGCTCATCGTCTCGGGCTCCGTCAATCGAATCGGGATGGCTTCGACCGCGAGTCGGGATCGGTGCTCCCGGCGAAGACCGGTCGTCACTCTACCGGGGACGGTGGAGTGTGGGTCCTCGTCCGCCGGTCCGTCCCTCCCCGGGCCTCGACGGTAGAGTGGACGGGCCGTGGCGCTGTCCGCGCCCTCGCCACCCTCGGGACGGGTGACGTCGCGCCGACGAAAGGGAACCGACCAGTGAGAGAACGCAAACCGGGGGTCGTGTCCGTCATCCTCGTGAACTACAAGGGGACCGACGACACCCTCACGAGCATCGAGGGCCTCGCCGCTCAGGACTGGCCGTCCGACAAGCTCGAGATCATCGTCGTCGACAACGACTCCGGGGCGGAGCATGTCGCGCGGCTCAAGGCCTCCGACCTCGACTTCACCCTGATCGAGTCGGGTGGCAACCTGGGGTTCACGGGTGGGTGCAACCTCGGGGTCGAGAAGTCGTCCGGCGAGGTCGTGGCCTTCCTGAACAACGACGCTCGCCCCGACGTCTCGTGGATCCGTGCCGCGATGGAGACCTTCGCCTCGGGTGCCGACATCGGTGCCGTCGCGAGCAAGGTCCTCGACTGGGAGGGAGTCAACGTCGACTTCACCGAGGCCGCGATGACCTGGTACGGCATGGGCTACAAACCCCACGCCGGCGGGCCCGACACCGGTGCCTGGGAGTCCGAGAAGGACGTCCTGTTCGGCACCGGAGCGGCCATGTTCATCCGCGCCGAGCTGTTCGATCGCCTGGGCGGCTTCGACGACCGCTACTTCATGTTCTACGACGACGTCGACCTCGGGTGGCGCCTGAACCTCCTCGGGTGGCGGTTCCGCTACCAGCCTCGCTCCGTGGCCTATCACAAGCACCATGCGTCGATGAACAAGTTCGGCGACTTCCGCGAGACCTACCTCCTCGAGCGCAACGCTCTCTTCACCCTGTACAAGAACCTCGGCCAGGAGCAGCTCGACAAGGCCCTGCCCGGCGCGCTGGCCCTCGTGGTCCGACGTGCGGTCGGGCGCAGCGAACTGGACTCGACCGAGTTGGACCTGCGCAATCCGGGTGACGACACGATCGAGACGCGCCCGGTTCCCAAGAAGGGCATGGCCGGCATCTACGGCATCGACCAGTTCGTCGAGATGCTGCCGTCATTGACCGAGTCCCGCCGCGAGATCCAGGCGACCCGGGTGAAGGACGACCGTGAACTGCTCGACCTCTTCGGCAACCGGGACGAGCCCGCCTACCCGATCGAGAGCTACCTCGCGGGCTACGACAAGATCGTGGCCTCGCTCGAGGTCCTCGAGGTCGTGAAGCGGCGCCGTGTGCTCATCGTGACCGGTGACTCGATCGGGGCGAAGATGGCCGGCCCGGCCATCCGGGCGACCAACATGGCGCGCGAGCTCGCTCTCGAGCACGACGTCCGCGTCGTCAGCATGACGCGTTCCACCCCCATCGACGACAGCTACGACGTGGTGACCGTGCCTCATCGTCATCCCAAGCAGATGGTCGAACACGAGGCCTGGGCGGACGTCATCATCGTCCAGGGTCACGCGCTCCGGCTGTTCCCGTCGCTCGAGAAGACTCGCAAGGTGTTGGTGGTGGACGTCTACGACCCCCTGCACCTCGAACAGCTCGAACAGGGTCGTAGTACCGACGTCGAGGCATGGGACCGTCAGATCCTCGACGCTGCCGACACGCTGAACCACCAGCTCGAACTCGGTGACTTCTTCATCTGCGCCTCCGAGCGGCAGCGGCTCTTCTGGCTCGGTCAGCTCGCCGGCTCAGGTCGCGTCAACGCGCGGACGTACTCGCGGGACCCCGAGCTGCGCAGCCTCATCGGCGTCGTGCCGTTCGGGCTCTCGTCGACGCCTCCGGCCCACGAGCGTCCGGTGCTCAAGGGTGTCCTGCCGGGCATCGCCGCGGACGACAAGCTCGTCGTCTGGGGCGGGGGCATCTACGACTGGTTCGACCCGATCACCCTCGTCCGGTCCATCGGCTCCCTCGCCGTGCGGCGACCCGAGGTGAAGCTGTTCTTCATGGGCGTCCAACACCCCAACCCCGACGTGCCCGAGATGGACATCGTCGCGAAGGTCCGTGCGGTGGCCGACGACCTGGGCCTCACGGGCGTCAACGTGTTCTTCAACGACGAGTGGATCCCCTACGACGACCGGGGGGCCTACCTCCGCGAGGCCGATGCCGGAGTCTCGACCCACTACGAGCACCTCGAGACCACGTTCTCGTTCCGGACGCGCATCCTCGACTACCTCTGGGCCGAGTTGCCCATCGTGACGACGGCGGGTGACTCCTTCGCCGAGCTGGTGGCACAAGAAGACCTCGGCGTCGTCGTCCCCGAGCGTGACGTCGACGCTCTCGCCGCCGCACTCGAGTCGGTCCTCTTCGACGACGAGGCCCGACGACGTCACGTCTCGAACGTGACGCGGGTCCGTGAGCAGTTCACCTGGGAGAACGTCCTCAAGCCGCTCGTCGAGTTCGTCCGCGAGCCCGTGCGCGCTGCCGACAAGAAGGGCGGCTCGGGTGATGTCGAGCACCCGGCCCTGGCGCACGCCAAGGTCGCCGTCCGCAACCGGCGCAAGCAGTACGGCATCCGCCACGACGTGGGGCGGGTGTACCACTACTACCGCAACGAAGGCGTCCGAAGCGTCCTGTCGAAGGTGAAGAACCGGTTCGACGCCCGCTGACGCGACGTCGACACGAGGACGCCGTCCACCCCCAGGGTGGACGGCGTTCCTGCGTCACGGGGAGGTGATGGCAGTCCGTCGCGCCGACGACTCCGGTGAACTCGCCGCGAGGTCGCCGTCGAGGCCTGTGGTCGGAGCCGGCCGGCGGGACATCTCGCGCGCGACGAGGACGGCCCCGGCAGCCCAGAACAGAGCGAAGAGGACGGCCCAGACGACCCAGCCGCCGGACGGTGCCCACTGGGGGTCGGACAACATCGCGCCCCATCCACCGCTCGCGTCGGACCACCCGACGACGTAGCGGCGCAGCGTCCAGACGAACGTGTGCACCTGCATCGCGCCGAGAGCGACGAGGACGACGACGACGAGCGTCCTCACCCGACCGTTGATCGGGCCGGGGAAGGCGGCGTCGAGTGCCACGCCGGCAGAGAGCAGGACGCAGACGAGGACGGCGAGGATATACCTCGACTGCCAGATGTAGCCGAAGTCGGTCACGGCGATGCCCTGGATGACGGGCGGGGCGATGACGAACGCCGCAGCCAGCAAGGCGGTGCCGAGACGAGCCTGCCCGCGTCCGAAGACCAGGGCCGCGACGGAGAGACCGATCATGCAGCAGCTCCACAACACGACGGTCGTCGCCGGTGCCGGGGCGTCGAGCCAGCCGAAGATGCCGACGTACCCCTGGCCGTTCTCGAAGGTCAGGAAGATCATGCGGATGAAGCCCGACTCGAAGGTCGATCCGACACCGGGGTTCGGCACCGTCGGGCTGAGGCTCTGGGTCGCGAGGACCCAGAGGAGGCTGAAAGCGGAGGCGGCTCCGATGACGGCCGCGGCGACCCAGAAGGCGACGCTGCGGACGAGGCGCCTCCAGAGGGTCAGGTCGAGGGTCGTCGCCACGACGATGACGAGCAACCACAGCAAGCCGATGCTGCGTGTGTTCGCCAGCAACGACGCGGCGATGGCCACCATGACGATCCGGTGGACGGGGAGGCCCTCGGCGCTGCGCTCTCTGAGGAGCGTCAGCCAGGCGAACAGCATCACCGCCGACGAGATCTCCATGCCGCTCGGGTTCACCGAACCGGTGATGAACAGCACCATCGGCGTGACGAGGACGACGACGGCCAGCAACGACCAGGTCGACGAGCGCCGTTGCGTGAGCGCCGCGACCGCCGACGCGAGCAAGGCCGCCGACAGGATGACGCTGAAACCGCGCATGGCGTACAGCGAGGCCTTGCCGTCGAGGACGAGGCTCGGCAGGCCGACGAAGGCGTAGTAGACGGGGTCGTAGGACCCGGCGGTCGTCACGGCCTCGGTGTCGGCGTCCGACGGGGTCACCGCGGACTGGCACGAGGCGTCGACGTCGTCGTTGAAGGCGAAGCACGGCAAGGACGTCGTCTGCGCGACGTACTCGGGGACGGTGACCCTCGTCCACCCCTGTTGCTCGACCGGTTCGCCGCTCAGCTGGCCCCGGACCACGGCCGCCGCGTGGATCGTGTGGGCGGGCTCGTCCGGTACCGACATGAGGGGGCTGGCGACGGCCCAGGCACCGCCCAGGCCGCAGAAGACGACGAACGCCGTGACGAAGACCCACCAGGGCCGCCGCCGGAGTCCTTCGCGGGCGAGGAGCCTGCGTGCCGAGGGTCGTGGCGACTCGGTGCGGTCGGTCGTCGTGGCGCTGGTGTCGATGATGCTGCTCCCCTGATCTCGCGGGCACGGGCCCCTGTCGATGCTAGCGGCCCGAGAGAGCCGGGCCGGCGCATAGAGTGTTCCCTCGGACTCGGCAAGGGCCCGGGTGAGGAGACGAGATGGCACAGGTCGACGACCGCGCGGCAGGCGGACCCGTCGCGGACGCGAGCGCCCCCGCCTCCATGGTGTCGTCGGCGGTGCTCTCGACCGTGGGCATCGGCGTCCAGGGGGTCTCCCGCCTGGCGTACACCGTCCTGATCGGGCGCGCCTTCGGCACCGAGGCGCTCGGTCACGCCAGTGCGCTGCTGTCGCTGTCGATCTTCGTGGCACTGCTCTGGCCGACGGCCGCGGGCAACACCGTCTCGCGCTTCATCGCCCTCGCACTGCACCGTCGCGTGTCGGACGCACGCCTGATCGTCCTCTTCAACCGGAGCCTCCTGGTGTCGTCCGCCGTGCTCGCCGTCGCGACGGTGCCCGTGGCCCTGTCCCTCGGGAACGGCCTCGTGACGGCGATCCTGGCCGCCTGGCTCGTCGTGGGGTACGGCGCCTACGCCTACTGCCGCGGCGTGCAGCTGGGCTACCACCGTGCGCGTCGCGTCGCGGTCTGGGACACGGCCGGCAGCATGCTCAGCCTGGGGCTGCTCGTCGCCGTGTGCCTCGGCCAGGCGGGCCACCTCGTCCTGCTCCCACTCGCCCTCGGGTACACGGTGTTCGCGGTCGCCTGTCGACCCCGCGGCAACGGGCTGACCGACGACGGGGCCCTCCACGACGAGGACGAGGACGAGGACGAGGACGAGCGTGCGGCCCTGAGGTTCGCGGCCTGGAACGTCGTCGCCGGCCTCACGACCAACGGCCTGCTCCAACTGGCCATGATCGCCGCACAGGTCTTCGCGCCGGGCACGGGTGCCGGCGTCTACGCAGCGGCCTTCACCCTGGCGACCCCGGCGTCGATGTTGGGCCAGGCCGTCAGCCAGATCATCATCCCCGCGTTCGCCCACCGCAACGGGCAGGTGTCCTTGCGGCAGCGTGGTCCCGTCCTGCTGCTGGTCTCGTTCACGGCGGTGTTCGCGGTCGTGTTCGGGGCCCTCGCGGCGCTCGCGCCCGTGTACCTGCCGCTCTTCTACCCGGCCGAGGCCCCGTCTGCGGTGCCCCTGCTGCAGACCCTGATCGTCGGGGTGTTCGTGTTCACCGTCGCTCTCATCCCGTCCGCGCTGCTGTTGTCGGCGGGGCGATCCCGCGCGGTGGCCCTCTCGTCGATCGCGGGGTTCGTCGTGGGGGTCGCCGTCATGCTCGCGACCGGATCGAGCCTGGGCGAGCAGGCGGGGACGGCAGGATTCGTGGCCGGTTCGGGACTCAACCTGGTCGTGCTGTTGGTGGTGGGCTTCTGGTCACCCGTCCGACGCGCCGTCGGCGACACCGATCAGACGAAGCGTCGGGCCACCGACCAGTAGACCCGCATCAGGGTCTGCAAGGCACCCGCGCCTCGCGGCAACGGGAACACCTGCTGGTCGAGCGTCGCGGTCAGCAGGGGGACGAGGGCCCTGTCGGGCGTCGTGCGGACGCTCTGCACCCAGGCACGTCGATCACGGAGCCACGTGCGGTTGTCCGTGATCCATCGGTGGGCCCGTGCGTTCTCGTCCGACCACCCCTGCGCCCGGGCGACGATCCGCATGGCCACGTCGAGGGCGGTCGTCGGCAGCCACGTGGCTGCGCGCAGCCGGGGGCCGTAGGCCGTTCGGAGGAAGATCTGCCGGTTCTTCTCGAGCAGGTACATCTTGAGCGCGTTCCGGCTGAACTCGTAGTGGTGCAGCACCACGGCGTCGGGCACGTAGACCACCTCGAGTCCCTGCTGCCAGGTGCGCCAGCTCAGGTCGACGTCCTCGTGGTAGGCGAAGTACTCGTCGGCGAAGCCCTCGAGGCGCAGCCACAGGTCACGGGAGAGGACCAGGCCGGCGCCCGAGGCCGACGCGACCCGCGCCTCCTGGGCGTGACGGGAGGCGGGCTCGTCGAGCCCACCGGCCCAGCTCAGCCCGACGACGTGCACCGGGTTGCCCGCCGAGTTGATCACCTCGGGGTCGGACGCCAGGCGGATGCTGCCGCTCGCGATGCCGACCTCGGGTCGGGACGCGACGGCGACCAGCTTGGCGAGGGTGTCGGGTCGCACCTCGGCATCGCTGTTCACGAGCGAGAGGAACTCGCCCTCGGCCGATCGGGCACCGAAGTTGACGCCCCCCGCGAAGCCGAGGTTCTCGGCCGGGGTGACGATCCGGAGGCGCGGGTCGGCAGGCAGGGTCTGTACGGCATCGGTGGTGCACCCGTTGTCGACGAGCACGACGTCGACGTCGACCCCCGTCGACGCGAGGACGGACGCGACCGACGCGTGGAGGACCGGCTCGGCACCGTAGGCCAGGGTGACGACGGTGACGCGGGGGAGGTCGCTCACGCGCCGTCACCACGACCGGCACGTTCGAGGCGCCTCAGTCGTTCGTCGTGCAGGGCTGCCTCCTCGGCGAGCGAGCGGGTCTTCTCTTCGAGGACGGTCAGCTCGGCGCTGTGCTGCACCGACACCAGGAAGAGGATGATCGTGCTGACGAAGAAGCCGAGGTTGGTCGGGGCCGTGATGCCGAGGGCCGACGCGGCACCCGTGAGGATGCCGGGGAACACCGCGACCACCAGCGCGAGGAACCCGGCGAAGATCCACCAGAGGGCGTGGCGCTCGCGCACCCGACGGCGACGGAGCATCTCGAAGACGACGTAGAGGACGAGGACCGCCGAGACGATGCCGAAGACGTAGGTGGTGACGCTCATGCGGAGGGGGCCTCCACGCCGAGGGCGAGCGGGGGCCGCCACAGCGCGATGATCAGGGCCAGGCCCGCACGCCCGAGGTAGACGGCGGCCTTGACGGGGTTGTGGGACGGGGTGCCCCCGGCTCGCGGGCGCATCGAGACGGGGACCTGGCTGATCGAGCACCCGGCCCGGGCCGCGAGCACGAGCGACTCGACGGTGTCGCCGAGGTACTCGGCCGGGTAGTGCTGCGCGAAGATGCCGATGGCGCGGGGGCCCGCCCCGCGGAATCCCGAGGTGGTGTCGGTCAGTCGGGTGCGGGCGATGCGTCCGATGACCGCGGCCAGGACCACCATGGCCCACCGTCGGGGGCCGGTGACCTGGTAGTCGCCCTCGCCCGCGAAGCGGGCCCCGATGGCCACGTCGACGGTGCGCAGGGCGTCGAGGATCAGCGGAACGCCCGCGGGATCGTGCTGGCCGTCGGAGTCGACCTGCACGACGTACCGGAACCCGTGCTGCTGGGCGTACTTGAAGCCCGTCCGCATCGCTCCGCCCACCCCGAGGTTGAACGGCAGGTCGAGCACCGTGGCGCCTGCGGACCGGGCCCGGGCGACGGTGTCGTCGCGCGAACCGTCGTTCACGACGAGGACGGAGACGCCGGGCAGCTTGTCGAACACCTCGGTGACGACATCGGCGACGACGTCTTCTTCGTTGTACGCGGGCATGACGATGAGAGTCTGCGCCAAGGCCGATGACATGGTGTCGATGGTAGCAACAGGGACGACGGGGACCGGCACAATGGCCCCATGACCCCGCCCACGACGTCCGCGACCGTCGGGGCCCGCGACACGACCGTCGGGGTCCGCGACGCGACCGTCGGTGACACCCCCTCGCGGCGAACCCGCCTCGGGCGAGGCGGGGGAGCCCTGGGCGTCCTCGCCGTCATCATCGTCTGCGCCCTCGTGGCGTGGCTGCGCCTGCCCCCCGTCGCTCGCGACACCCTCTGGGCCGAGGACGGCCGGGTCTTCGTGCAGCAGCGCGTGGCCGACGGCCCCTTCTCGACCTGGTTCGTGCCGTACGACGGCTATCTGCACCTCGTGCCCAGGCTCCTGGCGGACGCCGCGTGGTCCTGGTCGCCGGTGGACCACCTGGCGACCGTCGTCACGGCCCTGGCCTGCCTCGTCGCAGGGCTCGTGGCCGCGGGCGTGTGGGTCTGCTCCCGGGGTCTCGTCGCCTCGAGGGTCGTCCGCCTCGCGCTCGCCGCCGTGACCGTGCTCGTGCCGCTCGCGCCGCTCGAGGTGTCGGGCAACCTCGCCAACGTCCACTGGTACCTGCTCTGGCTCACTCCCTTCCTGCTGCTGCACCGTGCCCGCTCGACGACGTCGACGGTGGTGGCGTCGCTCGGTGCCCTGCTCATCGGCCTGACCGAGATCCAGGCCGTGGTGCTCGTGCCGTTCGTCGTCGCGGCGTTCGTCGTCCGTCCTCGAAGCGCTCACCCGCGTCGTGACCTGGCACCGGTGGTGGTGCTGGTCGCGGCGCTCGTCGTGCAGCTGCTGGTGGCGGCACTGACGGCGCGAGCCGACGCGCCCGGGCCCGCCTCGACGATCCCGCAGGTGGTCCTGGGGTACCTCACGTCGGTGGTCCTCGGCACCTGGGTCCCCTCGGCCGTGCGCCTCGGTGGCCTCCTGGATCGGGGTGGGTGGGCCGTCGCCCTGATCGCCACCGCCCCGTTCGTGCTGGCGGCGGTGGTCGTCGTCCGGGCGGTCCGCCACTCCGTGCCCGGGACGGCACGCCTCGTCGGCCGGGTGGCCCCCGCGCACGACCCCGTGGCCGTCGACCGACTCGCCCTGGCGGCCGTCGCCGGCCTGGCGTCCGTCGCGGTCTGGTCGGTCGACGTGGTCGTCAACCACGGGCCCGACACGCGGTTCTGGTTCGACGACCCGGGGCGGGTGGCCGAGCTGGGGCTGACGCGCTACGCCGTGGTGCCGTCCCTCTTCTTGCTGGTGGTGCTCCTCTGTGCCGTCGACGCGGCGTGGCGTTCGCCCTCTCGACGGTCCCGTGCCGCGGCGGTCCTCGGGCTCGTGCTCGTCGTGGCCCTCGTCGCGGTCTGGTTCGACGGCTCTGGGTCGTCGCGTGGAGCGGGCCCCGGCTGGCAGGGTTCGCTCGACCGGGCCGAGGAGGCCTGCGACGACGGCGCGGCGGTCGCCGACGTGGCCGGTGCCCCGGTCGGGTGGGGTGTGCTCCTGCCGTGCGACGTCGTCGACGAGGACCGGTGAGCTCGCCCCGGGGAGCGGCGCCGTCAGCCCCTCGGTCTAGAGTCGTTGCCGAGGCGGCCCGCCGGGCCCGCTCGTCCCGGACGCACCCGTGCCTCCGGCCCCACGCAACCGGAAGCATCGCATGACCACCTCCGCCCACACCGGCGCCGGCGCCCTCGTCGTCCTCCCCACCTACGACGAGGTCGAGAACCTCCCGATCATCCTGGGGCGCCTGTTCGCCGCGGCTCCCGAGATCGACGTGCTCGTGGTCGACGACGGCAGCCCCGACGGCACCGGCGAACTGGCCGAGACGATGGCCGCCACCGACCCGCGCATCCACGTCGCGCACCGCACGGGCAAGCTCGGGCTCGGCTCCGCCTACGTCATGGGGTTCGGCTGGGGCCTTGAGCGAGGCTACGACGTCGTCGTCGAGATGGACGCCGACGGGTCGCACCCGCCCGAGAAGCTGCCCGAGATGATCGCCCTCGTCACGGAGGGCGGACCGGGCTCGCCCAGCCTCGCCATCGGCTCGCGCTGGGTGCCCGGCGGTTCGGTCGTCAACTGGCCCGTCTCACGCCAGATCCTCAGCCGCGGCGGCAACCTCTACGCGCGCCTCGCCCTGCGCCTGCGGCTGCGCGACGTCACGGCCGGGTTCCGTGCCTACACCCGCCAGGCGCTCGAGGCGATGGACCTCACCGGCATCGACTCCAAGGGCTACTGCTTCCAGGTCGACATGACCCTGCGCGTCCTCGACGGGGGCGGCAGGGTGGTCGAGGTGCCCATCGAGTTCCGCGAACGCGAGCTGGGCGAGTCCAAGATGAGCCAGGCCATCGTCGTCGAAGCGATGCTGCGGGTCACGGTGTGGGGCGTGCAGCGCCGCGTGCAGACGCTGCTCGGCCGACGACCGGGGCCGCGCTGGGTCGTCGAGGACTGACCCGGACCACGGCGACGGTCGCACGCGGTGCCACGGGGGAGCGGTGGCCTAGTCGCCCCGCGCCTCCTGGTGGTGGTCGACGCGGGGCAGCTTCGATCGCCACGACCGTTTGCGGGCCGCGATCGTCGCGATCGCGACGAACGTCATGAGCGTGCCCTCGAAGAGCACGAAGCTCTCGGCGAAGGCGGTCACGCCGATCAGGACGAGCACCAGCGCCGGCCAGACGTAGGCGACGATCGGGTGGCCCGACGCCGTGATCCAACTGCGCACGAAGGCGAGCGTCCCGGCGACGACGAGCAGCAACGCCCCGACGAGGCCGAGCTGCAGCCACACGTCGAAGAAGGCGTTCAGCCCCGTCTCGTGCGGTCGGCCGCTGGGTGACAGCACCGTCGAGTACGGGAAGATCTCGGTCGGCCACTGCCCGACGAAGCCCCACCCGATGATGTCGTGCGCCGCGGCCAGCTCACGGATGCGGGCCCAGAGCAGCGACCGCACCGACAGGTCGCCGGTGGCGTCCACCGCAGCGAGGAGGCGCGTGCGGCCCGCGTAGGCCAGCCCGCCGCCCAGCACCACGGTCACCGCGAGGACCGACTGCAGGGCCGGCCGCCGGGACTCGGGAGCGCGCCGCAGTGCGTTCAGGGCCACCCCGGCGACGATCAGCACGATGACCGCGATCGCGGTGGCGGGAGAGCGGGCGAAGACGAGGGCCGCGAGGGCCAGCACGCCCGAGGCCACGGCCTGGGGCCGCGGCACCGATCGGGTGAGGAACTCGACGGCGAAGGTGATGACGGCCAGCGTCGCCAGGAACCCCAGGTAGTTGCGGGTGCCCGAGATGCCCTGGATGGGCCCGCCCGCGGCCAGGTTGCCCTGGATGCCGAGGAACGTGATGGGCTGGTCGATGAGCAACCCGCTGAGCACCTCGAGCGAGAGCGAGACGACGAGCAGGATGCGGAGCGCGTCGCCGAAGGCCCGCACCACCTGCACGAGGTCGCGACCGAGCGCGAGGTAGATGCCGAGGGCGCCGAAGCCGATCGCGTAGGCGACGCCGCCCACGGTGACCCAGGTGTAGTCGCTCCAGAAGACGCTGAGGCCCATGAAGCCGAACAGGGCGATCAACGAGACGGGCAAGATGCCGTGCCACTCGATGTGGTGCCGGCCGCCGATCAGCGAGAGGGTGGCGAGGACGACGAGCGTGCCGAGCACCGCGATCGAGCCGGGCCAGCCCATCAGCGCGCGGACCGACTGCGTCGAGAACGCGTACAGCACGATCGCCACCGACAGGGCCTGCGAGAAGTGGCCACCGGCCGAGAAGCCGATCCAGGCCGAGAGGTAGCGGCGCAGGGGATCGCGGTCGCGGTCGAGGCGGGAGCTCACCGGTCGGCGTCCGTCCAGCGGAAGGGATCGCGTCGGGTCACCAGGACCACGACGACGAAGGTTGCCCAGCCCCACTCGACGATGAGCCGGGACTCGGTCAGCCCGTGCACGAGCAGCGCGGTCACCAACAGCAGGGGCAGCAGGTCGAGCGGAGCCCACGGGGCGACGACGTCGCGCGAGAGCATGCGGCGGTCGACGGCCCACCACCACGACCGCAGGACGACGCCGACCACGATCAGGGCGAAGAGGACGAGACCCACCCAGCCCAGCTGGAACCACACGTCGAGGTACGCGTCGTGGGCCTGCAGGTAGACGACGCCGTTGCGTTCGGCCAGGCCGGTGAAGGGGGCCACGAACGGGAACCAGTAGCTGACCCAGCCCCAGCCGACGATCGGGTGCTGCACCCCCAGGTCGTAGACCGAGGCCCAGATGTCGGTGCGACCGGTCAGGTCGGCGCTGCGGCCGAGGGCGGCGAGCAGGGGCTCGCGGGCCAGGGCGACCACCGCGACGGCGGCGGCCACAAGCAACGCGGCGACGGCGTGGACCGGGCCCCGGTGCCCGGGCTCGCGGCGACGGGTGGCGAGCGCCAGCACGAGCACCAGGCCGACGGCGACGGCGACGGCCCCCACGGTCGCCGAGCGGGTCAGGGCCAGCGCGATCACCGACGCGGCCAGGCCGACCACGGTCGTGGCGCGGGTGACCGAGGCGTTCGCGGCTTCGACGGCCGTCACGATCAGCGCGAGCAGGGCGATGACGGCGAGGATGTTGCTGTTGCCCTGCAGGCCCTGGATCCGTCCGCCCTCGAACAGGACGTCTCGCGACCAGAGGTACGCGTCGGGCTGCCCGGTGCAGTCGAGGTACACGGGGCACACGGGCCGGCGCACGAAGAGCGCGACGACGAGCTCGAAGAGCAGCGAGGCGACCACGTGGATGCGCAGCGCCCGGCCGAGCGCCGCGACGATGGTCGGCCACGAGGCGACCACCGTGATCGCCAACGCACCCACGGTCGTCATCAGGGTCAGCACGATGCCGATGGCCGACCCGGCCGGGTACTGCGACCAGGCGATCGAGGCGACCGCGAACGCCAGGAAGAGGACGAGGAGGCGCGGCAGGCTTCGCACCCGGGGCGGATGCCGCACGACGAGGACGACCGCCACGGCGACCATCACGACACAGGCCGCGCCCCAGCCCCACCAGCCGGTGCCGTTGCGCAACACGTCGCCGCCGAAGAGGACGAGGAAGGCGAGGGTCGCGAACGCCGAGGCACCACGGGCCGGCGCCACCCGGGCGGGCCGTGGGGACAGCGTCGAGGTCATGGGCACCAGGCTAGACGACGGCCGGGGGCGGGCCGGTCACGGGGTGAGGTGGCCGACCCGCCCCGTCGTCGGCATCACACGAACGCCGCGTGGCCGGTGATGCTGCGCCCGACGATGAGGGTGTTCATCTCGCGGGTGCCCTCGTAGCTGTACAGCGCCTCGGCGTCGGCGAAGAACCGGGCCACGTCGTAGTCGAGCACGATGCCGTTGCCGCCCATGACCTCGCGGGCGTACCCGACCGTCTCGCGCATCCGGGCCGTGGTGAAGGCCTTCGCGAGCGAGGCGTGCTCGTCACGCTGGCTGCCCTGGTCGAGCATCTCGGAGCAGCGCACCACCATGCCGATCGAGGCCGTGATGTTGCCGATGCACTTGACCAGCAGGTCTTGGATCAGCTGGTGCTTGGCGATGGGCTTGCCGAACTGCACGCGGTCGTTCGCGTAGGCCAGTGCGGCCTCGTAGGCGCCGATCGAGTTGCCGACGGCCGCCCAGGCGACCTCGGCGCGGGTGAGGCGCAGCACGGCCGCCGTGCTGCGGAACGAGTCGGCCTGCTGGAGGCGGTGGCTCTCGGGCACGTGGACGTCGGTGAGCGTGATGTCGGCGTTCTGCACGATGCGCAGGCTCTGCTTGTCCTCGATCTTCGTGGCCGAGTAGCCAGGGGTGTCGGTGGGCACGATGAAGCCCTTGACCTGCCCGTCCTCGGCGCTCTTGGCCCAGATGATCGTGATGTCGCTGAACGTCGCGTTGCCGATCCAGCGCTTCGATCCGTTCAGCACCCATCCGTCGCCGTCACGGGTGGCGACGGTGCGCAGCCCCTGGGCGGAGTCCGAACCCGAGAGGGGTTCGGTCAGCCCGAAGGCGCCCACGAGTTCGCCGGTCGCCATCCGCGGCAACCACTCGGCCCGCTGCTCGGGCGAGCCGCCGACGCCGATCGATCCCATCGCCAGGCCGTTCTGCACGCCGACGAAGGTCGCCACCGAGGCGTCGACGCGGGCGAGCTCGAGCGCGACCCACCCGCGGAAGACGGCGGAGTTCTCGAACGGCCGCGTCTCCTCCCACGGCATGCCGAAGAGGCCGAGGCCCGCGAGGCCCTCGACGATCTCGTGGGGGAAGGTGGCATCCGCCCAGTGGCGGTTGATGCCGGGCTTGACCTCGGTCTCGAGGTACTGGCGCAGATCGGCGAGCACGCCCTTCTCCCGGTCGGAGAGGGAGTCCGCGTAGCCGTAGAAATCGCTGACGAGTGGGGTGAACGAGGTGAGGGTCGCTGATGACATCCGTGCTCCATTGCTTCGTGTCGGGACACGGGGAGCCTAGGCAGCGCCCCGGCCGCGGCCAAGGGGTTGGTAGCTTTGATCAACGCCCCGACGCCGTCGACCGGACGGCTTTGTAGGGGGAGACCAAGCCACGCACCCCGACAAGCAGGTAAACGATGTTCCTCGCCATCACCAACACGCCCCGTGACTACGCCTGGGGTTCGACGACGGCGATCGCCGAGCTGCTCGGGCGCCGGCCGAGCGGCCGACCCGAGGCCGAGCTGTGGCTCGGCGCGCATCCGGGTTCGCCGAGCGTCGTCGTGGCGCCGGCCGTGGTCGGGGGCGCGGACACCCTGGCGGACTGGTTCGCCGCCGAGCCGGCCAGGGCGCTCGGACGCGATCGTGACGAACTGCCCTTCCTGCTGAAGTTGCTCGCCGCCGACGGCCCGCTCTCGATCCAGGCCCACCCGACGCCCGAGCAGGCCCGAGAGGGCTTCGCCCGCGAGAACGAGGCAGGGGTCCCGCTCGACGCCGCCGAGCGCAACTACAAGGACGCCTCGGCCAAGCCCGAGATCATCGTCGCCCTCAGCGACACCTTCGACGCCCTCTGCGGATTCCGCGACCCGGTCGACGCGCTCGCCGACCTCGACCTGCTCGACGGCGGGTCGGGGCGTCTCGCACGGTTCCGCGGGCACGTGTCGGACTCCCTGCGGTCCGCACTCACGTTCTTGTTCGAGGGGGGCGACGAGGCCGCGGCGACCGTGTCGGCGGTCAGCGAGCTCGCCGCGGCCCACCGGGGCGACGGTGCGAGCATCGCCACCGTCGTCGACCTCGCCGAGCGGTACCCGGGCGACCCCGGCGTCGTCCTGTCGCTGCTGCTCAACCGCGTCACCCTGACGGCCGGCGAGGCGCTGTTCCTGCCCGCGGGCAACGTGCACGCGTACCTCGGCGGATTCGGCGTCGAGCTGATGGCGCCCTCCGACAACGTGCTGCGCGGCGGGCTGACGCCGAAGCACGTGGACGTCCCGGAGCTGCTGCGGGTGCTCGACTTCGAACCCCTTCCCGTCCCCCGCCTCGAACCGCGTGAGGTCGCCCGCGGGGTCGAGCGCTTCGCGCCCGAGGGCACCGGCTTCGCGCTGCTCCGGGTCGACGCCCGGGGCACGGGCGCAGTGGTCGAGATCGGCGGTCCCAGCATCGTCCTGGTCACCGAGGGCGAGATCCACGTCAAGGGACAGGACGGCACGATCCGCCTGGGTCGCGGCGAATCGGCCTTCGTGACGCCCGACGAGGTCCGGCTGGCGATGACCGGTGGAGGCACCGCCTACGTCGCGACGCCCGCCTGAGCCTGCTGCGGGCTGCGGGCTGCCTGCTGCGGGCTGCCGGCTGCCGGCTGCCGAGGGTGAGGCGTCGTCGGTCCGACGCCGCCAGCCGATAGGTTGAGCCCATGTCTTGGTTGGTCACCGGCGGTGCCGGGTACATCGGTTCACACGTCGTCCGCGAGTTCACGGGGGCGGGCATCGACGCGGTCGTGCTCGACGACCTCTCGTCGGGTCTCGAGGGCTTCGTCCCCGACGACGTCCCGTTCGTCCGGGGGTCGATCCTCGACCGTGACCTGCTCGAGAGCACGATCGACCGCCACGGCGTCACCGGTGTCGTGCACGTGGCGGGCTACAAGTACGCCGGGGTCTCGGTTCAGCGACCGCTGCACACCTACGACCAGAACGTCACCGGCACGGCCCGCCTGCTCGAGGCGATGTCGGCGCGCGGCGTCGACCGCATCGTGTTCTCGTCGAGCGCGGCCGTCTACGGCACCCCGCCGACCGACCTCGTCACCGAGGACACCCCCAAGGCGCCCGCGTCCCCCTACGGCGAGAGCAAGCTCATCGGCGAGTGGCTGCTGCGCGACCAGGGCGTCGCCGAGGGGCTCCGCCACACGAGCCTGCGCTACTTCAACGTCGTCGGCTCGGGGCGTCCCGACCTCTGGGACGCCAGCCCGCACAACCTGTTCCCCCTGGTGTTCCGGGCGCTCGCCGAGGGCCGCACGCCCCGCATCAACGGCGACGACTACGACACGCCCGACGGCACCTGCGTGCGCGACTACGTCCACGTCGCCGACCTCGCGGTCTCGCACGTGGCGGCCGCCCGTCGGCTCGACGCCGGCGAACCGGTCGAGCCGGCCTACAACCTCGGCTCGGGCGGCGGGGTCTCGGTCGCCGAGATCATGTCGGCCATGCGAGAGGCGACCGGCATCGACTTCACGCCCGAGATCGCGCCGCGGCGGCCGGGCGATCCCGACCGCATCGTGGCCGACGGCAGCCTGGCCGCCCGAGACCTCGACTGGAAGATGCGGCACACGTTGCTCGAGATGGCCACGAGCGCATGGCAGGCCGCCCCTCGGGCCTGAACCGCGGCACGCTCACCCGTTCCCGTCCAAACGTCCCCCGACACGCCGGGGCCAGCTTGCCCTCGATCGGGGGGTGCAGGGTTTATTGGCCCTCGACTTGACGGATGGGTAATGACACCGGTGTAATTACCTTGTCGCGTACATCTACGGGCGATCGACACGAGGGGAGATGCGCAGTGGGCATCCACGAGAACCGCGCCGGGGTCCCGGACGACTGGCACGTCGACCCGATCCAGCTGGGCGTTCCCGGTACCGGGTCACCGGCGTCACGCACGACGATCGACGACGACGAGAACCAGCTCGCCTGGCAGGCCGACTCGCTCTGCGCGCAGACCGACCCCGAGGCCTTCTTCCCCGAGAAGGGCGGTTCCACCCGCGACGCGAAGAAGATCTGCGCCTCCTGTGACGTCCGGGCCCAGTGCCTCGAGTACGCCCTGCAGAACGACGAGCGATTCGGCATCTGGGGTGGCCTGTCCGAGCGCGAGCGACGCAAGCTGCGCAAACGGGCCTGACCCGCGCCTCCTCGATCCTCTGACGGCATCGACCCCTCGGGGTCGGTGCCGTTCTCGCGTCCGGGTGCCGAGGGCGCGTCCGGGTGCCGAGACGCGAGGAGGTGCGGGTCGGCATCACTCGTCGGTCGCGTCGGCGTGCCGAGCGGGTGCCCGGGGCCCTGCGACCTAGGCTGCACGAGTCATGCAGCCGAGAGTCACAGCGATCCTCGTCGCCCCTGGTGTAGCGACCTACCTCGACCGAACCCTCGACGGGCTGTCGCGTCATACGCGTCCGCCCGAGGCCCTGGTGGTGGTCGACACGGGCGGCAAGGACTCCGCGGCCGGCCGGCTCTCGCTGAGCGGGGCCGCCCAGCTGGCATCCGTCCCCGACGCGAAGACCTTCGGTGCCGCCGCCGCCCACGGCGTCCGTGTGTCCGATCCGGGCGAGGCCGCGGCCGACGACTGGGTCTGGCTGCTCGGCCACGACAACGCCCCGGCTCCGGACGCCCTCGAGCACCTCATGACCACGGTCGAGGTCTCTCCGTCGGTCGCGGTCGCCGGGCCCAAGCTGATGCACTGGGGTCGTCCGGGCGTCATCGCCGAGTTCGGCGAGACCGTGACGAAGTACGGCGCCTCGCTCGCCCGGGTCGAGAACGAACTCGACCAGGGGCAGCACGACGTCACGGACGACGTCCTCGGCGTCGCCGCGGGCGGCATGCTCGTCCGGCGCAGCGTGTGGGTCGAGCTCGGGGGTTTCGACCCGGCGCTGCCCCACGTCGACGCGTCCCTCGACTTCTCGATCCGCGCCCGGCTCGCCGGCCACCGTGTCGTGCTCGTGCCCGACGCCAAGGTCGACAGTGCCGGGCCTCCCGAGGAGTTCGGCCACGGTCCGGTCGGTCACGCGCGGCGGGTGCGCCTGCACCGGGCCGCGCAGCTGCACCGTCGGCTCGCCTACGCACCGGCCGCGCTGCTGCCGGTGCACTGGCTGAGCCTCGTGCCCCTTGCGATCGTCCGTAGCGTCTGGCACCTGCTGACGAAGAACCCCGGTGCCGTGCTCGGCGAGTTCGCCACGGCGTTCCAGGCCGCCTTCGGCGGGTCCCACGTGCGGTCGGCGCGTCGGGCGCTGGCGCGCACCAAGTCCGTCGGCTGGGGGTCGGTCGAACCCTTGCGAGCGACACCGGCCCTGCTTCGCGAGCGACGGGTCACCGATCGCGACGCGCAGGTGGCGTCGGTCGAGGACGCTCCTGACCCACGCGCCAGCTTCGTCCACTCGGGCGGGCTCTGGGTCGTGCTCGTCGCCGCGGTCGTCGGGGTGGTGGCTTTCTTGCCGCTGCTCGGCAACCCGGCGGTCACGGGCGGGGGCCTGCTGCCGCTCAGCACGTCGGTCGGTCAGCTCTGGTCGTCCGTGGGCTACGGCTGGCGCGAGATCGGCACCGGCTTCGTCGGCCCGTCCGATCCGTTCGTCGCCCTCGTGGCCGTGCTCGGCACGCTGACCTTCTGGTCGCCCTCGACGGCGATCGTCGGCGTCTATCTCGTCGCCCTCCCCGTCGCGGCCCTGGGCGCCTGGTTCGCGACCCGGCGCGTGACGCGGCGCTCGTGGGTGCCCGCGGTCGCCGCAGCGCTCTACGCCCTCTCGTCCCCCTTGTTGTCCGGATTGCAGTCGGGCCACCTCGGCGCGGTCCTGGCGCACGTGGCCTTGCCCTTCCTCGTCTGGGCCATGATCGGAGCCGCGCGGTCGTGGACGGCCGGAGCCACCGCCTCCCTGCTGTTCGCCGTCGTGGCCGCGGCCGCCCCCTCGCTGATCCCGGCCCTGCTGGTCGGGTGGCTCGGCTCGATCGTCAGCCGGCCCCGCGGCACGCACCGACTGATCGCCGTGCCCCTGCCGGCCCTCGCGCTCTTCGCCCCCCTGGTGGTGGCACAGGTGCAGCGCGGCACGTGGTGGGCCGTGTTCGCCGATCCGGGCGTGCCGACCCGGTCCGAGCCCGCCTCGGCGCTGCAGCTGCTGCTCACGTCGCCCGAGACGGGTCTCAACGGCTGGACGGCGCTCGTGGCCGGCACGGGCTTCTCGTCTGCGACCCTGGCCGTGCTGGTGGCGGTCGCGGTCGCGCCGCTGGCCCTGCTGGCCGTGCTGTCGCCGTTCGTCGGCTCGCAGCGGCGTGCGGTGCCGGCCCTCTCCCTGGCGCTGCTCGGCTACGTCACGGCCGTCGCGGCGACGCACGTGTCGATCACCGGCGTGGGCAGCGACACCACGACCGTCTGGGCGGGCAGCGGCCTGAGCCTCTACCTGCTGGGGCTCGTCGGGGCCGCGTCGGTCACCCTCGACCGGTTGCCCCGGGTCGCCCCGCCGGCGGGCGCCGTGGTCGCCGTCCTGGCCGTGGTCGCGGCCGCACCGACCCTGGTGGCCGCGTTCGGCCCCGTGGCCGACGTCCGGCCCAGTTCGGGTCGCATCCTGTCGGCCTACGTGACGGCCGAGGCCGAGGCGACGCCCGACGTCGGCACGCTGGTGCTCACGCCGCAGCCCGACGGGTCGCTCGCGGTGTCCCTCGAGCACGGCCAGGGAGCCACGCTCGACGACCAGTCCACGCTCGACTCGACCGCGGAGCGGCTCACCTCGACCAACGAAGACCTCACGGTCCTGGCCGGCAACCTGGTCAGCCGCAGCGGCTTCGACCCGACCGACGACCTCCGTCGCCTGGGCGTGGGCTTCGTCCTGCTCACCTCGACCGACGACGACGGTGACCGACTCGGGCAGCGGGCCGGCGAGGCGCTCGACGCCGACGCGCTCTTCCTTCCCGTCGGCGACACCTCGAACGGTCTGCTCTGGCGGTACGTCGAGGCGGCGGGCGACCGGGAGCCCCACCCCGACGCCGGCCCGTTGCGGCCGATCGTCCTGATCAGCTGGGGTCTCGTCTTCGGTTCGGCCCTCCTGCTGGCCATCCCGACCGCCCCGCGCCGTCGTCGGTCGCGAGCCGGGACGCCCGAGGCCGAGCAGCCGGCGACCACCTTCGACGAGGAGCGAGATGAATAAGCGATCGGTCTTCTCCACCACGGGCCGCGTCGCGGTCGGCGTCGTCGGCCTCGCCGTGGCGGCCGCGGTCGTCGGCGCGGCGACCGTCCTCCCCGTCCCGTCGTTCGAGACCGTGCCCGCGGGTCAGCTCGTCACGCCCGTCCCCGTCGACCAACAGCGCGTCTGCACGGGCGCCCTGCTGCAGCTCTCCGACGCCGAGGGGCAGCAGGCGACGACCGCCAGCTCGGTCGGCCGGGCCGCGGTCGCCCGCCAGTCGAGTGCCGGAGGGGTCGAGGTCGACGATCTCGCAGGGGCCGACGGCAGCGACTCCCGGCCCACGGTCGTCACCGCCCCGGTCGACGGCGACGAGGTGCCCCTGGTCGCCGCGGCCCAGAGCCAGTCCGTCGACGAGGCCGACCTCTCGGGGTTCGCGTCGGCGCCGTGCACCGAACCCACCAGCTCGACCTGGCTGATCGGCGGGTCGACCGAGACCGGGCGGGTCTCGCTCATCAGCCTGGTCAACCCCAGCGATGTCAACGCCACG
>Ga0265798_10002811_pt1 | contig 25324 bp, 31 predicted proteins | sample P3T30metagenome_FD_192430 | JGI IMG/M metagenome (GOLD analysis project Ga0265798, IMG submission 192430) | Plant litter microbial communities from East Loma Ridge, Irvine, California - P3 T30 | ecosystem: Environmental > Terrestrial > Plant litter > Unclassified | place: USA: California...
ATACTAATTAGGCGAAGCTGTATACTAAGTGCGGTACGATCATCGTAATACTATTCATGATTTAAGTAACTACTCGAAGATGAGATACATGGAACGTGAAACACCAAGATGATGCACAGCCGCTAGGCGTCGGTAAGCGACGGCGATGTTGGTCGGGCTGTGCATGTCACGCCTCATCATTACTCGGTGCCGTAAGACGCCCTTCCACGAGTTACTTGGAGAAAAGACCCGCATGCCTCGCAACATGTCTCCAGGCTACTTCAATTCGCCATGCAGTATGCATACCACTCACAAAAAGTCCGGAAGCCAGGTGCTGCATATCGCATCCGGATCGGATCACCAGTTGGACGCCGGCGGAAAAGTAACTTCAAACTCGTACTTGTGATTGTTGGCTGCATCATCCTCTTCCAGCAATGCTTGAACACACGGTTCAGCGCTACCGGCAGGTTCAGGTTATTCAGGGAGCGTGCAGTGTGTCCGCAAACACCCTTGGCGAAGGACGTCCTTGTGGTGATGCGGACGGGCATGACTGAGGCGCTCGAGAAGCTGCCAGTACATTTCGACACCACACTCAAATGCGTGCCCAAGCACGTCATCTTCTCCGACTACGAAGAGAGGATCCAAGGACACCAGGTCCATGACGTTCTCAACAAGGTCAGTGCGACACTCAAGGCTTCGGTGCCGGAGTTTGAGCTGTACGAACACTTCAAAATACACAGAAGAGAGGGGCTGAATGAGTCGCAACACCTTGGGAGCGTCCCATCTGGATCTACAGACAACGCTGCATGGAAACTGGATCGATTCAAATTTTTGCCCATGGTAAACAGAGCCCTGCGGCACCAACCAGGAGCCAAGTGGTTTGTCTTCATAGAAGCCGACACGTATCTCGTGTGGCCGAACCTGCTCTCCTATCTCTTGAAACTCGATGCCAACAAGGACCTATACATCGGGAAGCAAATGTCCATCGGCGATGTGTTATTCGCCCATGGCGGCACAGGGTTTGTGTTGTCCTCCGGTGCAGCACAAAAAGTCTCAGCGCACTGGAGATCACACCTCATGGCGTATGACAAGTACACAGCCGGAAGCTGGGCCGGGGACATGGTGCTCGGCAAGGTGCTCAAAGATGTTGGTATAAATCTGACCTGGGCGTTTCCGCACTTCCAGGGAAATCCGGTCCATACGCTCGACCACAATATCTCAAAGATGGATCGTCGACTGTGGTGCCATGCGCCGATTACGTATAATCACATGCGAGAAGAGGGCATTCGAGACTTGTGGCAGCTTCAACAAGCAAGAATGCGGAAAACGAGCGAGCCCATGCTACATCGCGATGTGTTCAAGGAGTACATCCTGCCGAAGTTGGCTGCGAGAATTGAGGACTGGGATAATATCTCCATTGACGCTGAACCCAAAGAGGCGATGGATTCCGGCCAGTGCTACGACCTGTGTGAAGCGCAGCCTGCTTGCCTCCAGTTCTCGTATACAGCTGGGAAATGTGCTACCTCATCCGAGATCAGGTACGGGTATGCTGCGCGCACACGATGTGTGGACTACTCGACAGCAGCCAGCAAGTGCATTCGCTGGGAAGAAATACAACAACAACAACAACAACATAATAGCTCTAGCATCCAGTCAGGCTTGATGATGGAGCGGCTCCAACATTACGTTACAGAAATAGACACGCTGTGTGCAGGAGACGGAAGTGACACGTGGGCACTATGAAAGAGGGAGGCAAATGTAAGTGTTCAGCCCGTATCTGTATTGCAGAGACATGAGTCTATGTCTAAGCGACTTTTGAAGGCGGATCGTCAGACACCCATCGCGAGGAGGGTGCCGTGAGCGATTAATCTTCGACAATATCCACAACTGTGGTACACCTTCAAGTACCATTGGAAGGCTTCAGGAAGGTGTATTGAAGTCGGTGTGCAGGGAGTTGGCCACGTACAGCGCTGCACAGTATCTCCTCAAGGTGTACTAGTTCTTCCCGTCTGCATCCCTGCTGGATACGCGGCGTCTTGGGCGTACTTCTGCGCGCGGGGCCAGGGCAGCGGCCGTTTGGGCAATGTGGTCGACTTGGAGATGCAGCAGGAAGTAACCTTTGCTGATGCCCAGTTGGTGCATTGCCAGAAGAGATTGGCAGCTGGGCAGGGGGCTCGATCGCTCGGTGTTGGGTGAAGAGGAGATGGAGCTGCGGCGCGTCTCGGTTTTGCGGCAAGTGTGATTCAGCGGCATTTTGGGTGCGGGTGGCGAATGTAGAGCGTGGCGGGGTTTGAAATGCTGCTGGAATCAGCTGCTGGGCGATGAAAAGCCTATACCAACGCGAGGGGCTCGAAAGCGGAGCTTCCAAAGAACATTTTGGTGCCATAGCAGGACCCAATGATCTTCACCGTGACCCCTCTTCTCTAGGTGACCGGCTGTGCTCTCCTACACCTGCTCAAGGTGAGAGGAGTGCTCCATCTTCCCTACCTTTCCCGCCACCTAAGTGTTTGCCTTGGTATGGAGACAGGGTCTAAAATCTGCCCCACCCCCTGCATAGCTCAGGTAAAGGTAGCTATGGCTAGGCCTTGCAAAGCTCCTCGAAGCTCCTCTTCGAAGTGTTTGACACTGTGTTGATGTGTTGTGATTGTGGTTGAGGTCCTGCGGCGCTCGCATGCTGCCTTGATATCTGCTTGTTTTGTGACCCTCCTTCTTCGCCCCGCTGCACATAGGCTCACACCACAGGAAAGTCTTGAGTCGACAGCTGTCCTCCATCAAACGAAGGTGGCCTTGCCCTACAGCCTCCCCCTTGACCATGGCACCGCGACGCCGATAGGGAGAAGTTTGCAACTCACACATCAGCCTGCAGTCTAGCTCTGCTCCTCCGCACAGCAGAAGTCCTTTCCTCAGCACAGCAAAGGCTACACCTCCTCGCTTCAAAGCATCCTGCCCATGGATTCACCTCCCTCGACCACGGGCGCTCGATGCGCATGGCGTTCTCTCCAAAGACATCGATGGCGGGCCCTCGAGCAGCACCACGGGAGAGGCCACAAAGCTCACAGTGAAGCGACCGGCGACCACAACGGCGAATACAATCAGGGGATGCGACTCAGTAATAGGACTATCCAGCGACAGCAGACCTGACGCTGGTCGGCCGCCCGAGCACTGCGTCGTAGTGTGCCCATAAGCCAAGGCGGCAGTCCAAACGGGACTCGACAACGCCCTCGACCATCTCGAGTACGGAAGGTCCGTACTCATCGCAAGTGCTCAGATATCGAGGTCGACGAGAGCTAACACTGACTTAAAGCATACCGAAGGGCAGAAGCGTCTCCCAATCCAATAGCCTTAGCACAACAAGGCAAGGTTGCACAAAATACAGACGGTAGTTAAGACGAAGAGTCGAAAGCTTCATCAGGTCTCGGAGCAATCATCCGAAGAGCCTGTTCAAGAGAGTCCAGCTACGTTGCAAGACTCTTGGGCGACACCGATACCGAACGCACAATTACCGCATCGGCGGCATCATCAATCTAGACCACCACGACGGCAAGAGACTCGACTCGGTTCGAAAGCTTTGCACAGGAAGCTGTGGCTGACAGGGACACGACTGGAAGATCTTGACGAAAACAGGTCCAGGCCGCAAGGCGAAAGCGGAAGGTCTGCCTGAACACTGGAAATGTACTCTGAATATCGTGAGGAAGAGGGTATAAAAGCGAACTGACATTGCAAAGAAACATCGTCAAACACGATACCGTGCGACGATCGTGTCCCAACGAACAGCCTCGCACACGAAGACCGAACAAGTTTGAGTCCAAGTACCAGACCGACGGCGACACTGCGTATATGAGCTCCGGACGATTTTTAGGTTCAGCGACTTACCAATCACTGAGCACGAAGTGGGGAGATCGTATGAGATGACAAACAAGAGAGTAGGAAACGACAACGTCGTCCGAGGACCAAACCACCTACAAGCGGCAGGCGGAACACCGGTGAAAGCTTTTAGATCGAGTCCGCGGACCGCACCCGAGCCGGATGATAGCCAGGATTGCAACCAATAACGACATGCTTGAGAGGTGTTCATCTCTTCTTAACACAAGAAGATGAAGCAGAAAAGATTAGAGAAGACACGGAAGAGAGCGCAAGTGGAAGCAAGACACGTAGTCAACGCCTCGAGAGATGCGGACAGCTGTGAGGCACACACCCTACTACAAGCATGCCAACTACGCGACCTCTCGCGGAGACTTCGGAAGGCAGGCAGAGGTCGGCACACAAGAGGTGGCAATAGCCATCCGAGCCGCAGTTTGTTAGCTGGAAGAACCCGAGAAGCTTGGCCTTTCAAATTGAAGTTCATTCTCTGCATGAAAATGCGGGGTTGGCAAGCATTCCTGGCAGCCATGAACTGCTATGTGCAGAGCCGAGAAGGGGATCGTACCTTAGCAGCATGTCGTGCTCGTGTGCTCAGCACATCAGACGCTTTGTAGCACCCTAGTATCTGCAGATGGGAACACCTCGCGAACTACGGAGTACCTGAAGCTCGAGCAGCTAGCTCCAGGGCGGCTCTCCTGCATGGCATGGTAGTCCCAACAGAATGGCTGATGCTCCAAGGCGGCACAGAACGTGCCCACAGCGTCGTCGTATTGGAAAGCGGTTTCGCCGCATCGATAAGCTGGGCGGTTTGGTCTCTGTACGATCGACGGAGAAGCGCGTGACTGTTGCTACTGTCCCCAGGGCTGAGACGGCAGGCTTTCTGCAGTACCTTCCATTTGCCAGAGTACAGTTCGGCTGGGATCCGATGCATGGGGCTTGAAGCGAAGCAGAATGGCGTGCAGCAAGCTGCGCGCCCTGAAAGAGAGAAGGGATGCTCACCCGGCGGGCCCAACCGAGTCCAGACGGAAGTAAAAGAGGGGTTCAGTCAAGGAACCCTGAGTCGACAGATTGACGCAGTCTGCAGCGCTGATCGTCAGCTGGACAGGGCCAGCATAAAATCGACGGAAAACGTTGAGAGGTTGTAAAAGGGTGGGACGAGAGGTCTGGCGGCGCATCGCTGATTCGATGTTCTTGGATGCCGCCAGCGGCTTCGCTACCCCCCAACCGCGCAGGCAATTTGCAGCTGTTCGCCTGAAGCATGCACGGCTAGCCACAATCAGTCTGGCCGTCTCCGCATTTTCCTGCGCATCGTTCGTCGACAGCCCCTGACCCTTGGCCAGCCGTGCGAGCCTGCAGAAGCCTCAAAGGCGTTGGATGTCTGCGTTGTGTGCTCCTGACCTTTCGTCTGTTCTTTTCGGTCCTCTGTAATGAGTGTGTTGCCTCGTTGCCATTTCATACTCCAGTTGGCAGCCACCCTTCGCCTGCCTCCGGATCGCCATCAGCCGCTCGCGCTACTGTCGCTGTAACTTTAGATCCTTCTCCTCATCTGACAACGCGTGCGTGCTGCAGGGTGTCTTGCCACACAAAGTTGTTCTCCGACGTCTCGAAGAGGGCGCCAAGGCGAACATCCAGCTCTCGGTCTGGGCTTCTGGGACGGTCTCCTTCTCCTTCTTCAATAATCCAGCCTTTTCTGTCGCGCAGGAAACCGGGACGATGTGTTCGTTCTAGTGGTTGTGCATCCGCCAAACACTTGCCTCGATCGCCAGGCCAGCCTTGACATTAGAGCGTGGCGCTTCCCCACATTCTGATACCCTCAGGCTGCTCAGCTGATCTCGGCCCCGTGTAACTTCATGCAACAACCGATGCTGTTGTGTGTCGTCTTTCTTTCCAAGATTCTTCGCGAGGAAGATTAGGGATAGAGCGGATCAAGAGGAAGACTTTGGCGCGTCGTTTGAGGTATGTGCTTGTCGATGTTGGCGGTCGAGGAGAAAGATGTGGCGCAATGTAGGCTGACTATCTGCACAGTCCTTTTTCGTACACTTTCTGCCAATAGACGGTACGAGTACCATTGTGGGATAGATCGTTGCCCGGTATGTTGTTCTGTTCGTGGTGGTGGTAGACCTCCGAACTCGCCGCCGCAGCGCGGGCCATCTCGATCATGTTTTTCGCGGTTGCGTACGATGCGCCAGAGGCTGCCGGTATGCGGAGAGGTGTCTGGCTAACGGCGATGCATAGGATATACTGCTGTTCGTACCCATAGAAGGCGTTGGTGTCTCGATACCCGGTTCGCGCCACAATCGTTCCCGTTGACCAAAAGTCTCTGTCATTAAGGTAAGCCCATTCGCTCCTTCTCCTAGCCGATGGCAGCGCCCTTAGGCGCTCTGCTGAAAGGCTGCAGCTCTGTGCAAGATGCATCTGCTGTTCGCGGGCGCGCTGGCGGTGGATGCGGAGGTGGATTGCAGCGAGCATCACCGTGGGTAGTAAAGACGCTGCCCGTCGCAGCGATGATGCGCGCACCCAAATACTGCTGGGGCACTTCATTTCCGCCACGTAGCATCTTGTAGCCGTCAGAGCTCAGGGATTGGCATGAGCAGAGTTGATGTTCTGATGAGCGAATGCGACGTGAAGGGTGGCATGAATGTTGAGATGGAGGATTGCAAGACCACAACCACCGCAGGAGACTACACATCAGCATCCTCGTTTCTCTTGCTACTTCAGAGCACATCGAGGCTATCCAGGATCTACTGTCCTCATGCTCTCCGCTGCCTGAACACACTGCGAATCTATTCAAGATGTACGTTGTGCATGGCTAACAATTTCAAGCATAGTAATACCTATTTCCATCCTTGGTAGGCCGAGCCTGCATTCGAAAACTCCGAACGACCTCACAAAGACCTCTCCAAACGAACTATCTCATCAGATATCTGCTCAATTTATCAATCAAACTAGCCAAACACCCAAAACCCAGTAAGTCTTTATCCATCGAAGCCACTTTTCGTGTCCGTCCGTCGTCGAATTTCCCCTTCAATCGGTATGCCAACGACCCACCTTTACCTCCATGCCCTCTCTCACCATTCTTACTCCTCGCACACCGCCTTCTTCGTTCAGGGTCCACGCTAAGAATTAGCGCGTTTGCCTTCACAGGTGAAGGTGGATTGGCCACATCTGGCCTGACCCTAACAGGCATTCGCGTCATTGCGTGCCATTCGTCAAAGCACCTTCACTATGTGAGTCTAAGCTCTCGAGTGTGGCAGCGGTGTGCTGACGACTTGCAGAGCATTCTGGTCACCGATCATCTGATCTACTGAACGTATGTTTCCGCTTGATACAATGATCAAGAGGCATGCTGAGCATATGTATAGTAGTACGAGATGAGCTCTACCTCCTTTAAAGGAAGCAACCTGACGGTTGGAGGGCCTGCACTTGACAAGTCGAAGCTACAGCTTAGACGCCCAACCCCTGATAGTGATGTCTTAGCATCCAGTGACGATGATAAGGACCACGGACGTCCACCAATTCGACCAGCATTTGCAGGGGGGAGGCGATTGTCTTCGACCGGTTGGAGCCATCAAGTTGGATCGTTGCGTAAGAATTCGCTCCCTTCTACCTCCTTTGCGGACACGCAGTCTGCATCAATCCCGTTTGAGCAAGCTCGCCCAATCTTCTCATGGTCTGGCAGCTTTGGCTCAAGCCAATCAGGCAGTCGTTTCAAGGACATCGTACCATCGCCCACGTCCAGTGACCGGCCCCAGCCGTCACCTACTTCAACGGAAATTGACCCCGGCATTCACTTCCTCCTCAACCAGCAGCAACCTCCCCCACGCAAATCCGTACGATCACAATCTTATAGCATAGGTCAAGGGGACATTGAAAATAGTCCTGTAGGCAAGTTCTCTGCACACTTACGCTCTAATTTGCGCCACAAGCCGTCAAAGCCAAGTATGCTTGGTGATTCTACCCCTAGTCTTGCTCAGCTCCGCGAGGACGACGCAGACGAAACAGGGTCAAACGGATCCGATCAACACGGCGTTCGTCTACCCCTCGGCTACTGGGAACGTGAAAATCAACAGACTCTACTTAAGCAAGCTGTTGTCGCTCGCAACAGGGCCACTTCTGCGACTTCACCTCAACCCCCCCACCGCCGCAAGACCACAGCAGGTCTGCGCAACATATACGGCACAGATTACGCCATTGACGAGCAAGACGACACTGAATACAGCATGGAGCATCCCAGTGTAGGTCTCACCCGCCGCTTCAGCGAGCAGGTCGCACTCCTACCTCGCGAGCAGGAGCCCGAGATCATCGACAGCCCCAAGAAGCCTCAGTGGGCGACCAACAACATCCCCATGCTCGGTTCTGACGCGATGGGCCGTCGTCACTCCTTTGCCCACTACGGCTCTCATAGCCAGGGCTTCGCGCAGCCAAAGCTGAGTAACACCCAAGAGGTGGACGAGGAGCTTGAGCTGGAGTACGATCCGGACTCACCTCGCCTGCGCTCCCACTCACCAGAGCAAGAGTTTGATGCGTCCGCCTACTTCGCTGGCTATGGTCCCGCTTCGCGTGCGATCAATGCCTCAGCTATCTCTGCTGCGCACCCCGACCCCGTCGTCCCGAACCCCTCCATGTCTGCAGGTGGCAATCCTTACGCTGTCCCCTCCGTGCTCGGCCGCCCAGGTCGTCGCTTGTTCGTTGTCACTTTCAAATGCTCGCGTGCCGATATCTACTATCTGTACGACAACACCGGCCTAGAGATCCGTCGTGGCGACCTCGTCATGGTCGAGGGCGACCGTGGCGTTGACCTTGGCCAAGTGACTTATGCCGACGTGAGTCTCGAGGAGGCTCGCAAGCAGAAGGCTGCTGCCAATGAGGAGCACTTCCGTTGGCTGGTCATGTTCTCGCAGTACTCCCTGGCTGGCACTACCAACGACTCGGGCATGCTTGGCTCTCTCGCCCGTGCCAACGGCCTTCCCAACGCTATGGCTGGCCCTGGTACGAACACTGTCGGCAACCCGGATCAGCAGGATGCGAAGCCAAAGATGATCAAGCGCCTGGCTCAACAGCACGAAATCATGACTCTTCGCGACAAAGAGGGAGCAGAGGCCAAAGCCAAGCGCCTAGGAGCTCAGAAGGCCGCTGATCACAAGCTACCTATGGAGATCCTTGACGCTGAGTATCAAGCGTGAGTTTCTCTTCACCCTCATCAGCGGCAATGCTAACCTTACTAGTGACCACCATAAGTTGACCTACTACTACTACGCGGACACGTACGTCAACTTCAACGAGCTCGTGACCGATCTCTTCAAGCAGTACAAGGTGCGAATCTGGATGTCGGCAGTCAACCCCGCGTCCGTGATTAACCCTGCTGGTATCATGTCGGTGCAGCCGCCGTCTGCGATCGGTCCTGGTGCGATTGTGCACAACGCTGGACGTCCTCAGGGAGTCGGCTACGGCTTCGGTAACAACAACAACAACAACAACAACAACAACAACAACAACAACAACAACCATCGTGGCAACTACGGTAAGTTCGGCAGTGACTTGTTCGTCATGTTCTCAGCTAATGCAACATTAGGTGGTCGAAGTCGTCAGCAGCCCGCGCCGCGTCAAGACCAGGGCCAAGGCAATTACGATGACGGCTACAACGCCTTCTCACAGCAGCTCCCCAACTACGGCCAGCAGACCAACTACAGCGCGCAGACTAGCTACAACTCGCAGCCCAGCTACGCCATGCCCCCCTGGGCTGCTCAGAATCAGCAGATGTTCATGCAGCCTGGTCAGTACCCGACTGCGACAGCGAGCGGCAGCCCGATGAACTATCCCGCCTATTACCCACCCTCTACTTATGGTGCATCGTCTGGTTACCGCGGTGGATATAGCTCTAGCAGCGCTGCCGGCGTCTCTCAGTCGTACACCACTACTGCTGGTCCTTCATACAATCAGCACCCTTCCCAGATGTACGCTGCGGCCAACGCCAATCCTCTTCCGGAGTATCTCAACCGCGGCAGCCCTGCTAATTCCAAAGCCAAGTCGACCGCATCTGGAGCTTCGTACAACCCTGCCTTCGACCCGACTCTCATGACCGGCATGCAGAACTTGGGCTTCGGCAAATAAGCTGTCACCACAAGCAGCTAGACTTCTTGCACGATCTCTGGCTATTTCACAGACATTGGCAATCTTCCTTTCGACTTCAAGATCATGATTGGCACTCCGCTCAGACTATTCTATCATCCTGACGGTACACTTGGTTTCTCCTACAGCATACACGACTCTACGGCTCATTGTCCAATCTACAATCTTCTTGATTAGGGACACCAGCGGCAGACTACATTGCTTGGACAACCACAATCTCTTTACACAGCTTGGGCACATGCGGCGATGATTGCGACTGTCTGTTCCCAGACACTTACATCATACATTCACGGCAATATTCTTCCCTTGGTTTTGCATACATCTTGAGATGCGCTTGTATATTTACTATCCCCTGCGAGTCACTGCCCCTTCCCTGTACATGTCTCACTTGGAAGACATACTGCTGCACATTCTCTTTTGGGCATGCATGATGGACACGGATTGAACGGACGGATGGAGGATTGGATGGAGATGAAAAGAGCCCTGACTGGCTGACGAGATGCATCACTTACTCAGGATATTCACTTATGATCAAAATGGAAAAGCTTCTGGCACTATGACTTTTTTGCTGTGATGCGACGTGTGATGGCTTTGCGAAGCTGCCTGGTCACCACTAGTTTTGGGTGTTATTGGTTTGCAGCAGGCTGAATGTCCTCACGGTATTTTACGAGCTACTTTTCGCGATCTTTACATCCATCGGGGGTAGACAGCATCCACTTAGAGATTGATTGCTTGCTAGGATGCAATGTGTCGTGTACTGTCGGGAGCGTGCTGTGATGCAGGTGCTCCACCGTGCCTTCCACTTCTAGCCTCCTTGCGCTCACCTCACCACCTCACCCACCCAACATCTCAACTCGTTTACGCTTTCACAGCATCGATCCTCGCACCGCAGTTATGGCACGACGCCGTATTGTGTCTCCTCCGCCTGGTGCAGTATCAGCCGGACGTGCACCAACGAAGAACGAGTCTGACGAAGAGAATGCCAACACCGAGAGCCAGTGAGTACTGCAGCAACACATGCGTAACAAACGCTCGACTAACAGGATTTCAAGACAGATTCTAGCAATCGGATCACTCCTCAAGAAGCCGAGGACGGATGACAAGGACATGCAGCAGTTCAAGGCGAAAGTGGCAGAGGACCGCAAGCGCCTAGCAGATCTGCTCGACCAGCGGAAGCGCGAAGCGTGAGTTCCAATTTTCATCTTGAACGAGTAGAACACACAGAAAAGGAACTGACCGACCGTCATCTAGCCAAGCAGCAGAAGCACGCCGTCGCAACGAGATCGCCACAGCGATTATGACCGCGCTCGAGACTCCTAATCGCCCCGTTCAAGGCGACACGCCTACCTATCCTGGCACCAAGATCGCTGAGCACGCCGTCTACAAGCCAGTCTCTACCTTCCTCGACGCATCTGACGCCCTCATCGCAGAGTTCCAGAGAATCGACAACATGAGCAGGGAGATGCAAGCCGATGCAGTAACGCCAGTAGCGGAAGACTTCAACGCAGAGATACAAGAGGCCGAGAGGCAATTGAAGCTGGGAGCTAGAGTCGCGCTGAGGAACGTTGTGAAAGTTCTTGGGCTGCCGAGAGATGCGGATGCAGATGGTGATGAGGAGATGCTGGATGTAGAGGACCAGCAGGAGCTGAGCTATGATTGGCAGAAGAGCTTGCAGTATGCGGAGAGGGGTGTCAAGAGAATGGTCAAGGGACTACCGGATGACGACGAGTAAGACGACGGGCGAAGCGCAGAGATGGAGAGGGAGATGGAATATCAGATGGGTGTGTTGTAAAGCTGCTGGATGCAGAAGGTGACAGGATGACATGTTTTACATCGGAAAGCCAGGTTCTGCCAGCATACCACGTCGAAAAATCGCAACATAAAGTTCTCGTAGGGAGGAACTATTATCATACATCAGACTGCTCTGCAAATGACTGGTGTGGAGTTCACGATCTGTGTCTCCTCGCTTCCTTGTACCCCTGTCGCTCTAGGTGGGGCGCGCCAAGTCTTTAGCTTAGTAACTTTTCCACACACGAACGAATATTGCGCGCCCTCTAAGTTCGACCCCGACAACCGTTACGTCGACAACCACTAACACACAGTCAAGGTACGTTTCTACGCACGCTGCCCTATACAGAGTTGAAGATTAACAGTATCGCAGATGGGTGCCCTCAAGTGTAAGCGCTGCAGAACCACCGAAGCCACGACCGCTAATCGCACCAGATGTCGAGGAACTTCAGAAGAAGAAGCAGTCGGACATGATGCGCTTTCTGATGCGCGTTCGCGTACGTAGACACAATTGAGCTGCTGGAGAATTCTGCTAACATTGCGACAGTGCTGGGAGGTATGAATGAAACCCTTCGGGACTGCACCTTTGCGGTCCCCATTGGTGTACTCGTTGAACATTGCTGAGAGTGCATCGATAGCTTCGCCAACTGAAGGTCATCCACCGCGCCAGCCGCCCCTCCCGCCCCGACAAGGCTCGCCGCCTCGGGTACAAGGCCAAGCAGGGCTACGTTATCTACCGCATCCGTGTCCGCCGTGGAGGTCGCAAGAGGCCCGCGCCCAAGTACGTACAATTGGGAATTGAGGCTGAACACAAAGCTAACATCTATCGCTAGGGGTGCCACCTACGGTACGCATCGCGCGTCCACAGTGACAGGAATGGAGACTGACAAGTGAATAGGCAAGCCCACCAACCAGGGTATCAACCAGCTCAAGTACCAGCGTTCCCTCAAGTCGACCGCCGAGGAGCGTATCGGCCGCCGCTGCGCCAACTTGCGCGTCCTCAACTCGTACTGGATCAACCAGGACTCGACCTACAAGTACTACGAAGTCATCCTCGTCGACCCCCAGCACAAGGCCATCCGCCGTGATCCCCGCATCAACTGGATCACCAAGCCCGTCCACAAGCACCGCGAGAGCCGTGGCCTCACCGCCACCGGCAAGAAGAGCCGTGGTCTTGGAAAGGGACACAAGTACAACAACACCACTGCTGGCAGGAGGAAGACCTGGAAGAGGCACAACACCCTCTCTCTCTGGCGCTACCGCTAGATGTGCTGAGGGCGTGGTGTGTGCGGTGGAACGTCTGGCCGAAATTTTCAAGCGATTGGGCTGGCGTGAATGGAAAAGGCTATCCTGGGTTATGTAGCCGTCTCGCACGACACGGCTCCGACCTTTTCAAAATCAAGTATCACGGTGCATGAAATGCATGACACACATTACAGCTTTTCGCATTAGACTTCATGATTATGGTGATTGGTTGCGTTTCCTGGAGGATCCTGGATGACGGGAATCGTGCTGCAACAGGGTTTGACAAACATTGGAGCACAGCATAGAGCTGTACATTATTGCTTTTGCTAGAGTATGTCACAGCTTCGCATGCCATGGCTGCACCTCGACGTCAGTTCGACTTGCGAGGCCGGACGCCCGCATGAGTTTGTGCGTGCATTATCGTATAATGTAAATGAGGGCTCTAATCAAGATTTCCCACACTGCTCACTCTCAGGCCTCAGGGTCTGAATACTTCGTCCATAAGTGGAGTCTGAGCTAAAGAAGGTCGTGCCCGGTTGCCCCACGGAGCGTCTCCCGGCCCAAGCGACAACACAGCACAGCACATGCAACCCGCGAATCACGGCCCAACCCACACTCTCCCAAGGCAGGACTTCCTTTTGCAGCACCGACGTAATGCGGCTGACATCCTGACGTTCTCCAGACTCACCGGTACACCGACGTTCTCTATGGTCGCTCACGCGCAACGGCCCACATCATCTGCGCGACACTGCCTCGCGACTAAACACAAAGCAGTGAAAGGCAGCACCACAAGCACAAGCGCAAGCGCATCTGCCTGCTACGGACGTGGATAGCGGGTCGCCGCTTGGTGTTGGTCTCCTCGCTCACCTCAACTTCCACACGCCTTTTGTGCGAACATAACCGCAGTCATGGTCAAGGCTGATCCTACGCGGAACTACTACGCAGATCTCAAAGTATCTCCTACTGCCTCTGAGAACGAGATTAGGAAAGCATTTCGAGGTAAGAAGGAATCCATGTGCGCATCCCATTTGCGACAGTCGCTAACTTAGGCCTACACCTCTAGGCCTCGCGCTGCAGTACCACCCCGATCGCAATCCGGGCCACGAGACCGAATTCGTCACCAAGTTCCAGGAGATCCAGGCTGCACACGAGATCCTCTGCGACCAGCAGCAGCGGCAAAAGTACGACAACGAGCGCAAGAGATACCGCAATGTGAGCGTGCCTGCGAACACGCCTAACACGCCCCGAACACGCCCGCCGCCGCCGCCGCGCAATGCCTACACTACAACCACGCCCAGCGGCTCCTACTACCGCGCGCCCCCAGCGAAGCCCACGTCCCAGCAGCAGCGTCCCCAGCCGCCGCCGCAGTACAACTCGTACGCAGGCGGCGCGGACCGCTTCACGAACAAGAACTTTCGGACTCCGCCCACGGCGCAGCGGCCAGCAGACCAACGCGCAAAAGATGCAGAGGCCCGTGCCAATGTATTCACTGCTTGGCAGAAGATGAAGCAGCCACGTGCCGAGGAGCCTCGCCCATACAATCCTGGTGCTCACCCAACTCCCCCAAACCAGAACGCGCAGAGTCAACAGCACAATCCGAACGGGGCACCTTTCGGACGATCAGCGAGCGCGCGGGTCCCATCATCGGCGAAGAAGGGCGGCTTTGATCCAGGCACGCCGGGCGGAGACGAAGGACAGGCTCGGTCAGCTTATAGGAACTACGCTCGACCTGCCCCGACTCCACCAAGTTCGACTACTCCACCGCACCTTCGTCCACATCCACCCATGCAGGACACTCAAAGCAACGAGGTGCCATACGCTGAGGCTAATCGCATACGGACGCCATACTCTACTAGTACAGGAGGAGAGCGTACATCTATGTTTGAAGGTCTCGGACGGTCTGCGAGTGTGCGAAACTCACCAAACATTACCAGGCCAAACTCCTCAGCAGATCCCAGCTCGTACTCGGATTCAGGACAGCAGCAGCAACGCAACTCGTATGGCGGACGGCCTACGAATCCGTTCCCCAACATGTATGCCGATTCCAGCGACGAGTCAGAATCTGAGGTCTTACGAGGAGCGCACAAACAGCGAGTTCCACCGCCCCCGAAGAACCCGCACCCTATACCACCTCCAACCTGGAGTCAGGTTGGCTTTGGGGGCACTGAGTCGCACCAAACTAGTCCAGGCACCGTTCCGAGCAACTTCAAGAGCAGGAGTGAGGAGAGCATCAACATGAAGTTCTCGCCGTCGGATTGGCACCGCAAGTTTGAAGGCAGCGGGGACTACTTTGCGCCGAACATGCAGAAGGCCGCCGCTGCAAGAGGACGGACTTCGCCAACGCGAGGACGGGCAGGACAACGGAATGCCACCAGCCAGATTCCACCGACTCATCCGCCAATGGGCCCGCCTCCAGCAGCAACATTTGCACAGGCGCAAGCACAGAACCAGTCATTCCCAATACCACCTCCACCACCAGGGCCTCCTCCTAATCTCAACTTCCCTCACGCGTCCGCACCGCCTACAGATGCTGAGGTTCAGGCCACCAAGTTCAAGGCTGAAGAGTGGGCTAGCACATTCAAAGAGCCGACTTGGGTCACACCAAAAGAGACATCGCCACGACGAGCTTCTGAGGCACCTAAACGCCCGAAAGCTGCGCGGAAAGGATCGGTGGCGCAGGACAAGCGGACGAAAGCACAGGAGCAGGCGGAGGCGGCGCGGCCCAGATATCAGGCTTCTGCAGATGACGTTGCAAACGGCGAAGACGACGCAATGGACATCGACTCAAGTACGCCTGAGCAGACGACAGGGCCAACAGACCCCCCTTCTACGGCACTACCAAATGTGCAGGTCAACGGATCAGCTCCCTTGCCGAATGGTTCTGCGAGCGCGCCGCCTTCCGCGACCACAACCGTGCCGCCAGCCTCTGGCCTCAACGGTCTAGGCTCATCTCTTGTCGACGACGAAATTTTCACTGCACCACAAGCTGGCGGTCTCGGCATGAACGGTGTTAGCGACGCCCTTCCCTTCCCTTCCGAGCCTTCGAGTACCCACCCCACCAAGCCCGCGACCGCCCAGAAGCTCAAGTTCCCACTCATGCCCAAGGCTCCCAAACTTCCTGTGCCGTTTACCCAAGTCTTTGTCGACCTCTACCTCCAGCAGTTCGAGCAGTACGTGCGCGACTACCAGAAAGCCAAGCTCGACATGACGCTCCACTTCATGGCCCGCGACACCGAGCTCGAGACGCTGGATCCGCGGTTCTGTCACAATCGCGGCGAGACGGCGAGTAAGCTGGGATTCCAGAGCTATGCGGCTAAGATGAAAGAGGATGAGCAGGTGCTTGCGACATGGAGCTACTGGCATGAGGAGCACATGAAGGCGCTGGGAGATTGTGAAGATGTCCGGAGGAAGAGCACGAAGTTGTACTCGAACCAGAAGGTCTAGGCGTGACGGGTGTGCTGACGTGCTGATGCAGGGCGCACGGTAGACACGGTGGACTGGATGGTACGGAGAGTCACTGGAAGACAAGGAACGCCAAATGGATGGCATGGGAATCGCACGATGATATGCAAAACCGGTTCGATCACTTGAACACGAAGTCCCCGCCGCAACGAAGTGCGTCGGCGAAAGTTTCGAGTCCGCCGCACTTTCGACTTGCAGGCTTGTTCAGATCGCAATCTTCTGCGCACTCGAAGACGGGTGCGAATGTGGCAATGGCTTCTAAGCCGCCGCCGCTACAGCTAAGGAAGAAGCAGAAGAAGCGCGATCTTGGTTAGCGAAGTATAGCGAGGCGTTTCTGGAGTTGCTGAATATGTATTATACCCTTGATATGATTTACTGGAGAGGAATGGACATGACGTTGGATAGAGCAACGATGTCGTCTGGGAAATGAAAGCTGGAAAACTTTTGAGTATGATTTGACATTCGAGGAAGTGATTTGCCAGTTATCTGTATCAAATCATACAAAATGTAGTGGCTCTGATCTTCTGTAGGAGCATTCCACTTGTGCATGTGGCGTAGGCCTCATACCTGGTAGCGAACCGCTTTCGGTGGTACCATCGTTCTAGCGCGTGCAGCCTCAGGGTCTGGTTCCAGACTTTCGTGATGCGGAGCCGATGGCAGCAACCTTGAAGAGACCCTGAAGATGGTCGAAGAATAATGCTTCAAATCTTGATCAGACGGATGGATTAGAGTCCTGTTCAGCCACACTTTTTAAAAGCATCCGATCACCATCCAGGGTGCTATTTCGAGATCCCCAAAGAGCGGGAACGGGACTAGCCGCATACGGCGCCGTGACAGGGACCTTGGGGCCCAGCCCGCATCATGGCTGGCTGCGACTTTTTGGGGGAAACGAAGACGGCGCAGGAGGGCTGAGCCCTACCGTAATTCGAACGTGGGTTGCGCCGCGGCCATGACATCTTCCCTTTTGCGCTCTTACTTCTGGCCTTGTACTGTATCTTTTTGTTCGCGACGGGGCGTTTGAAGCGGCACTCTCCTTTCACGCAAGATTGCCGTGGAGCTGACGCGCGTAACTCGACACTCACAAAGCGTGTGACAAGACTCGGGCTTTGATTCACAAGAGGAACACTCACTCACACAAGACTTGGAGGAGACTGTAACTAGACGTAGTTGCGCGACACACGCATGTCGAGCTGAACAAAGCGACCGCCTCTTCAGGCACACCACCAATCGCTGAAGACGATACCAGGCCTCAAAAAGGCCTCGCGACCGCAGTCATGACGGGCGAGACGATGCAGCCGATGCCGATGTCGCCGCGACAGTCGCCGGCAAAGATAGGGAATGCCGCAGTGCAGTGGGTGTGTACACGGCGCGGGCGGACGGTGGTCATGGCGATTGTAGCCTTTACGATACTACTCACAGTGGGAGGAATTCATAACCGCGATGTAGGTTGCAACTTCCCTGCATATTATCTATTGCCGGCACGGTGTGGGTCTCTTATTAACCTCGTGCTAACTTGCATTCCTCAGGCCATATCCTCCAAATACCACTCCCTGTCCTCGAACACATGGCGACCCTACCTCCCGCACATGCCCGCGATAATACACTCGCCCTTCCGCAAACCGTCGAATACCACGCTGCAGCTCGAAAATGGCGAACTCAAGCAAATACCCCAGCACCTCAAGAAGACGACGCCGAACTTCCACCTCCTTGTGCCGGCCGAGAAGGACTCGGAGAACTTCTGCAAGACGACCATGTCGGGTATGATACTGAACTATCCGCCGCCGACGGTTGTCAACTTGTACGGCGAATACAAAGATGCCTCGCAGTGGGACAACTCGACGATGCAGGGCATACAGGGCTATTTGAACAACACGAAATACGTCAAGGACGAGGATCTGGTACTTATCGTGGACGGCGAGAACTCGTGGTTCCAGCTACCGAGCGACGCCATCATTAAGCAATACGCGCGAGTCCTGGAAGACGCCAACGCGCGGTTACTGGAGACATATGGCGTGGACAACAAGGGCGAGCAGAAGTTCAAACAATCCATTGTCTTCGCGGCAGATAAGTTCTGTCCGACCGACGACATGGCTTGCAAATATGCGCCAGATTCTGTCTTGCCGGCCACCCTGTACGGAGAGAAAGAGAACCAGACTGCAGCAGAGCGGCCGGCGAAGTACCTGAATGCGAAACTGATCATTGGCCCAGCGAAAGATGTGAGAGAGCTGTATGGCGCTGCGTTGAAGATATTTGAGAAGAAGCAGGCGCAGAGACAGTCGATGCAGTCGGTCTTTGCGACCATGTTCGGCGTGCAGTCGCTGGAGAGGGAAGCAGAGAGAAAGAGGAACAACAAGTCTGCTGTTGCGAAGGTGAAGGGCCTGTTCTCTGCAAAGAAGGAGAAGAAGCGTGAAAAGTTACAGACTGCTGAAACCACCACCGCCTCGGAGCCGCAGCAAAAGGAGTTCTCCATCGGCCTAGACTATACCCACGCCCTCTTCCAACCCTTCGCATACTGCGTCGAAGACGAGCTCCTCTCGCTTCCCCACGACAACTCTACCGACACCACCAGATACCAACACCCAAACACCTGGACACCTTACCTCTCCCTCCCCCAAGTTCTCGACGCCTCAAACCCACCTTTCTGGCGCTTCGACCTCGAGAAAGACAACCCCTCCCCCAACAAAAAAGCCGCCTACATCGACAAACTTTCCCCCAACCCCGACCTCGACGTCCTGCCCGACCGCAAAACACCCTGGTCAGACGTTCCACTCATACAAAACACCTACACGGGCTCCGTGCCCGCCATCGTCCTCAGAGACCCACTAGCACTCCACCGCACCAACGCACCCGTCGGTACATCAACAAACACCGACGAACCGCCCACCGCAAACATCACCTGGAACGACATGTGGTACGCCTCCCATAAGCGCGCCCTCCTACGCAACTACTTCCGCACGCCCCAATCGCCCATCGGATACCACAACCACCTGGTCGGCGGCGACCGGCAATGGGACACGCGCGGCGGGCGCGGCGGCGTCTGGACGGCTACCGAGTCCGTTTGGCTGCCGTGGGGCGAGGTTGACGGCGTGTGCGGCACTGTTGCGCAGCTGAAGGGCGCATTTGGGGATAGTAAGGGGGTGTGGTTGCATGAGACGGAGGATGATAATGAGGGGGGGAGGATGCGTGCTGAAGACGATTTGAAGAAGAAGGTTGAGGAGGCGCGGAAGAAGGATGAGGAAAGGATTAGGAAAGAGGAGGAGAAGAAGGGGAATGAGGAGGTGGAGAGGAAGAAACAGAAAGAGCAGAATGAGAAGGAGAATAAGGATAGGGAGGAGAAGGAGAAAAAGGAGCGCGAGAAGCAGGAGAAGAGTCATGAGGCGCAGATGAAGGAGATTGAAGAGGAGGGGCGGTCTAGAAGATGGAGGTGATCCTGAGGATAGACCACGAGGCATTTTGCATATATTCACATATACCATGTCGAGGCGTACGGTGCATATTTGGGTTGTTACCTTCGTATTAGCTTTCATAGTTCTTTTCAAGGGCAGGAAGGTTTTATATCGCACATCTGAGTTCTTCCACGGCGTTTTCAGAGCGCTCGAATACCTCGAGGAACCAATCCAATGTATCTCGTCCTCGTAAGACTGCAAACGCGCTTCACACCATGCGCAAATCTTGCCAGAATGTGCGATATATATGTCTCAATCGGTCATTCCATTCGGATGTGCTTTCTCAGATTCGCCCGCCAACAATTAACTCGCACAACTCCTAGAACATTCACCCAGGATTAACTCGGTTTGCACCATCGACTAGGACCATCCAGCTTGATCACGGATACAAATGTACTTCGACGGGCCTGGTATGCCATACACACAGTGGGAATGATAGGTAATACATTATATGAAGCAGGGGCCAACGAGGGTATCGTCGACGGAATGGATGGAAACTGGCAAGTAGCGAGCTGTAAGGACTCTGGAAGGCCTGCTGTTGAATGAAAAGAAATGCAGAGAACTCGAGAAGCATGCTGTATTGGGAAATTCGTCGTACCTAACGCTACCGTCGCTTGACACATTCATCATTCGGGCTTTTATGCCACTCAACCCTAGCTTCTCTTTAACTAGCGGAAAGTCCTGTAGTTATTTATGCGCCAACCCTCGAATAGGCATATGTAGTAGTGCATTTTTCCCCCCAACGGCCCAGAAAGCCGGAGCTTGACACACTTGCCATACAGCATGAGAGGATTTGACCAAGGTATCTAACATCCAATCCAATCGATCAATTAATCCTCGCTTGACATGTTACGTCTCTCTTGATCTCTCACTTAGTACCTTTCCCACATGATCAGAACCTTCGGTCAGTCTCAAGCCCGCTCATGCCATATGTATCTGTCGACGCAACGCAGTCATGTGCCAGCAGCTCTCGATGCCCTTCCCACCGGCACAAAACCTCATAAGAACCCCGAAATTACCCATTCCACCCTTCCCATCTCCCCACCCTCGCAATGAGCGACATACCCGTTAACAAACTCTCCCAGCGCGTAGATGCATACTTCCCACGTCCCCCCCCGTCCGACTTCGACGACTACAGTTCGCCAACCAAGTACTTTAAAAGACGCTACAATAACTTCCATCTCGGCGGGGGCTGCGAACTAGAAGATTGCATCTACAGCCACGAACCGCTCGCGAGTAACATGCTCGATGTGCTGCGGTCTATATGTCTGGACGTTCCTTGTGTGAATGGCGGGGCGTGCCGCAGGATCGGTTGTTATCATGGACATGCGTGTCATAGGAATCCTTGTGATAGGGCGAAGTGTGGTTATGGGGAGGGAATGCATGGTGTTGATGGGGTTGTTGTGGGGTATGAGCCGGGACGAAAGACTTAGTGGGATGGAGTGTGATTAATGAGTTTTTGATTGAGTAAGGTCAGTAGCAGAACAGGAAAAGCCACGTGCATCGGTCCTGCATAATCTGATATCGACACTCTAGTCTTTAGATGAACTCCAAGATCTTCCTACGAAGGGAATCTGGAAAGAGATGTAGGAAGAAATGCACTTTTCCATAGGCCTAGGAGAATTTCGTTCCTGTGATGCTCATCGATCTTGTGGTTGATCGTCGTGTTGGTTGTGACTCAGCCAGGTCTACCACTGTTTGCAGCCTTGTGCCGCCCTTTTCCTGACTCACAACACCAACTTCAGACGGAACAACGATACGTGATCTCAACATCACCGTTGTTTGCAAGTGTACTTTGCGATATAAAGATGCAAGTCTCGCAAATCCCATAGACTCTCTGCAGCAAGTACAAAACAACTTCCGGCTTGATCACGCCTCCAAACATTCCCAACGCACGATCAACACCAGAATTTGAACCACATCTAGCCCCCTACACCATCAAATCAGCCTCAAGAAACTCCACTACGCCGCCACCACCAACCACTCCAATGTCCACCGCCGCCCCAACCACACCCACCACCACCAACGCCGAAAAAGCCGTATCCTACGCCGCCCTAATCCTCGCCGACGAATCCATCGCCATCACGCCCGACAAACTGCAAGCCATCCTCAAAGCCGCCAAGATCGAGGACGTCGAGCCCATCTGGACCACGCTCTTCGCCAAAGCGCTCGAGGGCAAGGACGTCAAGGACGTTCTGACCACCGTCGGCAGCGCGGCGGTGGAGAAGGTGGAGCAGACGAATGAGAGCAACAGGGTGCGAGACGAGATGGATGTCGGCGGTGGGGGGGATGGGGAGGATGTTGATGAGGGATCGGATGATGATGGGGATATGTTGGGGATGGGGTTGTTTGACTAGCTTGTTAGGTGGAGATGTAGGAATGGAGAGGAATGGGGGATTGGGAGTTTTGAGATCTTACGATAGTGGTGAGACTGACAAGGAGATCTTTCTTCCAACTATGCGCGTACTGCTATGTGCCTTCTCCACGTGTTTGAACTCTTTCATGGCTACGAATTGTGTCGACTGAGATTCTTCCTGCGATCAGGCAAGAAGTCTAGAGACGATCACTTCTTCGCCGATGAGGAGTATCTTCTTATGCAGCTCTCCATGCCGGCGGAGTTGATGGCTTGCCAGATTGTGGTCAGTACCGTGGCAGATGCGAAGAATGTTCTCGGCTTGGTCCAACGCCTGGATTGCTGCGCTCATCTCAGGGGGGTGCATTTAATCCTTCATAGCTCAACTGCTACGGATGTACTGTCGTCGCTGAAGCGCACAGGGTCGCGTCTTGTGCGATCCACCTTAAGGTCGAAAACATCTAGTCTCTGATACCCGCCTACCACATCATGGTACTGTTTGCCCTCAATGCATGCATCAAGATCCATATCAGCGTACAAGACACCTTCTTCATTCTGTAGATGCGATGTAGGCTGCATCTCATCGCTCCCTTCCTTGAAAGTGAAGCTCTTCAACAGCGCGCCAGTCGGATCTAAGAAGAACGTTGCTGCTCGTTGCATCGAGCGTAAAGTCTCAGTGACGAGATCCGGCTGAGTCGCGCCCTCAACAACAGCTTCGATGGCATCTTCGCCGAGATGACCTGAGCAAGCGACACCAAAGCACTTCGCCTCAAAGCAGTGTGCTGCCGCACGCGTTCGATTCGCCGCGAGATTGTCGTAGTTGGGCGATGCGGTACTTCCATCTACATCTTGTGCTTTCTTCTGTGGCGTCCTTGTCGGCCAAATCGCTGGCCATGAGGAAATGTGTATTTGCTCCGCCTGCGCCATCAAGCTGTACCTCGCGAGCGGATTCGTGTTCTCTCCACAGATCAAGCCACCAATACGTCCGAACTTTGTGTCGGCAACGCGAAGCCCATAGCCATCGCCAGGACTCCACGTCAACTTTTCAAAAAACGTCGGCACAAGCTTGCGGTGATGCACCAGGACTTCGCCATCTGTGCCGATGATCAGGTTAGAATTGTACAAGCATGCGTTGCTGTGTCGCGACTTTTCGCTGAAGCCAATGCTCACCACTGCACCGGCGGAGCGCGCTGCTTCGCGTACGGCGTCCATCCCTTCACCATCGGCATAGATGGATTGCTTGACCATGCGATGGAAAAGGTCGTGGTTCTCTGTGGGTGCGCGGACAGAGGACCATATTGGAAATGCCGATATGTAGGTTTCTGGAAAGACAATGACATTCGCTTTGCGTGATGCGGCTTGTTTGATGAGAGATATGGCCTTGTTGCTGGTTTTGTGCGCATTGAGAAAGACTGGCGATGCGTGACATGCTGCAACGCGTACCAGGTTCGCCATGGCGGTTGTCGCGTGTTGCTGGGAATTGCAGTTGTCCTACGCGCCACGAGATTCTGTCAATTACTGACAAAACAGTACACAGATGATGAAGTACTTAAGCAGGAGACCGAATGGAACATGATAGGAGTCCAAAGGGTCCGCGTGTAAGGCGTTTCCCCGCGTTGTCGCAGCTGCTAACCCTAACCTACACAAGCCCCACTTTATGTAGGACCGACAACATCGTGAGATCTGCTAAAGGAAATTACAGCATGTTAGTGCCGCGGCGTATAAATGATGAACCTCTCAGTATGCTGAGTCGACGGTCATTGAGGCGTTGGAATCCTGATTTTGGGCCTCTGGGCATCGTGAGGGGAAGTCACGATTACGTCGGTTGTGGTAATTGCAAGAGAGCGAACCAGGCACGAATTACATCACGCGTTTTTCTGAAGCTGAAGCATGCACCTCTGAACTCATAGCAAGCTGACCTCACTCGATACATGCATGCTTAGATCAACAATTACAATGGCATCGTTACCAGCAAGGACAACCTTCCGTCGGTTTGCGCAGCCTGTCACCTCATCCTTCCATCGACAGCGTGTCCCGTCATGTCTTCAATGCAGAGCCCACGCAACGCACCAGGAGGCAATATATCCGAAGGTCCCATATGAAAAGGCAGAAAGTGTGGGCTTCAAACGGTTCAGCCAATTCGACTTGGAGGGCAAGGTCTTTATTGTCACAGGTGAGCATGCTGTTCTCATCACTCCTTCCGAAGCGTACAACTCTCTTGGGGAATCTGACATAGATATAGGTGCCGGTCGTGGCTTGGGCCTTTCCATGGCCGAGGGGTTGGCTGAAGCTGGCGGTAAAGTCCATTGTCTCGATGTCGCGGATAGCCCACCGGATACGTTCGAAGAAGCCAGAGCGCGTTCAGAGGCTCGATCAGGCGGCAGCTTGGATTACCACCAGATCAACGTAACCGATGACGACTCTCTCGAAGAGTGCGTGGCCGGTATAGCTGCGCAGAAGCAGAGACTGGATGGTCTTATAGCTGGTATGTGACGACCTCTTTGTCATCAACAAAATCTGACGCCGCCTACCAGCTGCTGCAAAGCAAGACGTTCGGGGTGCCCTCGATCTCAAAAGAGACGAAATAGCAAGACTCACGGACGTCAACTATACTGGCGTATTACTATCCGCACGCGCATGTGCCCGGCAGATGCTCAAGTACGATACACCTGGATCGATCTGCCTCATCGCGTCCATGAGCGGCACCATCGCGAACCGAGGCTTCCACGCACCGGCGTACAATGCGTCGAAAGGAGCCGTCATTCAGCTAGCACGCAGCTTGGCTATGGAGTGGGGCAGGGCTGGCATTCGAGTGAACTCTCTGAGCCCTGGGCACATTGTGACGCCAATGGTTGAGGAGAACTTTAGGAATGGCGAGGCTGATCGCGCGGAGTGGGAGAATAACAGCATGCTGGGTAGGCTTTCGGCGCCAGAAGAATACAAGGCTGCCGGCCTGTTCATGCTGAGCAAGGCGTCATCGTATATGACCGGCCACGACATGAAGATGGATGGTGGAACGACAGCATGGTAGACAGGTTTTTGGGGTGTCAGTGTATTATAT
>Ga0265798_10002812_pt1 | contig 25311 bp, 23 predicted proteins | sample P3T30metagenome_FD_192430 | JGI IMG/M metagenome (GOLD analysis project Ga0265798, IMG submission 192430) | Plant litter microbial communities from East Loma Ridge, Irvine, California - P3 T30 | ecosystem: Environmental > Terrestrial > Plant litter > Unclassified | place: USA: California...
TGTACGGCAGCAAGGCGACGCGCTTTGCGTATGCGGTGAGTAATACGCTGCAGGGCGGGCAGGCGCTACCGGGGAGCTGGAAGGTGAGTGGCCTGGCGCCGGGGGAGTATGTGTTGCGGGTGCATGCCGCGGATTATGCGGGGCTGGTGGCGACGCAAGGGCGGGATGTGGCGGTGACGGTGGAATAGCGATTGGCCACACGCCGCATGACGCGTGGGCGCTCCCGTGCCCACGCGTTCGATGATCAGCCCAGCAGCTTCAGCCCCGGCGGCAAGGCTTCGCCCAGCATCCGCGTCTCGCTGGCCTGGTCCAGCTCCACCACCTCGCGCACCATCGCCGTCCACGACGAGGGCGCGCCGGTCGCCGCCAGGCGCCGCAGCACGTCAAGCCGCACCGGCTCCGCCACATCGCGCGACCTGTCGCCCGTCATGCGCGCGATGTGGGTCGCGGCAAACCCCGCCGGCTCGATCTTCTTCCAGTCCAGCTTCAGCAATGTGCCCAGCCACTCCTCGGCCGCCGCGACCGGCGCCACCTCGTGCGCGCTGCCGTGGAAGGACTGGCGCGCGCCGACCCGGCCCAGCGCCCACAAGTAACGCGTGTAGGTCGCCGCCGTTTTCGCATCGAGCTTCGCGCCGGCCGACGGAATCGCCACGATCTGCGCCATCATCCAGTTGCCGATCTCCGCCTTGTACGCCGACGGTATCCGTTCCAGCGAGGCGCCCAGGCGCAGCATGTCTTCTTCGCTGCCGTCGACCAGGGTAATTGGCCGCTTGCCGCGTTCGGACGCATCGGCCTGCAGGTTGAAGGCGAAGTCGTCGAGCAAGCGCAGTTGCGCTTCGGTGTCCAGGCCGCCGGCGACGCGGCGCCACAGCGTCCACCATTCGGCGCGCACCTGGCTGTCCTTGTGGTACTGCACGCCGGTCTCGAATAGCGCCCATAGCTGTTCGATGCGCCAGCCGTCGAGCGGGTGGCCGAAGCCGGGGCGCAGGCTGTAGCCGGCCAGGTTCAGCCAGGCGCGTTCGTGCTCGGCCGAGCGGCGCCGGCCCTTGGCGCGCTCCATCAGGGCGTCGAACAAGCGCCGCAGCAGGGGCGTGGTCCAGGCTTCGCGCCGGCCCAGCAGGTGTTCCAGGCTGGCGCGCAGCTGGCGCACTTCCTTCGGGTCGACCTGTTTCGAGCGGGTGCCGAAGATGCGGTCGATCCTGTCCAGCGCGGCGTCGAGCTGCGCCGGCAGCGATGCCTCTTCCGGCGCTTCCAGGATGTCGCCGCCCTCAGGCTCGCGCAGCTGGAAGGCCAGCTGCCAGCGCTGGCCATCGGCGGCCACGCAATGCACCTCGAGCGAACCGACCTCGCTCAGCGTGGCGGCCAGCTGCACCGGGATGTCGCTGAGGGCCGCGGCGCCGGGCGCGGCGCGCAGCACGGTGGCGATCGGCGGCAGGCGCACCACGTCATTCGCAGGAAGCTCGACCAGCGCGCCCGGCTGCGGCGCCTGGCCGGCATCGGCAATCGTCGACACCAGGTGGAAGCGCACCGGGCGTCCCAGGCGCAGCGCGAAGGTGCGGTCAAGCAGGCGCACTTCGCTGGCGGCCGGTGTCCCGCGCGGCAGCAGGCAGACCGCGCGCAGGGCGCCGCCGCTGGCCCGCTCGCCTTCCAGCAGCAGGTAGTAGCTGCGCGCCGCGCCGCTTTCGATGGCGGGCGCCTGGCCCTGGCGCGCCAGCGAATAGGCGACGCCGCCGCGCGCCACGGCCACGTCCGGGTTCTCGTTGTGCAGGACGGTCAGTGGTGCGCCGCGCCAGCACGCCAGCACTTCATGCAAGCGCTCGGCCAGCGCCGCGCCACGGAACACGCCGCCGTTCAGCAGCAGGGTGTCCGGCACCGGCAACGATGCGTCGTCGGCGGGCAAGCCGAGCGCTGCGCGTGCCGCTGGCGCGTGCTGGCGCAGGAAGCCCGCCAGGTGGCGCGTGACGGCCGGGTCGCTCGCATACGGCAGGCCGAATTCGACGATGCCGGCACGGGCGCGGCGTGCGCCTTCCTGCTCTGGGTTGAGCGGGAAGAAGCCGTCCAGCACGACGCGTTCGATGTCCTCGCGGCGCAGGTCGGCCTTGCGGCTGGCGCCGATCAGGCGCGAACCGGAACCGAGCAGGGTGACGCTGACAAGCTCCGGCGCATCGGGCGCCAGCAGCTCTTCCTTCGCGGCGCGGCAGCGTTCGGTCAGCTGGGCCAGGCGCGCGGCCGACAAGCGCTCGCGTGGCGCGCTGTCGCCAGCTGCTTCGTTCATGCGCGCTTCGACCAGATGGGCCAGGGCGAGGTCCATGTTGTCGCCGCCGAGGATCAGGTGATTGCCGACGCCGATACGGGTCAGCGCCGGTTCGCCATCGACCAGTTCGACCTTCACCAAACTGAAATCGGTGGTGCCGCCGCCGACGTCGGCTACCAGTACCAGCCGCGTTGCGGCCAGGTCTTGCGCCAGGGTCGCACGATGGCGGTACAGCCAGTCGTACAAGGCGGCCTGCGGTTCTTCCAGCAGGCGCAGGTGCGGCAAGCCGGCCAGGCGGGCCGCCTCCAGCGTCAGCGCACGCGCGCCTTCGTCGAACGAGGCCGGTACGGTCAGTACCAGTTCCTGCTGGTCGAGCGGGTGTGCCGGGAAACGGGTATGCCAGTTGGCGCGCAGGTGGGCCAGGTAGCTGGCGCTGGCCGCCACCGGCGACACCTTCGGCACCTCGGGCTCGGCGCCCCAGGGCAGGATCGCCGCCATGCGGTCGACGCCGGGATGCGAGAGCCAGCTCTTGGCGCTGGCCACCAGCCGGCCCGGCGTCGCGGCGCCGAGATGGCGCGCCAGGCGCCCGACGGCCACTTGCGCGACGCCAGCCACGTCAGGCTGCAGCCAGGGCAGCTGCAGGTCGCCGCGCGCCAGTTCACCCTCGAACGGGTGGTAGCGGTTCGAGGGCAGCAGCGGCGCCGCGGCCACTTCGCCCGGCGCCACGAGTTGATCGATCAGGAATAATTCAACCCCGGACGCGCCGGGCGCCGCATAAGCCAGCACCGTATTCGTGGTGCCGAGGTCGATGCTGACCAGCCAGGGTTTCACTGCTTGATCACTGGCTATCGGAATGACGAACGTCGAACTCGACCTTCCAGCGCTGGCCTTGCGGCGACAGCGCGGCCAGTTCCAGCGTGCCCGCCTCGGTGGCCAGCGCGTGCAGCTTCACCTGCACCACGTCGCCCGGCGTGCGGCCCTCGAGCGGCAGCGTGGCCTGGATCTCGTTCATCTCCTGCAGTTCGTCCGGGCCCCAGAAGTCGAGGATGTCGCCGATCGCATCCTGCCGGCGCGTGGTGGAGCCGAAGAAGCGGAAGTGCACCGGCTCGCCGACCACCAGGCCGAATTCCTGGCCCGGCAGTTCGAGTTCGCTGCCTTCCTCCATGCCGAACGGCGCCACGCACAGGGCCTGGATCGGCGGCTCCATGCCGGGAATCGCCGGCATCGACGACTCCACGCCCACGTAGTAGGAACGCGCGGTGCCGCCGCGGATGCGCACGCCGCCGCCGCGCCGCGCGTAGCTGTAGTAGGCCGCGCCACGGGCAACGGCCAGGTCGAGGTCGGCGCCTTCGAGCATGCGCGCCGGCTCCGCGCCTTCCATGTACAGCCAGTCGTTGATGGTGTCCATCACGCGCTGGGCCAGGAGTTCGGATTTGAACACGCCGCCGTTGAACAGCACCGCACTTGGATGCAGGAAGGTGTGCTCGGCGCTGACGCGGCCGGCAAAACCCTCGAGTTCGGCGGTGGCGCCGGCCTGGCGCGCGAGGAAAGCACTCAGGTGCTTGGTGATCGCCGCGTCCTGGGCATACGGCAGGCCGAGCTGCGTCAGGCCGGCGCGGGTACGCGTGGCCGGACGGGCGGAGGCGTCCACGCGCGGGAAGAAGCCATCGGTAATGAAGGCGGTGACTTCCTCGCGCGTGAGTTCGGTGCGGATCGAGCCGCCGATGAGTTTCGAGCCGCGGCTCGGCACCACGATCGGCCAGGTGGTCGCATTGGCGTCGGCCAGCAGGTGTTCTTTCGCGGCGCGGCAGCCGTAGGTCAGGGCGCGCATCTGCCAGGCGTCGAGCTGGGTGCCGTTGGCGGCGAGCTTGCGCGCCACCAGGTGCGCCAGCGCCAGGTCCATGTTGTCGCCGCCGAGCAGGATGTGGTCGCCCACGGCCACGCGGTGCGGTTCCAGCTTGCCGTCGCGTTCGAGGATGGCGATCAGCGAAAAGTCGCTGGTGCCGCCGCCCACGTCCACCACCAGCACGATGTCGCCGGCCTTGACTTGCTTGCGCCAGGCGCCGTTGCTGCCCTGGATCCAGCTGTACAGGGCGGCCTGCGGTTCTTCGAGCAGGGTGGCGGAGGTATAGCCGGCATTGCGCGCCGCTTCCGCCGTCAGTTCGCGTGCGCCCGGATCGAAGGAGGCGGGAATGGTCACCGTCACCTGCTGCTGGTCGAACGGCGCTTCCGGATGCGCGTGGTCCCAGGCGCGGCGCAGGTGGGCGAGGTAGCGGGTGGAGGCTTCCAGCGGCGAGACGCGCGTGACTTCTTCCGGCGCGTCGGACGGCAGGATGGCGGCGCGGCGGTCGACGCCAGGGTGGCACAGCCAGCTCTTGGCCGACGAGACCAGGCGGATCGGCGTGGTGGCGCCGCGGCTGCGCGCCATCTCGCCAGCGACAGCCGTTTCACCTTCAGTCGACCATGGCAAGGCCAGTTCGCCCGGCGCCAGTTCGTCCGGATGCGGCAGGTAGAGGAAGGAGGGCAGCAGCGGCAGCGCCTCGACGGTGCCGGGGGCGCTCAGCTGCGGCACCGGCAGCACGCCGTGCGCGGTGGTTTCGCCGTCGCTGGCTTCGAGGTCGACATACGACAGGGCGCTGTGCGTGGTGCCCAGGTCGATGCCGATGGCGTAGCGCGCGCTCACAGTTCCACCTCGGCCGGGGCGATGATGCTGGCGTCGTGTTCCTTGGCCAGCTGCGGCAGGCGCACATCGGTCGCGCGCCAGCCGCGGTGCGACAGCGTGCCCTTGAACGGCGCCTTGCCGACCACGTTGCCGGTCAGGCGCACGCTGGCGGCGTCGAAACCTTCTTCCAGCGTCACGCGCGCGCCTTCGGCTTCGCTGCGCACCGGCGCGATGGTGAAGTGGTCCTTCAGGACGCGGGCGCAGCCTTCGTGCACCACGCGCGCGGCGGCGCCGATGTCGGCGTCGGCATAGCTGGCCAGGTTTTCGTTGGCGAAGTCGATCAGGCGCGCTTCGCGCTGCAGCAGGGTCAAGAGCTGCAGGGCCGATTCCGGCGTGTTTACGCGCAACGGCGCTGGGGGCGGCGCGACGGGGGCAGGCGCGGGAGCCGGTGCAGGGGCGGGCGCAGCCGGCGCGGCGGCCACGGGGCCGACACCGTCATCGCGCACGCGCGCGGCAAATTCGGCATCGCCGGCGGTCTTGAAAAAGGCGCCGAAGGCGAGCGACAGGCGGCTCCAGAAGCCTGGCAGTTGGGTCGGTGTAGTCATTCTTGGTGTTCTGTAGGGTGAAGGACGGGCGCGCTGTCAGACAGCATCTGGCCCGGTCCGAAAACGCGAATGATACCAGTTCGACCATGGGTGGCGCACGCAGGCCCGGGTATCCGTTTTCGGCCCGGCGCGCCTGCCGAATCCCATTGACTTTATCTTCTGTTTGTTCTTTAATTTCTGTCATAACAGAAAAGAGAGAAAATCATGGATATCAGCCCGACCGCACAGAAATTCATCCTGCACTGGGGTGAGATGGGCACCCGCTGGGGCGTCAACCGCACCGTGGCGCAGATGCACGCGCTGCTCTACCTGTCCGAGCGCCCGCTGCCGGCCGACGACATCGTCGAGGTGCTGGGCGTGGCGCGCTCGAACGTGAGCAACAGCCTGAAGGAGCTGCAAAGCTGGAAGCTGGTGCGCGTGACCCATGTGCTGGGCGACCGGCGCGACCATTTCGTGGCCTTGCAGGACGTATGGGAAATCTTCCGCGTCATCATCGAGGAGCGCAAGCGGCGCGAGATCGACCCGACCCTGAGCGTGCTGCGCGAATGCGCCATCGAGGGCAGCCAGGACGAGCGGCTCGATGCGGCCATGCTGGCGCGCATGCAGACCGTGCTCGACTTCCTGGAAATGCTGAGCACCACCTTCCAGGATTACCAGCACCTGTCGCCCCAGACCCTGCAGCGCTTCGTGAAAATGGGCGGCAAGGTGGCGCGCTTCCTGGGGCCGAACGACAAGGAGCCGGCATGAGCGAATTGACCCTGTATTTTGACGGCCGCTGCCCGTTCTGCGTGAAGGCGATGGGCAAGCTGAAAGGGTGGAACACGGCCGGGCGCCTGGCCTTTGCCGACATCACCGTACCCGGCTTCGACCCGGCCTTCCTCGGCGTCGACATGGCGGCCCTGAACCGCGAGCTGCACGGACGCAGGCATGACGGCGCCGTGTTAGTGGGTATCGACTGCATGCTGCCGGCCTATACCCTGGTGGGCCGCGGCTGGCTGGTCTGGCCCTTGCGCATCCCGGTCCTGCGTCCGCTGCTGGCGCGCGCCTATCGCTGGTTCGCGCGCCATCGCTACGCCATCTCGCGCCGCCTCGGCATCCGCCTGCCGCCCGCCTGCGACGGCGACACCTGCGGCATCGGCAACCCCTTTTTGAGGTAATACCATGAACAAGACAACACTGCGGGGATGGCTGGTTCGCTGGCTGCTGCTGGTATCGATCATGCACGTGCTGGTAGGGGCCGTGCTGCCCTGGATGGCGGCGGCGCCGGTGCTTGACGCCTACCATGCCGGTATCGAAGCCGCCTTCTGGCCTGGCGCTGCGCCGGCCGAGGGCCGGCAGCTGCAAACCTGGTGGATCAGCCTCTTTGGCCCGACGGTGCAATTGATGGCGCTGTGGATGATCGCCCTGATCCACCTGGCCGACCGCCTGCGCCAGCCCCAGGTCTGGCTGTGGCTGATGATCGGCCTGCTGGTATGGGCGCCGCAGGACATCGTCGTGTCGCTGCGCGCCGCCTGCTGGCCGCATGTGTGGGTCGACGTCGCGGCGCTGGCCGTGATGCTGCCACCGCTGTGGTGGCTGTGGCGCCATGACCGGGTGGCGGCATGAACACCCATCTACTGGCCTTGCAGCTGATGGCTGCGCAGGGCTGCCTCGGCGCCTTCGACACCCTGTACCACCACGAGCTCACCGAAGCGCTGCCGCAAAAGCCGGGCGCGCGGCTGGAACTGGGCATCCACGCAACCCGCGCCCTGATCTACGCGCTGCTGTTCATCGGGCTCGCGTACTGGGAATGGCATGGCGGCTTCGCCGTGGCCTTGCTGGCTATCTTCACGGTGGAGATCGTGCTCACGCTGTGGGACTTCGTGGTCGAGGACCGTACGCGCCTGCTGCCGGCCACCGAGCGCGTCACGCACACGGTATTGGCGATCAACGGCGGCGCTTTCATCACGCTGCTGGCGCTGAATTTCCCGGCCTGGTATGCCGAACCTGGTGGTCTCGCCTGGAGCCCGCAGGGCTGGCTCAGCGTCTTCCTGGCGCTGTGCGGCGTGGGCGTGGGCATCTCCGGCCTGCGCGACGGCCTGGCGGCGCTGCGGCTAGGGCGGGTGGATGGGCAGGGCGCGGCCGCGGCGCCGGTCTCCTTCGACGATACAAAGCGCACCGTGCTGGTGACCGGCGCGACCGGCTTCATCGGCCGCCAGCTGGTGCGCGCCTTGTTGGAGGATGGCCACGCGGTGGTCGCCTTGACGCGCCAGCCGAAAGCGGCCGCCTGGACCTTCGACGGCAAGGTGCGCTGCATCGCCACGATGCAGGAGCTGGCGCCGGGCTGCCATGTGGATGTCGTGGTCAACCTGGCCGGCGCCCGCATCCTCGGGCCGCGCTGGAGTGCGGGGCGCCAGGCAGTACTGCGCCGCAGCCGCATCGGCTTGACGAACCAGGTGGTCGACTGGATCGCGCGCGCCGAACACAAGCCCTTCCTGATGCTGTCGGCGTCGGCCATCGGCTACTACGGCGTCCAGGCCAGCGGCGATCAGCGCGAGCTGGACGAAACCGCGCCGCCGCAGCCGCTGTTCATGTCGGACCTGTGCCGTGAGTGGGAAGAGGCTGCGGGCGCGGCGGCGGCCCACGGCACGCAGGTGGAGTGCATGCGCTTCGGCCTGGTGCTCGGCCTGGCCGGCGCGCTGCCGATGATGCTGCTGCCGATCTTGCTGGGGCTGGGCGGCAAATTGGGAAGCGGCCGCCAATGGCTGTCCTGGATCCACGTCGACGACGTGGTGCGCGGCATGGCGCATCGCTGGCGCATCGCCCTGGCGCGGACCGGGTCGGCGCCTGGTATCGGCGTCAGCAACTTCACCGCCCCGGAATGCGTGACCCAGCTTGGCTTCAGCCAGGCAGCGGCGCGCATCTGGCGCCGTCCCTGCGTGGTGCCGACGCCTGGCTGGCCCATGCGGCTGGCGCTGGGCGAGCAGGCCGATTTGCTGCTGGAAGGGCAGCGTGTGGTACCGAAGCGGCTGCTGCAGGAAGGATTTGTGTATCGCTATCCGGCGCTGGCGCAGGCTTTGCACAGCGTGAGGTGAACACCGCTTAACGATGCGTAAAAACATCATTTTGGAAATATTTTAAATGCAATTATGCAATTTCATTAAAATGGTGTCTTTACATAACCGTTGAGTGGCTTGGGCCTGATGGTGTGGCGCCTGCTGCTTTCATTTCTTTTCAAGGAACAGCATGAAGCGTCTCTCCTCCCGTTTGCCGCATCCCGCCGCCCGCACCCTGGTGTGCCTGGCCATCGCCGGCGCGTTTCCCCTGCAGGGCGCGCTGGCCCAGGAAGCTGCCGGCAGCCAGGAGACGCCCGCCACGCAAACGCCGGCGGCGGAAGGCGGCCAGCGCCTCGACGTGGTGATCGTCACGGCCCAGCGCCGCGCCGAAAACATCCGCGATGTGCCGATGGCGATCACCACCCTCAGCGGCGACAAGCTGACGGCCTTCACCGCCGGCGGCCAGGACATCCGCTTCCTGTCGGGCCGGTCGCCCAGCCTGAACGTGGAGTCCGACTATGGCCGCTCCTTCCCGCGCTTTTATATCCGCGGCCAGGGCAATACCGATTTCGACCTGAACGCGTCGCAGCCGGTGGGCCTGGTGGTCGACGACATCGTGCAGGAAAGCCCCATGCTGAAAGGCTTCCCGGTGTTCGACACCGAGCAGATCGAAGTCCTGCGCGGCCCGCAAGGCACGCTGTTCGGCCGTAACTCGCCGGCCGGCGTGATCAAGTTCGATTCGGTCAAGCCGGTGTTCAAGCAGGAAGGCTACCTGAGCCTGGGCGTCGGCAGCGACGGCGCCAGGAATGCGGAAGGCGCCTTCAACCTGCCCATTAGCGACACGGTGGCGGCGCGCGTGTCGCTGCAATCGCAGAACCGCGACGACCGCGTGCACAACCCGCGCCCCACCGGCACGCGCGACCTCGAGGGCTACCACGACAATGCCGGCCGCCTGCAAGTGCTGGTCCAGCCGAACAAGGAGTTCAGCGCGCTGCTGAACATCCATGCGCGCGACCTCGACAACAACGCGACCCTGTTCCGCGCGAACATCATCAAGCCCGGCACCAGCGACCTGGTCGACGGCTTCGACTACGATTCCTATCCGACCGACGGCATCAACAAGCAGACGCTGAAGACCAAGGGCGGCAACCTGCGCCTGCGCTGGAATTTGCCGAACCTGACGCTGCATTCGATCACCGGCTACGAGAGCGCCGACTTTTATAGCCGCGCCGACGTCGACGGCGGCTACGGCGCCGTGTATGCCCAGCCATCGGGACCGGGCTACATTCCCTTCGTCGTCGAAACCGCCGACCTGCTGCCGAACCACAAGCAGCTGACCCAGGAGTTCCGCGCCGAGTCGAACGGCGCCGGCCCGCTGCAATGGATCGGCGGCCTGTTCTACTTCAAGGAAGACATCCGCATCGACAGCATCGGCTTCGATTCGCTGGCGCCGGGCAATCCGCAAAGCCCGTTCTATGCGACCCAGGACCAGGACACGACCTCGTGGGCCGCCTTCGGCTCGCTGAACTACACCGTGTCGGACAAGCTCAAGCTGCGCGGCGGCCTGCGCTACACCAGCGACAAGAAGGACTTTTCGGCGCGCCGCGTGGAGGCCACCACGGCCGGTCCCTTCTTCATCAACGAAGATTCGAACAACGTCAGCTGGGACCTGAGCGGCACCTATGCGCTCGACAAGAACACGAATTTGTTTGCGCGCATCGCCACCGGCTACCGCGCGCCGAGCATGCAGGGCCGCCTGAACGGCCTGGCCGACCGTCCTTCGTTTGCCGACGCCGAAAAAGTCCTGTCCTACGAGGCCGGCGTCAAGCAGGAACTCTTCGACCGCCGCGCGCGCCTGTCGGCCAGCGTGTTCCAGTACCGCGTGAAGGACAAGCAGCTGACCGCCGGCAGCGGCGTGATCAACATGAACCAGCTGATCAATGCCGACAAGGTCACCGGCCAGGGCGTGGAACTCGACTTGCAGGCGGTGCTGACCGACTCGCTGCGCATGACTTTCGGCACCAGCTACAACGACACCGAGATCAAGGATGCCTCGCTGTTCGTCCAGCAGTGCGGCAACTTCGCCAACACTGGCGGGCGGGCCGGCTGCACGGTGACGAACCCGGTCGGTCCTTTCCCGGGCACGGTGCGCATCGACGGCAACCCGCTGCCGCGCGCGCCGAAGTGGCAGACCAACTTCACGCTGTCGTACACCCGGCCGCTGGCGAACGGCGACTTCTTCGCCTACACCGACTGGTCCTACCGCACCTCGTACAACATGTTCCTGTACGAGGCCAGGGAATACAAGGCGCGCCCGCTGGTCGAAGGCGGCCTGCGCGTGGGCTACAAGTGGCAGGACGGGAAGTACGAAGTGGCCGCCTTCGCGCGCAACATCACCGACCGCGTGCAGGTGGTCGGCGCCATCGACTTCGACAACCTCACCGGCATCCTGAACGAACCACGCACGCTGGGCGCCCAGTTCAAGGTGAACTTCTAAACCCGACCCCGGCTTGCCGGTTTGCGGAGTGTGAAGTGCACTTCCGACGCGTCGCCCGGTGCGCGCAGCCAGCCCTGGGCTGCGTAGAAGCGGTCGGCGCGGGTGCCGGGCGTGGTGCTCAGGTGGATGCAGTCGTGGCCCAGTGCGAACAGCCAGTCGACGGCCAGTTGCAGCAGCGCTTTGGCGAGGCCCTGGCCTTCTTCCCCGGGACGCACGAACAGCGCCCAGATCGAAGCATTCTCCTTGTCGGCATAGCAGAAGGCGACGACCTCTCCCTGTCGTTCGGCGACCCAGCCACGCCCGGATTTTTCCAGGAAGTCCACGTACATTTGCGGAGTGACGCGGCTGGGATCGCGCAGGACGTTTTCGGTGACGGCCAGGCGGATGCGCGACATGGCGGGAATGTCCTGGCTGGTGGCTTGCCTGAAGGGGGGCGGGTAATGCGCTGGCATGGGTGGCGGTTTTGTGGAGGCGCCTGTTCGCAGGCGTACGCTGGGCAGGATGGCCCTTCGGTATAGTAAAGCCATGCCCAACGCCCGACAATATCCCACCACGCCGGACGGCCGCTACTTCGTGGTCGCGGGCCGCCTCTGGCGTACCAGTAATCCCGGTCTTGCGCCGGAGGTGCGGCAGGAATTCGTCGACCAGCTGATGCGTGCGCGCCGCCAGGTGGGCGCCGCGAAAAAGGCAGGGGATGTGGAAGCAGAGCGTGCGGCCCGATCGGATGTCGACAAGGCCAAGCGCGCGCTGGGCGAACGCGGGCCGGTGTGGTGGACCGATGGCGCACCGGATTTGAATCGCCGCATGGTGGCGAATACGCCGTATGCCGATTGGCATGCGGCGTTGGCGAATGAATGACGTGGCGGTGGCGAATGATGACGCGGCCGTGGCGGACCGATGCCTCGTAGGGTGGGCCGGGCCGCGCAAGGCACCCCGTGCCCACGCGGAAGCCTGCACGGTGTTGGCTTTATTCGAACTGCACAGGCAGCTCTTTGTTAGCGCTTCGAGATGGCCGTCTGAACGCGTTTCGACACGATGATTGAGCGCTAAATAGACCGCTAACCATGCCCATTGTTCCGCGTGGACACGGGGTGCCCACCGTACGGACAATCAGCCGGCCGCCTTTGTGACCAGCGCCTGGCCATACGCCCCAAAATCATCCAGCCCGCGCTTGATGATCGTCACCAGCGCCGGCAGCGGCGCCGCCTGATGGTCCCATTCCGCGCGGCAGAATTCGCCGGTGCGCTTCAGGTCTTCGCCCAAGGCCGCATCGATCCAGCCATGTTCCGCCAGCAGGGAAATGACCTCGCGCTCATCCTGCGGATCGCCCAGCCCGGCCTCGGCGATCACATAATCCCCCATCTCGACCGCCGCTTCCCAGGCGCGGATCACGTTCAGCGTGGCCGCATCCTGGCGCGTGATGTCGCCGACAAAGGTGGTCGGGTCCTTTTCGTACTCTTCGCGGGCGCGCCGGCAGCAGCGTTCGATGGTGCCGGTCTTGCCGATCAAAACGGTGTCGTCCATGGGTGCTCCTTAGATCAGGAATAGCAATGCTGCCACAGCGGTCGGCGCCAGCGCGCCACCCAGCAAACCGAGCGCATTGATCGACGCGTCGGCAAAGCCATGCTTGAGCAGGGCCGCACCGGCCGGGTTCGGCGCGTTGGCGATGACGGTCAGGCCGCCGCCGGCGACCGCGCCCGCCACCAGCATGTATTGCGACTGTTCCGACAGGCCCGCGATCAGCGAGCCGAGATAGGTGAGGGCGGCGTTGTCGGTAATCGCCGTCAGGCCGAGCGCGCCGAAGAACAGGGCGGTCGGCCCCAGGCTCGACACCACCGGCTGCAGCCACCATTGCTGCATGCCGCCCAGTACCACCAGGCCGGCCAGGAAGAAGCCGACCAGCAGGCCTTCCTTCAGGATCAGCGGGTCCTGGTAGCGCTGGTAAGCCTGGGTAAAGCCCAGGAACAGCATGAACAGCCCGAGGAACAGCACCGGATGGTGGGCCAGCAGCACCACCGCGGCCAGGAAGGCCAGGTGCACCAGCGAGACTTTCAGCGGCGCCTTTCCTGCACGGTCGCCGGACGCGGCGCCCGGGCGCATGTGCTTGCGCAGCAGCAGGGTGATGACGGTGGCGTTGATGAAGATGGCCACGGCCGCGCGCCAGCCGAAGTGGGTGAACATGTAAGCGCTGTCCCAGCCCCAGGTGGACGCCACCATCAGCACCGGCGGCGCGGCGTAGGAGGTCAGCGTGCCGCCGATCGACACGTTCACGAACAGCACGCCCAGCGCGCCATACTTCAGCGCCTCCGGTATGCCGGGCCGGAACACCTGGGGCGCCAGCATCAGCGCCGCCAGCGTCATCGCGGCCGGTTCGGTGATCAGGGAGCCGGCCAGCGGCACCAGGGCCAGGCCGAGCCAGGCCAGCGCCACTTCGGTGCGCACCGGCACCAGGCGCGCGACCGTGGCGAGCAGGGAGCGCACGGCGTCCAGGATGGGCCGCGAAGCCGCGATCACCATCACCACGAACACGAACAGCGGCTCGGTGTAGTGGCGCGACTCGGCATAGTCGATCGCGCTGTCCGGGCCGGACACGAGGGCCATGGCGGCGATCAGGACGAACGCCCAGAAGCCGAACACGACCTCGACCTCGCCCAGCAGATGGAACAGCCCGGCATGGCGCGGGTGGCGATGGGCCAGCACCTCGAAGCCCTTGGCGGAGAAGGTATGAATCAGGGCGCAAGCGAACAGGATGGCGCCGACCAGCTGCATGGTGGTCATGGCTGGCCCTTGTGATGTGGATGGGAAAGATTGACGGTCATTGCTAGAAGCGTAATAAATGAAACACCATTATTTCACCTTTTGATGTGGGGCGGATGGCTTGCCTGGCCATGCTGCACAGAGTAGGCCCGCTTGCGCGTACACAGGAACAAGGTGAAATCCTACGTAGACAGACTATACACATCTTGCCAAAAGCTGAACGAGCTAGTACTGTATATCCATCCAGTACTTTTGCATTGCCCCTAATCATGTCTTCCTTACAAAACAATACTTCACCGGAAGAATTGCATCCTTCGCTATGGCGGGCCTCGCAGCTGGCACGCTCCAGTACACGCTGCGTCGACACCGGTCATCCGACCCTGTCGAAGCAATTGCCCGGCGGCGGCTGGCCCACCGGCACCCTGGTCGACCTGCTCCTGCAGCAGCCGGGCATCGGCGAAATGCGCTTGCTGCGCCCGGCCCTGGTGGCGGCTGCATCGCGCCGCATCGTGCTGCTGCAGCCGCCGCATCCGCCGCAGGCGCTGGCGCTGGCCGCGCTCGGCCTGCCGCCTTCGCAACTGGTCTGGCTGCGCGCCACGCGCACCAATGACGCGCTGTGGGCCGCCGAGCAGGTGCTGCGCAGCGGCAGTTGCGGCGCGCTGCTGTTCTGGGCCAACCACGTGCGCGGCGAAAGCCTGCGTCGCCTGCACCTGGCGGCGCAGTGCGGCGAAACCCTGTTCTTCATGATGCGTCCGCTCGCCGCCGCGCAAGACTCGTCGCCGGCCCCGCTGCGCCTGTCGCTGCGGCCCGCCGCCGGCGGGCTCGACGTCGGCTTCGTCAAACGCCGGGGGCCGCAGCGCGACGCGCCGCTGTTCCTGCCACTCACCCCAACTTTGCTTCAACGACATGCGCTTGTGGATCGGCCTGCACCTGCACCAGCTACCGCTCGAGGTCTTCAGCCCGAACTGGTGCAATGACGCCGGCAGCGTCGTGCTCGAGCAGGAGCGCGTGCTGGCAGTCTCCCCGCAAGCGCGCGCTGCCGGGGTAGCACCCGGCATGCGCCGCGGCGGGGTGCTGATGCTGATGCCCGACGCCCGCCTGCACGTGCGCTCGCCCGAGCGTGAAGCCGAGGCCATGAACACGGCGGCGCTGGCGCTGCTGCAGTACACGCCGCTGGTAACGATCGCCGAAGAATCGACCTTGTTGATCGACATCGGCGCCAGCCTGCGCCTGTTCGGCGGCATTCGCGCGCTGTGCCGGCGCGTGCGCGCCAGCCTGCGTGCGCTCGGCTATTCCGGCGTCCTCAGCTGCGCTCCCACGGCGCGCGGCGCCTGGATGCTGGCGCGGCGCCGCGCCGGCCGCGCCATGCGCATCGAATCGCTCACGCGCCGGCTCGACAGCCTGCCCGCCAGCCTGCCGCCGCCGGCGCGTTCGTTTGCCGCCTGGTTCGAAGGCATCGGCTGCTTCAGCCTGGGCGCCATGCGCCGCCTGCCGCGCCCCGGCCTGCAACGGCGCTGCGGGCGCGCACTGCTCGACATGCTCGACGCCGCCTACGGCATGGCCCCCGAGCTGTTCGAGTGGGTCGAGGCGCCCACCAGTTTCCATGCAAAAATCGAACTCTTCGACCGCCTGGAAAATGCCGAGGAATGCCTGATGGGCGCCGAGCGCCTGGTGCAGCAACTGACGGGCTGGCTGTGCGCGCACCAGCTGGCGGTGGAGCGCATCACGCTGTTGCTCGAGCACGAGCGGGGCCGGGTGGCGCGCCCGCCCACGCCGGTCGATATCGCCCTGGCCGAAGCCACCTGGCGCGACGAGCACCTGGTGCGTTTATTGCGGGAACGCCTCGCCACGCTGACCCTCGAAGCGCCGGTGATCGCCCTGGTGCTCGACGCCAGCCAGGTGCAGCCGATGGCGCCGCCGAACGAGTCGCTGTTTCCCGAGCCGGGCGGCAGCGAGGAAGACCGCCTGCGCATGTTCGAACTGCTGATTGCGCGCCTCGGGCCCGAGAATGTTCTCCAGGCTTTGCCGCAGGCCGATTACCGGCCCGAGGTGGCCAACAGCTGGGTGCCGGTGCAGCAAAAGGTGCGCGAAATGGTGCGCTCGGCGCAGATGCCGCCGGACGTCGAAAGCCTGGCGCGGCCAACCTGGATCCTGGCCAAGCCAATCGCGCTATTGATGCGCAACCACCGGCCCTTCTATGGCTCGCCCCTGAAGATGGCGTCGGCGGCCGAGCGCATCGAGGCGGGGTGGTGGAGCCGGACGCAGACGCGGGATTATTTCGTCGCGGAGGGGCAGGATCACACGCTGTACTGGGTGTATCGCGAGCGGATCGTCGGCTCGGGCGAGGAGGAGGCGCCGAGGTGGTTCCTACATGGCCTGTTCGGCTGATGCCGGATGCACGCCTGTTCGAATTCCTGCAACCCACGCCTTGCCGGGTTTGTGCCCTCAGCCCGATGACCCGGCAGGCACGCCCCCAGGCCCGCGCGCCGCCGGAAACGTCACGCGCGCACGCAGCCCCCGCATGCCGTCGGGCCTGTCCAGCAGCGCGATGCTGGCGCCGGCCTGGTGCGCGATCGACGCCGTGATGGCCAGGCCCAGGCCGGAGCCGATCTCGCCGTTGCCGAGCACGCGGTAGAAGGGATCGAACACGCGCTCCCGTTCTTCCTCGGGGATGCCGATGCCCGTGTCGTCGACGTCGAGCACGACGCGGCCGCCGGCCTCGGTCACGCTGATGTCGATGCGGCCGCCTTCGGGCGTATAGCGGATGGCGTTGTCGACCAGGTTTTTCACGAGGATGGCGATATCCACGGCGTGCCCGGCGACGGCCGGGTCGGCGTCGCCCACCACGCCCAGGTCGATCGCCCTGGCTTCGGCCAGCGGCACCAGGTCTTCGAGGCATTCCTGGATAATCTTCTTCAGGGGCACCTGCGCCAGCCGGCCATTGCCCGACTCCTGGGTGCGCGCCAGCGTCAACAACTGGTCGAGCAGGATACGGGTGCGCGCCAGGCCCGCCGACAGGGCGCCCAGCCGTTCCCTTGCCTCCCCCTGCATGTCGCTCGCCGCCAGCCGCTCCGCCTGCAGCGACATGGCGGTCATGGGCGAGCGCAGCTCGTGCGCGGCGTCGGCGATGAAGCGCCGTTGCAGCGACAGCGCGCGCACCGTGCGGCCGATCAGCTTGTTGATCTCGGCCACGAAAGGCCAGACTTCCGACGGCAGTGCAGCCCGGTCGAGTTCCCCGAGGTCGTGTTCCGGGCGCTCGCGCAATTGCGCGGCAAGCTTTTGCAGCGGCTGGAAGATGGTGCGCACCAGCAGCGTCACCATCAGCACCAGCAGCGGCCCCAGGAACAGGAGCGGCGTCACCGCGCGCAGGGCGTTGGCGCGCGCCGCGGCGTCGCGCACCGCCGTTTGCTGCGCCACCGCCACGCGCACGCCCCTGGCGTTGGTGCGGATGAAGACGCGCCAGGTCTCGCTGCCGCTGGTCACGGTCTGCAAGCCGTCGGGCAGGGCAGGCGAAAAATGCGGCGGCCGTTCCGGTTTCGGCACGGGCACGCCGGGCGCGTCGATGAAGCGCACGACCAGGCGCGCATCGAAGTCGACGTCGCCGACCCGTTCGCGCGCCATCGGCGAGGTCGGTACGGCATCGAGCCTGCTGATCAGGTAGCCGACCTGGCGCAGTTGCGTGTCCTGGTCATGGTGGGCATCGCTGGTGGCATCGACGTACGCATACAGGCCGGCCACGGCGGCGCCGAGCAGGATCGCCGTCGAGATCCACAGCGACAGCCTGAAACGCAGCGATGCCGCTACCGGCCCTTCGCGACCATCCATCCGACGCCCCGAACATTCTTGATGGTCTCGCTGCCCAGTTTCTTGCGCAGCGAGTGGATCAGGAATTCGATCGCATTGCTCTCCACTTCCTCGTCCCAGCCGTAGACGCGGTGTTCCAGCTCCGCGCGCGACAGGATGGCGCCCGGGCGCACCAGCAGTGCCTGCAGCAGAGGGAATTCGCGCGCGGTCAGGCGCACCGCCGCCGTCGCGGTGCGGGCCTCGTGGGTGGCCGGATCGAGTTCGACGATGCCGTTCCCGAGCAGCGGGCTGGCCGTGCCTTCCTTGCGCCGGGTCAGGGCGCGCATGCGCGCCAGCAGCTCGCTCATCGCGAACGGCTTGACCAGGTAGTCGTCCGCTCCGCCGTCGAGGCCGGCCACGCGGTCCTCGGTGGCCTCGCGCGCCGTCAGCACCAGCACCGGCACGTCGTTGCGCGCCTGGCGCACCGAGCGCAGCACGTCCATGCCGTCGATGCGGGGCAGGTTCAGGTCGAGCAGGACCAGTCCGTATTCCAGGGTACGCAGCGCCGTCAGCGCGGCCTCGCCATCGACCACCCAGTCGGCCGCATAGCTGGCGTCGCGCAGCGCATGCTGGACCACGCTGCCGATCATCGGGTCGTCCTCCACCAGCAGCACCCTCATCGGCCGGTTCCCCGGGGCGGCGGGCAACCGCATGCCGTGCGCCCTGCCGGGGCCAGGCCTGTCGTCGCTACTTTCATGTCTTGCTTTCTCCTGTGTTACGCCGCCAAGCTTACCAGCGGCCGGCACGGGGCCGCGTTCGCTGGCGCCGGCCGGCTTCGTGCGAGCGCGTCATGTTAGGAGGAAACACTTAGCGAAGCCTTAGCGCACTGAATCATCCAGCAAGACTGTGGGCGCCGCGCCGGCGCATCGGACGATCCTGCTCATCGCTAAGTGTTTGCTAATTCTCGGCCATTACGATGGCCGGATTCGTATGCTCCGCTGTCCGACCGAGGGCGGCGGAGGCTTCGCCTGCCTCTTTCGAAGATGAAAATACTGGTTCTCGTTTTCCTGTCCCTGGCATTCCTGCTGGGTTCCGCATCGCCCGTGCACGCCGACGGCAGCCGCGCCTCCGCCACGGCGAAGGCAAAAACAAAAGCGAAGGCAAAAACAAAAGCAAAAGCAAGAACAAAAGCAAGAACCAGGGCAAAAGCCGTGAAGCGGGTGCGTCATCCGAAGGCGGCCACGGTCAACCGTGCCAACGCCCAGCTGGCAGCCCTGCGCTCGAGCGCCGTACTGGTGCTCGATCCGAAGACGCAGCGGGTCCTGTACCAGAAGAACGCACACGCGGTCATGCCGATCGCGTCGCTGACCAAGCTGATGACGGCCCTGGTCGTGCTGGAAGCCAAACAGGACATGAAGGAAATGCTGACCGTCACCCAGGCCGACGTCGACCGCCTCAAGTATTCCTCATCCCGCCTGCGGGTGGGCACCCGCCTGTCGCGCTCGGCCATGCTGCACCTTGCCCTGATGAGCTCGGAAAACCGCGCCGCGTCTGCGCTGGGGCGCAACTACCCTGGCGGGACTGGGAAATTTGTCGAGGCGATGAATGCCAAGGCGAGGGCGCTGGGCATGCGCAGCACGCGCTATGTGGAACCGACCGGACTGTCGAGCGCCAACGTCTCGAGCCCGGAAGACCTGGCCAGGCTGGTGGTCGCGGTCGAAAAGAATCCATTGATCCGGCGCTACTCGACCGACCGCCACTTCACGATCCGGCAGGCGCGCGAGCAGACCGTCTACCGCAACTCGAACCGGCTCACCGCAAGCCGCAGCTGGAAGATCCGCCTGCAAAAGACGGGGTATATCTCGGAGGCCGGCCGCTGCATGGTGCTGCATGCGGTGGTCAAGGGCAGGGCGACGGTGATGGTCTTCCTGAACTCCCAGGGAAAATTATCGCGTGCGGCCGACGCCAACCGGGTGCGCGCCTGGCTGACCACCTTCAATCCGTGGCGGCGCTGACGGGAGGCTTCACAGCCTGCCGATCTGCTGGTCGATCGCCTTCTGCGCCCGCTCGTTGCGCTCGCTGTAGCGGTCCGTCAGGTAATCCGTGCAGCCGCGCAGCAGCAGCGTCATCTTGAACAGCTCTTCCATCACGTCGACCACGCGGTCGTAATAGGCCGACGGCCGCATGCGCCCGGCCTCGTCGAATTCCTTGTAGGCCATCGGCACCGAGGACTGGTTCGGAATCGTGAACATGCGCATCCAGCGCCCCAGCAGGCGCAGGGTATTCACCACATTGAATGACTGCGAACCGCCGCACACCTGCATCACCGCCAGCGTGCGTCCCTGGCTCGGCCGGATCGCGCCCATTTCCAGCGGAATCCAGTCTATCTGGTTCTTCATTACAGCCGTCACCGCGCCATGCCGCTCCGGACTGCACCAGACCTGGCCCTCCGACCACAGGCACAATTCGCGCAGTTCGACTACTTTCGGGTGCGTCTCAGGCACGCTGCCGGCCATTGGCAATTCCATCGGGTCGAAGATGTTCACCTCGGCGCCGAAGTGTGTCAGGATGCGCGCCGCCTCCTCGGTCAGGAAGCGGCTGAACGAACGTTCGCGCAGCGAGCCGTACAGCAGCAGGATGCGCGGCGGATGGTCCATGTCGCCCACGGGCGCCAGCTTGTCCAGCGTCGGCAAGTCCAGCAGTGCGGGGCGGATGTTGGGGAGGTCGTCGATTGTGTCCATATGCTTCCTTCAGCTCAGGCGCAGGGCCAGCGCGCACAGGGTAACCAGCAGGATAGGCAAGGTCAGCACGATGCCGACCCTGAAGTAATAGCCCCAGGAGATGCGAATGTGTTTCGATGCCAGCACATGCAGCCAGAGCAGGGTAGCCAGGCTGCCGATCGGCGTGATCTTCGGACCGAGGTCGGCGCCGATGACGTTTGCGTAAATCATGGCTTCGCGCACCACACCCTGGGCCGAGCTCGCGTCGATGGCCAGTGCGCCGACCAGCACGGTCGGCATGTTGTTCATGACCGACGACAGGACGGCGGTGATGAAGCCGGTGCCGAGCGCCGCACCCCAGACGCCATGTTCGGCGCAGCGATCGAGCAAGGCCGTCAGGTAGCCGGTCAGTCCCGCATTGCGCAGCCCATACACCACCAGGTACATGCCGAGCGAAAACACGACCACCTGCCAGGGGGCGCCGCGCAACACCGCGCGGGTCGAGATGCGGTGCCCGCGCGCAGCTACCGCCAGCAGAAGCACCGCACCGGCTGCGGCGACGGCGCTGATCGGAATGCCGGCTTCGTCCAGCCAGAAAAAGCCGACCAGCAGCAGCGTCAGCACCCACCAGCCAGCGACAAAGGTCGCGCGGTCGTGGATGGCGTCGTCGGGCCGCCTGAGCTGGGCCACATCGTAATGCGCAGGAATCTCCTTGCGGAAGAACCAGGCCAGCGCCGCCAGCGTTGCCACCACCGACACCAGGTTCACCGGCGCCATCACCGCCGCATAGCGCGCGAAGCCGATATCGAAGTAGTCGCTCGACACGATGTTCACCAAGTTCGACACGACCAGCGGCAGGCTGGCGGTATCGGCAATGAAGCCGGCCGCCATCACGAAGGCGAGGGTTGCTTTCGGCGGAAAACGCAGGGCCGCCAGCATGGCGACCACGATGGGCGTGAGGATCAGCGCGGCGCCGTCGTTGGCGAACAGGGCGGCGACAGCCGCACCCAGCAGTACCAGCAACAGGAACAGGCGCCGGCCATGACCGCCGCCCCAGCGCGCCACGTGCAGGGCGGCCCATTCGAAGAAGCCTGCCTTGTCGAGCAGCAAGCTGATAATGATCACGGCAATGAAGGCGCCGGTGGCGTTCCAGACGATGTGCCACACCGTCGGGATGTCGCCGACCTGGATCACGCCCGCGAGCAGGGCCACGATGGCGCCGCCGGCTGCGCTCCAGCCGATGCCCAGCCCGCGCGGCTGCCAGATGACGAGGGCAAGGGTCGCCGCGAAAATCAGGAAAGCGGTCAGCACGAATGTTCCGCCTTCACGCCAGGATGCCGCCGATGCGGTCGAGTTCGGTCTTGAATCGTGCGCGGTGGGCGGCCAGTTCGCCAAGCGGCATTGCCAGGAAGGCCTCGATGCGGGCGCGCAGGACGGCGTAGGCTTCCTCGAATGCAGTCGTGATCTCGTCTTCCGTGCCCACAACATGGCTCGGATCTTCCACGCCCCAATGCGTGCGCAGGACCGGGCCGAGATAAGCCGGGCAGGCTTCGCCAGCCGCGCTGGCGCAGACGGTGACCACGATGTCCGGTGTCACCGGCAAGGCGTCCCAGGACTTGCTGTAGCAGCCCTCGGTGGACACGCCCTTGGCGGCGAGCAGGGCCAGTGCCCGCTCGTTCAGCTTGCCGGTCGGCTGGCTGCCGGCGCTGATGGCCTGCCAGCCTTGCGGCGTGAGGTGGTTGAAGACGGCTTCTGCGATAAGCGAACGGCAGGAATTGCCGGTGCAGAGGAAGAGGACGTTCATGAGGGTTTTGTCTTGTCGAGTGAATTCAGGTGCCGCAGGCGGGTCCAGTGGCGGGCGTGCACGGCGCGCCACCGCAGCAGTTCTCGGTCAGGAAACCGAGCAGGGCGTTCATGGTGTCGAACTGGGCGGCATAGATGATGAAGCGGCCTTCCTGGCGCGCCACGATCAGGTCGGCGTGCGCCAGTTCCTTCAGGTGGAAGGAGAGAGACGACGCGGGCATGCCCAGAGCATGCGCAATCTTGCTGGCGGCCAGGCCGTCGGGCCCGGTTTGTACGAGCAGGCGGAAAACCGCCAGGCGCGATTCCTGGGCGAGGGCTGCGAGGGCAACGACTGCATCCTTGTTTTCCACCATGGCTCCCTCCATTTCGACGTTTCGAGTATAGTCGAAGAGTTCTGCGATAGGAAGCGTTTGAAAGCATGTCACTGGATCGTATGCAGAGCGCTTTCTTGCGCGCCATCCCAATCCCGTGCAGAGTAGCGCCTTCATCGCAACAGAAGGACATCATGCTCACCGAACGCGTCGATTTCCAGGGCCCGCATGGCAAACTGTCGGCCAAGCTGGACATGCCTGAAAGCACACCACGCGCCTACGGCGTCTTCGCCCACTGTTTTACCTGCAGCAAGGATGTGCTGGCAGCAAACCGCATCTGCCACGGCCTGGCCGAGCGCGGCGTAGCGATGCTGCGTTTCGATTTCGCCGGCCTGGGCGCCAGCGCCGGCGACTTTGCGGACACCAATTTTTCCTCGAACGTGGATGACCTGGTGGCTGCCGCCGACTTCCTGCGTGCGCGCTTCGAGGCGCCGCGCCTGCTGGTCGGGCACAGCATGGGCGGCACGGCGGTCCTGGCGGCGGCGCAGCGCATTCCTGAGTCAAAAGCCGTGGTGACGATCGCCTCGCCGAGCGACCCGCACTACGTGGTCGACAAATTATTGTCCGAGCATCTGGATACGCTGGCCCGGCTGGGCGAGGCGCGCGTGAAACTGGCGGGGCGGGAGTTCCAGATCCGCCAGCAGTTCGTCGAAGATGCGACGCAGCATCAGCTTGCGGAAAAGATTGCCAACCTGGGCCGGGCGCTGATGGTGATGCATGCGCCGCAGGACGATACCGTCGATATCGCGAATGGACAGCGCATCTTCGAGCTGGCCCGGTACCCGAAAAGCTTCGTCTCGCTCGACGGCATGGACCACCTGGTGACGGGCAGGGACGATGCGGCGCAGGTGGCCGCGCTGATCGCCGCCTGGAGCGCGCGCCATATCGCCACGGCCTGAGCGGATGCTCCCGTTGCACACAGCACGGTAGGCCAGCCTTGTTCGGGTGACAAGGGATTCGGGTATAATCCAGCCAGGGTGATCATGCCGCCACGGCATGACAGGACGTGCGTTGGTCGGGCCGCCGCGCAGACTACTTGCGTCCATTGCCCATGTTCCTTTCCTGCCCTGCCGCAGTCCGCCGTCTGGTCACGGCAACGTTCTCCACGCTTCATCCCGCTTCTATGTTTTGTACAGGCTGCGTCCGTACGCCATGCCCGATCGACAGCTCCTGACCCGGCCGTGCGCCATCCGCAGGCACAAGCCTTTCGTCACAGTCACAGAAGAGCGCCCCCAGCTGCCATGCCAGGACGCCACACCACCATGCGCATCGAAAAAAAGCTCTCGAACACCTTCAAAGAATTCATGCAGTCCGGCAAAGCCGGCGGCATCATCCTGATCATCTGCACCCTGGTCTCGCTGCTGCTGTCCAACTCCGCGCTGGGCCCTGCCTACCTCGGCTTCTGGCACGGCTACGTGGCCGGCCTGAGCATCGAGCACTGGGTCAACGACGCCCTGATGGCAATTTTCTTCCTGCTGATTGGCCTCGAACTCAAGCGCGAGCTGTACAACGGCGAATTGTCCGACCTGCGCAACGCCATGCTGCCCATCTTGGGCGCGGTCGGCGGCATCGCCGTGCCGGCGCTGATCCACTTCCTGCTCAACGGCGGCACACCTACCCAGGCCGGCATCGGCATCCCGATGGCCACCGACATCGCCTTTGCCCTCGGTGTGCTGAGCCTGCTCGGCAACCGGGTGCCGGCTTCGCTCAAGGTGTTCCTGGCCGCGCTCGCCGTCATGGACGACCTCGGCGCCATCATCGTCATCGCCGTGTTCTACACGACCCAGCTGTCCTTCGCCTGGCTGTTCGCGGCGCTGGGCGTGTTCGCGGCCCTGTTCCTGATGAAGCGCACCCTGCGCGTGATGGCGCTGGCCCCCTACCTGCTGGGCGGCGCGCTGATGTGGTACTGCATGCTGCAGTCCGGCGTGCATGCCACCATCGCCGGCGTATTGCTGGCCTTTGCGATTCCGTATTCGGCCCGCGAGGACGACGCCGAGTCGCCTTCGCACCGCCTCGAACACGTGCTGCACAAGCCGGTCGCCTTCTTGATCCTGCCGGTGTTTGCGCTGGCCAATACCGGCATCGTGATCGGCGCCGGCTGGGCCCAGGAACTGCTTTCCTCGAACAGCCTCGGCATCCTGCTGGGCCTGGGCATCGGCAAGCCGGTCGGCATCGTGCTGGTCACCTTCGCCGCGGTCGCGGCCGGCGTGTGCCGCCTGCCGCTCGACCTGGCCTGGCGCCACATCCTGGGCGCCGGCCTGCTGGGCGGCATCGGCTTCACGATGTCGATCTTCATCACCAACCTGGCCTTTGCCGGCCAGGCCGAGGTCATCAATGCCTCGAAGATGGCGATCCTGCTGGCCTCGTTCGGCGCCGGCGTGGTGGGCTTCGCCTGGCTGAAATTCATGGGTGCGCCGCTGCCGTCCGACCCCGATCCGGATACCATGGACTTCGAGAGCGAACCGGCGCGCTGAAGGAGTCGGCAAACGCGGCATGAAGACGATTCTCCATCCGGCCAGGGCGGTGGCCCTGGCCTTCCTGCTGGCGATCCTGTTCGGCACCGCATTGCTGGCGCTGCCGATGGCGCGCGCCGGCGGCACGCCCGCGCCCCTGTTCACCGCCTTCTTCACCTCGGTGTCGGCGGTGTGCGTGACGGGCATGGTCACGGTCGATACCGGCACATACTGGTCGACCTTCGGGCAGGCGACGATCATGCTGCTGTTCCAGATGGGCGGCTTCGGCATGATGACGGCCGCGACCCTGCTCGGCCTGATGGTCAACCGCTCGCCGCGCCTGCGCGCGCGCATGATGACGCAAACCGAAA
>Ga0265798_10002813_pt1 | contig 25305 bp, 17 predicted proteins | sample P3T30metagenome_FD_192430 | JGI IMG/M metagenome (GOLD analysis project Ga0265798, IMG submission 192430) | Plant litter microbial communities from East Loma Ridge, Irvine, California - P3 T30 | ecosystem: Environmental > Terrestrial > Plant litter > Unclassified | place: USA: California...
CTGGGCAATAAGGCGAGCGAAAACAGGGCACCGAGCCCCCAGCGGCAAACAGCAGTCGGCATAGTAACGAACAAGTTGGTGGGAATCAAAAGCGAATGACTTATAAAGCAAACTGTTGCGCCTGGTAGTTGCAGCGTGTCAACGGCCAAGCGCAACAGCGGGCTTTGGGAGGTAGTGGGTAGTAGCGCGGACGTTGAGTCCGCGAGTCCTGGCTAGCCGGTACTCGCAGACTCAACGTCCGCGCTACCTATCTGGCTTTGTGCTGCGTAGCAGCAGGCTGGTAGAGAATAAAAGAGCAAGTCGCCCCGGCGCGGTGTGTTCGATTTCACTTTTCCCACCCGGCACCGAAAGCGACCGCTCGGGCTAGTACCCCGGGTTTTGCTGCACCAGGGGGTTGGTATTAATCTCGGACTGGGGCAGCGGGAACACGAGGTAATTAACGTCGCGGGCACCGTTGCGCTGCTGGGCAATGATGTCGAGGGCCGAGATGACGTGGGCACCGGCCTCGGCCTGGTTGTGGCGGGCGTAGCGCAGCAAGTCAAACCAGCGCTCGCCCTCAAAGGCCAGCTCCAGGCGGCGCTGGCGGTCGATTTCGTTGCGCATGGCCTGCTTGGTCAGGGCCTGGGGCGAGGCAAGGGTGAGGGCCGTGAGGCCGGCGCGCTGGCGCACACGGTTCAGCCTTTCGAGCACGTCCTGGGTGGGGCCGGTTTGCTCGTTCACGGCTTCGGCGTAGGCTAGTAGCACCTCGGCGTAGCGCAGCACGTAGGTGTTGTCGGCCGAGCTGAAGTTGTTGCCGATGCCGCGCCACTTAAACACGAAGCGGCCCACGTCGTTGCCGTTGCCACCGGGGCCGGGCTTGCCATCGATGTAGCTCGCGTGGCTGCGGCCCACAACCTTGCCGCTGGCGGCGGTCACGATGTTCGAAAACTTCCAGCGGGTGTCGGTGGTGGTGTCGGCGTAGGTGATAAGCTCGGCCGTGGGGATGTTGAACTTGGTGAACGAGTAAGTAGCCAGCGGCGAAGGCAGCAAGAGGTCGGGCAAGAGGTTGCCACCGTCGGCCGAGCCCGCGTACTGAATCTCGAAGAGTGACTCGGGGCCCCGGTTTTCGGCCGGGTACAGCGCGTCGAACGAGCCGAGCGAGATGTTGCTGGCCAGCACCTTTGTGGCGGCCGCCTGGGCGGCGGCCCAGTTGCGGCGCGTGAGCTGCACGCGGGCTAGCAGGGCATTGGCCGAGTTCTTGGTGGCGCGGTTGCTGTTGCTGGTGGGCATCTGGATGACGGCGCGCTGCAAGTCGGCTACCACCTGGTCGTATATCTGGTCGGTGGTGGCGCGGGCCAGGTTCACGTCGGCGGCCACGCCGCTTTCGGTGGGCGTGGTGCGCAACGGCACGCCGCCGTATACCCGGGCCAGGTTGAAGTAGTTGAGCGCCCGGATAAAGCGCGCCTCACCCTGAATCTGGCTGCGGCGGGCGGTGTCCATCGTGATGGTGGGCACGTACTTAAGCACGATGTTGGCTCGGTTGATGCCCTGGTAGGCCTGCGTGTACACGTTGTTCACCTGGCTGGTGGTGGGCGTCCAGATGATTTTATCCATCGCGTTCACGTCGCCGTTGGTGCTGGTGCAGTTGTCGCTGGGCATCTCGCCCATCACGTTCAGGTCCTGGCCGTAGGCACCAGTGCCTTGCAGCGCATCGTAGGAGGCCGTGAGGGCCGCTTCGGCATCGTCGCCGCTGGCAAAGAAGTTTTCGGGCGTGATGCTGCCCAGGGGTTCTTTCTGCAGGAAGTTGCAGCTAGCCAGCAGCGAAAGTGCGGCCAGCGCGGGAATAGCAATTTTTTTCATGGGAATTCTAGGCTAGCGACGGCTTAAAAATTGGCGTTCAACCCGATAGTGTAGGTGCGCGACTGCGGATACACGCCGTAGTCGCGGCCAAACGAGGTGGAGGAGAACGGGTCGGCGCTCACCTCGGGGTCGTAGCCCAGGTAGTTGGTCCAGGTAATCAGGTTCTGGCCGGTCACGTAGAGGCGCAGGTTCTGGATGGCCGCGTGCTTGGTGAGCGTGGTGGGGAAATTGTAGGCCACGGTCAGGTTTTTGAGGCGTACGTAGGAGCCATCCTCCACCCAGCGGTTCGAGAAACGGTTGTTGCCGTTCGGGTCGTTGCGCACGGGGCGCGGAATGTCGGTGTTGGTATTGGTGGGCGTCCAGTGGTTGAGCACGCGGGTGCTCTGGTTGAACGGGTCCGACTGCGACTCGATAATCTGGCGGGTCTGGTTGTAGATGTCGTTGCCGAAGCTACCCTGGAAGAACACGCTCACCTCCACGCCTTTGTAGGAGAAATTGTTGGTGACGCCGGCAAACAGCTTGGGGTTGGGGTTGCCGATAATGCTGCGGTCGGCATCCGTGATAACGCCATCGCCGTTGAGGTCGGCAAAGCGGATGTCACCGGCCAGGGGCTTGCTGCCGTTCTGGCTAGGCAGGCTCTGGCCTTCGGCGTTCGACTGCACGATGCCCTGCGTGGTGTAGCCAAAGAACGCGCCCAGCGGCTGGCCTACCTGCGAGATGCTGTTGCTATAAATAATGTTGCGCGGCGTTGAGGCGCCCTGGTCATTCACCTGCTGGCCCAGGTCCAGAATTTTGTTGCGGTTGCCGCTCACGTTGAAGTTCGTGGTCCAGCCAAAGCCGTTATCCTTGGCCTGCACGTTGGTCGTGACCAAGCCGATTTCGATGCCCCGATTCTGAATCTTGCCAATGTTTTGGGTCACGCTCAGGTTATCTACCCCCGTGCTCTGCGGAATGGGCACGGCCAGCAGCAGGTCTTTGGTCTGCTTGTCGTAGATATCGAAGGTGAAAGTCAGGCGGTTATCCAGCAGGCTCAGGTCCAGGCCGCCGTTGTACTGGAAGGTCGTTTCCCAGCGCAGGTCGTTGTTGCCGATGTCGGTTTGGGTGATGCCGCCCACGATGGTCGAGCCGCCGCCCTGGTAGTTGCGGCCGCCCGAGTAGCGCGAAAAGCGCTGGTACGTGTAAATTTCCTGGTTGCCATTGGCCCCGAAGCTGGCGCGCAGCTTCAGGTCCGAAATAGCGCCCGACTGCGGGAAGAAGCTCTCCTTGGAGATGCGCCAAGCCGCGCTCACGGCCGGGAAGTAGCCAAAGCGGTACTTGTCGGTGAAGCGGCTGGTGCCGTCGGCCCGCAAGCTGGCCGAGAACAGGTACTTGCCATCAAAGTCGTAGTTGGCGCGGGCAAAGTAGCTCAGCAGCGCCCACTCATCGTTGTAGCTGCCCGGAATACCCACCACCGAGGCCCCAAAGTTGAGGTACGGCACGGCGTTGGATACGAAGCCGCGCGTTTCGGCACCCGAGGTAAAGCGGTTGGACGCCTGCATCGACTGGCCAGCCAGCAGCGTCAGGTGGTGCCGGTCGCCCAGGGTGGGGTTGTAGGTCAGCGTGTTCTCCAACAGCCAGATAACCTGCTGGTTGGTCGCCGTGCGGGCCGAGCCGCGCGTGGAGGCGTCGGCATTGGTGGTGCCGGGGTAGTTGCGGCTGATAAACTGGTTTTCGGTCTGGGTGCGGAAATCCAGGCCCAGCGATGAGCGCACGCGCAGGTTTTTGAGAATGTCAAACTCGCCAAAGACGTTGCCAATGGCCTGGTACACAATGGCCTGGTTGCTGGTTTCCAGCAAGTCACCCACCGGGTTGTCCGACTGGTTGAGCGGGTTCACGCCGTAGGTGCCGTCGGGGTTGCGTACGGGCACGGTCGGAATCTGCGACAGCGCGCCGAGTACCGTGCCCGAGTTGCCGAGCGCCAGCTCCGAGCGCACGCTGCCGTTGTTGTGCGTGCGGCTCAGGTTGAGGTTGGTGCCCAGGCGAAAGCGGTCGCTCACCGTCTGCTCCAGGTTAATCTTGAAATTGAAGCGGTCGAAGCCCGAATTCTGGCTGATACCCTGCTGGTTGAAGTAGCCGCCGGCCACGTAGTAGCGCGTTTTCTCGGTGCCGCCGCTGATGCTGAGCTGGTAGTTTTGGAGGCTAGCCGGGCGGTACACCTCATCCTGCCAGTCGGTGTCGTAGGGCGGCAGGTTGTTGAGGTTGGGGAAGGGGATGGCCTGAATGTCGTTGGGGTTCGACTGCTGGGCGTTGAAGTTGGCCACCGTCTCGTTGTACTGCTGCGCAAACTGCGCCGAGTTGAGCACGTCCAGCTTCTTGCGCAGGTACTGCTTGCCGTAGTACACGCTCAGGCCCACCTGCGCCTGCCCCACCTTGCCGCGCTTGGTAGTAATTACGACTACGCCGTTGGCGGCGCGCACGCCGTAGATGGCGGCGGCCGCCCCGTCCTTGAGCACGTCGATGCTCTCGATGTCGTTGGGGTTGATGGTGTTGAGCGGGTTGAGGCGCTGGTTGCCCACCGATATTTCCTGCTGATAGTCAGGCAGTACGGGTACGCCGTCAATCACGTAGAGCGGCGAGCCGTTCAGGCTCAGCGAGGCATTGCCGCGCACCCGCACGTTGATGCCCGCGCCGGGCGCGCCCGATGGCGCCGTTACCTGCACGCCGGGCGCCTGGCCCTGCAAGGCCTGGTCGAAGCCCGCCACCGGCTGGCGGGCCAGCGCCGCGCTCCCCACCGAGGCCACCGAAGTAGACAGGTCCTGGCGGGTTTGGGTGCCGTAGCCCACCACTACTACCTCCGTCAGCGACTGCGCATCGTCCGTCATGCGGATGGCGATGGTGCTGGTAGCGCCGGTGATGGCTAGCTCCTGGTTTTTGTAGCCAATCGAGCTGAAAACCAAGGTGCTGTTTTCGGGTACGCTCAGCGAGAAGCTGCCGTCGGCCCCCGTGGAGGTGCCGGTAGTAGTGCCTTTCACGAGGACCGTGACGCCGGGCAGGGCCTCGCCCTTGGCATCGGTCACGCGGCCCGATACGGGCACGGCCTGCGGTGCGGCGGTGGCACTGCCCACCGAGCTAGCCGGGCGGCTGGTAACTACGAAATAGTTGGCCCGCAGCTCCTTAAACTGTAAGTTGGCGGCTGGTAGCACGGTAGCCAGGCGCTCGGCCAGCGTAGCGGCCGGCTCGGTCGGCACGGGCACGCGCTTGTTGTCCACGAGGTTGCTCTCGTAGAAAATGGTGGCGTGGTACTCAGTTTCCCACTGCTTGAGCAGGGTTTTGAGCGCAACAGAGGCAGCGGGCGCGGGGGCCGGCATGCTCTGGGTGGGCACATTGACTGCCAGCAGCTGGGCCGAAGCCGGGGTGGCCAGGGCCTGAAAGAGCAGCACGCCGGCAGCCAGCGAAGCCGGGCGGCGGTAGTGTTTGCCCACAGGGGTAAGGAGTGGTAGCATAAACGGGTGGGGGAAGAGAAAAAAAGACTAGATTTTTTCGGCCAGCGTGAGGCGGTTGCCGTCGCGGGTGGCCTGGAGGTGGAAGGTTTCTTCCAAGGCTAGCAGCAGCGTGGGCAGCTCGCCCACGGGCACGGTGCCCGTCACGCGGCGGCGGTTGAGTTCGGGGGTAGTCACCACTACTTCGAGGCCGTAGGTATCGTGCAGGCGGGTGGCCAGCTCAGCAATGGTGGTTTCATCAAGCACAAGCTGGGCGTCTTTCCAGGCGGCGTACGGGGCGGTGTGCACGCGCTTGTGGGTCACGAGGGCCGGCTGGTCGTCGTGGGTTTCCACAAGCTCGCCGGGGTGCAAAATCACGTCGGGCTGCTGGTGGTCGTCAAACTCCACGCGCACCTTACCCGAGAGCAGCACCACGCGCGTTTGGTCGCGCCGGCGGGCCACCACAAACTTGGTACCCAGCACCTCTACTTGCAGCCCGGCCGTGGTGTGCACCAAAAAGCGCTGGCTATTGGCCAGGTGCTGCACCGCGAAAAAGCCCTCGCCATCGAGCCACACCTCGCGGGGCTTGTCGGGCCGCCAGGCGGCGGCATAGCGTAGCGTCGAGTGGCCGTTGAGGGTGGCCTGCGAGCCGTCGGGCAGGGTGAGGGTGCGGGTTTGGCCGTAGGCCGTGGCCACGCTCAGCGGCGCCGGGGCGCGGTGAGTAGTGTAGAATACCCAGCTGCCACCGCCCACCGTGGCCGCCAGCGCGGCCGCCGCAGCCCAGCGCCGCCACACTGGGGCCGGCTGGTAGCGCGGCGCGGCGGGCGTGAGGTGCAGCCGGGTGCGCCGGAGCAGGGCTTCAAAATCGGGCTCGTCGGCCAGGGGCTGGGGTGGCGCGGCGGCGGTCAGGGCCTCCCAGTGCAGCTGCATCCAGTGCTGGGCCAGCAGCTGGTTGATAGGCTCGGCTAGCCAGGCGCGCACGGCCGTGGCTTCGGCCGCCGTGGCCGTGCCGGCCGCGTAGGCTGCCACGAGTTCTTGGGTAATAACTAAGGACATAAAGCAAAAGCCACAAGCGCGGCTGATGAAGCCAGCCGCGTTGCTGCGACCAGGGCCAGCGGCTCCAATCGTTTGCAGTACTACACCGCCCCTGGCGGCTCCCCCTTAGTCAGATGCAAAAAAAAGTTAGCGCGGTGCCTTTTTTAGTAGGTTTTGAGCGGCCTGCTTTGGGCGCGGCTGGCTCGCCGCCGCCTGCGCCCGCACACCGTTGGTGCTCTGGGCCAGGTTGGTTAGCGAATCGGCGGCCGTAGTTCGGCGGCCATCGAGCGGGGCATACAGCTCCAGGCTGGATTGCAGCAGCGAATCGGCCGCCAGGGCGCGTACTTCATCGCCATTGAGGCCGGCGCGGTAAAAAAGCCAGTTGCGGTACTGCCCGCCCGCCGGCGCCAGGCTGCCGCCCAGGGTGAGCTGCCGGGTCAGCAGCTTTTCGGGCAAGCGGCCCACTTCGGCCCCGTCGAGGTAGAGCACCGTTTGGCCCGCAGCGTAGTAGTGGGTTAGCACCAACTGGTGCCAGCGGTTGTCATTCACGCGCCGCGTGCCCGCCAGGTGGCCGCCCTTGGCCGAGGTGTAGCTAAGCGCGCCGCCCCGCGTAATGGCCACGCTGCCCCGGGCAGTGCTGTCTTGCAGCGCCAGCACCTGCCCGGTGCCCGCCGTGCGGAAGCTCACTACCTGCGTGAAGGGGTGCAGCAGGGCCTCCGGCTGCAAGGCCAGGCTGGTTGCCCCACCCCGACGCCGGGGCCCCAGCCGCACAAACGAGGTCGCCACTTTGTGCGGCTGCGCCTTGCCCGCCCGCAGCGCGTCAAACAGCGAGGGCACAATGGCGTGGGCTAGCTCGGCGTGGCCAAGGTCGTTGGGGTGCAGAGCATCGTCCCAGTAGCCGGGGGCCCAGTGGCCGGCGCCGTCGTCCACGGCCCCCAGCAGGTTCACGCTGGGCACGGCCCAGGCGTGCAGCCAGAGGTTCATCCGGCGAATGAAGGCGTAGTCGGCCGGCGTGTAATCGTTGCGGGTGTAGCAATTGGTAACCACCGGTACCATGCCCTGCGCCCGCGCCTGCGCAATGAGCTGCTGAAGGTTGGCCTTAAACTGGTCAAACATTGGCTGGCCCCGTTCGTGGATGCCTTCATTGCCCAGCGACAGGGCCAGCACCACGTAGCGGCCCCGCTGGGGCAGCAGGTCGCGCTGCCAGCGGGCCAGCACTTTCACCGTGTTGTCGCCGGGAATGGAGCTATTGGTGAGCGTCCAGGGCGGGCCTTGCTTGGCAGTGGCGCGCCGGGCCAGCAGCGTGCCGTAGCGGGCGGCGTAGCCATACTTGCCCGTGGCGCCCTGCCCATAAGGCACCGACGAGCCCAGGAACACAATTTTCAGGTCATCGAGCAGCGTGTCGGCTACCGGCGCGGCCAGGGCGCGCGTAGCCACCAAGTGGCCGGTAGCCACGCGGGGCTGCGCCCAAGATGCTACAAAGCTGGTGCTAGCCACGAGCCCAGCCAGCGCCAAGCCCAGATATGCAGTAGTAAAAGCCATAAAGCCAACGTTAAATAAGGAAGTGCCTGGCCCGGGCGGTAGTAGTACCCCGCCGCTAGCCCTGCACCCTAGGCCCGGCCGCAAAAAAACCTCAGCGCTTGCCCATTGCCAGCGCCAGCAGCAAGCCCAGTACCCCGCCGCCGTGTAAGTGAAAGTATTTGCGCAAAGTCTTCAAGGCCTGCATAATATGCGCTTCCACTGTCTTTACTGATACGCCCTGGCGCTCGGCAATCTCGGGGTAGGAGAGGCCTTGCTGCCGGCTCAGCACAAACGCCTCGCGCTGCTTGGGCGGCAGCCGCTCCAGGGCAGCTAGGTAGAGCGCCTCCATCTCCTGGTACTCGGCCTCGTTGGCCACGCTGGCGGGGCCGGTGGCGGCTACCTCGCCGTGCAGGCGCAGGTGGTGCTGGTCGCGGCGCAGCTCGTTGAGCACGGCGTGGTGGGCCGTGGTAAACAGGTAGCCCTTGAGCGGTACGTCATCGCGCAGCTGGTCGCGCTTTTCCCATATTTTAATGAAGCACTCTTGCACTATCTCTTCTGCTGCCGGGCGCGACTTGAGGTAGCTGAAGGCAAAGCGGTACACCAGCGCGCTGTAGTGCCGGAACAGGGCGTCGAAGGCCCGCTCGTCGTCCTGTTTAAGGCGGCGCAAGCAGTCCGGTTCCGAAAAGACGCTGGGCGTGGGCAACGTAGTGGATGGGTGAGATTAGACCGAAAATTAATAGAAAAATGACAGACCTAGTTCCCCTGCCTAATCCAGCCGCTGCCTGGGGTGGGCAAAAGGCCGAATTTGGCGCGGCACAGCTATTTATACTAAATATAGCGCCGCAAACCCGGTAAGCGCAAGCTGGCTAAAGAAGCTCGGCCGTAAGACTTTGTGCAACTTTGTTTCAGATAATTTTTAAGATTTGCGGCGCGCTCACCAGTTTCAGATTTTGCTCCGAAAGGCCTCCAAGGAGGGCTTTTCTATGAAGGCAACGTTGTTGCATTATAGAATAAAATGGCGAATACGAGCTGCTGAGGCACTTTTGGGTATGTGGTAGAAAGTGGTAGAAAGTGGTGAGTTTTTTGAAAGGACTCGTACTTTTGTTATCTAGCCTAGGCTGTTGCCGGGCGTGGTCCTTTCTCTCATGCATCAGCTCCTGTCCGGCGAATACGACTGCAAGCTCGACCCTAAAGGGCGGCTGGTGCTGCCTGCCAAGGTGAAGGCTAGCCTGCCCGATGCCTACGCCAACCAACTGGTGCTGGTGCGTGGCTTCGAGCCCTGCCTAGTGCTCTACCCACGCTCGGCCTGGGAGCTGATTCACGCTAAAGTGATGGCTTTGGACGAGTTTAACGAGGAATACCGACAGTTCCAACGCAATTTTTTTCGGGGCATGACCGATGTGGAGCTGGACAGCATTGGGCGCTTTGGCCTGCCGGGCTCCATGCGCCGCTACGCCGGCCTCGAAAAGGAGGCCGTCATCGTGGGCCTCGGCAACCGCTGCGAAGTGTGGGACCCCGCCCGCTACGACGACTACCTGATTAAAGACCAACAAGCTTTTTCCAAACTGGCACAAAAGTTTTTGTCGGCCACCCCCGAAACGCCGGCCCTGCCCGGTATGGCCGCATGAGCACCCGCCCCAATGATACCGCCTACCACCGCCCCGTAATGCTCGCCGAATGCCTGGCGGGCCTCGACCTCGTGCCCGGCGGCCGCTACGTTGATGTGACGTTTGGCGGCGGCGGCCACTCGGCCCGCATCCTGGAGCATCTGGCTGAAGGCCATCTCTATAGCTTCGACCAGGACGAGGCGGCCGAGCGTGAGGCGCAGCAGCTGGCGCGCCCGCAATTCACCTTCATTCGGGCCAACTTTCGGCACCTCACCGCCGAGCTAACCCAGCGCGACGCGCTGCCCGTAGACGGCCTGCTGGCCGATTTGGGCGTGTCGTCGCACCAGTTCGACACCGCCGAGCGGGGCTTTAGCACCCGCTTCGATGGCCCGCTCGACATGCGGATGGACCCGCAGGACAGCAGCGTAGCCACCGCCGCCGATATCCTCAACGACTACGACGAGGCCGCGCTACACCGCATTTTCGGCATGTACGGCGAGGTTACCAATGCCCGCACCCTGGCCGCGACCGTGGTGCAGGCCCGCCGGCAGCGGCAGCTTCGCACCATTCAGGAGCTAAAGCAGGCCATCCAGCCCGTGGTAGCGCGGGGCAAGGAGAATAAATATTTGGCGCAAGTATTTCAGGCCCTGCGCATTGAAGTCAACGATGAGCTGACGGCCTTGCAGGAGATGCTGACCCAAACTGCCCAGGTGCTGCGCCCCGGCGGGCGGCTCGTCGTGATGAGCTACCACTCGCTGGAAGACCGGCTGGTGAAGAATTTCCTGAGCCAAGGCAAGTTTTTTGGGCAGGCTGAGAAGGATTTGTACGGCCGCACGAGGCTGCCGTTTGAGTCACTTACGCGTAAGCCCGCCGAAGCCTCGGCCGAGGAAGTAGCCGAGAACAGCCGCGCCCGCAGCGCCAAGCTGCGCATCGGCGTCCGAACCTCTATTCCTGCGTAAGCTGATGGCTGGTAACACCATACGTCCGAACTCGGCTGGCCCGCCCCGCGCCAATACGGTGCGGCCGCCTCGCGCGCCTGAGCCTACCAACGAGGTGCCGGTGCCCGCTCCCGTGGAGCCGCCCGTAGCCGCGCCGGCCCCCGCGCCGGTTGTGCCGCCCGTGGTGGTTAAGCCCGTGGAGCCCAAAAAGCCCCGTAAGCCCACCGCTGCCGCTCCCGCCGATTTTGTGGCGCCCGCCTGGGACCGCCACGAGGGCGTGACGGCTACCGGCTGGAGTCTGTTTACGCTGCTCGACCGCTTCACGGGGCTCGATGGGCTGTTTCGCGAAGGGTTGCCGGTGCGCTTCCTACCCAAGATGCTGTTCGTGATGCTGCTGATTCTGCTCTACATCGGCAACACGCACTACGGCAACCGAATGAACCGTAACATCCAGCGGCTCAAGCAGGAAACGGAGGATTTACGTGCCGATTACACCACCCTGAAGTCGGATTACATGGAGGCCAGCAAGCAGAGCGAGGTGGCCCGCAAGGTAGCCGCCATCGGGCTGGTCGAAAGCTCGTCGCCGCCTTTCCGCATTGCGGTACCTGCCGGCCACCTCGACGAGGCAGAGTTGGAAACTATGCCCGTGCTCACCGCCGACACCCTGGCCGCCCGCGCCGCCCGCGACTCGGTAGCCGCCGTGCGCGCCGACTCGGTACAAGGCCGCGCCCGCCGCCAAGCTTTGGGCCTGAACGATGATGACGACACGCCCGAGCTAGGCGCTCCGCCGCCCGGCCTGGCTCCCGAAGACTCGGCCGCCGCGCCCACTGGCAACGCCGGTGAAGAGCGCAGCAGCCGCAAAAACCGCGCTGGTGACTCAGGAAAGCCATCTGCCAGTACAAAAAAGCACAAGCCAGCCCAAGAGAAGAACAGCCGCGCGCGCAAGCCAGCGGCCGCTAAAAAGTCATCCCATGAAAGGCAGCGTTAAAAAATCCATTGTCACGCGGGTGCGACTCGCGTTTCTGGGCGTGGCGCTTTTTTCATGCGCCGTGGCCTGGAAAATCTCGCGCATCCAGTACCAGGAGGGCGCCAAATGGCGCGCCTTGGAGCAGGAGCGCCGCATCAGCTACCAGCCGGTGCCCGCCACCCGGGGCAATATTTACTCTGATAACGAGAGTATTATGGCTACGTCGCTGCCCTTCTACCGGGTGGCCTGGGACCCCGGCGTGGTCGATGATGAGGCTTTCCGGCGCAACGTGGATTCGCTGGCCTGGCACCTGGCGCATTTCTTCGGCGACCGCAGCAAGCAGGAGTACAAGCACAAGCTAATGACGGCCCACGGTGACCGCGATGTGCGCTACATCCGGCTCAACTCGCGGCAAATTAATTTCCAGGAAAAGAAGGAATTAGCTTCCTGGCCCATTTTCCGGGCCAAGCGCCGGGGCGGGGTTATTTTTGAAAAAGTAGACAAGCGCTTCCGGCCCTTCGGCGGGCTGGCCCAGCGCACGGTGGGCTTCGTGAACGAAGATAAGAACGGTGCGGGTCTGGAGTTTACCTTCCAGAATAAGCTGGCTGGCCGACCGGGCGAGGCGCTGTTTGAGCGCGTGCCGGGCGGCTTCAAGCCCGTGTACGACGGCACCGAAATCAAGCCCCAGCCGGGCTACGACGTGAAGACCACCCTCGACATCAACCTGCAGGATGGGGCAGAGGACGTATTGTATAAAGCCTTGGTAGCCAACGATGCCAAGTATGGCTGCGTTATCCTGATGGAGGTGAAAACCGGCGAAATCAAGGCCGTGGCCAACCTGGGCAAGGCCGAGGATGGTACCTATAAAGAGGACTACAACTACGCCTTCGCCGACCAGGGCCGCACCGAGCCGGGCTCGACCTTCAAGCTGGCGTCGATGACGGCCGTTTTTGAGGCCGACCCCACGCTCCAACTCGATGATATAGTGGATACCGGCCCCGGCCGCATGCTAATCGGTGGGGCCGTGAAAACGGACTCGCACGCCAACGGCCGCATCACGGTGCAGCAGGTGTTCGAGCGGTCCTCCAATATAGGCGTGGCTCGGCTGGTGCAGGAGCACTTCGCCAGCAACCCCACCCGCTACACCGACTACCTCAAGAAGTTTGGCCTCGATAAGCCGCTGGGCTTTCAAATGAACGGCGAGGCGCTGCCTTATATAAAGGACCCGCGCGACCGCAGCTGGAGCCGCACCTCGCTCTCGACGATGGCCATTGGCTACGAGCTGAAGCTGGCCCCGCTCCAAACGCTGGCCTTCTACAACGCCGTAGCCAACGGGGGCGTGAAGGTGGCGCCCATGATTGTGCGCGACATCAAGCAGGCCGACCAGGTGGTGGAGCACTTCGAAACGCAGGTGCTGAACCCCAAAATCTGCTCCGACGCTACCCTACGCAAGCTGCGGGGTATGCTCGAAGGCGTAGTGCTGGAGGGTACCGCCCGCAAGATTCAGCCCAAAGACTACACTATTGCTGGCAAAACGGGCACGGCCTGGAAATTCAAGAACGGCCGCTATACCAAGACGTATTCGACGAGCTTCTGCGGCTTTTTCCCGGCCGATAAGCCCAAGTACAGCTGCATCGTGGTTATCGACTCGCCCAGCAAAGGCGGCTGGTCGGGGGCCGAAGTAGCCGCCCCGGTATTCCGCGAGCTGGCCGATAAGTGCATGGCCCGCGACCAGGCCAGCCAGCGGCCCATGCTGGCGCGGGTGCCCGCCCGCCGCACGCCCGTGCCGCTCGTGCGCGCCGGCTTGCAGGATGAAATTGCCCTGGTGTGCCAGAAAATTGGCCTGCCTGGCCAGACGCGCGCCACCGGCGGCGAGGAATGGGTGCGCGCTACGGCGGCCGTGGATACCGCCTTCGTAGCCCGCACCGTGTCGCTGCGCCCCGATGCCAGCGTGGCCCACCCCGGCCGCATGCCCGACGTGCGCGGCCTCACCCTCCGCGACGCGCTATTTCTTCTCGAAAACCGGGGCTTGAAAGTGCAGGCCAGCGGCACCGGCCGGGTGCGTGAGCAGTCGGTAGCGCCCGGCAGCTTCGCCAAGCGCGGCCTGCTGGTGGGTTTGCTGCTGACGCCCACGGCGGCCCCCACCGCTGCGCCCGCCGCGCTGCCCGCGCCGCTGCACACGGAGGTAGCGGAGAATACGCTGCTGATTCCGGCCGAGATGGGCGGCGGCCGGGCGAAGTCCCTGGCTAAGCCGAGCGCTTCGCTCAACCCCACCGCCGCTAAGCCAGCCACCAAGTCGAAGGCGACGGATAAGCCAGCGGCCGTTAAGTCAAAAGCTACGGACAAGTCGGCGAAAAGCGATAAGGCTGGCGAAGACGATAAGCCCGCTAGGAATAAGGCTGCGAAGAGCGACAAAGCTTCCGAAAACAAAAAATCTGATAAGAAGCCCGCCGGCTCCTCCACCAAGCAAAAAGTCGCCAAACCCGAAGCTAAGCCTAAAAAGGCTACCCGCGAGAAGGCCGACATCCGCACCACGCAGCGCACAGCGCCTACGGCTAAAACCAGAAAATCCGCATGAGTACGCTGCCCCTCTTCGCCCTGCTGGCCGATACGCCGGTGCTAGCCCAGCACGGCAACCCCGATGTATCCGTGGCTGGCCTCACCCTCGACTCGCGGGAAGCCGGGCCGGGCATGCTGTTTTGTGCCCTGCGCGGCACCGCTACCGACGGGCATAAGTTTATTGACAAAGCCGTGGGGCTGGGCGCGGCCGTGGTAGTTTGCGAAGAATTGCCCGCTGAATTGCACCCCAGCACTACCTACGTGCAGGTGGCCGACAGCGCCGCCGCGCTCGGCCCCATCGCCAGTGCGTTCTACGGTCATCCTTCGCGCCAACTTACCCTGGTGGGCGTAACGGGTACCAACGGCAAAACCACCTGCGCTACGCTGTTGCACAAGCTGTTGCGCGAGCTGGGCTACCACGCCGGCCTGCTGAGCACGGTGCAAAATCAGATTGACGAAACCGTCATTCCCAGCACCCACACTACGCCCGACGCTATCCGGCTCAACGAGTTGCTGGCCAACATGGTAGCCGCCGGCTGCACCCACGCCTGCATGGAGGTGAGCAGCCATGCCGTGGCCCAGCACCGCGTGGGTGGGCTACGCTTCGCGGGTGGCGTGTTTACCAACCTCACCCACGACCACCTCGACTACCACGGCACCTTCGACAACTACCTGAAGGCCAAAAAAGGCTTCTTCGACGCGCTGCCCAAAACGGCCTTCGCCCTCACCAATGCCGACGACAAGCGCGGCCCGGTGATGCTCCAAAACACGGCCGCCCGCCGCGCCACGTACTCGCTGCGCTCGGCCGCCGATTTTCGGGCTCGCCTCGTCGCCAATGAGATGCACGGCCTGCTACTCGACTTTGATGGCCAGGAGGTCCACTTTCGCCTCATTGGCGTGTTCAATGCCTACAACCTGCTGGCCGTGTACGGCGCGGCCGTGCTGCTGGGCGAAGACCCCACCGAGGTGCTCACCATCCTCTCGGGCCTGACCACCGCGCCCGGCCGCTTCGAACCCGTGACGGTGCCCGGCCAGGCCATCAGCGGCCTCGTGGACTACGCCCACACGCCCGACGCCCTCGAAAACGTGCTCCAAACCCTGCACCAGACGCGCCGTCCCGAGCAGCGCATCATCACGGTGGTGGGCTGCGGCGGCAACCGCGACGCCACCAAGCGCCCTATAATGGCGCGGCTGGCCGCCCAGCTCTCTGACCAGGTTATCCTCACTTCCGACAACCCGCGGCACGAAGACCCGCTGGCCATTTTGCACGAAATGGAGGCCGGCCTCACCCCGCCCGCTAACGCCCACGCCCAAACCATCGCCGACCGCCGCGCCGCCATCCGGGCCGCCGTGGCGCTGGCCCGCCCCGGCGACCTCGTGCTAGTGGCTGGCAAAGGCCACGAAACCTACCAGGAAATCAACGGAATAAAAACCCACTTCGACGACCGCGAAGAGCTGCGCGCCGCGCTGCTCGAAGCCAAGTAAAAATTATGAGCGAAGAGCGATGAGTTGCCAGCCCCCAGCCTCAATTCATAATTCATAACTCATAATTCATAATTTCAAAAAATGCTCTATTACCTCTTCCGCTACCTGCACGAGCACTTTCACCTCCCCGGGGCGGGCGTGTTTCAGTACACCACTTTCCGCGCGGGCCTCTCGGTCATCGTGTCGCTGCTCATCGCCCAGATTTTTGGTGGGCGGCTCATCAAGGTCTTGCAAAAGAAGCAGGTGGGCGAAACCATCCGCGAGCTTGGCCTGGCGGGCCAGAACGAGAAAAAAGGCACCCCCACCATGGGCGGGCTCATTATTTTGCTGGCCATCCTGGTGCCGGTGCTGCTTTTTGCCCGGCTGCGCAATATTTACATCATCCTCATGTTGCTCAGCACCGTGTGGCTGGGTTTGATTGGCTTTCTCGACGACTACATCAAGGTTTTTCGCAAGAATAAAGAGGGTTTGAGCGGCCGCTTTAAAGTGCTGGGTCAGATTGGCTTGGGCCTCACCGTGGGCTGGGTGCTCTACTACAGCAACGAGGTAACCGTGCGCGAATACCTGCTGCCCAACGGCCAATACTCGGCCATCGACGCCACCAAAGTCTGGAAAGACGTGCACCTCACCCTCACTACGGTGCCCTTCATGAAGAACAACGAGCTGAACTACGGCGACTTCTTCTCCAATGCGCAACTGGTATTCAAGGAGTTCTACGGCCTGCTCTACATCCCGCTGGTTATCATCATCATCACGGCCGTGAGCAACGGCGCCAACATCACCGATGGCCTCGACGGGCTGGCCGCTGGCACCTCGGCCATCATCGGTATCACGCTGGCCATCTTCGCCTTCGTGAGTGGTAATGCCTTACTGGCTGATTACCTGGATATCATGTTCATACCTGACTCGGGCGAACTGGTTATTTTCTGTACGGCCTTCGTGGGTGCCTGCATCGGGTTTTTGTGGTATAACTCGTACCCGGCCCAAGTCTTCATGGGCGATACCGGCTCGCTGGCCCTGGGCGGTATCATCGCCGTGCTGGCCCTCATCGTGCGCAAGGAACTGCTGATTCCGGTGCTGTGTGGCGTGTTTCTGATTGAAAACCTGTCGGTTATCGTGCAGGTAAGCTGGTTTAAATACACCAAGCGCAAGTATGGCGAAGGCCGTCGCTTGCTGCGCATGTCGCCGCTGCACCACCACTACCAGAAGCTCGGCTACCACGAGTCCAAGATTGTCTCCCGCTTCTGGATTGTAGGTATTATGCTGGCCATCATAACGTTGGTTACCCTGAAATTGCGCTAGAATTATGGCTAACAACGAGAAGAACATCGTCGTTTTAGGCGCGGCCGAAAGCGGCGTGGGTGCTGCCCTGCTGGCCCAGGCCAAAGGCTTCGGCGTGTTCGTATCCGACCGGGGCGCCATTCAGCCGCAGTATAAGGACAAGCTGACCCAGGCCGGCATCGAATTCGAGGAAAACCAGCATACGCTCGACCGCATCCTGCAAGCCACTGAGGTCATTAAAAGCCCGGGCATTCCCGAAAAAGCGCCCGTTATCAAGGCGCTGCGCGAGCAAAAGACGCCCATCGTCTCCGAAATTGAATTTGCCAGCCGCTACACCCAGGCGCGCTACATTGCCATCACCGGCACAAATGGCAAAACCACGACCACCCTGCTTACTTACCACTTGCTCAAAGAGGCAGGCTACAATGTGGGCTTGGCCGGCAACATCGGCTACTCGCTGGCCGAGCAGGTAATCGAGAACAAGTTCGACTACTACGTGCTGGAACTAAGTAGTTTCCAGCTCGACGATATTGCTTTCTTCCAGCCCTGGATTGCGCTGCTGCTCAACATCACCCCCGACCACCTCGACCGCTACGACTACTCGATGGCGAACTACGCGGAGGCCAAGCTGCGCCTCGTGCGCAACCAGGACAGCGACTGTTACTTTATTTACAACGCCGACGACGAGAATATTCAGCGCCACTTCAAAGCCGCGCTGCGCCCCATGCGGCAGCTGCCCTTCAGCCTGCACCACCGCCCTGATTACCAATTGGGTGGCTACTATAAGGAGGAGCACAAAATCTGCTTCGACCTGCTGCCGGGCTACTACAGCACCACGGAGCTTATCAGCACGGCCAAGTCGGCGCTCATTGGCGAGCACAACCGCCAGAACGTCCTCGCCGCCGTCATGGCCGCTCGCGTGGCCGGGGTAGAGCGCGCCGTTATCGAGCGGGCGCTCGGTACCTTCCACAACGCCGACCACCGCCTGCAACAAGTCGCCGAAATCGACGGCGTGCAGTTCATCAACGACAGCAAGGCCACCAACGTGGAAGCCGCCTGGTACGCCCTCGACGGCATCAAGCGCCCCATCGTCTGGATTGCCGGCGGCACCGACAAGGGCAACGACTACGCCACCCTCCAGCCGCTGGCCGAACAAAAAGTAAAAGCCCTCATTTGCCTGGGCGTGGATAATGCCAAGCTCCGCGCCGCGTTTGCCGACCACGTACCGCACCTCGAAGAAACCCAAAGTATGGCCGACGCCGTAGCCCGCGCCGCCGCGCTAGCCAGCCCCGGCGACGTGGTGCTGCTCTCGCCCTGCTGCGCCAGCTTCGACCTATTCAAAAACTACGAAGACCGGGGCCGGCAATTCGCCGCCGCCGTGCAAACTATAAAATAGCTTCCACCCCAAAGCGTAGTCAGCCTAGCGAAGCTAGGCGTATCCGCGAAATCAGTTAAATCCGTTAAATCTGCGGTCTATGGAAACTCATCGACTTACCTGGCTTCAGCGCAACCTAAAAGGCGACCCCATCCTGTGGGCCATCGTCATCCTGTTTTCGCTCATCAGCATCGCGGTGGTGTACTCAGCCACCGGCACGCTGGCCTACCGCAACGAACTGCACGGCCGCACCGGCTCGGTCGAGCTTATCGTGCTCAAGCACACAAGCCTGATATTCATTGGCTTGGGCCTAATGTGGCTGGCCCACCGCATCGACTACCGCCACTACTCGCGGCTGTCGCTCTACGCGCTGCTCATTTCGGTGCCGCTGCTGCTGTTCACCTACTTCATGGGCGGCGAGGTGAACGGTGCCTCGCGCTGGCTCACCATCCCGGTTATCAACCAGACGTTTCAGCCCTCCGACTTAGCCAAGCTGGCCCTGATTTCGCACCTGGCCAGCATGCTCAGCCGCCGCCAGCAGCACCTGCACGACTTTTGGAGCACGCTGTTCCCGGTAATGCTCTGGGTAGGAGTAATTTGCGGCCTCATCGTATTGTCAAACGCCTCCACGGCGCTACTGCTGTTTCTGACCTGCCTGCTGCTCATGTTTATCGGCCGCGTGCCCATGAAGCAAATGCTGGTGATGGTGGCCATCGGGGTAGTGCTGGGCGGTGCCGGCCTGTGGGCGGGCGAGCGCCTGGGCACGGTAATGTCGCGCGTGACCAACTTCACCGATAAAACCAAAAAGCCTCAGTTTCAACTCGAACACTCGTTTATCGCCATTGCCACGGGCGGCCTCACCGGCAAAGGCCCCGGCAAAAGCACGGAGCGCAATATCATGCCGCACCCGTATTCCGATTTTATCTACGCCATCATTATTGAGGAATACGGCATGATTGGCGGCCTGTTCGTGCTCTTCCTCTACCTCGCTTTCTTATATCGAGGATTAAAAACCGTGATGAATAGCCAGGGTGCTTTTGGGGGCCTGCTTTCCGCCGGGCTAAGCTTTAGCTTAGTACTTCAGGCCATGGTAAACATGGGCGTGGCCGTGGGGCTCGGCCCCGTCACGGGTCTGCCGCTGCCCATGCTGAGTATGGGTGGTACCTCGCTCATTTTTACCGGTTTGAGTGTGGGCGTAATTCTGGCCGTGAGCCGGGGCGAGCGCGAAACCCGCCCGATGGCCGGCCAGCCCACCGATACCGTGCGCATCCCGAGCAAGCGGGCGCAGCTTGCGTAAGCCGGTTGTAGAGCGAGCGTAATGATAATCGGCACAACTACTTAACGAGCCAATAAAATGAAATTCATCATCTCCGGCGGCGGCACGGGCGGGCACATATTCCCGGCGGTAGCCATTGCTAACGAAATCCGGCGGCGGCAGCCCGACGCCGAAATTCTATTCGTGGGCGCCAATGGCCGCATGGAGATGACGCGCGTGCCCGAAGCCGGCTACCAGATAATCGGCCTCGACATCACGGGCTTGCAGCGCCGCCTCACGCCGCAGAATATTCTATTCCCGGTGCGGGTATTTCGCTCGGTGCGCAAGGCGGGCAAATTAATTCAGGAATTTCGGCCCGACGCGGTGGTGGGGGTAGGGGGCTACGCCTCCGCGCCCGTGCTGCTGGCCGCTACTTCGCGCGGTATTCCCAGTTTGATTCAGGAGCAAAACTCCTACGCGGGCCTGGTAAATAAACTGCTGGGCCGCCGCGTGAGCAAAATCTGCGTGGCCTACGACGGCATGGAAAAATTCTTCCCCGCTGATAAGGTAGTGCTCACCGGCAACCCCGTGCGCACCGAAATTGCCCACGGTAGCCGCGCCGAAGCCCTGGCGTTTTTCAACCTCGACCCGACCAAGCAAACTTTGCTCGTAATCGGCGGCAGCCTCGGGGCGCGCACCCTCAACCTGGCCACCGCCGCCGCGCTCGGCCGCCTGCGCGACGCCGGGGTGCAGCTACTCTGGCAAACCGGCAAAATCTACTTCCCCGAAGCCCAGCAGCAAGCTGCGCTCTATGCCGCCGACCACCTGCAAGCCCTGGAGTTTATCCGCCGCATGGACCTAGCCTACGCCGCTGCCGACGTAGTCATCAGCCGGGCCGGCGCCCTTTCGGTATCCGAGCTTTGCCTCACGGCCAAGGCCAGCGTACTCGTGCCCTCGCCAAACGTAGCGGAAGACCACCAAACCAAAAACGCGCTGGCCCTGGTGGGCAAGGGCGCGGCCGTGCTCATCACCGATGAGCACGCTGCCACCCGCCTCTACGACGAAGCCCTGCGCCTGCTTGCCGACCTCGGCCGCCAGCAGCAGCTCAGCCAACGCGTGCAGGAATTGGCGCGGCCCAACGCAACAAAAGACATCGTGGACGAATTATTCAAGCTTCTCAAAAGGTAGCAACGCCCAAGATAGAACGGCCTGCCGGGGCAACTAGCGGGTGTTAATAAATAAATTAAGTAGGCCAGCGAGCTGCTTCGGCAAGCTCAGCCAGGCGTTCCAACTAAGCAAATGCAGCAATTTCCGTACATATTTTTTCTGGGTATTGGGGGCATTGGCATGTCGGCACTGGCACGTTGGTTTCAAGCTAACGGCCATCAGGTCAGTGGCTATGACAAAACCGAAACGCCCCTGACGCTGGCTTTGCAAGCCGAAGGAATTGCCGTGCACTATGCTGATGCAGTGGAGAATATTCCACTGGCAATCAGGGAGCACAAGGCCGAAACGCTGGTCGTGCTTACGCCTGCCATCCCGGCCGCCAGCCTCGAATGGGCGTGGCTGCGCGAGCAGGGCTACGACATCCGCAAGCGCAGCCAGGTGCTGGGCGTGCTCACGCAGGGCCGCCCCACCATCGCGGTGGCTGGCACCCATGGCAAAACCACTACCAGCAGCATGGTAGCTCACCTACTGCACCACGCGGGCCTCGATGCGGGCGCTTTCCTGGGCGGCATTGCGGTGAACCTGGGCTCGAATTTATTATTGCCCCAAAGCCCCACGGCACCCGTAGTAGTCGAAGCCGATGAGTACGACCGCAGTTTCCTAACGCTGCACCCCGACGTGGCCATCGTTACGAGCACCGACGCCGACCACCTGGATATCTACGGTGAGCAAAGTGCGCTCATTGACTCGTTTTGCCAGTTTGTGAGCCAAATTAAGCCCGGTGGCACGCTGCTACTCAACCACACCGCCGATGCGCGCGTGGCGGCCGCCGTGCCGCCCGGCACGCGGGTACTCCGCTACGGCCTCACCACCGAGCAGGGGCCCGATTTGTTTGCCGAGAACATTACGGCCGAAGGCCACCAGTTTCACTTCGATTTGCACGGCCCACAGGGCGTGGTACATGAGCTAAAAATGGCCATACCAGGCTTCCACAACGTGGAAAATATGCTCGCAGCAGCCGCTGCGGCACAATTATTCGGCTTAAGGGAAACGCAACTCACTGAGGCCGTGGCTGCCTACCGCGGCGTGAAACGAAGATTCGAATTTATCGTAACCGGGCCCGCTAAGGTATACGTAGACGATTACGCTCATCACCCCCGCGAAATAGAAGCCTTTCTGCGTTCGTTGCGGGCGTTGTACCCGGAGAAGAGAGTGCGCGTCATTTTTCAGCCCCATTTATTTACCCGCACCCGCGACTTTGCCGAGGGTTTTTCCCAAAGTCTGAGCCTGGCCGACGAAGTAGTGCTGCTTGATATTTACCCGGCCCGCGAGTTGCCCTTACCGGGTGTCACCTCTGCCATGTTGCTAGAGTCCATTACGGCCTCGGCTAAATCATTGCAAACCAAGGAGGAAGTATTGGAAAATGCCAAAAACAACGCTACATTTGATATACTAGCTACCGTGGGGGCCGGCGACATTGATACCCTCGTGCCGCAGCTAAAGCGCCTGCTCACCGACTCGGAAACTGTCCAGTATAAAGTGTAGTACAAAAAGTATTTAGCTCAACAATAATCAGTACAGGAGCAAGGTTCAGAAGGGCCAAGTGCTCCTGTGGAATCAAGTAAACTCTGCGTCAATCTACGATTTCATGGATAAGTCTGTCCGCAACCTGCTCGTCGCGCTTGCCTGCCTGCTCGGGCTGGGTGGCATGGCCGCGTTTGCGGCCTTGCGGCAGGCCCGCCGCCCGGTGCAGAGCATCGTGGTAAATGTGGCCAACGAGTTCGACAATTATTTCATTAGCGAGCGCGGCGTCACGGCGCTGCTCACCAACGGTGGCAAGGAGCCGGTAATCGGCACCGTGCCCGAGGGCGACCGCCTACGCGAGCTAGAAGGTCGCCTCAAGGCGCACCCCTTCGTGCGCGACGCGCAGGTGTACCGCGACCTCTCGGGCAACCTGCATGCCGACGTGCATCAGAACCGCCCCATCGCCCGCCTTGTGCACCCCGACGACCGCCTCGACACCTACGTGGATGCCGAGGGCCGCCGCCTGCCGCTGTCGCCGCTCTATACGGCCCGCGTGGCCACAGTGAGCCGGGCGGGCGGTGGCACGCTGCCAACTACCTTTTTTCAGGATAGCACCAGCCGGGGCTACCTCGACTTCTTGCGCTACGTGGATGAGCACCCGTTCTGGAAAGCGCAGGTGGCAGAGGTTTTTGTGGAGCCTGGAGGCAAATTAAGCTTCACACAGCAGGTTGGGGACCAACGTATAGAGTTCGGGGCTCCTGAGAATATTTCAGAAAAATTCGCGAAATTGATGGTATTTTACCGGCAGATTCCTTCTGTGCTTGGCTGGGATACGTACCATCGCGTCAACGTAGAATACCAAAACCAGATAATTTGCGAGTAGTAACTACTTGGCAATCATAAATCTATTTTTTATAAAATTTGCTAACTAGTTTAGCCCCTGCTCTTTCACTGCCCACTCCGTTCCTATGCAACAAGATAAAATCGTCGTCGGTCTCGACATTGGTACCACGAAAATCTGCGCCTTGGTGGGCCGCAAAAATGAGTATGGCAAGCTCGAAATCCTGGGCATGGGCAAGGCCGTGTCGGAGGGCGTGCAGCGGGGCGTGGTGCTCAACATCGACAAGACCGTCGATGCTATTAAGCGGGCCATTCGGCAGGCCGAGGAGCAGTCGGGCATCGACATTGGGGTGGTGAACGTGGGCATTGCGGGTCAGCACATCAAGTCGCTGCAACACAATGGCTCCATCACGCGCCCGAGCGGCGACAACGAGATTACCCAGGACGACGTGAACCGCCTCACGGCCGACATGTACCGCCTGGTGACGCCCCCCGGCTCGCAGATTATCCACGTAATGCCCCAGGATTACAAAGTCGATTTCGAAGGGGGCGTGACGGACCCCATCGGCATGGCGGGCGTGCGTCTGGAAGGTAACTTCCACATTATCACGGCGCAGAGCGCGGCTATCAACAACATCAACAAGTGCGTGACCAAGGCCGGGCTGGCCATTGCCGACCTCATTCTGGAGCCGCTGGCGTCGAGCGTATCGGTGCTGAGCGACGAGGAGAAGGAAGCCGGCGTGGCGCTGATTGACATCGGTGGTGGTACCACTGACCTGGCCGTGTTCAAGGATGGTATTATCCGCCACGCGGCGGTGCTGCCCTTCGGCGGCAACATCATCACCCAAGACATCAAGCAGGGCTGCAACGTGACGCCCAACCAGGCCGAGCAGCTAAAGGTGAAGTTTGGCAAGGCCATTGCCGAGGAGGCCAGCGACTACGAAATCGTGAGCATCCCGGGCCTGCCCAACCGCCCGCCCAAGGAGGTATCGCTCAAAAACCTGGCGTACATCATCGAAGCTCGCATGTCGGAGATTATCGAGCTGGTGTATGCCGAAATCTACCGCATGGGCCTGCACGAGCACCTCTCGGCTGGCATCGTGCTGACCGGCGGCGGTTCGCAGCTCCAGAACCTGGAGCAACTGACCGAGTACCTAACCGGCCTCGATACGCGCATCGGCTACCCTAACCAGCACTTGGGCAAGGGCAAAATCGAAGCCGTGAAGTCGCCGATGCACGCCACCGGCGTGGGCCTCGTGCTGGCCGGCTACCAGGCGCAGGACGAGCGCATTGCCCGCCCCGGTTATGGGGAAGAAGAACTGGCGCCTTACAGCTACCAGCCCGTGGCTCCCGTGGCCGCACCGGTGGTGCCCAGCTTTACGCCGGCCCCACCGGTGCCCGCGCCGGCTGCCCCCGCCGCTACTACGCCCGAGCCACCCAAGCCGGTGAAGGAGCAGCGCGGCCTCAAGTTTTTGGGTGACATTACCCGCAAGCTGAAAGGCATTTTGATTGATGATTTTGACGATAAGCAATATTAATCAATGAGCGGATGAGTGAATGAGTGAGTGAGTGAATGGCCTGTCCGTCTGCTCACTCACTCATTCGCTCAGTCACTCACTCACTCATTGAATTTATGAATTTTACTTTTGATATACCTGCTCAGAGCCGCTCCATCATCAAGGTGATTGGGGTGGGGGGCGGGGGCTCCAACGCCGTGAAGCACATGCATAAGCAGGGCATCAAGGACGTGGAGTTTATTATTTGCAACACGGACCGGCAAGCGCTGGAAAGCTCCACTGTGCCTAATAAGCTCCAGATTGGGGTGGACCTCACCGAGGGCCTGGGCGCCGGCGCCAAGCCCGAGCGCGGCCGCCAAGCGGCGCTCGAAAGCCGTGAGCAAATCCGTGAGCTATTGAGCAACGGCACCAAGATGCTGTTTATCACGGCCGGGATGGGTGGCGGTACCGGTACGGGCGCGGCCCCGGTCATCGCGCAGGTGGCGCAGGAGCTGAATATCCTGACGGTGGGCATCGTGACGGCTCCATTTCTGTTTGAAGGCAAGAAGAAGCGCGACCAGGCCGAGCAGGGCATCAAGGAGCTGAGCGAGCACTGCGATACGGTGCTGGTGATTCTCAACGATAAATTGCGCCAGCTGTATGGCAACCTCACGATGGGCCAGGCCTTTGCTAAGGCCGATACGGTGTTGACCACGGCTGCGAAGTCGATTGCCGAGATTATCACGGTGACCAGCGACGTGAACGTGGACTTCGAGGACGTGAAAACGGTGATGAAGGACTCGGGTGCTGCCGTGATGGGCAGCTCCATCACGGAGGGGGAGAACCGCGCCCGCCGCGCCGCCGAAGAGGCCCTGAACTCGCCGCTACTCAACAACACCGATATCAAAGGTGCCCAGCGCATTCTGCTCAGCATCATGTCGGGCTACCAGGCCGAGCT
>Ga0265798_10002814_pt1 | contig 25304 bp, 25 predicted proteins | sample P3T30metagenome_FD_192430 | JGI IMG/M metagenome (GOLD analysis project Ga0265798, IMG submission 192430) | Plant litter microbial communities from East Loma Ridge, Irvine, California - P3 T30 | ecosystem: Environmental > Terrestrial > Plant litter > Unclassified | place: USA: California...
CAAAACCCAAACCCCAAACTCACCCCCTGTTCATATTCCCATCCCCATTTACAAAACCATTACGTCTAGTATAACTATAATACATACCCCACTTAAACGTGACGAACAACTGCAAGCATCACAACACAACAGCACTCAATACCTCCGCGGCAAGAAAGCTAGGAAATCAAGCTCGCTGAATCACTCCAGCTGAACACTGGTGGTGTAGTAGGGCGGCTCGTGTGATGAGATGAATGGGTTGGAGGCAGGGTGAGGGGATGGGTGAGGAGACCAGATAGTGGACACACGGTCGATGATGGCATGGCTACTATCTAATATGATTATCCTTCTCCTCCAAAATTTGATACTTTCTACGTGCAACCGATGTATACGACAGTCTGCAAGGATTCCATCCAGACGGCACGATCCCGATAAGTGTGTGTTGAGTACGGCAGCATCGCGACGACATTTTGAGGAATCACGAGAGCCATGTGTCCAGTTCTAGTACACTTGCCACACAACACAAGAACATAACGCACTCAAACGTCCTTTCAAAAGATACCACGGAGCGTAAGTCAGCCCCTATACTTTACTACCATACCCAGCCCACCAAACGCCTATCTATGCATTTCATCATCCCATCATCCCTCATAATTCTCAACCCGTCATCACATCTACTCCATCCCCCCATCCCCAATTCTAATATCCACAACCCCATCCTCCTCCTCCCCCTCATCCCCCATCACCAACCCCCCAACCCCCTCCCCCCCAAAATCCTCCTCCAACCTCTCCCTCAAATCATCCCCCAACTCAACCCTATCACTCCCCCCATCATCCCCATCCTCGCTCTCCACACGCCTACCCATCGTCCCCATCCCCTCAAAGCTCCACATCGGATCATCAAACCCATACGCATGGGGTCCACTATACGCCGGCGCGTCTTCGGCATCCACAAAGCCCTCATCCTCGTCACTCACGGCTCCGGCTGCGCTCCTTGCTTGACTCGCGGGACCAAGAAGCTGGGAGTTGGAGCCACCGTCGAGCGGGGCTCGGTGTGCGGCCCCGGGGCCAGAGCCATTGCGGGATGATACCCCGGGGCGCAGGCCGTTTCCCGGACCGGCTTCGTCTTCGTCTTCAGAGGGAGGCGCGGTTTCGTTTGCGGCCTCGGCGTTGGTCACGATCGTTTGGAGCTCTGGAGGGCCTAAAGGGGAAGGCGTGCGGCGGCGATAGAAGAGTAGGTATGCGCTGCGGGTAACGGCGCGGTCACCGGTCGTTTTGGAGACGCTGGAGTCTGCTTAATGTTAGAGGGCGGAACGGGCACAGGGTTGAGATTGCTTACCGTTGTAGTCGTACCACTGCCCGTCGAAGAAGTTCTGAGCAGTGGCCGTGTAGTGTCCGCCTCCAAGGCCACCGTAATGATTGTCCACGGCGAACAAATCATACGTCTGGTCCTTATCCTCCGGGAAGCCAACCTTACCCGACAGATCCAGGCCCTTAACCGGAAAGTCGATGAGCTCCTCGATCTTGTCGCGGAAGGAGCGGTGGCCGCTGAAGCGCTTGAGGTGTATGATGAGGATGTCAGGTACGGTCCAGATCTCCAGCGTCTTTGTTGCCCGTCGGAGCTCCTTGCAGCGGCTGCAGTACCACGCGTTGTCTTCTGACAGGATCTCGCTTTTTGAAGTCTCGGTGAAGCATTCGTCGAGCGTGATGCCGTGCTTGCTACGCGCCTTGCGTCGCTCGTTCTTTTCTATGATCTCTGCATCTTCAAGGGTCTCAAAGTACTTGGATGTTTCCATGCCGCGCGAATCAGTGGCCGATGTGCCGCCGAAGAGCGCCTCGTACGAGTTGGGCTCCCATTCAAGAACAAGAGCCTCGCCCATACGGACTAAGCTGTCGTCGTTCTCATCTTCGGGGTCATCCGGATAGTTCGGTTGGTCTGGAACACGATTCTTCTTCTTGTAGTTCTTGTTGTTCATGTGTTTCCGCTCTTGCTTGCGCTGCTTCTTACGCTGTTTCTTGCCCTTACGACCGCTGCGTGCATTTGAAGGACCTTCGGGCGCGACGTTGGGCATGTCTTCATCACTGGTGACGTTGGCCGCTTCAATGATATCGGCGCCGAGAGTATCAGGTGTGTCAGCATCTTCGTCACTCGAAGAACCCTCGCTACCATCAAGTGACGAGTGGGTAGATCCTTCGGGCGAGGGTGGTATCCGGATACGCTTCGAGATTGGCTCAAGCGCGCGAGAATGATCAACAGAGCTCCAGCCAGTAGTGACCATCTCCTGGCTTCGCTTTGTGTGCTTGATCTCGAAAAGTGTACGAAACTCAGGTTGAATGAAGGATCCAGGTCGCAATACTTCAGGAAGCTCCTCTGCGTCGGTCGTCTGCTCACGATCTGTCATCGTAACCTCTACAAGATCCTCGCCTTCGACCGAGCCATCCGTGACTCGCGGATCACCGTTCGGCGAAGCATCTTCCTCAGTCGTCAGCACAACATCTGAACCGGAGCGTGATTGTGACGAGGAGTCACCAAGCTCACTCAGAATGGGCCGGGTAGTCATCTGTGCAACTTTGGCAAGGAGCTTCCGCAGAATGGTGTCATTGTCCTTCGCTTCTTCCCGTGTGAGGACCAAGAAGAAAGGCCAGAGAGCCATGGAGAAGTTTTGCGACTTATAAGAAGACATGCTGGGCCCTCGATGGAACACAGGAACTATGATGCGATCGTGAAGAGGTGAAGCCGAATCTGGAATGTCGTCGTCAGAAGATCCTTGAGAATAGATCGATTTGAACTGCGAACCCTTCTTCTTCTTTGGTGGCGGCCAGTTGGTGGGCGTGTGGTCCAGCTCATACAGGAATATGTCATCCCGTTGGGTGATGTTGGACTCAGCTATTGACTTCTTGTCATCAAGATGCCGGTAGAACTTGTGGTTGTACACTTCTGATGCCATTATGCGGTCTGCCGGGACATTGCCCCCTCGCTTGCCGACGTACTCATTGAGGCCCTTGATGGTTGCGTTCTTGTCGATGTCGACTGGCAGTTGGAATGGCTTGCCATGGAGAGGTATGTAGGTGATTGTGTGCTGCCAGGTCTGTTCGATGGGCAGTTGCAGAGTGAGCTGGCTGTACGGGTCGAACGTGATGCTGACTTTCTCGCACGTTGGGCAGACCATTGTGTTCTTGTAAAATCCACTGAAGAGATCCATGGCGACGGAGTCATTTCGTGCTGCGTGGTTCTTTCGATAGATCTGGCCCAACTCCTTGATGGCTTCGGGATCGCGAAAAGTGTCGTCGGTGGAATCTGGGTTCTCGGAGTACGGCTTGTTTTGGACCCTGTTCAGGTCTTCGTGTAGGGCATCCACAAGCCAGCTTACGAATTCTTGCGAATCCTGTTGTCCATAGCCAGAAAAGAGGCTGTTTGCCTTACCCAACATATTCTTGAACCCCTTAGGCGAGAACGTGGTGGAGCCGTCGCTGTTGTAGATGCCGTTGAGCACGCCGGCATAAGATTTGGCGATCTGACCGCCATGCCCAATAGGGTTGTTGGCGTTGATGTCTGCCGTCCACTTCTTGCTCAAGAAGAACATGCTCAGCTCCTGGACGCTACGCAGACACTGGAGAGCGGAGTTCATGTAGCATGTGTTGCCTAAGTTCGTCAAGCCGACATAGCCTCGCACCCTGCCGTTCTTCATCATGCGACCACGAGTCGTTGCGCCGCCTGTTGGCGTAGACCTGCCGCTGCTGGGTTTGCTCTGCAGCCCCTTATTGCCTTGAGCACCGGTCTTATTCTTGGAGATGGCCTTGGAAGCGTCTGAAATGTACTCGCCCTTGTCGTCGTGTTCTTCCAGCACGACGACCATGTCTTGACTCAATCCGGCGCCGGCAAGAGACAGGTCCTGGTTGAAATCCTCATTTGCCTTTTCGTCCTTGCCGGTGACCATCTCGCGCTCCGTGCCGTATGTGAGGCCGTTGAAGCTGGCGGCGTCCATGATGAGGTTGACAGGCGATGTTGTAGATGCAACCGGTGAGCCGTTCCGTGGAGATGGGGAAGCGTCGGGAGTCAAGATGCCAGACGGCTGTGTCTTTTTTTCTTGGGGCACATCTGTACTCGCGGCGTCCAAGATGCGCCAGACGCGGACCTTGTTCTTGAGATCAATACCAGCAGTTTTTTTGGCCGCCTCGAGGAAGGAGAGGTAGCTCTCATAGCAACTGGCAACGAGTTTCCCAGCTGGCCTTTTGCTCTCGGCAGTGGTGGGCGGCGCCTTGTGTACCTTGCGGATGGTGAAGACTGGCGGGTGCAGCTCGTACTGGAGATACTCGCTGCTCTTGTCGGGCACGGTGTTCTGGGCGTAGCGGCGGATGACGGGGGTGCCCTCCTTGAGTCCGTACCAGCTGATGACCAGCTCCCAGGCTTTCGTAGGCAAGATCTCAAAGTCCTGGCCCATTTGCGTGGCTTTGCTGAGCGGTATGAAGTCCTCGCCGCGCTGGTCCACGAGGTCGTCCTGCATGGCGTCGGTGTCGACCAGGCCCGCGTTGTCCACTGGTCCGATTGGGCCCTGGGTGGCCTCTTTGCTAAACTCCTGCGGCCGGCCGCTGTTCTCAGATGTGCGTGCCCACACACGCTCCAGCCACCTCTCGGAGATGATGTAGCCCTCCTGCCGCTCTTTCAAGGGGGCCTGCATCATGCCCATGACCGTGGTAACCTGCTCGTCGAGGCTGGGCAGGTCGGCCTGCTGAGCGGCATCGATGCTGGTGGCGGCCGAGTCGGTGTTGGACGTGTCCGTCTCAGAGCTGCCGCTGTTGGGGGCGTCCGCCATCTCCACCGACGTCGCCCGCGTAGAGAGCGGCTTGTTCCGCTGGGCGGCCTGGCTGTCGATGTCCATGCCGTCGTCGGCCATGTCTGAATGCGGTCGCTTGGCGGGCGACGATGACCGCGGAGCCTGGCGTTGTGGTGGCTGTTGTGGTTGTTGTGGTGTTTGTGAGTCGGGGCCCTCGTCGAGCATGGAGCCCTCGAGCGTCAGGTTGGCGTAGGCCTCGCTTGGTGAGCTAGCGCCCGTGGGAGAGCCGTGGTCCCGCGAAGAGGCGCCCAGAGGCTCGCTGTCGGTCAGCACCTCGTCGTGCAGGTGCGGCGGCAGGTATCGCGGCGGCGGCGGTGATGCTGAGGAGCGTGTCGCGGCGGAGGGCTGCGGAGAGGACGTCTCATGCGGCGGCGACTGCCTGGCGGTGTGTGCGTCGTCTCCTCTATCGGCTGTTTGCCCAGTCACAATCTTTCTCTTCTTGGACGCCGTCGTGATGCTGTCTAAGCCCGCCGTGAAGCCCGCGAGAGCTCCAGGACGAGGCAGTCGGGGAAGCGGTGTCTGCGGAGCGACAAGAGACGCTGCGGATCAGTGCCGAACGAATAGCGTGCAGCCCTCTTCTTTTTGCACGGGGGAGTGGCAGGTCTACTACGTCTACGGGTGGGGCAGGTACAATGGGCTGGAAATGAGCGTAAGGCGGTGAATGCGTGTGATTGTTCACCTGTCGTCACCTCGCGGTTTGCCCGCCAGCCTTGCAGAGCAAAATAAGCGACCTTGGCGCATACAGAGCATGGATCCGGCGATCAAGCGGAACTTTTCTGAATGGCCGTCTATCATTAGCCTACCGCAGTAGTCTGACTGGACTCGACGTTACTCTCGCGTGACATGATTGTATGCTGCAATGGTCATAGAGTCGCCGTCATGATAACTCTGTCCTACCCAGAATCTAACGAGCTTGCTGTGTCTGGAGCAAGCCGGCACGCAAACATCGTCCCGCGGACCAGGTCCTCACGATACGCGAGCAAGCGGGTGTGGTACCTGCTCAGATTACCGGTAGTCTAGGTCTGGACTTGTTCGCATTCATCAGAAACGCATATAAGTATCAGTGGGTTTGCAAAGACGACATTTGTGCAGTAATTTTACATTTGTATTATGTGTGAATGAGCCACTAACGAAGCACACAAATGCTCCGTAGCTCATTTTGATCCACCATTGTTCAACCACGCGAATGCCGATGCGCCACCCACTGGATTCGCAGAGCGTGACTTGGCCGGTACGGTATTCTCGTTCGCCTTCTCGCCCGACACACTCCTTTTCAACTCTGGCGGGGCCACCGACTCATCTTCGCCCCTTCTCTTGCCATCGTCGAAGAAACGCGACTGGCTAGTAGACGGTGAAGAGGTCGACCCAGTACGCGTTGTTGTCCTGGACGGTCTCAGCACCTTGAGGTCACGCGGCTTGTGTTCGATACTCGAGGGCGTGTTGTACTTGGTCGCGTCAGCATAGAGCTTTTCAGTCGAGCGACGACGCCAAGTGTCCAATGTAGCTGGTGAAGGACGGATAGCGCTCGTTGGCGACGAGTCTTGAGCATCCTTGGTGCCGCTCGAACGTGCAGACGTCGACACACCAAGAGATGGACGTTGCTCAAGGCTTCTCCGGCTGACTGGTCTACTCTCGTCCGAGCCTGTGGTGCCAGGCGTTTTGGGCTTCGAGAGACTGCGGGGACGGTCGCGAATCGCTGGAGGTGTGCCATTATCGCCTACCACGCCTTGCTTCGGTCTCTCATAGCACGAGCCACCAACTTCTTGCGTCACCAAGTCACTGGACGGTTTGCTTGATATTGCAAGCCACTTGAAGGTGCGCTCGTCCTCTGGCCGTACCAACGGTATCTGAAGCTTGCAGTGGTCATCGTCGTAGAGTGTCAGTTGATTCGTGGAGAAGAGCAAGTCGGCACTGTGCGCTCGCAACATGTCGCTGCCCAGAAATATCTGTATCGCCTTCTGGTTCTCTTTTGGATCGTATTCCTGCCTGATGGTAAACTCCACAGCCACAGAGGGAAGCTGAGGGGCCGGACTGTTTGATCGAGACGATCCTGTGACCGGTACAGCTTCAGGAAGGTAAAGGGAAATCTTGATCTTGCGGACACCGTTGTCGCTGGCGGTAATCTGGTCTTGCAGTCCTAAAAGTTCGATGAGATAGAGATCCACGTACGAGGTAAATGACCCAGAGCATACAGCGGCGTATAAGAGTGTGTCATGCTTGAAGTTGGTGTCTAGCCAACATCGAATAATGGCAGGCACAGAACCGAGTATGAATAAGCCAGGTGCCAGTCCAGGAGTGTCCATGAGCGCTGATGGACCCAGACCCGTGAGGCTATTTGCGCGACCCGACGTCATCGAATGTACCGAGTGTCCTGCTGAGCTCTGCCTTCCGTCTGACTTGTGCGAGTAGCTTCTCTCGCTCATAGCGAGGCCGCCTAAGCCACTGCCAGTACGGGTTATTAGGTCCAGCGATGATCGGGAGGCATGCGCCCAGTGACCGTGGTTCGCCGTCTCGTCAAATCGGACACTGTTCGCACGGGAAGTGGCACCTAAACGTCGCGGCTCCTCGTCAGCATCGAGCTGCAGGTTGCCGATGAGGTTGCTTGAATTGTCGTCGAAGTTCGAAAAGTGCTCTGCTGTTGGCTGCTGCAAAGGTACTAATATACGTCAGCTCAATGCACATGGTGTAAGATCTAGGGGAAGCTCACCCTGCTGTGGCGTCCCGCCCAACACTGATGGAAAGGGTGAGGATGTGCCCCAGACGTTCTTTAGGCGTGAATCATCGTCGCGCTGGCGCTCTAGGCGAGAGACGCGGTCCGACAGCTCGGCTTGGTTTTGCTGCACGCGGAGCATCTCGTCTTGGAAGCGCCAAACGTCGTCTCGGGGCTGGAAGGCTACGCTTTGGGGGTCCATTGGCGTAGGCCTATCATCCCTTGATGGGGAGACTCAGCGAAGAGACCCCGCCCCCTCACAACGCTCCCTACCCACGAGCCCGGGCAAACGCCAGCGTCGCCAACTTGCGCAGTGTTACTGCTTAGATATGCCGATGTGTACGTCGACGCTGTGAGCGATGTTGCGGGGCAGGATGGTGGGTTGCGACAGCGGGGGGGGTATGGTATGCTGTCGGCTTAAGTCTTGATGACTGTACAAGCTGGATGCGTTCGAAGGGTCACCGCTGCAGTTGGGCGTGAGAGAGCGTGTGGATGCGACGGTGACGAGGCGTTTGGGAAGGCAGTGCGCCTGTTCGGAGGCCGTTCGTGGGGAAAGTGCCGATGGAAATGCTGGTTCTGGTGGTGTAGCGAGCCGCAAGCTACTTCTGGAGGGGGGACGAGAACCGAGTCACGGTGATTTAGTGTAATCGACTGGCTTGTGAAAGGTGGTGTGAAAGTGAATGTAGCGGAAGGAAATGTTATTGAGCATGTCTCGAAGTTGAATGGAAGGTGCGCCACAGCTAGCCGTCCGATTGGGCAGGAGCCGGAGCCACTTCCGTCTCCCCGCATCCCGCAATCCAGAGACAACCACCGTAAGAGAAAACACAACACTCAGTCCTAGCATCATCTCATATCTTCCTACCCGTTCTGCTTCCTTCAATTATGCTCGCTGCTCCCATGCTTTCCAGGCCTCGAGATCGTTCCAGACAGGCAACGGCATAGGCAGCTCCTGTGGCGTCTGGTCCGGCCATGTCTTTGCAATCAACCTCATCATCTCGTGGAACAAGACATCGTAGCCCACCGGTCCGAAATGGATGCCTTTACACCAAGTCAGCTACAGGGCCCTAATGTGTTCTTGGGTAACGCTCATACCATCGTACATGAGCTCTGCCAGAGCATCGTTTGGTGTAGCTTCCAGCGATCCAGGAAGCAAGTCTCCGACCTTCCAGGAGTCGATCTTGAAATCGGCCTTCTCCATGAACGCCTTCCACAGATTGATCACAGGTATGTCGAGCTTCGCGCCCACCTCGACTACGGCGTCTGCATACTCCTTCGTAGTGGCAGCCACGCGAGTAACGCTAGGATATCCACTGTTCTGATCGCGCGGCCACCACAGATGCTCGTTGACTGGCGCTGGGGCGACGAGGATGATGCGAGGTTTGTGCGCTACGATCTGTGGGTGGGTGACGATCTTCTCGATGTTGGCCTTGTACTCGTCTAGGGGTATGTGTTGCTTGTTGGGAGCTCCTGCCAGGGCCGAATCGTTTGCGCCAAAGAAGACGACCTTTTGATTGATGTGAGCAGAGAATATCTGAGAGATTAGTGCACTCACCAAGAATCGAATCTTGGCCTGCTCGGGAGATGGAACTATCGTCGGAAGCACCTGCAACGCCTGGCGGGTGTTGTATCCACTGACGTTGCGTTAGAGCTACACGCCTATCCAAGTGCATAGTTGGTATGCTGACCTGAATCCTCGATTGACGACATCGAGTCTACGGATGTACGCTGATTGGACGTCAGTCTACGACATAGAAGCGGGCCAAGGCAAGACTGCATGCAAGCTCTGAAGAGCATGTTGCAGCTTGTCTAAGAGACAGGCTATGAGGCGACGAACCTGCTTGTAGAGCTGCAGAGAAGCCGAAGCCGCGTTCCTGGTTATAGGAATCCTGGGTAATAGAGTCCCCGAAGAGGAAGAACTGCTCGTAGGTGGAAGACTATGATAGGGTAGATCAGCCCACGCTCTGTTAGTCTGCTTAGCCTCCACCGATCACGCACCATTTCGATCCGTGTAGAAGTCAACGTCCGTTGATTGTAACACGACGCAGATACAGACTGCGGGACAGTTTTCGTGAGTTCCTGGGCTGCTATCGAAGATGTATTACCTGCACTGTCCTACTTAGCACAGCATGATATCGAGAGCTTCAAGTACACAGTCTGGGCATTCACATGGCGAGGGATAAACTAGGGAATGTTTCGCTTTTCCGTTTATCTTACTCCGAGGCTAGAGTTCGATTGTCGTACTTGGTGGGGTGCGGTAGTTGGAGGGAAGACTGTCATTGGTGCGGATCGCCTTGACGCTTGTGAGTTGCGTCTGCGAGGCTGCAGCGCTTGTTATCTAATACGCTCCAACACAGCGAACGACGGAGTTGCCGATACCGTTCGATGTTATCTTCACGTTTGCTACTACATAGATGTTCCAGAAAAGAAAACAAAGTTCTAAATTCACGCGTCCAGCTTCAAGATGCCCCGCCGCAAGCGTCGATTCAGCGATTGGTGCGGAACGGGGCGCGCTGCTGCAGCACGCTGGACCCTGAGCAGTGCTAGCTTTGTCGTCATATTCAGCATGACCTCGTGCTCGCATATCACGCGCCAAAACATTGCTAACATCGTGGTGTTTGCCTGGGCGGTCTGCGAGCAAACGGTCCGCCTAACCTTCCAACTGTCTTTAAAAGTTCCGTCGCTACCAAACAAAACATGCCTGCTACCGAAAGTGCGCAGGAAAGGTGATCGATCGGCAGCGTGTACAGTATCCACAGGTGTGTGCATCCCCAAACGCACCGCGACGCGCAGTCCGAAATGTGGCCGCGGCGCTGTGGGGAAGAGGATCAGCCATGTCTTGCCCAGGAGCGATCACACTCCCGTAACACCGGCCTCACCCTCTTCAGATGACCTATAGCTGCCTTGGACTCGCCGCATGTCTTTGTCTCACCACCCACTAACATTCATGCAACCTAGTCTCTCACTTTCTTTACCACGTCCACCATGCCCAAGTCGATGCAGTCGTATCGGAGCGTGGATGACTACGATATCGACGAAGAAGAGCGTATCGAGCAGGAACGCGATGACACGATCAGCAGCACCACGCCGACCTCGCCCACAGCCACCTTCCGCCCGCTGAGACGAGTGCTCCCCTCCGAAGATGATCTGTCGAGATCAACACACAATGTCAACGAGCGGTCACGGTTACTGGGGCACGCTGCTGGTGCGAGTCGCTCCTACAGCAGCCTCCCAGCCACGAACCCAGGCACACCGAGGCCTGGCCGAAGACACAACCTGCAGCTGCCTACGGGCTCACGTATGAAACCTAGTAGGGCCGGGTCCTTCTCACACTCGTTTAGTCAGCGGCTGGTGAACGCCCTGGGAGAGCGGCGGCCTGGACTGGAGGAGAGCATGCACTCAGTCAAGGCGTCTCTCTGGCAGGACAACCGCGTGTGGTACGATCAGTTCACTTCCACCGATTGGGTCCACGATAACATCGCGGACGCCTATCGAGTGAAGGCTCTCCGCAGCCGGAAGGACATACGCGGACGCTTGCTGGCGTGGTTTGACGGTGCTCAGGGCTGGATTCTGGTCGCCATCATTGGTGTCCTGACTGCCGTCTGTGCCTACATTGTCAACACGACCGAGACGACGCTGTTCGACTTGAAGCAGGGATACTGCACAACGGGCTGGAACAAGGACCGCAAGTCGTGCTGTGCCGGTGCAACGATATGCGACGACTGGCTACATTGGTCAAAGGTCATTCGCAGTGACAGGCTGGATGTTGTCCAGACACAGTACGGCGCCTTCGTGCTGTCCGTCATCGTCTTGTCTATGGCGTCCTGCCTGCTCACTCTCACAACCAAGACTGTCATTCCTTCAGCTATTTCCTTGGCCACACTAGACGAGGATCTTGGAGCAGACGTGCAGCGAAGACTCTCGGCAGAAGAGGAGGACGATGATGCCAAGCGTGGTATCAGCCCCGAGTCGCGCTTCCAGGAAGCCCAGCTTCGCCCACCCATGGTCTACTACTCCGCTGCCGGTAGTGGTGTTGCAGAAGTCAAGGTCATCCTGAGTGGCTTCGTTCTTCACGGATATCTCGGCGTACGCACACTTGTGATCAAAAGTCTTGCTCTTATCCTTTCAGTAGCGTCTGGCCTCAGTCTCGGTAAAGAAGGCCCTTATGTCCACATTGCGACCTGCATTGGCAACATTGCCTGCCGCATCTTTCCCAAGTACAGCAACAACGACGGCAAACGCAGGGAGATTCTGAGTGCTGCCGCAGCTAGTGGTGTTGCCGTGGCCTTTGGTGCTCCTATCGGCGGCGTGCTCTTCAGCTTAGAGGAGGTCAGCTACTACTTCCCGTCGAAGACACTGTTCCGAACGTTCTTTTGCTGCATTGCAGCTGCACTGTCGCTCAAGTTTCTCGACCCTTACGGAACCAAGAAGATCGTGCTATTCGAAGTGCGTTACCACCTAGACTGGAAGTTCTTCGAGCTTGCGACCTTCATCTTCACAGGTGCTGTCGGGGGCGTTCTGGGTGCCTTGTTCATAAAAGCATCTCGTTTCTGGGCTAAGTCCTTCCGTCGCATACCCCTCATCAAGGGCCATCCACTTCTCGAGGTCTTTCTAGTCGCACTAGTCACTGGCCTCATCAGCTTCTGGAACCGATACACCAAGCTCCCTGTCACCGAGCTTTTGTTCGAGCTGGCAAGCCCTTGCGACACCTACACTGACTCAGGCGATGGCCTTTGCCCAACACTAGAGCATATTCCAAGTGTGCTCTGGACGCTGTTCATTGCGTTCGTCATCAAAGCTTCGTTGACTGTGGTCACCTTTGGCATCAAAGTACCTGCTGGTATTTACGTTCCATCGATGGTCGTCGGCGGTCTTGCCGGCCGATTCATTGGTCACACCGTCCAGCTCTTTGCTCTCAAGTTTCACGACTTGGACATCTTCGGCGAATGCTCGCCCGACGGGCCACCCGGCTCTTGCGTCGTGCCCGGTGTCTACGCCTTAGTAGCCGCAGGCGCAACAATGACCGGCGTGACTCGCCTCACCATCACCCTCGCCGTCATCCTCTTCGAGCTCACCGGCAGTCTCGACCACGTTCTCCCCTTCTCCCTTGGCATCCTCGTCGCAAAGTGGACCGCCGACGCAATCGAGCCGCTCTCCATCTACGACCTCCTAACTGACATGAACTCGTATCCTTTCCTCGACAACAAAGTGCGCCCCATCTTTACTTCTGAGCTCGGCGACATCACGGGCCGTGTGCGTGCAGATCACATCATCGACATTTCTGAAGAGAGTTTGGTGCCGGCGACTGAGCTCCGCGACAAGCAGCGCGGCCTCCAGATCCTTGGCGAACTCGATGGTGGTCTACCAATCGTCAAAAGAGGCATTTTGGTTGGACTCATACCTGCGCCAGACCTTGAATTCGCTCTTGACAAGCTTGATAACGAGGACAATACTCTCTGCCTAATGTCACCGCAAGTGGACTGGGCCGCTGGCCGAGAAATACACGGCGCAGAATCTCAGACGCTGTACGATCCCAGTGACTTCACGCCGTACATTGATCCCGCGCCCGTGTCGCTAGATGTACACTCTCCAATGGACTTGGTGTACGAGTGCTTCGTCAAGCTTGGCCTTAGGTACATTTGCGTCCTGAGAGACGGCAAGTACGCTGGCTTGGTAAGCTCACTTTCTACCTGGAGTCAGTGCGAACGACGGCTAACAGCGCTACAGGTGCACAAGAAGTCTTTCGTCAAGTACATGAAAGAGCTTGAGATATCGGAGAAGAAGCATCGGATTATTTGAGAACTTTAGCGCCTTCGAGTTTTGACTGGTCTTGTGTATATTTTTCCCCTTCTTCTCTTTTTTTTGGTATGCGCATAGCGTGTGATATCCATTGTTTTTATGCATTCGAAAAGGCGTAGGGTGCGGCATTGGAGGGTTAGAATGTGCGGTAAGATGGGAGTGTAGATTAGATGAGTAGCAATACTAGGATTCGGCCTTCCCGTTCGTTACTCTTTCTCATCTTCCACAAAGTCCAATGCGCTCCTCATCTCTAATGTCCATATCTATACGCGCTCCCTGTTCCTTTCTCCTTCAGCCTATCCTTCATTGCCGTATCTCAGCCCGCACGACACACCCCCTTACTAACCTTAACCGACAAACCCGCCTCTTTACTCACATACCATTCCTGCCACTCATTCTTCTCTGACTACCTCACATCATGCTCCTCAATTGAAAGCTTTAACAACCTCAACTTCATCCCCGCTCCACATTTCTTTAAAGCACGTGTATCGAACCGAAGCATTAGCCCGGGGTTACCAGTTGTTTTGAACGCGGGATTGCGGAACATTTCAATTGGTTTCGTGGGTTGTGTGCGCGTGTGGACCATGGTGCCCAACATACTAATCCAACAATGCACCTTGGTGGTACTTTCAACTGTGAGCACTACACTGCCATACTTTTGCTGCCACAATGGCTGAGCTCAAATCTTCCAAAAGCTACTATTGCATCGTTACCTACATCCACTTCACGCAGCCAAGCACGCTGAAAGTAATTAGCGCCAGCCCATGCACAACTCCCTTAAATTCCTCGACCTCTTCACGTTCAAATTTGTTTATGAAAGAGAAACTCCGATATCGCACCACGCCGCAATTATGTTACCTTCACTGCTTCTCAAGGCTCAAGCTTCAGGATGAGCTCCTACTGGACATCATTTCACATTCTCCGTATGTGTCGTGAGTACGTTGTCAGCAAATCCGTTATGTAGTACCGTGGGGTTTTCGCTCTCCTTGAGCCTGAGGCGAAGCGAAGAGAGAGAAATCTTCGGAAAAAGAGAGCCAGGAAGCTTGCGGGAGAAGAGCAATAGTGGCACGAAGGGCCCTGTGTACACAGAGACATAGACGAGGTAAGTGGGACCGATGGGGACCAGTCCTAAATGTGTCGCTTGATTGAGTTGGTGCAATTCGTATCCAGACACATCCCAGGCTTCGCTTGGCAACCACCATGACGCACCTTCCCACTCATTCTTCTACCTCTTCAATCCAAGTCTTACGAGTAAACAACATCAAATCACGCCGACCATTTCAACTTCGCCACTGTTAAGTCTGCCACCGGAGCTTCAATTGGATATTATCTCGTATCTTCCTTACTTCCCTCGAGACCACCAACGGCATCTATATGTGCTGTTACAGGTGTGCAAGCAGCTTAACAACATTGTTAGTACACTTTTATACACCAAGCCATATGTCCGCATCTCCCGTACCCGGATTCTGGTAGACGGCTACCTTGCGCATCCGGAATGGGCGCTCAAAGTCCGGTCTCTGGAGCTGTACGAGACCGAGCACCGCGGTTTGATCGACATGTGGGAAAATGCCAGGTGGAGAGAGCCAGTGGGTGCCGTGAGAGGCAACAAGCCCCTGCGTAAGATGTACACCAGCCTTGTTCGAGCGACTGGCGTGTCCGCAAAAGCTCAAAAGAACTGGCAAAAAGACATCATTCAAGAAAGTCCAAGAGCTTGGGTAGGACTCCTCCTAGCTGCCTTACCCAATCTCGAAAGTTTGCTGCTGGGTGGTGTATCAGTCGCTTATCTCCAGCGGGTCGACAATTTGGGAGCAGTTACAACACCTAAATCGCTAACCCGCGACGACAGCGGGTATTACTTCCCAGAACCACATTCTTACCTGAACGATGTGCTCATGGCATTAGCCCCGAGACTCCGCACCCTCGAGCTTCCGCATGAGACGACAGATTACCCATGGAACTTGGATTATACTTGGAACCGCTCGTGGCCTGTAACCCGCTGTTCGGCCCAATTGGTACGTTTGATCATAACCTCAGTTGCCCTGAGAGATATGCACTTGCCCGACATGCTGCAAGAATTGCGTGTCTCATGCGAAGGCGTATCCAAAGTGAACACGTCGCTCAGGCATATCTTGGCCCAACAGCTGACGAAGCTACGGGACGTGTACATTTATGCAAACGACCATGATGTACCCTCCAAAAGCGGCAGAAGTCACCCGCAATGCGTTGACGAAGCTGGATTAGCCGAAGCCGCACTTCCAATAAAGCAAGCCATAGACAACGGCACGAAAGTCCACCTCGTCTTCAGCAATCATTGCTGCTACTTCAGCGACTGTCTTAAGAGCATCATCGAAGATTCGGGGTTCATGGCGTACTCGGATCGTGAACTGCGTGTACTGGAGTTGAGAGGCGCGTTCACGCATTTTGAGACGGAGGCGAAGAGGCGGGAAAGACGATGCCGAGAGGAAAGTGATAGATTGGCTGTGATGGTGAGGGAAAGGAGGCGTCAGGAACGTAGAGATAGGGGTGAAAGGAATTATGCTAGTGATAGTGACGAGAGTGATTATTGTCAGTATGGGATATGGGATTGAATGACAGCACAAGTTTGATGGCTTTGGTATGTTATTGTCACTGGTCCATGGGACATACCGCTGAAATGTATGCCCGCACCAACGCTCGTCTGGTGATGTGACTGTTGCAGCGAAGTGCGATCCTAAGCACTGACGTGGCCGATTGGAGCACACGGCGAAATTCGCAAACGAAGATTTTGCATCGTTTACCGCGCACGCACGCTTCCATCTACCTTCACTTCCTCCGCCCGGCCCACCCCCCACCAAATTCCTCCACACTCATACCTATCCTCACCTCCCTCACCCCACCACTTCTCCAAATCCGATATAACCAACCTAATTCACAACCCTCTCACCAAATCAGTAAGCCTCAACTTGTTACTGTCGGCGCCGCGTTAGCGGAGTTGAGAAAACACTGGATCTAAACTGGGTTTTCGGGCTAAAGGGGAATGTACGTATGAGGTTCTCTAGTTCTATTTTTGTTTGTATTTGCTGGTGAAGTGGTGGGGTGGCGGGTGACGTAGAGGGTAGGGGGTTCGAGTTGGGTGTTGGACGAATGTTAAGTTGGGGATGTGCTGTGTTTTTTTGGTCTTTTCGGTTGAAAAGGCGAGTACTTTCATTTTTTTACCTGTGCTTTTGAGGGTCGTACCGAGCTGCGTAATTTAGGACTGTGGAAGCAAGTGATTAACGAGACTGGAGTATATGAAAGTGATAATAACTTGGTTGACATAAGATGAGAGAAAAGGGCTAAAAGTATTGGGTATCATGTTCAAGATCTACTCTGTTCTTCATTTCCCTGCCGCAGCCGCCTTTTCCCTCTTTCGCTGCAAGTACCGCTCCTTCGCACTCATGATGTCCGTCTCCGTCTTCTGAGTCTTACTCGCGTGTTGCAGCTTAGCTTGTTCCTCAGCTTCTTCGTCTGCTTTTCGTTTGGCCACAGCTTCGATCTGCTGTGCGACCATCTCGGTCTGGCGCTCGCGCTGCGCATTGCGACCCGACTTCGAGCTTGTGTACGCCGATGCGGCGGCAGGCCGTGCAGATGCCGCAGCCTTTTTCGATGCGGGCTTTGGCTTCGCAACTATGTTGAGGCCCGCGTTGAGGAGCTGGCGCTTGTCTGCTACCTGGCCCTCTTCATTCAGCACGACGTTCTTGCCCTCTCTCCTCGCTTCTTCGACGATCTGAGCACCGGTCTTTTCTTGCTCCTCTTCGACAGGTGGCTTGTAGCCCTCTCTTGCTGCCTCAGCAGCTGCTTCCATAGCTTCTTGGTGGCGCTTCTCCTGCTCCATGAGCATTTGCTTGTGAAAGCTCTGCATACCAAACTTCCGTTTCTTCTCTTCCTCGGCCTCTTGGCGCTTCTTCTCTTCCTCCTCGGCCCTGCGCGTCTCTTCTTGTTGCTCCTTGTAGGCGCCTGTGACGAACTTCTCCTTGTCTGCGAACTCGTCGCCTTCTGCCTCCCTCTCGCGCTGCAGCAGCTTGTCCCGTGCGCGTAGTTGGTCCTTCTTCCGCTGCTCTGCCGACTCCATCAGGCTGTCCATGTACTTCGGCTTCCGCAGTTGCGCATCTTCATCCTCTGCCGCCTTCTTCGCAAGGTTCCGTGCGTGTATCGCGTCATATGCGGCATCGTAGTTGTAGATGGAGGCGTCAAATTTTAGTGCCTCCTTTGCGCGCTCCTCTGCTTCTCTTGCGCTGGCCGAGTTGTCAAGCAGTGTCGGGTCGTCATCTTTGGCCTTGGCTTTGCGTGAAGGTGGCGCTATTGGTTGTCCTTTCTTCAGCTTCGAAGGCGCTGGTTTTGAGGGCTCGGAGGTGATGGCAACTGTGTCTTCGAAGGTTAATTCCGCGAGCTCTTGCGCGCCATCCGCTGCTTTTGGCTTGCTCGCGACTGCATCATCCTCGTCCTCGTCGCCGAGCAGCGCCTTCTTCTTCTTCAACGCTGGTTTCGCATTTGCCTTTGACAGCGCGTTTGGCGCCTTGTTCTTCACATTGAGCCCAAACTTGAATGACATGGCGGGTGGTGTGTTGTGGCTGGTGTGGAAGAGGGGCGCAAGTGACGGCCTCACACGCCAAGAATCCCTTGACCAGTGAGATGCACGAAACCTCCGCAGTTGTCCGCACTTCACCCTTTCACCCACCCACCACTACCCACGACAGCCACATTCTACTTTAGAGTTCTCCCTAATGTGCAGCATAATATCACCGACTTCGAGACTTCATCATGGACGGGTCAGCTAGCGACGCCGCAGCCGAGGCGGCGTACAGCAAAGCCAAGGCGTCAAAATTCAGCTTCAAGACAAAATCAGAGGGTCGATCGAAGCGGAGGAAGCACGACGATGACGACACACATCGACAGACCTCTTCACGGCATCACCACCCAAGTGCAGACGAAGATGTGAAGGAAAGTCACCGCGAATCGAGGCGCAGGCGAAAGCACAGGCATCGAAGTGAGCGCGATGAAGCCCACCCTACCTCCACGCGTGACGGAGAGTACTACGACCCTGATCACCGCTACCGTGAATCTTTGTTCGACGGTGTTGATGCGGAAAGTGTTTCGCCAGGGCCCGCAACGGATGCCGCCTTCCGTGAGTCGCTATTCGACGCGCTTGCTGATGACGAAGGCGCGGCCTACTGGGAAGGCGTGTACGGTCAGCCGGTGCATGTTTATCCTGATACCAAACCTGGACCAGACGGCAAGCTAGAGCGTATGAGCGAGGAAGAGTACGCCGAGTATGTGCGGGGCAAGATGTGGGAGAAGAGTCACCAGCACATCCTCGAGGAGCGTGAAGAAAACAAGAAGGCTCGCCAGAGAAGGAAGGAGCAACGCGCGCATATAGATGAACATGTTGCACACGAGGATCAAGAGCGAGACCGCATCCGCCTGCAAATGGAGGAGAGCCTCAAACGTGGCGCCGAGCGCAAGAAGGCCAAAGAGGCGGCAGCTGCGTGGGAGGTTTACACGAAGAAATGGGAAGAACTCAAGAGCGCTCAGAACATCGCACAGGAGGCTGACTCTACCGTCACCGAGCTCATCCCTTGGCCCGTGGCATCTGGCAAAGCCAAGCATGTTTCCAAGGAAGAGATCGAGCGTTTTCTGCGAAGTTCGGATGTGTGGAAAGCAGATCCTGCCGCTCTACTCAAGATTGAGCGCGTGCGGTGGCATCCAGACAAGATGCAGCAGCGCTTTGGTCAGCACATCGATACTGAGACTATGCGATCGGTTACCGCGGTCTTTCAAGTTATCGACCGGCTGTGGACCGAACGTCGGTGAGTACGAGCGATGCACTCACCATCATTACTCACGGTGACCCAAGTTTCACATATTACCCAAAGATACCCCAATTTATCAATCAAATTACCAAGAGGCACGATGCCATCGTCTTACACTTTCGTCAGCTCATCTCGATACTCCAAGGCAAACCTGGTCGCATCATTCCAATGATATCTTACACTCGTCAACACATGTCCTGTATGTCGCACGCGACTGCTTCGCGTAGATAAGATCGTCACGGCAAAGTCGCCTTGGCACTCTATACATGACGCATGCACCCGCACGGCGGTCGCGGGGTCGCTTCGCTGGAGCGGGTAAATGCTTAGATCCTAGGCGAAAGGCTTCTGTCAACCCCATCCTCGAATCTGTCCCCTATCATCATATGATGCCACCCCATGCCGAGCTGTCTATATCGAAGACAAGCTGACGACGAGTCTTAGATTGTCTTGATGCAATGCTTCGCGCAATTGGCGCAAGTCTTGGTAAGCTTGATGGTCGTAAGAGGCTTGGGCAATATCGTGACATTCCTGGACGATCACATATGTCCCTATCTCTACTGACACTTGATCCTTTTGTTGTAAAATGCGCTCCAGACTTTCGATGCGTTCATCAGCAGACGACAATGTTTGGTTCTTGTGACCAGATCGTACTAGAACAGACCAATACCATTGTCACATAAGGCACACAACACTGCCATCGGGGATACTTGTTTCAAGATCGACCACTCACAAACTTGCCTCCAGTACCTGCATGATTGGGCATGAAATACCCGGTGGCTCGCACAAGGCTCACGGAGAGCGGTTCCACACTGCACCCCAAAGATCTACCGGCAGAAAGACGCCACTGAACATGCATGTTTCGGGGACATACTCCTTCAATCTACGACTCCTTCAGAACGGATGGATGCATGATTACTTGTCGATCAGGCATCCGGGGTGCTGCTACGGTGGTACGTAGGTACAGCTTGAGGACGTATATAAGGTCAAGCGATGCTGAGTTTTGAAAAGCACCAAGCAACACCATCACATCAATCAACATGGTCGCTTTTTCCTCCATCCTAATCGCTCTCAGCAGCGCCACCGCAGCGTTTGCTTCGCCCCTTGCCCTCTACATGGACGGCGAGAAGCGCGAGGCCGCCCTCGAGCACCGCTCCACCCCCTCTGGCACCGGCACCAATAACGGCTTCTTCTACTCCTTCTGGACCGACAATCAAGGCCAAGTAACCTACACCAACGGCAACGCCGGCTCCGTACGTCACTCTCCTCGTAGCCAGCACATCGCATACTGACACCCACACAGTACAGTGTCCAGTGGTCCAACGTCGGCAACTTCGTCGCAGGCAAAGGCTGGAACCCCGGCGGCGTGCGTAACGTAACCTACTCCGGCACCTGGAACGCCGCCAACGTAAACTCGTACATTTCGCTCTACGGCTGGACCCGCAACCCCCTCGTCGAGTACTACATCGTCGAAACCTACGGCAGTTACAACCCGGGCTCAGCGGCCCAGAAGAAAGGTTCCATACAGACCGACGGCGGCACGTACGACATCCTGCAGACGACGCGTACGAATCAGCCTAGTATCGATGGGACGTCCACGTTTCAGCAGTATTGGAGTGTGCGCCAGCAGAAGCGCGTTGGGGGCACGATTAATGTGCAGGCGCATTTTGATGCGTGGGCGAAGTATGGGCAGAGGTTGGGGAGTCATAATTATCAGATTATTGCGACGGAGGGGTATCAGAGTAGTGGGAGTGCGAGTATGACGGTTCAGGGACCGTAGAGGGGTGGGTGGTTGTGAGGATTTGTGGAAATGGGTGGGGAGTTTGGGTGATGTGGATCACTCTGTATGGAGGTATCTGGGGGAAATGATGTTCATTTGGAATGCAGTACTTTGCTGATTGAGAGACAATGTGTGACTTGGTTTTTTAACTGCTTGTGACTCATTTCTGCTTTGTGATATGGCTCGAAGTGCATGTGTGGCGGAGGCTGGGATTGAGATGGACGTGCAGATTGAAATATATGTTATGGCTGTCTGTCCAAGACAATCGAAGACATGGGTTGTGTCGGTATGCACTCAACACTGTCTCGGCCCTTTTGAGACGTATGTGTGTTCGAACAAGGCTTGCACAATATCTGGAAGGAGTGGGGTCGACGGGATCGCTCGGCGGGACTTTTTGGTAGATGTGAGGGATGTGAGATGGGGGCTGTAGTATCGTGAAATGTGCTTAGAGCTGGCCGTGCTGGATAGGAAGGGAAGCCAGCGTGGGAATCTCCGCACGGCCCTCACTCACTTTCAAAATATTTTCTAATTCCATGTGAATGCCAGGTGAGACTCGCACATTGAGTTTGACTTGGAATCATTGTGAAGGTGAGTGAGAAACCTCAAACGCGTGGTGAGATCATTAATAGCAATGAAGGCATTCGTTTGTCTATATGCTCCGTGCTTCGTCAATTGCCAGACTTCGCACCTCACCTCACACCTACTTTCTCCATAAAAACTGTTACTCTACAATCTACACGGATTTCTACGATGAATACGAAACTGATCAGCAATCTATCGTTGTTGCTCATTTACATCTCTCTCATACTGAATGCCACCGCCTTGTGCTCAGTCTCGTCCAACGTCACCCTGATCGACCCCGAACGCATTGATCCTCAATTGGCTGCTGCAAGTTGACTCAAAGGCAACATCGGGGCCCCATGGCCCAGAGGCGCTACTATTGGAGGTGGGATAGTTCGGAATATTCGTTATTGCTACGTCGACGACGCAACCAGGAAGAAACTAAACTGCAAATTCATGGCCGCATTGACGACTTGGGCTACCGCTTTGGGTCCCAGGATCGCTCCCCAATAAGGTCAAGTAACGCATTCTCTGGGCTGGAACGAGGCAAGCAATGATCTCACTGGGGATAGATTCAGTCGTCTCACTTGCTACATGCCGGACCCTGCTGACGCGACAAAACCTCACATTTGGAGTAAGCTTACATGCATGAATTGTATAAGAGACAAACATTGACTTCTTATTTGCACTTCTGGCAGACCCAGCGATACAATGTGACACTCTTGCTATCTCCGCTAGCACTAATGGGTTATCTTTCGCTAGTGTTGGCTATAACAATGACGCCAAAGACATCAATACGCCTGGTCGTCATCAACTGCAGATCTATGAGTATGAAAGTGCCAGAACCATTGTACACGAAGTAAGTCTACAGCTAGATCCTAGAGCGCACGATAATTAGCTAATATTCTCAGTTTGGTCACGGTGTGTTTCGCAATGCCCGCGACCTGAGTTGCACTGATAACGCTGATTAGTACTTGGTATGACACACGAGCACAGCCGCGGTGACCGTAGGTTCTAAACATTCCTGGCTTCCTCCTAGTCCCGATTCTGATGCTGAGTAGGCGACGACACTATCGAGTATCACTGCGACAAGGTGAAGGGATAATACGAAGCATGGACGAGTGCCGTGCAGAAGGGCGAAGATAAAGCTGATGCTCAGAGGAAACTCTTTGGAGACAACGAATACGCCGACAAATATGGATTCCAAGGCGTCCAATTCACCAAGAGCGAGTACTGGGCAATTGAAAGTCCCCTGGTACTGGATGGCGGTTTCGACCTCAATTCCGTCATGTTGTACGGCTCCGCCGCCTACGCGGAATATCCGAGGGCGTGCGTTACTGATTTGAACTGGTGCCCTATGGCCTCAATCCTCAGAAAAACGGCGTGAAGGTTGGTCTTGCGCGCATCGAACAACTAAGCATTCCTTCTCCTAGAAATGTCGCTTTCATCAAAAAGTATTATCCGTGGGAAGATGCCGCTGCTCCGCATCCACCAGCTCCATCCCCAACACCTGGCACATTTCAGCCCGGTCCAACTCCACGATTGCTTTTTGGCGCCGAGAATGAGTTTTCAATAGCGACAGTCGGATGCAGAATGGGTCGAAGGAATGTGAGTTATTGCGGCGAAGAGTGCACTATATGGAGGGGCAAAGAACTTGAGAAGGGTTTTGGAAAGAACGTTCACGGCGTTGAGACGTCTTACCCGCAAGTTCTTCCCTTCGGACTATAAACCATAATGGAATCATTGTGATTTTGACTGCTCTCACTTAGCTTTCAGTTTCCTCAAGCTAGGTGCTGGTTCTTAATTGTTGTGCCAGCCTTCAGGTCATCACACCAAACACAAAAGTCAGTAACCCAACATATACAAGCACCTTCGTATATTCCCCTTTCTACACCTCCACGATTCGTCCTTATATCTGATGGGTTACCTGCTGTTCAAAGCTTTTGAGTTCTGGACAGGAAGTTGAACTTTTCTCCATCTCACATCAATTGAACACACAATCAAGCTTTGTCTGAACAATTATCATTAACAACCATACGGGAATCGACAGGATGTGCTAGACTGGATAACTTAGGGCACACACTGCGAGTAGTACTCGCCGCTCGCCTTGCACGTTCCTTCTACACAAGTCGTCGAACCCGTCCATGTCAGTCCACCGCACTGCGCGTATAGAGCTGCACCTGAGCTGCTTGGTGTCTCCCCGACCGGCTCAGACGGACTCGTGTCACCGCCGGAGCCTGTATCAGAACCAGAACCATTCTCACTCGCAGAGCATGTGAGTGGCGCAGGTCCAGGAATCTTGTAGCCGTTCGTCGGGTATGGCTGGCCCTTGGCATCGTAAATGCTAACTGTGATTCCTGCGTCGTTTGCCTGGTATGCGCCAGGGAAGGAAACGTAGTTCGAACCCTTGCTCGTTCCAGTGCCAGTGACCTTGATCTGAGCGCACTAGAAGATATTAGCCTTAAGTCTGCGTATAAAAAGGCAGACGAGTATTCACCTCCATGTAGAACTGAGCACCACCAGATGTACCAGCGTTGTGCAAAGCGATAAGCTCAACGCGCATGAGGTACTCTCCAGAAGCGACACAAGTGGGCATGGTGAAGTAGTGCCATCCTCCATTCGCAATCATAGTGTCGACAGCCCATTTGCCATTTGCCAGACCATCGTGGGCGACTTTAAACCATTGCAGACCTGTGGTTCCGGTAGAAGCGGCACTATTGACTTTGGCAAGCCAGTAGCTGATCGGTCCTTCGATGCGTTAGCTATCGCTCTCGAAGCTCCGGAACAACTGCTCACCCTTGTGGCTCTTCGCGATCGGATTATCAGCATCGTTCGCGCCCTGCGCACCGCCAATGACGTGGCCCCACCAAGCTCCAACTTCTGCGCCGGCTGGTACAGTGATGACGGTCTTATCGAGGTGCGTCAGGCCTTTGTTGCAAGCAAAAGCCGCATCGTTGACGTTTTGGATAGGATAGTCACTATCTGGAGCTCGCACGCCCTTCAGCTGCCCTTGGTCGACGCCATTAACGGAAACCTTCTGAAATATGGAGTGCGCTGAGACTGAGCTCGCGAACGCAGCGGCGGATAGAAGAGTAAGCTTCATGATACCGGCACGTGAAACACAACGAAAGTGGTAGACGATCTGCCGCGAAGTATAGGCCGTTGCGCCTCGCAGCTATATAACCCCGCGAGATTGTGCAAGGCCCATGCTACAATCGCCATCGCCCAGTTCAAGATTTCTAGAGCGCAAAAGTGTCAGCGACCTCATATGATGCGAGATGAAATGGATATGAGGAGTGGTATCAAGACCCGGGCACGAGTGGTTCCAACGCCCAATTCGCTCGCAATCCATGCTGCAATCCTCAGATAACATATCGCGTGACAGCGTGCGGCCTCGTGCTCCGCATCCGATATAGGTAGGGTGAGACGGGTTGAATACGATATAGTGCGCCAAGCTTTGGAAGTAAAGTGCACCTGTAAACTCGTGCTTTGGACCAGAATTTGGATGCTCCTGACAGCATTCCCGTCATGGTAAGCAGGTTGCCGATTCGAGGCCAGACCGCGTGATGATGTCATGCGAATCTTGATTTGAGTTATGAGAGGAATGGGCGAGCTCTATGCATATCAGGCCGTAATTGTTATGCTTTGGGTCCCTTGTACCACGAGCTTGTTTGAAGAGTGTGGCTGTGATTGAGAATTGACATATTCTATCGATGGCGTCGCGCCGCTAGTCATGCTTGTTTCAGACTGTGGCGTGTGAATATGATGTGCATGTAGAGAACAGTGTGTATCGCCGTGGGTACAAAAATGCGAAAGGG
>Ga0265798_10002815_pt1 | contig 25295 bp, 27 predicted proteins | sample P3T30metagenome_FD_192430 | JGI IMG/M metagenome (GOLD analysis project Ga0265798, IMG submission 192430) | Plant litter microbial communities from East Loma Ridge, Irvine, California - P3 T30 | ecosystem: Environmental > Terrestrial > Plant litter > Unclassified | place: USA: California...
CGAGTAACCGGACAGCAGCGCGCGCGCGGCATGCGATGGCCGGAAGTCCAGCTCCTCGATGGCCTTGCGCACTTTCGCCAGCGTGGTCGGGGAAACCGCGCCCTTGCCGCTGACCACGCGCGATGCCGTGCCCAGTCCCACGCCCGCGAGCCGGGCTACGTCTTTGATGGTTGCCACTGCCGTTGTCCTGTCTGTGATGAATGCGGGAAGCATACTGCATGCTACGTCCGCTTCGCGATTCGCCTTTGCGGCGGGCCGGCAGCCGCCGCCATCGGCCACTGGCGGCACCCCGCTCATATCTGGCCACCTCGCTATGGAAACGTTCCCACTTCTGGTGAACTATACAGGAATCGGCACAGGCGTACGACTGATTTTTGTGGGGGGAAAGCGGATCTGAATGTCGGGGACGGGCACCACACGACGGTGCCAGCCCCCAGCGCATTGCGCAACTGCAAACGAGGCTGTCCGGTACCGCATCGCTCATCAACGCAGTGCCCGGCAGCGACACGGCCAGCGTTAACGTTGATTTGTGACGTTGGGCGGTACCTTCAGCGATATGTCACACCGCCTTGACCATCTCCTCGATGATCTTCTTGGCATCGCCAAACACCATCATCGTCTTGTCCATATAGAACAGCTCGTTGTCCAGGCCGGCATAGCCGGATGCCATCGAGCGCTTGTTGACGATCACGGTTTTTGCCTTGTACGCCTCGAGGATCGGCATGCCGGCGATCGGCGATTTCGGGTCTTTTGCGGCCGGGTTGACGACGTCGTTGGCGCCCAGGATCAGCGCCACGTCCGCCTGGGCGAACTCGCCGTTGACGTCCTCCATCTCGAACACCTGGTCATACGGCACCTCCGCTTCGGCCAGCAGCACGTTCATGTGTCCCGGCATGCGCCCGGCCACCGGGTGAATCGCGTATTTCACCGTGACACCGTGTTCCGTCAGCTTCTCGACCAGTTCCTTCAGCGCGTGCTGCGCACGGGCGACCGCCAGGCCGTAGCCGGGCACGATGATGACGGTTTCCGCATTGCTCATCAGGAAGGCGGCATCGTCGGCCGAGCCCGATTTGACGGGACGCTGCGGCGCCGCGCCGCCCGTGCTGGCCGCCGCCGCGTCGCCGCCAAAGCCGCCCAGGATCACGTTGAAGAACGAGCGGTTCATCGCCTTGCACATGATGTACGACAGGATCGCGCCGGACGATCCCACCAGCGAGCCGGCGATGATCAGCATCGCGTTATTTAACGAGAAGCCGATGCCCGCCGCGGCCCAGCCGGAATAACTGTTCAGCATCGAGACGACCACCGGCATGTCCGCGCCGCCGATCGGAATGATGATCAACACCCCCAGCACGAACGCGATGGCTGTCATCAGCATGAACGGCGTCCATGCCGGTGCGACGCCGTCGGCAAATACGAACGCCAGTCCCAGTCCGAGCATGATCACGGCCAGCACGAGGTTCAGCATGTGCTGGCCCTGGAAGACGACCGGCGCGCCCTGGAACAGGCGGAACTTGTATTTGCCGGCCAGCTTGCCGAACGCGATCACGGAACCGCTGAACGTGATCGCGCCGACGAACGTGCCGATAAACAGCTCGATGCGGTTCCCCACCGGCAGTGCTTCGCCGACGGCGGCGATATTGAACGCATGCGGCTCCGAGACGGCGGCAATGGCGATGCAGACGGCGGCCAGGCCGATCAGCGAGTGCATCGCCGCGACGAGCTCCGGCATCTTCGTCATTTCGACCGTCCTGGCGAGATAGGCGCCGATCGCGCCGCCGATGACGACACCCAGCGCCACGAGCCCCAGGCCGATGCCCATGCCCGCCGCTTCGGACTTGAGCTTGAGGATCAGCGCGAGCGTGGTGACAAACGCGATCGCCATCCCCACCATGCCGAACGCATTGCCCTTGCGCGCGGTGGCGGGCGACGACAGTCCCTTCAGCGCCTGGATGAAGCACACCGAGGCGACGAGATACAGCATCGTCACCAGGTTCATGGAGATGAAGGCCATTATTTGCCCCCTTCTTTTTTCTCTTTTTTGCGGAACATCTCCAGCATGCGTTGGGTGACGAGGAACCCGCCGAACACATTGACGGCGGCCAGCGCCACGGCGACGGTACCGGCAACCTGGCCGATAATCCCTTCGGTCAGGCCGGCGGCCAGCATGGCACCGACGATGATGATGGCGGAAACAGCGTTGGTGACGGCCATCAGCGGCGTATGCAGCGCTGGCGTGACGTTCCAGACCACGTGGTAGCCGACGTAGATCGCCAGCACGAAGATGATCAGGTTGATGATGGTGTGGCTGACTTCCATTTGTTTTGTCTCCTTATTTTCTCAGCACGTCGCCGGCGTGGCTGACGAGGGTCGCCTTGATGATCTCGTCCTCGCGGTCGATCGTCAGCTGGTCTTCCTTGTCGAGAATGAGCTTGAGGAAGTCGAGCACATTGCGCGCGTACAGCGCCGAAGCGTCGGCAGCGACGAAACACGCCAGGTTCGGTTCGCCGACGATATGCACGCCATGTTTGACGACCGTTTTATTCAGCTCCGACAGCGGGCAATTGCCGCCCTGCTCGACGGCCAGGTCGACGATCACGGAGCCCGGCTTCATCGCCTTGACCGTTTCTTCGCCGATCAGCACCGGCGCCGGGCGGCCCGGAATCAGCGCGGTGGTAATGACGATGTCGGCGAGCTTCGCCCGTTCGTGCACCAGTTCTGCCTGGCGGCGCATCCAGTCGGCCGGCATCGGCCGGGCGTAGCCGCCCACGCCTTGCGCGATTTCCTTTTCCTCGTCGGTCAGGAACGGCACGTCGATGAATTTGGCGCCCAGCGATTCGACCTGCTCCTTCACGGGCGGTCGTACGTCCGATGCTTCGATGACGGCGCCCAGGCGCTTGGCCGTGGCGATGGCCTGCAGGCCGGCCACGCCGACACCCATGATCAGCACGCGCGCGGCCTTGACGGTGCCGGCGGCCGTCATCAGCATCGGCATGAAGCGCTGATAGGTGTTGGCGGCAACCATCACGGCCTTGTAGCCGGCGATATTGGCTTGCGAGGACAGCACGTCCATCGACTGGGCGCGCGTGATGCGGGGCACTGCTTCCAGCGCAAAGGCGGACAGCCCGCTGGCGGCCATCGCCGCCGTGTTGTCCGCATCGAACGGATTGAGCATGCCGATCAGGACGGCGCCCTGGCGCATCTGTGCCCGCTCCTCGGCGTTCGGTGCGCGCACCTTCAGCACGATCTCGGCGCCCAGCGCCTCGGCCTGATTCACAATGGACGCGCCGGCGGCCACGAAAGCGTCGTCCGTGATCGACGCCTGCGCGCCGGCGCCGGCCTGTACGACTACCTGATGCTTTGCTGCGAGCTTCTTGACTGTCTCGGGCGTTGCCGCCACCCGGGTCTCCCCCGGCCGCGTTTCGGCCGGAATCCCTATTCTCATGAGTGCCTCCAGATTTGCGAAAAAACTGGTGGAACCCGCAGACGCACAAGCCCATGGCAGCGCCATGGTACAGCCGCTCATTGCGGTGGTGCGGCGCTCCCTGACTCAATCTAACACGGATTTATCTGTGGTTAATGTTTTTGGTATTGCAACTTTTAGCAGGTTTCCACTAGTCCGGCGAGCGCGAACCCGGCTGTCACCGACCGGTCACATGTTGAATCGCGGAACAGGCTAAAATACCGGCTCTCTCAAGGATGACTACATGCCGCGTACCTGGAAACCCAATGTGACCGTTGCCGCCGTGATCGAGCGGGATGGCAAGTTTCTGCTGATTGAAGAAGAAACCAGCGACGGCATCCGCCTGAACCAGCCCGCGGGGCACCTGGATCCGCACGAATCGCTGGAGGAAGCCGTGATCCGCGAAACGCTGGAGGAAACGGCGCACGAATTCACGCCCACCGCGCTGGTGGGCATGTACATGTCGCGCTACCGGTCGGCCCGCACCGGCGAGCTGGTGACGTATCTGCGCTTCGCGTTTTGCGGCGTCGTGGGCCAGGAACTGGACCGCCCGCTGGACGAGGGCATCCTGCGCACACTGTGGCTTACACGCGACGAAATCGCCGCGTGCCGGGAGCGTCACCGCAGCCCGCTGCTGCTGACCTGCGTGGATGAATACCTGGCGGGCAAGCGCGCGCCACTGGAACTGCTGCACACCCACTCTTCCGTCTACGAAGAGCTTTAAGTACTGACTGGAATAAGCAATGAGCAAGAAAAAAGTCGTGATCGGCATGTCCGGCGGCGTGGACTCCTCGGTCGCGGCATGGCTGCTGAAGGAACAGGGCTATGAAGTCATCGGCCTGTTCATGAAGAACTGGGAAGACGACGACGATTCGGAGTACTGCTCCACGCGCCAGGACTGGATCGACGCGGCCAGCGTGGCCGACGTGATCGGCGTGGACATCGAGGCCGTCAACTTCTCCGCCGAATACAAGGACCGCGTGTTCGCAGAATTCCTGCGCGAATACCAGGCCGGCCGCACGCCCAATCCGGACGTGCTGTGCAACGCCGAGATCAAGTTCAAGGCCTTCCTCGACCACGCGATGCACCTGGGCGCCGACCTGATCGCCACCGGGCACTATGCGCGCGTGCGCCAGAACGAGACGAACGGCCGCTTCGAGCTGCTCAAGGCGCTGGACCACACGAAGGACCAGAGCTATTTCCTGCATCGCCTGAACCAGGCGCAGTTGTCGAAAACCCTGTTCCCGCTGGGCGAAATCCCGAAAACGGAAGTGCGCCGCATCGCCGAAGAACTGAAACTGCCGAATGCGGCCAAGAAGGACTCGACCGGCATCTGCTTCATCGGCGAGCGCCCGTTCCGCGAATTCCTGAACCGCTACCTGTCGTATAAGCCGGGCCCGATGAAGACGCCGGACGGCAAGGTCGTGGGCGAGCACGTGGGCCTGTCGTTCTACACCCTTGGCCAGCGCAAGGGCATCGGCATCGGCGGCGTGAAGACGTACCAGAACGCCGACGGCAGCAGCGACGCCTGGTACGTGGCGCGCAAGGACGTGGCAAACAACACGTTGTGGGTGGTGCAGGGTCACGACCATCCGTGGCTGCTGTCGTCCACCTTGGTGGCCGACCAGGCCAGCTGGATCGCCGGCGTGCCGCCGCAAGCGGCGCGCATCGCCGCGAAGACCCGCTATCGCCAGGCCGACGTGCCGTGCGACCTGGCGCCGCAGGGAGAAGGCAACTTCAGCCTCGGTTTCGTGGATGCCCAGTGGGCCGTGACGCCGGGCCAGTCGGCCGTGCTGTACGACGGCGACGTCTGCCTCGGCGGCGGCATTATCGACAGCTCAGGCTTCGTCGCCGGCTGACGGTGCGGCGGGCGGCTGCTGCGCCGCCTGCGCTTCGGCCAGCGCTTTTCTCTGCCGGTTCACCATCGCGATGACGGTGTTGCGGATGGTTTTCAGGACCGTGTCGGCATTGAACGGTTTGACGATAAAGCCGTTGATGCCCATCGCGTGGGCGCGCTGCACGGTGTCCGCGTCGAATTCGCTGGAGACCATGAACATCAGCGATTTCGGATAGTTGCGACGCATCTCCTCCGCGCCCTTGATGTCCGCCTCGATGACGTCGCGGGCGATGCAGATGATCTGCGGGTTGTGCTTGATCAGCAGCACGGTGCCGGACGCGCACGTATGCGCCTGCCCGACGACGTCATAGCTGCCGTCCTGCAGCACCGTTTGGAGCAGGCCGCGCGCCACCGCGCTGCTGTCGATAATCACTGCCTTGAGCATTGTTCAGTTCCTGTTGTGTGCGGGGTTCAGCTCCGGGTTCAGCTTTTGTCCCATACAAGCATATTCCAGCTGACGCCGACACGCACATCCGTTTTCAGTTGCACCAGCTGACGGGAAAGATACAGCATATCCCGCTCCTTGCGCAGCGCTTCGCCCACCGTGTCCTTCAGGATGCCGGCACCGGCCATGATGCCGTCCAGCGTGCCGTAGGTGCGCAGCAGCCGCGCCGCCGTCTTCAGTCCCACTTTCGACACGCCCGGCACGCTGTCGGTCGCGTCGCCCATCAGCGCCAGCAGGTCCGGCAGCTGCGCCGGCGGCACGCCCCATTTGTTCTCCACCCATGCCGCATCGTGCCACTCGCTGCGGAAATGGTCCCACACGCGGGCGCCGTCGGCGATCAGGCAGTGCAGGTCCTTGTCCGTCGTCGCGACAACGGCCTCGCCGCGGTTTTCATTGAGCCAGCGCGTGACGACGGTGCCGATCACGTCGTCCGCCTCCACTTCGGGCAGCGAGACGGGCCGCAGGCCGAACTTCTCCAGTGTGGCGTAAAACCCCGGCAGCGCGGCGCGCAGTGGCGACGGCATCGGCGCGCGCGACTCGCGATAGCCGCCATACAGCGCATGACGCCACGTGCTGCCGCCGAAGTCGAACGCGGGCAGCACGTGCGTGGGCTCGTGGCCGTTGATCAGCGTGCGGAACGAATTGAGCGCGTGACGCAGCGCGATCTCCGCCTTCAGGTCGGAATCGGGTTCCGGGCTGGCCTCGTACACGCGGCGTACGATGTTCAGGCCGTCGATGGCAAGCAGTCTACCCATGAAAAAACATGATGCGGTGGTTTGGTGGCCGCCATTCTACCGCAGCGTCCCTGGCCGCCCTATTTCACCGAAGCAATTTCAACGAAGCAGTTCATACGGACCGCCCTGCGCCAGCGCGCGCTGGTAGGCGGGGCGGGCATGGATGCGGTCCAGGAACGACTTCAGTTTCGGATAGCGCTCGTCCAGTCCGCCGCGTGCGGCCGCCGCTTCCAGCGGGAAGCTCATCTGGATGTCGGCCGCCGTGAACGAGTCGCCGGCAAACCACGGCCGCTCGCGCAGTTCCCCTTCCAGGTAGGCCAGGTGCTGGTCGATCTGCGGCTGGATATAGCTGCCCTTGACCTTCTGCGCGATGCCGCGGGCGATCGGCTTGACGAAGAACGGTGCCGGGCTGCTCTCGACGCGGTCGAAGATCAGCTTCATCAGCAACGGCGCCATCATCGAGCCCTCGGCGTAATGCAGAAAATACGTCAGTCGACGCTTTTCCGGCGTGCCCCGTTCCGGCAGCAGCGTGCCCTGGTCATATTTGTCCAGCAGGTACTCGATGATCGCGCCGGACTCCGCCACCTTGCATTCGCCGTCCACGATCACGGGCGACTTGCCCAGCGGGTGCACCGCCTTCAATTCCGGCGGCGCCAGCATCGTCTTCGCATCGCGCTGGTAGCGCACCACTTCATAAGGCAGGCCCAGCTCCTCCAGCAGCCACAGCACGCGCTGGGAGCGGGAATTGTTCAGGTGGTGGACGACGATCATGCGCATTCCTTGCGGTATCAGAGAGATGCAAGCTTAACATTTCCACCGCTATGTTCGGTAACTCGTCTTCCGAACGAATGCGAATGATAACAATTCTTATTTACTTTGCCGTCGGCCGTTGCTATGATCGCGATCTTTACAAGAACTTACATTTGAAGAGAGCAAGAATGGCACATATCAAGAGCCGCAAGCTGGCCCCGACCCGACTCCAGATGAGTACCGTGCTGGCAACGCTGGTGCTGCCGATGGCGGCGCAGGCGGGCGATGGCGCCCCAGCGGCCGATGATGCGGCTGCGCCACCGATCGAAGTGATCGTCGGCGGCAGCAAGGTCAACGAATTCAAGGCCGACCGGGCCGGCTCGCTCAAGTACACGGAAAAGCTGGTCGATACGCCGCAGACGCTGACCGTCATCAAGCGTGAGCTGATCGAGCAGCAAGGTGCGCAGACGCTGACCGAAGCGCTGCGCAACACGCCCGGTGTCGGCGCGTTCTTCCTGGGCGAGAACGGCAACACCAACACGGGCGACGCGATCTTCATGCGCGGCTTCGATTCGTCCGGCAGCATCTATGTCGACGGCGTGCGCGACATCGGCTCGATCTCGCGCGACGTCTTCAACGTCGAACAGATCGACGTGCTGAAAGGTCCGGCCGGCACCGACAGCGGCCGTGGTTCGCCGACGGGCTCCATCAACATGAACTCCAAGCAGGCGCTGATGCAGGACGGCTACTCCGCCAGCGTCAAGGCCGGCAGCGGCAAGCAGAAACGCGTCACCGCCGATATGAACCGCGTGCTGAACGCGGACAGCGGCACGGCGTTCCGCCTGAACGTGATGGCGCAGGACAGCGGCAACGCGGCGCGTGACGTGGTCGAAAACAAGCGCTGGGGCGTCGCTCCCACGCTGGCCTTCGGCCTGAACGGCCCGACGCGCCTGCACCTGTCGTACCTCCACGTCAAGCAGAACAACATCCCGGACGGCGGCGTGCCGACGATCGGCCTGCCCGGCTACACGAGCCCGGACAGCGCGAACAAGGACCTGACGAAACGTCGCGAATACCTGAACAGCGCGCCGATGGTCGATCCGAAAGGCTTTTATGGCGTCCTGACCGACCACGATGACGTCACGGCGGACATGGCCACCGTGCGCATTGAACACGACTTCTCGCCGACGCTGAAGCTGCAGAACACGGCCCGCTACGGCAAGACGAAACAGGATTACCTGCTGACGGCGTTCATGGGGTCGGCCGCCAACCTGATCACCGAGCGTCCCGTCGCCAACCCGGCCGATCCGGATACCTGGCTGATGAAGCGCACCAACCGCACCGTCAAGGACCAGGAGAACACGGTCATGACGAACCAGACGGTGCTGACGAGTGAATTCGCCACGGGCGAGCTGCGTCACACGCTGGTGGCCGGCCTGGAGTTCATCAGCGAGAAGCAGACCAGCGTCGGTTACCTGGGCCTGGGCACGCTGCCGGACACGCTGCTGTACCACCCGAACCCGGCCGCCAGCGCGACGGCACTGAATCCCGTGCGCAGCGGCGTGGTCAGCCGCGGCACCACCGACACGCAGGCGCTGTACGTGTTCGACACGGTCAAGATCGGCGAACGCTGGATGGTGCATGGCGGCGTGCGCGCCGACCACTACAACACGGACTTCTTCGGCACGACGCTGTCGACGGCCACCGCCCAGCCGCAACTGCCGGTCGGCACGCTGATGCCGACGTCGCTGAAGGCCAACGACACGCTGGTCAACGGCAAGCTGTCGGTGCTGTACAAGCCGACGCCGGACAGCAGCGTCTACGCCACCGTCGCCACGTCGCAGCAGCCGCCGGGCGGCTCGAACTTCAGCCTGTCCGCTTCGGCCAACAGCGCGGCCAATCCGAACTACGACCCGCAGAAGACGACGACGAAGGAAATCGGCACGAAGTGGGAGTTCTTCAAGCAGAAGCTGGCCTTCAACGCGGCGATCTACGACACCACCGTGCGTAACGAGATCGAGCAGGACACGACCGACACGAGCATCTACTACCAGACCGGCAAGAAGAGCGTCAAAGGCGTCGAGATCAGCGTGACGGGCGAGCTGGCGCGCAACTGGCTGGTCAGCGCAGGCTACACCCACATGAAGACGGAAGTGGAAAGCGGCAAGGTCATCACGGCGTCCGGCGTCAACCAGCTGTCGTACACGCCGAAGGACGCGTTCACCAGCTGGACGTCGTACACGCTGCCGTTCGGCCTGAAGATCGGTGGCGGCGCGCGCTACCAGGGCAAGCTGATGCGCGGCACCGACGGCGCCGTGGGCACGCCGGCCTACGCCGAGAGCTACTGGGTCGCCGATGCAATGGCCGAATACGCGATCAACAAGAACATCGACCTGCGCCTGAACGTCTACAACCTGACGGACAAGGAATACGTCGCGGCGATCAACAAGAGCGGCTACCGCTACACGCCAGGCCAGCCCCGCTCGGCCAGCGTGACGGCAACGTTCCGCTTCTGATCGACTGTCAAAGAACCCTCCCCGGAGACGAAGGTCTCCTTCAGTTTGCGCCACCGCTTGCGGTGGCGTTTTTTTTGCGCTTCACAGCGCTATCATCGCAGCATGAAGACGCGCACCCGAAATCGCCTGGCGTTGTATGGAACAGAGCTGCTGCTCATCGCCGTACTGGCCGGCGCCCTCGCCGCCTGGCCCGGTACGAAACCGCTGGAACTGTCGATCGGCGCACTGCTGCTGCACCTGACGACCAGCATCGGCATGTGGCCATTCGAGTTCCGGTTCTCGGCCATGCCATCATCGGACCGGGTGTTCGGCGTACGCATGACGCACCTGTTCACGGCACTGATCGCGCTGGGATTGCTGGCGATGTTGTCGTGGATCGTCGTGCCATCGACAAAGGCGTGGGTGGCAGCTCTGGTGCTGGTGGCGCTGGCGGTGGAGGGATTGGTACTGCAGGCGGGAGACCGGGCGGCGTGAGAGGCCGCTTACGTCGCGCGGCGACCGGGCATTTGGACAAGACAGGTGCTGCAGCGAGCTCTGGCGCCGGCGTTGGAGCAGCCCTGGCGAGCTCGGACGGTGGCGCTGGACCAGCCGGGGACTGGCACGTGTCCGGAGGCCTCGCGGCCTCCTGACAGGTGCCTGTCCCCGACGTGCTGCTTCCGACGCGCGTTGGCCTGGAAGCTGCTGCGTCACGGAATCGCCGTCGAGGATGACTGGGATGAATTAAAGGTCGGGGACAGGCCGCGCGGCGAACCGACCAGCCGCAGTGCCGGAGGCCCTGCGCCAGGAGCCAGTCCCCAGCGAGCTCCGGCGCCGGCGTTGGATCAGCCCTGGCGATCTCGGACGGTGGCGCTGGACCAGCCGGGGGCAGGTACCTGTCCCAGCGCCGGCCAAAGGGCCAGGCGGCGCTAACTACCGCTGCACGTGCAGGTGGATCACCCGCCGCGTCACCCCGGTATCCTTCGGCGCATCCGGCGCGGCCGGCGTATCGCACGAGCCGCAGCTGCCGCAGCCATCGCCGCAACTGGCCTGCGTCTTGAACAGCTTCGCCATCTTCTGCTGATCGAAGCCGCGCTGCGACAGCGTGTGCACGATCTGTCGCCGCCAGGCGGCGGGCAGGTACTTCGTGCAGGCGTGGAAGGCGCAGGCTGCGACGATCAGTCCGACGATCAGTTCTTGCCACATGACGGCTCCTTATGCGCCCAGTGCGCGGGCGACGTGGTACGTGATGAACGAGGCGCTGTAGGCCAGCGCGAACATGTAGCCGGCCATGTACAGCGCATAGCGTACGTGCCCGGTTTCGCGGCGCACGACGGACAGCGTGGACAGGCACTGCGGCGCGAACACGTACCACGCCAGCAGCGACAGCGCCGTCGCCAGCGACCACGAGGACGCCAGCACAGGTGTCAGCGACGTCGCCAGGTCGTCGCCCTTCTGCGACAGCGCGTAGACCGTGCCGAGCGCGCCGACGGCGACTTCGCGCGCGGCCATGCCCGGCACCAGGGCGATGCAGATCTCCCAGCCGAAGCCGATCGGGGCGAAGATCACTTCCAGCGCGCGACCGAGCATGCCCGCGATGCTGTAATAAATCGGCGGATGCGTGGCGCCGGCGGGGGCGCCGGGGAAGCTGGACAAGGCCCACAGCAGCACCATCAACGTCAGGATGACGGTACCGACGCGCATCAGGAAGATCTTGGCGCGCTCCCACAGGCCGATGGCCAGGTTGCGCAGGTTCGGCCAGTGGTAGCTTGGCAGTTCCATCATCAGCGCCTGCTTGGCTTTCGAGCCGGCGCTGCGCTTCATGAACCACGCCACGCCCATCGCCGAAATGATGCCGGCAAAGTACAGGCAGAACAGAATGAGCCCCTGCAGGCTGACGGCGCCCCAGACTTCGCGCTCGGGAATGAACGCGGCGATGACGAGCGCGTAGACCGGCAGGCGCGCGGAGCACGTCATCAGCGGCGCGATCATGATGGTGACGAGGCGGTCGCGCGGATTCTGGATCGTGCGCGCGGCCATCACGCCGGGGATAGCGCAGGCAAAGCTGGACAGCAGCGGAATGAAGGCGCGGCCGGACAGGCCGACGCCACCCATCAATCGGTCCAGCAGGAACGCGGCGCGCGGCAGATAGCCGCAATCCTCGAGGATCAGGATGAAGAAGAACAGGATCAGGATCTGCGGCAGGAACACGAGCACGCTGCCGACGCCGCCGATGATCCCCTCGACCAGCAGCGAGCGCAGCACGCCATCCGCCATATGCTCGGACAGCAGCGCACCGAGATGCTCGACGCCGCCGGAGATCATGTCCATCGGCACCGCGGCCCATGTGAACACGGCCTGGAAGATCAGGAACATCAGCACGGCCAGGATGACCGGGCCGGCGACGGGATGCAGCACGACGTTGTCGATCTTTTCCGAGCGGTCGTCGGTGTTGTGGACGTTCTTCGCGACGAGCGACAGGATGCGGCGCACCTCGCGCTGCGTGTCCTCGACCGAGACGGCGTCGATTGCCGCCAGCGGCTGCGGCTTGACGGGCACCACGGGCCACATCTCGTCCAGCGCGCGCAGCAGTCCCTTCTCGCCGCCCGACTGCACGGCCACCGTCTCGACGACCGTCATGCGCAGTTCCTGCGCCAGCTTGTCCGCGTCGATCTCGATGCCGCGCTTCTTCGCCACGTCGACCATGTTCAGGCACAGGATCATCGGCAGGCCGAGGCGCTGGATTTCCAGCACGAGGCGCAGGTTCAGGCGCAGGTTCGTGGCGTCGACGACGCAGACGACAACGTCGGGCGAGCCGTCGTTGGCGCGCAGGCCGCCGACGACGTCGCGCGTGATCGCTTCATCCGGCGTGTGCGCCGTCAGGCTGTAGGCACCCGGCAGGTCCAGCACGCGGTACGGATGCCCGGCCGGCGACATGAAGTGGCCTTCCTTGCGTTCGATCGTCACGCCGGCATAGTTGGCGACTTTCTGGCGCGATCCGGTGAGCCGGTTGAACAGCGCCGTCTTGCCGCAGTTGGGATTGCCCAGCAGAGCGATCATCGGCGCGTGCGAAATCGCCTGCGCCACTTTTTCCGTTACACCCATTGTATGAATTCCGTTATTCCGGCTGGATCGCCACGAGGGCCGCTTCATAGCGGCGCAGGGCAAAGGTGGCGTTGCCGACCTTGATCGCGAGCGGCTCGCCGCCGGGCATGCCGCGTTTGAGCATGCGGATTTTTTCGCCCGGCACGAAGCCCAGCTCCATCAGCCGGCGCGCCAAGTCCGCGCCTTCGCCACCGTCGCCATGGGTCGGCGCAACGTGCACCACCGTACCGCTCTTCCCGGCCGCCAGCGTGTCGAGATTGATCAGGGATGGGGCGAGGGTCATGGCAGTTCTCTGAGGAAAATCAATCTGGTCATTATAAAGGCAAATGCGAATGGTTTGTATTTGCAGGAGACGCTTGCATTGTACGCCCTGTTGGGGCAGAATAGGAAACGTAATGATAATGATTCTCATTAAGAAAACGTTAAGTTTGCCAGAATTGCCAGTCGAGCTGCCCCGTTTTCAAGCATGAGATCGCTACTATTCTGAAGGTAAGCCCATGATCGTCTGCGTCTGCAACAACATCTCCGACCGTGAAATCCGCCAGGCCATCGACCTGGGGATCAACTCCATGGACGAGCTGCGCGAAGCGCTGGGCGTCTCCACCGTCTGCGGCAACTGCCTGTCGTACGCCGTGGACGTGCTGGACGAGCACCTGGCAACGAAAGCCAACGCGCCAATCAACGAAACCGTGCTGAAGCGCCAGACGCTGACAAACTGAACAATCAAAAACCGGTGACAGACACCGGTTTGAAAAGCCCAGAATAAAAAACCCGGGACAGACCCCTGTTTTAAGGAAACTTCCTCAAAACAGGGGTCTGTCCCGGGTTTTGCTATTCAGGCGGCCCTGACCGTCGGGGTCGACCGTCGGGGTCAGGTCCGACATTCGGACACCAGCTCAGCACTACCGCCGAGCATATGCCCTGAAGTCGGAGGGACGCGATGGTACAGCACAGCCCGTGTCTGAATGTCGGACCTGACCCCACTGAAAAAAACCGGAGCCTGGCACCGGTTTTTTACGTGTCCGCCCACATCCGCAGCAGGTTGTGATAGTGCCCCGTCAGGCCGACGGTGGCTTCGTTGTCGCCGAATTCTCCGCGCAGTTTCTGGATGTTCTGGTCCAGCTCGAACAGCATCGTGCGCTGCCAGTCGTCGCGCACCATGCTTTGCGTCCATAGGAACGACGCGACGCGCTCGCCGTCCGTGACGGGATTGACGCGGTGGACGCTGGACGACGGGTAGACGATCGCATCTCCCGCGGGCAGTTTGACTTCGTGCGCGCCGTACGCGTCCATGACGACCAGCTCGCCCCCTTCGTATTCGTCCGGCTCGCTGAGGAACACCGTGGTCGACACATCCGCGCGCAACGTCTGGCCGCCGTTGGCAGGCGTACGGATGGCGCCGTCGATGTGCAGGCCGTAATGTTCGCCGCCAGCGTAGCTGTTGAAGTATGGCGGCAGGATGCGCAGCGGCAGTGCCGCGGCAAAGAACAGCGGGTTGGCGGTGAGTGCCCGCGCGACGATGCTGCCCAGCTCCTGGGCCAGTGGCGAGCCCTCGGCCAACTGGCGGTTGCGCTTGACCTGCGCCCCCTGCGAGCCGACGCTGGCGCGACCGTCGGTCCAGTCGTCGGACGTCATCCGCGCGCGCATGTGGCGAACCTGGTCTGGCGTCAACACGCCGGGAATATGCAGCATCATGTGGCTAACCTGCTTGAAGAAGGACACAAATGATAATGGTATTCATTCGTAGTATCAATCGACAGTGCCTCCCTTCTGTTCGCGGGGATGACGTGGCAGAATGGCGGGATTGACCACCACAACGAACAAAGGCACACCCATGAAGGGCGACACCGACGTCATCCGTCTGCTGAATGCACAGCTGACGAACGAACTGACCGCGATCAACCAGTACTTCCTGCACGCGCGCATGTACCGCCACTGGGGCTTTGAAAAACTGGCGAAGAAGGAATACGAGGAATCGATCGGCGAAATGAAGCACGCGGACAAGCTGATCGACCGCATCCTGATGCTGGACGGCCTGCCGAACCTGCAGGCGCTGCACAAGCTGCTGATCGGCGAGAACACCCAGGAGATGCTGGAAGCGGACCTGAAAGTGGAACGCGGCGCGCACGTGACCGTCAAGGAAGGCATCGCGCAATCCGAAAAAGTGGGTGACTACGTCTCGCGCGACCTGCTGCTGGAAATCCTGGAAGACACCGAGGAGCACATCGACTTCCTGGAAACGCAGATCGACCTGATCGGCAAGGTCGGCATCCAGAACTACCTGCAATCGCAGATGGCACCGGCCAGCGAATAATGTTCATCAGGGTCCGCCGCGGCGGACCCATCATGTTCAGCCCGCCACATTCAACTCGTCACCCCAGGCGCGCTGAACAATTCATCGGTCGTCCCCGACCGCATCCATTCTTCCATCCACTGTGCGTAGCAGGACAGATCCTGTGGCACTGCGCCGGCGTGACCGCATGACGACGCCGCGAACGCATTGGCCCGCGCCAGCGTCTGCTCCATCGTCCAGCCCCGCAACCGCCCCATCAGGAAGACGGCATTGAACGCATCGCCCGCTCCCACGGAATCGACAAACGCGCCTTCCGTGGTGGCGCCGTGATCGGCCACGTGGGCGCCATCGGCCGACAGGTACAGCGCACCGCGCCCGCCCATCGTCACCACCAGGGCCGACAGCGAGAAGTTATGCATCATCGCGCGGCATTCCGTGTCGACGGAGATGCATTCCATGTTCACCGTGTCCGGACACGTGTGGCAGTACCACTTGAACAGCTGCTGCAGTTCCTCTTCGTTGACCTTGACGATATCGGCCTGCTGCAGCGAATCGAACACGATGGTCTCGTCGACAAAGCCGGCGCGCAGGTTCAGGTCGAGAAAGCGCACGGCCTGTGTCTGCTCCAGCAGGGCGTGCAGCGCCGCGCGCGATTGCGGGTCGCGCTGAGCCAAGGTGCCGAAGCAGAAAATGGAAGTTTGCGTGGCCTGGCTGGCCGCCAGTGCGGCGGCGCTGTCGATATGGTCGTACGCCTGGTCGGGCACGATGGTGAACTGGTGGCTGCCGTCCGCGCCTACTTCCACGTGGACGCTGCCCGTCGCCTCGCCCGGTCCCGTCTGCAGGCCCGACTCGCGCACGCCGAAACGGGCAAATTCATCGCGGATCAGCTGGCCATTGGCATCATCGCCGATGCGGGTGATCATCGTGACCGGCAGGCCGAACCCGGCCAGGTGGCGGGCGAGGTTGAACGGCGCGCCGCCAACGACCTTGCGCGTGCTGAAGTCGTCCACCAATGCCTCGCCGAATACCGTTACCGCATGTTCCATGGCCGCCCCGTTCGATGGTTTGTCCGAAACAGTGTACCCGAACCGCTTGATGCCTTTGGCACGGTAGCCAGCGCCGGTGACAGAAATGGTGTCTGTCACCGGTTTTCAGAAAATGGTGTCTGTCACCGTTTTTATGCTTGCGGGATCGTATCGCGGAACGACGGCCGCTCCATCAGCTTGTCCAGCAGGCGGCCCAGGTTGGCGTGATCGCCACGCCAGTTGATTTCGGGGAAGCGGAACGTCAGCCAGCCCAGCGCGCAGCCCACGGCCACGTCCGCCAGCGAATAATGATTGCCCGCGCACCAGGATGAATCGCCCAGCCGCGCTGACATCGTCTCCAGTCCGCGCGCCACTTTCATCAGCTGGCGTTCGCAGACGGCATCGCTCTGCAATTCTGGCGGCCGCTGGGTGCGCTCCATGCGCACGACGACCGCAGCGTCGATGACGCCATCGGCCAGCGCTTCCCAGTTCTTGATGTCCGCCCGCTCGCGCCCGTTCGGCGGCAGCAGCTTGCAGACGGGTGTCAGCGTATCGAGATATTCGACGATCACGCGCGAGTCGTACATGACGTAGCCGTCCTCCATCACCAGGCATGGCACCTTGCCGAGCGGATTGAGTTGATGGATGGTGGTTTCCGGCACCCACACGTTCTCCAGCTCGATCTGGTAATCAAGCTTCTTTTCCGCGAGCACGACACGTACCTTGCGCACATAGGGACTGGCAAGCGAACCGATAAGTTTCATAGGAAGCCGGAGTGAGGGGTTGGAATCCAGTATAGCACCGGCCGTGGGCGCTCAGAGCGGGTTGTGGCAGGCTTGGCGACGCCCCGCGTCCTGCTACGTTTGACGCTTGCGCGCGATGGTAAAATCTGTCTTTTTCCTGCCTTCCTTCTCCATTATGACGACTCCCTACTCCACGTTGTCCGCCCTGTCCCCGCTGGACGGCCGTTACGCCGCCAAGACCGACAAGCTGCGCCCGATCCTGTCCGAAGCCGGTTTCATGCACCACCGTGTAAAGGTCGAGATCGCCTGGCTGCAGGCGCTGTCGCAGGCGGGCTTTGCCGAGATCAAGCCGTTCTCGGCCGAAGCGGGTGCCCTGCTCGACAAGCTGGCATCGGACTTCACGGAAGCCGACGCGGCCCGCATCAAGGAAATCGAAGCGGTCACGAACCACGACGTCAAGGCGGTCGAATACTGGCTGAAGGAAAAAGTGCAGGGCGTGCCCGAGCTCGTCGCGGCGTCCGAATTCATCCACTTTGCCTGCACCTCCGAGGACATCAACAACACGTCGCACGGTATGATGCTGAAGGCCGCGCGCGATGGCGTCATGGTGCCGGCGCTGCAGGGCCTGATCGCGAAGCTGACGGAGATCGCGCACGCCAATGCGGACCTGCCGATGCTGTCGCGCACGCACGGCCAGACGGCCAGCCCGACCACGCTGGGCAAGGAAATGGCCAACGTCGTCGCGCGCCTGCAACGGGCCGTCGAGCGGATCGCCAAAGTGGAAATCCTGGGCAAGATGAATGGCGCCGTGGGCAACTACAACGCGCACCTGTCGGCCTACCCGTCGTTCGACTGGCCGGCGTTCTCGAAGAAGGTCATCGAAGAGCGCCTGGGCCTCGTGTTCAACCCGTACACGATCCAGATCGAACCGCACGACTACATGGCCGAACTGTTCGACGCGTTTGCCCGTGCCAACACGATCCTGCTGGACCTGAACCGCGACATCTGGACCTACGTCTCGCTGGGCTACTTCAAGCAGAAGCTGAAGGCCGGCGAAATCGGTTCCTCGACGATGCCGCACAAGGTCAACCCGATTGACTTCGAGAATTCGGAAGGCAATCTGGGGCTGGCGAACGCCGTGCTGAAGCACCTGTCGGAAAAGCTGCCCGTCTCGCGCATGCAGCGCGACCTGACCGACTCGACCGTGCTGCGCAATATCGGCGTCGGCTTCGGCTACACGCTGCTGGCCTACGACAGCTGCCTGCGCGGCCTGAACAAGCTGGAAGTGAATCCCGCCCGCCTCGCGGCCGACCTCGATGCGAGCTGGGAAGTGCTGGCCGAGCCGGTGCAGACGGTGATGCGCCGCTACGGCATCGAGAACCCGTACGAGCAGCTGAAGGAACTGACGCGCGGCAAGGGCATCACGAAGGAAGCGCTGCAGGAATTCATCGGCAAGCTGGCCATCCCGCAGGAAGCGAAAGACCTGCTGCTGGCGATGACGCCGGCGAACTACATCGGCATCGCGGCACAGCTGGCCAAGGCCATCTGATCGGCTCTCTTAAGCCCGCTCTAACTTCGGTCCACTGTTACGGCAGCGCCATATCCGTTAAGGTATGGGCTGCCGTAATGCATTCCGGCCCCCTGCCGGCGTCCAGTACGGTTCTTTGCTATATTTATCGGTCGAAACGAACCGAAGAAAGACCAGGATGCCGCTCGCCACGCCCATTACCCGCTACACGAAAACAGCCATGCTGCTGCACTGGCTGATCGCCATCCTGATCGTCGGCGCCTTCACGATGGGGCTCGTGATGACGGACATCCCCGGCTTCACGCCCACCAAACTGAAATACTACTCGTGGCATAAATGGGCCGGCGTGACCGTGCTGGCGCTGGCCGCGCTGCGCCTGCTGTGGCGCCGCGCCAACCGCCCGCCCGCGCATCCCGCCGGCATGCCCGCGTGGCAGATCCGCGCCGCCGACGTCACGCACATCGCGCTGTACGTGCTGATGTTTGCCGTGCCCCTTTCGGGCTACCTGTACACCACGGCGGCCGGCGTCCCCGTCGTCTATTTTGGCTTGTTCCCCATTCCCGCGGCCTTTGGCGCCGACCCGGCACTGAAGGCGCTGCTGAAGCCCGTGCACTACTGGCTCAACATGGTGCTGGCCGCCATCGTGCTGATGCACGTGGCCGCCGCACTGAAACACCACTTCGTCGACCGCGACGATGTCCTGAAACGCATGCTTCCTTAACCCTGACGGAGTCCCATGAAAATCACCCAACGCATCCTGTTCGCTTCCCTGCTGGGCGTGTCCCTGGCTGCCAGTGCCGTCGTGCTGAAAACCGACCCGGCCAAGACCAGCGTCTCGGCCGTGTTCAAACAGATGAACGTACCGGTCGAATCGAAGTTCACGAAGCACCGCGTCGTGATCGACTACAACGCGGCCGCGATCGACAGCTCGAAGGCAACGGTGGAAGTGGACACGGCCAGCCTGGACATGGGCGACCCGGAGTACAACAAGGAAGTGGCGAAGAAGGAGTGGTTCAACTCCGCGCAGTTCCCGAAAGCGACGTTCGTCTCGTCGTCGATCAAGAGCGCCGGCGCGGGCAAGCTGACGGTCGCCGGCAAGCTGACGATCAAGGGCAAGGTCACCGATGTTGCCTTCCCCGTCACCGTGAAAACGGAAGGCGGCAAGCAGGTCTTCGACGGCGCCGTGCCGATCAAGCGCCTGGCCTTCAATATCGGTGAAGGCGAATGGAAGGACACGGGCATGGTCGCCGACGAAGTCACCATCAAGTTCCACGTCGTCACGCAATAATTACCCTGTCGGAGACATGATGAAATCCACGCTGCTGATCGCCCTGCTCGCCATCGCCGGTGTCGCCAACGCGACCACGTACAACATCGACCCGAGCCACACCTACCCCAGCTTCGAAGCCGACCATAAAGGCATGTCGCTGTGGCGCGGCAAATTCAACAAGTCCAGCGGCACCGTGACGATGGACCGCGCCGCCAGGACTGGCAGCATGGAAATCGTCATCGACACGGCGTCGGTCGACTTCGGCCATGACAAGATGAACTCGCACGCCCGTGCCGAAGACATCTTCAACGTCGAGAAATTCCCGACCGCCACGTACAAGGGCAAGTCGTTCCGTTTCGAAGGCGACCGGCTGGTGGCAGTGGACGGCGAACTGACGATGCTGGGCGTGACGAAACCGCTGCAGCTGAAAGTGAACCGTTTCAAATGCGCCCAGGATGCGCGGCTGAAACGCGAAGTGTGCGGCGCCGACGCCAGCGCGGAGTTCAAGCGCTCGGACTTCGGCCTGAACTTCGGCCTGCCCAATTTCTCGCCCGAGGTGAAGCTGGCGATTCAGGTGGAGGCCGTCGCGGCCGACGCTCCCGCTGCGAACTGATCGTCGTAAACGTCGGGGACAGGCACCTCTCGGGCCAAAGGGCCCGAGAGGTGCCTGTCCCCAGCCTTTCCTCCCACCATCCGTCAACGTTTGTTGACATCACCGACATCGTCAACTAAGATTGACGCATGCTCGATCTCAAATCTCTTCCCCGCGCGAACGACCCGGCCGAAGCCCTGGCCGCCGTGGTGGCCCTGCGTCTGGCCGCCGACAAGCTCGAACGCAAGGCTGTGGCGCACGCCATCGCCCAGGGCTGGTCGTGGGCCCAGGTCGCCGAAGCGCTGGGCGTCTCGAAACAGGCCGCGCACAAACGCCTTGCCCCCTTGATCCAATCCTGAAGGAGCTCTCATGCTGCAACGAATCCGACAGCGTCTGGCCGATATGCGGACCATCAAAACCCTGTGCGAGGCGGCGGAAAGGCACGCTCTGGCCGGCGGCGAGCGCGAGCCCGGACCGGAGCATTTCATGCTGGCCGCGCTTGATCTGCCGGATGGAAGGGCGCGGCAGGTGTTCGCTCGCCTTGGCGTCGATCCCGCTGGCGTGCAGGCCGCGATCGGCGCGTCGCACGGTGCGGCGCTGGCGGGCATCGGCGCCGATGCGGCGTGGCTGGAAGACGATGCCCCATTGCCCCCCTCTGCCGGCCCGTATCGGGCGAAAGGATCGATGCAGGGCGTGATGCGGCAACTGGCGGCGTGGCCGCGTGCCAGCGCCGCCGAGTCGCTGACAGGCGCGCATGTGCTGGCGGTGATCGGCGGGGCGAGACAGGGCACGGCGGCGCGCACGCTGCGGGCACTGGGCCTGGATGGCGAGCGGGTAACGGCTGCCGCGAAGGCGGTGATCGCGGCAGGCTGAGCGTCGGCACGGCAGGTTTTTGGACCATCGAGGATAGCGGTAGGCTGACCTTTGCCCTCGAGCGCCGAGAGGGCGGCATTGCATTTTCGCGAGGGGGCATTGGCAGCCGTGCCGGCCGGGCGCACGTATCGCCACCGCAATTCCAATCAAGTGCAGGCGCGCGGGCGATGCTAGAGTTGCCATTCGTTCTCAAGAATCGATCGCCGCATGAGCATCGTCGCCAAAGCGCTGTGGTATCTGGAAAACCGTTACGGCCAGCCCGGACTGTCTCTCGACGACGTCGCGGCTGCCTGTCAGGTCTCGCGGTTTCACCTGACGCGCGCCTTCGGCGTCGCGACCGGCCTGTCGTTGATGCGCTACCTGCGTGCGCGCCGCATGACGGAGGCCGCACTGGCGCTGGCCGCCGGCGCGCCGGATATCCTCGCGGTCGCCCTGGACGCGGGCTACGGCTCGCATGAGGCCTTTACGCGTGCCTTCCGCGACCAGTTTGGACGGACGCCCGAGGCCGTGCGCCAGCAGGGCCACTGCGACGCATTGGCACTGGTGCACCCGATCCGGCTCGATCACCGGGCACCGGGGTTGTCGGTGGCGCCGCGTCCCGTCGAGCGCGAGGCCTTTGCGGTGGCGGGCCTGTGCGCACGCTACACCCACGAGACCGCGGCTGGCATACCTGCGCAGTGGCAGCGTTTCGCCGCACGTGGCGCATCGGCTCACCGGACCACGCCCCATGAGTATGGCGTCTGCGTTCACACCGAGACCGGCGCCTACGATTACACCTGCGGCGTGGAAGTCGCCGGCGCGGCCCCCGCCGGCTTGACGCTGCTGCGGATCCCCCCGCAGCGCTATGCCGTGTTCTTCCATGCCGGCCATATTTCAGCTATCCGCATGAGCTATCGCACCATCTTCGACGAATGGCTGCCCGCTTCGGGCTGGCGCGCCACGGGCGGCCCCGACTTCGAACGCTACGACGAACGCTTCGACGTGACCACTGGCGCCGGCGGCGTCGAGATCTGGATTCCGGTGACACTCCCATGAAAGACCTGGCCATGAACAAGCAGATTCTCGATGTCGCCCTGGCACTGGCCGGCGGCCTGGCGTTACGCTGGGCTTTCGGCCTGCAGCCGATCTGGTGGCTGGCCTGGCTGGCGCCGCTGCCGGTGCTGCTGGCCGCGCTGCGCAGCACGCCGTTCGCTGCGTTCGTGCTCACGATGGTCGCGGCCCTGATCGGATCGAGTGGCAATCTGCATTATTTTTCGCTGCTGGTGCCGATGCCGCTGGCGCTGCTGATCACCGTAATGTCGGCGCTACCGTGGATGCTGGCGATCGGCGTTGCACGGCGGATCATGGCGCGCAATGCTTCGCCCTGGGCGGTGCTGGCTTACCCGCTGGTATGGTGCGCGATCGATACGCTGCTGGCGCACCTGCACCCGGACACCAACTGGGGCAGCCTGGCGTATTCCCAGGCCGGCTTCCTGCCGACGGTACAGGTCACAACGCTCGGCGGCACCGCTGCGCTGGTGTTCCTGCTGTCGCTGGTGCCTGCCGTGCTGGCATTGGCGGTCGTGCGCGGCTGGCGCGCCATGCGCATTCCGGCGCTTTGCACGCTGGCGCTGGTCATGGCCAGTGCCATCTTCGGTTTCCTGCGTGTGCCGTCCGCCGCGCCCGCGCAAGGCGACCTGGTGGGCCTGGCCGCCATCGACGACTTCATCGGCCCGCGCACGCCGGCGGCACGGACCGAGCACGTATGGCGGCAATACGAACGCCATGTCGAAACTCTGGCCGCGCAGGGCGCCCGCGTGGTGGTATTGCCCGAAAAGATCGCGGTCATGGCGCCGGACGACGCGGCCGGCATCGAACGGCGCATGTCGGCGCTGGCCAGGCGCACGAAAGTCCGGCTGGTGGTTGGCATCGGCATCGACGACGGCCACCGCAAGCGCAATCTGGCCTGGCTGTTCGCCCCCGACGGCAGCCTCGACGCCAACTACCAGAAGCACCACATGGCGCCGCCCGAACGCGACTTCACGCCCGGCGTCGCCTTCGACCTGCGCACGGTGGGCGGCACCCGCTACGGCCTGGCGATCTGCAAGGACATGCATTTTGCCGCGATGGGGCGCGCCTATGGTCAGAAGCGGGCGCAGGCGATGCTCGTGCCGGCCTGGGATTTTGGCGAGGACAGCGTGTACGCAGCGCGGCTGTCGGCGCTGCGTGGCGTGGAGAGCGGCTTCGCGATGGTGCGCGCGGCGCGCGAAGGGCTGCTGACCGTCACCGATGCTTATGGCCGGATCGTCGCAGAGACCCGTTCCGCGCCACTGCCCGGCGCCGTCCTGCTGGCACATCTGCCGGTGCAGGCACCGCTGCAGACGTTATATCAGCGCACTGGCGACCTGTTCGGCTGGCTGTGCACCGGTGCGGCGCTGCTGATGCTGGCACTGGGCTGGCGTCGCACGCCGGAAGCCGTTGCTCCGCCACCAACAGACCTTTCCGTGCCTTCGGCAAGCCTGTCTGCACGGCCGTCCGCCTGATCTTCCCGTCCTTCGGTATCTGGACAGGACGGTGACCTTGCTCACAGGCCGAATACGGGAACAAGCGGCCAAGCGGCGGGCGATGAGGGCCACTACTGCGCCGTATAGCCGCCATCGGCAGCATAAAAGCCGCCCGTGCAGAACGACGCCCGCTCCGACAGCAGGAACGCGGCCAGCTCCGCGATTTCCTCGCGCGTGGCCAGCCGCTTCATCGGGTGCGCCTGCGCCATCGCATCGAGCGCCTCCTGCGGCATTTCCAGCATGCGCGGCGTGGCAACGTAGCCGGGACCGATGGCGTTGACGCGCACGTGCTTGTCCGCGTACTCCAGCGCCACCGCGCGCGTCAGCCCCAGCACGCCGTGCTTGGCGGTCGTGTACGCGGCGATGCCGGCCACGCCGACAATCCCGTTGGCCGACGACAGGTTGACGATCGCGCCCCCGCCCGCCGCGACGATGGCCGGCAGCTCCGCCTTCAGGCTGAGGAACATGCCCGTCAGGTCCGTGCCGATGACAGTGTTCCAGGTCTCCAGCGTCAGCGTTTCCAGCGGCGTGTCGTGCGGTCCTGTCAGGCCGGCATTGTTGACGGCCAGGTGCAGTGCGCCAAACGTGTCCACGGTGCGCTGCACGGCGTCGTGCATGGCCGCTTCGTCGCGCACGTCCGCCTCGACCGCCAAAGCGCGCCGGCCTTCCGGGTCGAGCTCGCGGCGCAGCCGTTCCAGTGCGGGGCCGTCATGCCCGACCAGGGCCACCGCGGCGCCACCCGCATACAGCCGCCGCGCCACCTGTTCGCCGATCCCTGTTGCCGCGCCCGTCACGAGCGCGCATCGATTCACGAATTCCATGTCGGTCTCCTGTCAATAACGATGAGGGCCAGGCCGCGTCGGCCCGTGCGCGCAATATTGCCTGAAAGCGGGCGGGACCGGCAAAAAAAGAGCCCGCAATGCGGGCTCAAGGCAGATAAAGACGGAACTGCGGAGATTACTTGCCGTCGCGATCCCAGTCGCCCGGCAGTGCGCGTTCGACCTTGTCCCACGCCGAGCGCGAAGCGTGCTTGGCTTCTTCCCACGTCAGGCGCGAGCTGCCTTTCGTGCGTTCCCAGTCGTTGCGCAGCGACGACTCGTTGGTGTCCCAGTTGCCACGGTAGTTGGCGCGGCTGTTGTAACCCAGCGAGTAGGCTGGATCGTAGTCGTCGTACTGGTATGCCGGGTTGTAGTACGACTCGTTGCGGAAGTTGTTTTCCCAGTAGACTTTTTCGTCCGCCGGGTTGACCAGGCCGCCGACGCCCTTGCCGGCCATGCCGCCCGCCAGCGCGCCGATCGCGCCGCCTGCCGCCATGCCGATCGGGCCGCCCGCGGCGCCCATTGCCATGCCGGCCATCGCGCCGCCGCCGGCGCCGACGCCGGTCGCCATGTGGTGGTCGGACAGGTCGTCACCGCTCTTCGGATTGACCACTTCGGCCGCGCCCTTGCCGGCCAGGCCGCCGGCAATGCCGCCGACCACCGCACCGGCGGCCATGCCCACCGGGCCGCCCGGCGTGCCCGCCGCCATGCCCTCCATCGCACC
>Ga0265798_10002816_pt1 | contig 25290 bp, 25 predicted proteins | sample P3T30metagenome_FD_192430 | JGI IMG/M metagenome (GOLD analysis project Ga0265798, IMG submission 192430) | Plant litter microbial communities from East Loma Ridge, Irvine, California - P3 T30 | ecosystem: Environmental > Terrestrial > Plant litter > Unclassified | place: USA: California...
CGCGCGCAAACCATTTCTTGAAACCTGCGCCTTTCATGATGGCTCCGTCTCGATGCCGATACGGATTGGACAGCAAGGCAGCTCGGCAGTTCAGTGCTCATCCACAGCTAACGATGACAGCGCCTTTATTTAAGCCACCCGCGCCGGCGGAAATACCACAACGGCGCCACCCCACACGCAATCATCAGGGTAATCGCAAACGGATACCCGAACGTCCAGTTCAGTTCCGGCAACACCTTGAAGTTCATCCCGTACACGCTGGCGATCAGGGTCGGCGGCAGGAAGGCGACCGAGGCCACCGAGAAGATCTTGATGATCTTGTTCTGGTTGATGTTGATGAAACCGACCGTCGCGTCCATCAGGAAGTTCACCTTGTCGAACAGGAACGAGGTGTGCCCGTCGAGCGACTCGATGTCGCGCAGAATCTGGCGCGCTTCCTCGAACTGGTCCGAATTCAACAAGCGCCCGCGCATCAGGAAGCTGACCGCGCGCCGCGTGTCCATCATGTTGCGGCGGATGCGGCCGTTCAAGTCTTCCTCGTGCGCGATCGCGTTCAGCGCGGCGGCCGCGTCCTGGTCGGTGAATTCCTTCTGCAGCACGCGGGTCGAGACTTCTTCCAGGCTTTCGTAGATGCCTTCCAGCGCGTCGGCCGAATACTCGGCGTCGGTCGCGTACAGATCCAGCAGCACGTCCATGTAGTCTTCGATCGAGCCGGGCCGCGAACGGGCGCGCATGCGCACCAGGCGGAACACCGGCAGGTCGTCGTTGTGGACCGAGAACAGGATCTTGCCCGACAGGATGAACGCCACCGTCACCACGCGCGACGGGCCGTCTTCTTCTTCCAGCAGGAAGTCGGTGCGCAGGTGCAGGTCGCCGTTTTCGGCTTCGTAGTAGCGCGCCGACGCCTCGATGTCCTGCACCTCGTCTTCGCCCGGCAAGGTGACGCCATACTTGGCCTTGACCCAGGTGCGCTCTTCTTCGTCCGGATCGGTGAGGTCGACCCAGACCGGGGCGACGTTTTCCAGATCCTCGCGCGAGGCGATGGTTGCCTGGTTCAGCCGGCCATTTTGTAGGACAAATACGTTGATCATGCGCGGGGTTCTCGCTCTTGCGTGCTAATTTTCGTACTTATATGCGTGCCATTGCTCGGCCGGGATATAAAAAGTAGCGCAAGTGTAACCGTTTCGCCCCGAAAGCGGCCACCCGGTAACGAGAATTTTGCAGGGAAGCCAAGCCCCGGCTCAGGGCACCTCGGCAAAACGCATCTGGCGCGCAATGGCGCCCGTGCGGCGCTGCAGGTAATTGGTGCTGCGGTGCTTGTCGTAGTAGCGCGGATTGGGCAGCATCACCGCCAGCCGCGCCGCCTCCAACTGGCCCAGCTTGGCCGCCGGCTTCTTGTAGTAATAGCGCGCCGCCGCTTCGGCGCCGAACACGCCGCGCCCGAATTCCGCCACGTTCAGGTAGAGCTCGAGGATGCGCTGTTTGCTCATCACCGTTTCGAGCATGAAGGCGATCACCATTTCCTGGCCCTTGCGCAGGTAGCTGCGCGAGCCGGACAGGAACAAATTCTTGGCCAGTTGCTGGGTGATGGTCGAGCCGCCGCCGACCACCTTGCTGCGCCGGTTGTTGCGCTCGTAGGCGCGCTCCAGCGCTTCCCAGTCGACGCCGCCGTGCTCGTTGAAGTTGGCGTCTTCCGAGGCCACCACCGCGCGTTTCAGGTGGACCGAGATGCGCTCGTACGGCACCCACTGGTGCTTGAGCGTCGCGTTCGGGTTCTTGTCGCGCAGCTCGGACAATTGCTGGCGCATGAAGCTGGTCGAGCCGGGATCGAAGGTCGAGTACCAGCACACCATGGCAAAGAAATACAGCTGGACCAGCACGACCAGCAGCAGCGGGCCGAGGAAGATCCATTTGATCCAGGGGCGTGCGCCCGTTGCGGCGCCGCCCTTGCGCGATTTACTTGCCATGCTTTCGTCTTATTGTTGTGGTTGCCGCATCGCGGCCAGCACCTGCGCCGTGTCGGGCCGCACGCCGCGCCACAGGGCGAAGGCTTCGGCGGCTTGTTCCACCAGCATGCCCAGGCCATCGCGTACGGCGGCGCCGTGGCCGGCCGCAAAATCCATGAACACGGTTGGTTTATTTCCGTACATCATATCCAAAGCGAGCGTGCCTGGGTGAAACACCGAGGCCGGGATCGGCGGCACGTCAGCGGCCAGGCTGCTTGAGGTGGCATTGATGACGACGTCGAAGCTGCCTTCGATGTTGGCGAAACCGCTGACCGCCAGCTTGTCGCCATGCGCGGCGAAATCCTGCACCAGCTTGTCGGCCGTGGCCAGGGTGCGGTTGGCAATCACGATCTGGCGCGAATTCTGTAGCAGCAGCGGCAGCAACGCACCGCGCGCGGCGCCGCCGGCGCCCAGCAGCAGGATGCGCTTGTCGGTCAGCGTCATGCCGGCGTTGCACACGATGTCGGCAACCAGGCCGGGGCCGTCGGTGTTGTCGCCGACGATCTCGCCATCGGCGAAGATCAGCGTGTTGACGGCGCCGGCGGCTTGCGCGCGCGGCGCCAATCGCGTGGCGAGCCGCGCCGCTTCCAGCTTGAACGGCACCGTGACGTTGGCGCCGCGGTAGCCCTGCTTGATCAGGTCACGCACTGTGGCCTCGAAGCCGTCGAGCGGCGCCAGGCAGCGTTCGTACTGGATGTCCTGTCCGGTGGCGGCGGCGAAGGCCGCGTGGATTACGGGAGATTTGCTGTGGGCGATCGGGTTGCCGATGACGCAGTAGCGGTTGGCCTGGTTCATTGGGCGCCTTCGCCCAGGGTTGCCTGCATCTTGTCCTCGCGGGTAAAGCTGAAACGGGTGAACACTTCCCACAGGTCATCCTTGCCGCGGCTACGCATGTTCGCCGGGAAGGCGCCGAACGGCGCCGAACGACGGATGATCTCGAGCGCGGCCTTGTCCAGCGCCGGGTTGCCCGAGCTGCGTTCGATGCGCGGGCCGCCATCGTTCAGGTACAGCGTGCCGTCCTGGAACACCGGGATATAGACCACCAGGTCGCCGTACAGCTTGCGCCCGGCCTGCTGCGGGAAGTTCAGGGTGCCGACTTCCTCGATGCGCTTCTGCATCGCCTTGTAATACAGCGCATAGCCGACCTGGCGCGTGCTCGGCGTGATCTGGGTGCGCTTGGGGCGGCGGTTTTCTTCCTCGATGCGCTGGAAGATCTCGGCCGCGCTGCGCGAGATGGCGCGCGTGGAATCGAGGTTGTCGTTGCCGGTGCGGGTCGGGTCCGGCTTTTCCTTTTCCGTGTTCGCCGGCGCGGTGAACTGCGAGCGACGGGCCTTGGTGAGCACGTCCTGTTGCTGCTGTTCGAGCTCGGCGATGCGGCGCTGCAGCGCCTTGATGCTGTCGCCGTCCTCGACCCTGCGCAGATCGGGCAGCGGCGACTTGGCGCGGCCCTTCTCGGCGCTGCCGCCACCGTCCAGGTTGGCCTGGGCCAGGGCGTCGGCCTTGCTTGGCGCTTTCTGGTGCCTGGCGTTGACCAGCACCACTTCCAGGCCGGGGTCGGCGGGCTGCTGGCGGAAAGCGTCCGGCGCGGCGAAACGGATCGCCAGCAGCAATGCGTGCGCGGCCACCGATACGGCCAGGGCGATCATCAGGGGACGGTTTTGTCGGGAATACTTCACGCGCTGCGGTGGCCGGGGGGCTGCTGGAATCTAAGTGAATTTGGGCATTCTAACCCGGCGGGAACGGATGAGGGAGCTTGGCTGCTCCGGTGCAACAGAAGGTGGTCAGTTCGATAAGGATTGTTATCGAAGTGACTTCGAGAGGTGCGCGATTGCGGCTTCGGAATGGAGCTTGGGCCCCCTCGACGGGTGCCCAAGTCACGTTGATATGTTCCCGCGCAGCAGGAACATGGAGCAATTATTGAGCGGACGCCGGCGCCGGCTCCGGCGCATCCCCTGTATCGACAGCAGCCACGGCGCCTTCCGCCTCGACCACCTCAGCCACGGCCGCCTCACCCGTATCCGCCTCTTCCTCATAATCGAGCGACGCATCCGGCTCCACCGCCGCCACTTCGAGCAGGCGCGCTTCCAGCGTCAGGTCGATCTCGTCCCAGCGCACGATGTCGAGCTTGACCTGCGCCCCGCGCGCCACCGACTGCATGCCCGGCAGGCGCACCACCAGCGGGACATCCGCCAGGCGCACGATCTCGTCCTTCAGCACCACGGCCTCGACCTGCTTGGCCCCTTCCTGCCCCAGCCAGCGCAGGCACCAGTAGCGCTCCATGCTCTGCTGGAAGTCGTTATACGCCCCATAGGCCGCATCGAAGCTGGAGACGATCGCGAACAGCGTTGCATCGCGGTGCTTGAACGGCGCCACCAGCGGCGCGGTCACGCCGTGCGAGGCCGCCGCCAGGATCTGCCACTGGTTGACCAGGTCGGTATACCGGCGCAGCGGCGAAGTGCTCCACGCATATTGATCGACGCCGAGGCCCTGGTGCGGCGCCGCGTGCGTGACCATGCGCACCTGCATCTTGGCGGCCCAGCCGCCCGCGCCCGGACCTTGCGAGCGATAAATGCCCGGCACGCCCGAGTCGTGCAGCAGCTTGCCCCAGGTGCTGTTGGCGAAGATCATCAGCTCGGCGACGATCTTGTCCAGCGGCGCGCCGCGCTTGCGGCGCACGATGCTGACCACGTCATCGTCGACGTAGAAGTTGAAGTCGACGCGATTGGCCTGCTCCGGCTTGAGGCCGAACGCCTCGCGTTTCTTCATGCGGCCCGCTTCCAGCTGCAGCGCCCACTGCCACAGCAGACCGAGCTCTTCCTTGTGCGGATAGTCGCCCTCGCCACTGGCCAGGGTTTCTTCATTGACCAGGTCGTCCAGGTCGTTGTGGCGCAGATTGTTCTTCACCGGCACGCGCTCGGCGCGGGTGACCGTGGAAATGACGCTCCAGTCGGCCGGATTGAGCACCGCGTACAGCGACAGCGCCGGGCAATCGTTGCCCTCGGCCAGCGTGAAGGCATTGACCACTTCATCCGGCAGCATGGTGATCTTGTCGCCCGGCATATACACGGTCGACATGCGCGCGCGCGCGATCTTGTCGATCGCGTCGTCGGGGCGGATGCCCAGGCCCGGCGCCGCGATGTGGATGCCGACGCGCACGGTGCCGTCTTCGAGTTTTACGACCGAGAACGCATCGTCGATCTCGGTGGTGGTGACGTCGTCGATCGAGAACGCGGCCACGTCCGCCAGCGGCAGGTCGGCGGGCGCCTGCGGAATCTCGACCGGCGTGAAACCGGCGCCGCGTGGGAAGTGCTCGAACAGGAAGCGGCTCATGTGCAGCTCTTTCGGCGACGCCAGACCGCCGACGTTCAGCATCAAGCGCGGCGCGGTGGTCTGCAGCTCGTCGGCCGCCGCTTCCAGCGCCTTGTACTCGATGGTGTTCTTGTCGGGCTTGAACAGCAGCTGCTGCACGATCGCGCTCATCGCCTGCGGCAGCTTGCCGCCCTTGAGCTCGTCGACGTAGCCGGCCTGGATGATGGCCTGCTGCTTCTTCTTTTCGATGCCGGCCAGCGCCGCCTTGAGCGACTGCTCGGGCGCCGCCTTGTAGCGGCCGCGGCCCTTCTTGTAGAAATAGATCGGCGCGCCGTGCAGCGCCAGCACCAGGCCGGCGGCTTCATGCGGCAGCGGCGCGTGGCCGAAGTATTCGGCGCCGAGTTCAGCGAAGCCGAATTCTTCCTGGCCGGCGACTTCCCACAGGAAGTCGAGATCGACATCCGCGGCGATGCCCTTGGCCGCGTCCAGCAGCGCCTGCGGCTCGGGCTTCTCGAACTGCAGCAGCACGTCGCGCGTCTTCACCTTGGTGCGCTTACCGCTCGGCATCTCCACCTGGTAGGCTTCACCGGCCTGCGACAGCACCACGCCGACCTTGAAGTCGCCTGATTCCTCAAAAAATACGTTCATATTATGTTGTGTTCTTCATGGTTGCGGCCGTCTCCAGGCCCAGCACCGCAGGCAAGAATACCTCGGTGACCAGGAGCAGGCCTTGACGGCGGCGATAGACACAGCGCCGCGCGTAATAAATGTGTTCGTTCGCACCCGTGAGCGCGCGCACGCGCCGCGCCAGTGGATGTTCTGGTCCAAGGCGCGCGAATTCAAGCTGGCCGCGCCGTACCAGCGGATCGTAGAACAGCGTGCTGCCCAGCGAGCGTTCGCCCAGCGCCGAGAACAGCGGCCAGTCACTGGCATTGGCGCTGGTCGGCACCACGGTGTGGCCGAACACCGCCGGCTTGCCGTCGCACATGAGCAGCACTTCGCGTTCCCACACCCGCTGCGGCCGCGCCAGGCCGATCGCCGCCGCTTCGTCCGCCAGGCACAGCGCGCCGCGCTGGTGCACGCGCCGTACGCGGAACTGTTCGCTGCTCGCCACCAGGCGCGCCGTCAGCGAACCGGGCGTGACCAGCCAGTCGTGCATCCGGGCCGGCGCGCGGACCGCGCGCGCATGCGGCTGCCACGCGGCCATGCGCAGCGAAGCATTGCGCTTTACCACTGCCGCCGCCGTCACCGCTGGAATCCGCAAAACGCCAGCACCTGGTCCACATACTGCGGGAATTCGGAGATCGCATGGTCGCTCCCTTCGATCACGTGCTGGCGCGCGCCATCGTAGTGGGCCACCATGTCGCGATAATCCAGCACCTCGTCGCCGGTCGCCGCCAGCAGGAAATAGCGCTCGGGACGCGTGATGCGCGCCACATTCAATGCTTCCAGCTCGCCAATGTATTCCTGGCGAAATTCAAACGGCTCATCCGAGTGCCAGTTGGTGGTCACGCCGACGTGCTGGTCCAGCTTGCCGGTCGGGTCGACCGCCGGGTTGACCAGCACTGCGCGCACGCCGAGGCGCTCGGCCAGCCAGGTCGCATAAAAGCCGCCCAGCGAGGAGCCGACGATGGCGAGATTGTCCGGCGCGTGACGTTCGGCGAGTTCCAATGCCAGTGCGATTGCCGCCTTGGGCGACGCCGGCAACTGCGGGCAGATCAGGCGTTCGCCCTGCCCGGCTTGTTCGAGCGCTTCCTGCACCACGCGCGCCTTGAACGACGACGGTGACGAACGAAAACCGTGCAGATACAGCAGATACGGACTTGCCGTCATTGCGCCAGCGCGTCCAGCAGTTTCTGGTGCACGCCACCGAAGCCGCCATTGCTCATCACCAGGATGTGGTCACCCGGCTGGGCCTGCTGCACGATGGCTTGCACCATATAGTCGATCTGGTCGAAGCTGTGGGCGATAGCGCCCATCGGCTTGAAGGCGTCGGCCAGCGACCAGCCCAGCGCCTGCTGGCTGCCGAAGCCGAACACCAGGTCCGCATCCTTCAGGCTGCCCGGCAGCGCATCCTTCATCGCGCCCAGCTTCATGGTGTTCGAACGCGGCTCGAGCACGGCCAGGATGCGGCCCGGGCCGGTGCCGATCTTCTGGCGCAGGCCGCCGACGGTGGTGGCGATCGCGGTCGGATGGTGGGCGAAGTCGTCGTAGACGGTGATGCCATTCACGCTGCCGCGCACTTCCATGCGCCGCTTGACGTTCTGGAAGTGGCCCAGCGATTCGATCGCCTGGGCCACCGGCACGCCGACGTGGCGCGCGGCGGCGATCGCGGCCAGCGCGTTCGAGCGGTTGTGCTTGCCGGTCAGTTCCCAGTGCACTGTGCCTTGCAGCTCATTCTTGAACAGCACGTCGAAAGCGCTGCCGCCCGGATGCTCGACCATGGCCCAATCCACGCCCTCGGCCGAGCCGAACGATTCCTTCTCGCTCCAGCAGCCGCGCTTAAGCACGCGCCCCAAAGAGGCTTCGTCGCCGTTCACCACCAGGCGTCCCACGCCCGGCACGGTGCGCACCAGGTGGTGGAACTGGGTCTCGATGGCGCCGATGTCCGGGAAGATGTCGGCGTGGTCGTATTCCAGGTTGTTCAGCACCGCGGTCTTGGCGTGGTAGTGCACGAACTTGCTGCGCTTGTCGAAGAAGGCGGTGTCGTACTCGTCGGCTTCGATCACGAAGAAGTCGGATTCTTTATCGCCATGCAGGCGCGCCGAGACGCCGAAGTTCATCGGCACGCCGCCGATCAGGAAGCCCGGCGAATAGCCCGCGTCTTCCAGGATCCAGGCCAGCATCGAGGTGGTGGTGGTCTTGCCGTGCGTGCCGGCCACGGCCAGCACCCATTTATTACGCAGGATATGTTCGCCGATCCATTGCGGCCCCGACACGTACGGCAAGCCACGGTTCAGGATCTCTTCGATCAGGGGATTCCCGCGCGTCATGACATTGCCGACCACATATAAATCCGGGTTCAGCGCCACCTGTTCCGGGCCGTAGCCCTGGATCAGCTCGATCCCCTGGGCTTCCAGCTGGGTGCTCATCGGAGGATAGACGTTGGCGTCGCAACCGGTCACGCGGTGGCCGGCTTCCTTGGCCAGGACCGCCAGGCCGCCCATGAAGGTGCCGCAGATGCCGAGAATATGGATGTGCATGGGATGAACGAAGATATTTAAAGAGGATGTGTCAGAGCGGAATGATCTGTACGTAAATAAAGCGCGCGAATACGCGATTCTACCAAACGCCTGATTCCACGGGCCTTTCCTCTGCTGCACCTGCCATGCGACAAGTCTTGGTACCAATCAAGTGGTCAGTGGAAACCATCCATACCGCCTGTAATACACGTTTCGGTGGCGACTGTACGGCGTTTAAGCGAAGTCAACATAGCAGGCCAAGCGCTCGACGACTATTGTCATTTTTATCATTGAGGAGAGGCACATGGCAACCGACGTTTATCTGCAAATTGATGGCATCAAAGGCGAATCCCAGGACGCGGCACATCAGGGCTGGATCGAAGTCAGCTCGGCGCAATGGGGCGTGATGCAACCAAGAAGCGCGACGGCATCGACAGGTGGCGGGCATACCGCAGAGCGCTGTGAGCACCGCACCCTTGCGCTTTCGAAGCTCGCTGACCTGGCTTCCCCGCTTCTGATGCAGACCTGCTCGATGGGCAAGACCATCCCGAAAGCCAGGCTGGAATTCATGCGCGCCGATGGTGATGGTCACCGCATCAAGTATTACGAGGTCGAGCTGGAGAACGTGATGATCGCCAACGTCGAGCAGATGCTCCACGACGGCACCATGCTGCACGATGAGATCGGTCTTCGCTTCTCCAAGGTCAAGTGGAAGTACACCCAGCAGAAGATTGGCGGCGGGGCGAGCGGGAACACGTCTGGAGGCTGGGACCTCGCCTGCAACAAATGCGCGTGATGGGGGAGGCGTGGTGAATCAGGACAACGATCCGCTCCGCCCGCGTCCGACACAGGATGCGCGGGGCTTCTTCATGCTGCCGCAAGCTCCGATGGACTCCGGCTATTACGTCTACGGACTTCTCTACGGCAGACCGGCAAAAGGGGCGTTTCAGTACGCGCACCCAATCATGATGACGGCACTCCTGCGGGTGGGGCTGGAGTGGCAGGCTATCGACAAGCGACGATTCGGTGTTGGGGACATCAGCCTGCCCGGAGGTCCACAACCACCTTATCACAACAGCCACAAATCGGGACTCGATGTCGATGTACGGCCCTTGCGCAAGGATGGCCAGGAGATGCCGGTGACATGGATGGACGCACAGTACGACAGGGAAGGAACAATGAAGCTGATCGAACTTTTTCGAACCTTCGCGCCGGTCATCTCAATTCTATTCAACGGTCCCGACATCCCCTTCGTGAAGAAGTGGGTTCGGCATGACGACCACCTCCACATCAAACTCCGAGGCTGACTATGCGTGTTCGCACGATCACTGCGCTGTTATTGGGGACCAGCTGCGTTTTCTCGCTGGTGCACGCCGCCGACCCGGTGTTTGAATGGAAGTCACTTGGAAGGGCTATCTACCTCGTCCACGGCGGGACGCTCGCAGACCGGCAAGTAGCGACGCAGCAAGACCGCAAGCTTTCAATCGTCATTGATGGGCAACCTGCAAAGGACATCTTCGATTCCATCGGGCCAGACATGCCCGAGACGTGCAGCGGGGACAAAGGCGACCGGACGCGAGACAAGGGCGGGATCCAATGCACTTTTACCGCCACGGATAAAGGGACGAAGGATGGCCCTTATCGCTGCTGGATCGGTCTGGACCTCCGTACTGGGTCAAGTGTTGGACTGGTGAGCTGTTAGCCGGATACCGCGGCAACCCGGATGGTCCGGGGGCGAAGGTAGAGTCCCAACTGGTACGCGGCTCTACCCGAGCCGCCGGCTTTTTCCGTTCAGAGTATGATCACGGCATGATGATGCCGAACCAGAACAACGATCTCCTCCAGCTGCGCGCCGAGATCGCTCTCGTCGCTGCGCGCATGATCGCCCAGGACGGCGCCGACTACGGCACCGCCCGCCGCAAGGCGGCACGCCAGGTGCTGGGCGTCGATCAACCGAAACCGAACATGATGCCGGACGACGTCCAGATCGAGGACGAGGTGCGCAAGTACCAGGCCCTGTTCGGCGGCGCCGCCCATGCCGAACGCCTGTTGCACCTGCGCGAAACGGCGCTGGCGGTGATGGAAGCCCTATCCGATTTCAACCCCTATATCACCGGCGCCGTCCTGAACGGCACCGCGGGCGAGCACGACGACATCCACCTGCAGCTGTTCGCCGACAGCGCCAAGGAAGTCCAGATCTATTTATTGAACCGCAATGTTAATATCGAGATCTCGGAAACGCCGCACTTCAAGGGCGGTCGCCATGCGCCGGTCGAGACGGTGAGCTTTCCGTGGATGAAAGAAATGGTGCATGCGGAACTGTATGAATACCAGGACCTGCGCGGCGCCCTGAAACCGCGTGCCGACGGCCGCCGGCAGCGCCTCGACGCCGCCGGCCTGCGCGCCCTGATCGCCGCCGACGCAGCGCAAGACCAATAACAAGCTTCTGTTAACTACATGAACAAGAAACATCTGGCCGCCTACGTGGCGGTTGCCGCCCTGTTCGGCGTGATGGGCGCGATCGTCGCCATCAACAAAAAGGAACCGGCCCCGGTTACCACCACCATGGCCGCCACCGGCGGTGCGGCGCACTCGGCGGTCGACAGGTTCTACGCCCAGTCGCTCGACGACCTGAAAGGCCAGCCGCAGTCGCTGGCCCAATGGAAAGGCAAGCCGCTGCTGGTCAACTTCTGGGCTACCTGGTGCGCGCCGTGCGTGCAGGAGATGCCGGAACTGTCGCACCTGGCCAACGAGGAAGGTGGCCGCCAAGGCGAAAAACGCTTCAACGTGATCGGCATCGGCATCGATTCGCCGACCAACCTGTCCGAATTCGCCGAGAAGCTGAAGATCGCCTACCCGCTGTACGTGGGCGGCATGGGCGGCACCGAGCTGTCGCGCGACCTGGGTAACAAGCAGGGTGGATTGCCGTTCACGGTCCTGATCGGCGCCGACGGGCAAGTGATCAAGACCTATCTCGGCAAGCTCAAGTTCGACGAACTGCGCGCCGACCTCGCCGGATTGAAGGGCTGACGGCATGCCGGACGCATGGGCGCACAGTGGTGAAAAGAACGATCGTACGATTGTAACTACCGTCATCGTGCCCTTATCGACCAGTCATTTTACTGCTTGCCAACAGCCGAGCTAGGCGGCACAATGCCTGACTTTCGGGCAACCAGACTCCTCACCATGGCGAAAAAGCTACTGCTGCTCAACGGCCCCAACCTCAATTTACTGGGGACGCGCGAGCCGGCGGTGTACGGCACCACGACGCTGGCCGACATCGAGCACGCAGCAGTTGCACAAGCCCAGGCAGCCGGCGCCCAACTGGCCTGCTTCCAGAGTAACCATGAGGGAGCCCTGATCGACCGTATCCACGCCGCTCGCGAAGAAGGCGTGGATTTTATCGTCATCAATCCTGGCGGCCTGACCCATACCAGCGTAGCGCTGCGCGATGCATTCGCGTCGGTGGCCATTCCGTTCGTGGAAATACATATCTCGAATATCCACGCACGCGAATCTTTCCGGCATCACTCCTTTTTATCCGGCATCGCGCAAGGCGTGATCTGCGGACTGGGGACGGATGGATATCGGATTGCCATCGACTTTGCACTTAAATAGCGTTAATCTACGTCAACTTCATGTAACAGCGGCCGTGCGGCATTTCCATCGCCGGCCTGCTCTCTAAAACGAATAATTCCAAGGGGTTTCACATGGATCTACGAAAACTCAAGACCTTGATCGACCTGGTCGCTGAATCGGACATCGCCGAACTCGAAGTGACCGAGGGCGAAAGCAAGGTTCGCATCGTCAAGTCGTCCGCAATCCCGCAGAATCAGATGGTCATGCTGCCGCAGCAAGGCGTGCAGCAATACGCCGCGCCGGCGCCAGCCGCCGCACCGGCCCCTGCTGCCGCAGCGCCGGCCGTCGCCGCCGAGCCGACCGGCCACGTGGTCAAGTCGCCGATGGTCGGCACCTTCTACCGTTCGTCGGCGCCTGGCGCCGCGGCGTTCGTGGAAGTGGGCACCAACATCAAGGAAGGCGATACCCTGTGCATCATCGAAGCGATGAAGCTCCTGAATGAAATCGACGCCGATGTCTCCGGCGTTGTCACCAAGATCCTCGTGGAAAACGGCCAGCCGGTCGAATTCGGCCAGCCGCTGTTCGTGATCGGCTGATCAGCTTTTCCAGCATGGCGGCGCTCGCCGCCGCTTGCTCATCCATGACGTGTCCGGCGCCGCTTCAATCTGAGCCGCGCCGGTTTTCACTGAAACATCGGACCTACCATGTTTGAAAAAATCCTCATCGCCAACCGTGGTGAAATCGCGCTGCGTATCCAGCGCGCTTGCCGCGAGCTGGGCATCAAGACGGTCGTCGTGCACTCCGAGGCCGACAAGGACGCCAAGTACGTGAAGCTGGCCGACGAATCGGTCTGCATCGGCCCGGCACAATCGGCGCTCAGCTACCTGAACATGCCGGCCATCATCAGCGCGGCCGAAGTGACCGACGCCGAGGCGATCCACCCGGGCTACGGCTTCCTGTCCGAAAACGCCGACTTCGCCGAGCGCGTCGAGAAATCGGGCTTCGTGTTCATCGGCCCGCGTTCGGACTCGATCCGCCTGATGGGCGACAAGGTCTCGGCCAAGCAGGCCATGATCAAGGCCGGCGTCCCCTGCGTGCCGGGTTCGGACGGCGCCCTGCCGGACGATCCGAAAGAGATCGTGCAGACCGCGCGCCGCGTCGGCTACCCGGTGATCATCAAGGCCGCCGGCGGCGGCGGTGGCCGCGGCATGCGCGTGGTGCATACCGAAGCGGCCCTGCTCAATGCCGTGCAGATGACCAAGACCGAAGCCGGCACCGCCTTCGGCAATCCGGAAGTCTACATGGAGAAGTTCCTGGAAAATCCACGCCACGTGGAAATCCAGGTGCTGGCCGACGAACACAAGCAAGCCGTCTGGCTGGGCGAGCGTGATTGTTCGATGCAGCGCCGCCACCAGAAGGTGATCGAAGAAGCGCCGGCGCCGGGCATCCCGCGCAAACTGATCGAAAAGATCGGCGACCGCTGCGCCGAAGCCTGCCGCAAGATCGGCTACCGTGGCGCCGGCACCTTCGAATTCCTGTACGAAAACGGCGAGTTCTATTTCATCGAGATGAATACCCGCGTCCAGGTCGAGCACCCGGTCACCGAAATGATCACCGGCATCGACATCGTGCAGGAACAGATTCGCATCGCCTGCGGCGAGAAGCTGCGCTTCCGCCAGCGCGACATCATGCTGTCGGGCCACGCGATCGAGTGCCGCATCAACGCCGAGGATCCTTTCAAGTTCACGCCGTCGCCGGGCCGCATCACCAGCTGGCATCCGCCGGGCGGCCCTGGCATCCGTGTCGACTCGCACTCGTACGCGGGTTACTATGTGCCACCGCATTATGACTCGATGATCGGCAAGGTAATTTCGTACGGTGCGACGCGCGAGCAGGCGATCCGCCGCATGCAGATCGCGCTGTCCGAGATGGTGGTCGAGGGCATCTCGACCAACATCGCGCTGCACCGCGAACTGATGGTCGACGCCCGCTTCATCGAAGGCGGCACCAACATCCACTACCTGGAGCAGAAGCTGGCCGCCAAGCCGGACCTGCCGAAGGAAACGGCGCTCAGCGCCAAATCGGAAGCCAAGGCACAAGAATGAGCTGGACTGAAGTCGTCATCGAGATCGCGCGCGACCACGCGGAAGCGCTGTCCGACGCCCTGATGGAAGCCGGCGCGCTGTCGGTGTCCGTGGAAGACGCCGACGAAGGCACCGAAGACGAAAAGCCGATCTTCGGCGAGCCGGGCATGGAGCCGGAACAAGCCGCGTGGGACCACAGCCGTGTGGTTGCCCTGACCGATTCGGACGCCGACCAGATGGCCATCGTCACCGAAGCGGCCAATGCGATCCGCTTGAGCGTGATCCCGTCGTTCACCACCCGCAAGGTGGAGGACGCCGACTGGGTGCGCCTGACCCAGTCGCAGTTCGAGCCGATCCACATCGGCAAGAACATCTGGGTGGTGCCGAGCTGGCACACCGCGCCCGATCCGAATGGCCTGATCCTGGAACTCGATCCCGGCCTGGCCTTCGGCACCGGCAGCCATCCGACCACCCGCCTGTGCATGGAGTGGCTGGAAGCGCATCCGGCGCCGGGCAAGTCGGTGCTGGACTACGGCTGCGGCTCGGGCATCCTGGCGATGGTGGCCAAGAAGCTGGGCGCGCAGGACGTGGCCGGGGTCGACATCGACCCGCAGGCGATCGATTCGGCGCGCGCCAACGCCGAGCGCAACAACGTGGAGATCGACTACTACCTGCCGGACAACTTCGCCGTCGCTCCCAACGAGCGTCATGCGAAGGGCCAGTTCGACATCGTGGTGGCCAACATCCTGTCGAGCCCATTGAAGCTGATGGCGCCGATGTTGTCGGGCCGCGTGGCGCCCGGTGGCAGCTTGATTCTGTCCGGCGTGCTGGCACGCCAGGCGGAAGAAGTGGCCGCCGCCTACGCACCTTTCATCAAGCTGGGCGTCTGGGCCGAGCAGGACGGCTGGGTTGCCCTTCACGGCACGCTCGGCCAGGACACCGCCCCCGAGCCGCGCACCACCGCCGGCTAAGGGCATGGCGCTCGCCACCCAATGCCCCCACTGCGGCACGGTGTTCCGTGTCGCCGCCGACCAGCTCAAGCTGCGTGGGGGCATTGTGCGCTGCGGCGCCTGCCAGCTGATTTTTGACGGCAATGCGGGGCTGGTCGATTTGACCAAAACCGCTGCGCCGCCGCTCCCTGCTTCTTCCCCTGTTTCTTCCCCATCTGCTGCTCCGGCGCCTGACGCGCCGGCGCAAGCATCCGCCGCATCTGCCGACCCGATCGCGCACGACGAACCTGCTAGCGCGGACCAATCCGCAGCAGACGCCGCGAGCGGCGATCAGCAACCGGTCTACACCCTCGAACTCGATCGCACCTTCGCGCCGCATGGCATCCTGCCGCAGGCAGCGGCGAGCGAGGACGCTGGCGGCGGCAGCGACACCGCGCTGCTCGAGCGAACGGTCGACGACGCGCCGGAGGCCGAGCCGGCGCCGGCCGACGATCAGGGTGATCCTGAGGTCGCGCCCGAAGCCGGGCCTGATCCTGAACCCGAACCCGAATCCGAATCCGAACCGGCGGCCGCACCGGAACGGGCCGACGACGCCCCACCGCTGCTGCTGCGCGAATCGGCCGGCGGTTCGCCGCCGATCGCCCCTCCTCCACCTGTGACGCCGCGCGCCCGCGCCGCCGAGGCGCGCGCCCGCCGTTCCAAGCTGACCCCGACCCGCATCGAAGAGTCGCCCAAGCTGCGCGCGCCCGACAGCGACGAACCCGAATTCGTGCGCCGTGGCCGTCAGCGCGAGCAATCCGGCAAGGCACGGCGCATCGCGCTGGCGTTGGGCAGCCTGGTGCTGCTGCTGGCATTGGGCGCGCAGGCCGTGCATAGCTTGCGTGACGTGCTGGCAGCGCGCTATCCGGCGCTGCGCCCGACACTGGTCTCGAGCTGCGCCCTGCTCGGCTGCAGCATCAAGCTGCCGACCCGTCCCGATCAACTGGTGATCGAGACCGGAGAACTGATCACGCTGGGCGGCAACGCCTACACCTTCAGCACGCTGCTGCGCAACCAGGGCGACATGGCGCTGGCCTGGCCCAGCATCGAACTGACCCTGAACGACGCCGACGACAAGCCGCTGGTGCGGCGCGTATTCGGCCCGCGCGACTATGCCGGCGCGGCGGCAAGTTCTCCGACCGGCTTCGGCGCGCGCGCCGAACAGCCGGTCAAGATCCATTTCAGGCTGGAAGGACTCGAACCCTCCGGCTACCATATCGCCGTTTTCTACCCTTGAAGGCTACCCCATGACCAAAACCGCCCTGATCTGCGGCTCGCTCGCGTTCGACAAGATCATGCAATACCACGGCCGCTTCGCCGAGACCCTGCTGGCCGACCAGCTGCACCGCGTGAACGTCTCGTTCCTGGTGCCGACCATGCGCACCGAATACGGCGGCTGCGCCGCCAACATAGCCTACAACCTCAAGATGCTGGGCGGCGAACCGCTGATGATGGGCACCCTGGGCCAGGACGGCGGCGACTACCTGAAGCGCTTCGGCCAGCTGGGCCTGGAAACGCGCGGCATCAGCACCATCGATGACGCCTACACCGCGCAGTGCTTCGTCACCGCCGACGAAGACAACAACCAGATCAACGCCTTCCACCCGGGCGCGATGCAGTTCTCGCACCAGAACAACGTGGCCGACCAGGGCGCGCTGCGCGTGGCGATCATCTCGCCGGACGGCCGCGACGGCATGATCAAGCACGCGCGCGACTGCGCCGAGCAGAAGGTGCCGTTCATGTTCGACCCGGGCCAGCAGCTGCCGATGTTCTCCGGCGAAGAGCTGATCACCTTCATCGGCCAAGCCACCTACCTGGCGGCCAACGACTATGAATTCGAAGTGATCATGGACCGCACCGGCCTGACGCTGGAAGACATCGCCTCGCGCCTGGACGCGCTGATCGTGACCCGCGGCGCGGCCGGTTCCGACATCTATGCCGGCGGCGAGCACATTCGCATTCCGGCGGTGGAAGCGGCCAACGTGGTCGACCCGACCGGCTGCGGCGACGCCTACCGCGCCGGCCTGCTGTACGGGATCACCAACGGCCTGGAATGGGCCACCAGCGGCCGCATCGCCAGCCTGCTCGGTTCAATCAAGATCGCCAGCCAGGGCGGCCAGAACCACGCGTTCACGCCCGAAGAGTTCGACCAGAAGTTCGAAGCGGCGTTCGGGTTCAAGTTCCGCTGATCGGTTGAAGGGTCAAAGAAAAAGGGGCACCGTTTGTACGGTGCCCCTTTTTTATCTTGAACTCTCGCTTTACACGTAGCCGAACACCTGCCCCAGCACGAACAGCAGAACCTGGATCAGCACCAGCGCCACCAGCACCGACAGATCAATCCCGCCGATCGGCGGCACCACACGCCGGATCGGCCGCAGCAGCGGCTGATTGAGCGCGTGGACGAACGGCGCCAGCGGCGCATTCGGGTTCACCCAGCTGAACACCGCTTCGATGATCAGGAGCGCCATGAAGCCATACAGGATCCAGTTCAGGAACCGGTGCAGCGCGTACAGCAGCACCATTTCGCCGCTCGCGCCCTGCAGCAGCAGCAGCGCGCTGGCCAGCAGCACCACCAGGAAGGCGCCGATCAGGCTCGCCCAATCGTAGCCGCGGGTGCCCGGCACCACGCGCCGCAGCGGCAGCACCAGCCAGTCGGTGATGGTGTGCACGAACTGGCGGATCTGGTCGGGGAGACGCACGCGGATGGCATTCGTCCAGAAGCGCAGCAACAGCACCCCGCCCAGCAGGCCTGCGACGATATTCACGATAAACTGAAGAATGGACAGCACGGACTCTCCTCAAAAAAAAAACCGCTGTGCGAACGATCACACAGCGGCATTGTGCCTGAACGATGTCCGACTTGCCACGTGCACATCACGTGACAGGTACGGAACGTCGTTGGATATTACGGACGGCTGCTGGTCGGGAACGGCCATGCGGCTGGCGCCAGCACGGTCTTCGCGGCCGGAGCGGGTGCAGGAGCGCTTGGCGCTGCCGCCTTGTCCGCCGAAGCTGCTGGCTTGGCGGCCGGCTTCTTGGCGGCTGCCTTCTTCGCTGCCGGCTTGGTCTCGGCCTTGGCGTCCGCCTTGCTGTCGGCTTTCGCTTCCGGCTTGGTCTCGGCCTTCGAGTCGGTGGCGCTATCGGCTTTCACTTCCGGCTTGCTGTCGGCCTTCGCTTCGACCTTCACTTCCGGCTTGGTGGCGGAGGTGGCTTTGGCTGCAGGCTTGGCTGCGGTGGTTGCCGACGTGGTCTTGGTCGCTGCGGTCTTGGTTGCAGCGGTCTTGGTCGCAGCGGTCTTGGTCGCAGCGGTCTTGGTCGCGGCGGTTTTGGTGGCAGCGGTTTTGGCCGGAGCAGCAGCCTTGGTGGCAGCGGTTTTTGCTGGAGCAGCAGCTTTCTTGGCAGCAGGAGCAGCCGATTTAGCGGCGGTCGAAGCGGCTTTGGTCGCTACCGGCTTGGCAGCGGTTTTGGTCGCGGTCGATTTTTGCGCTGCCGGTTTAGCGGCGGTTTTTGCAGCTGGTTTAGCGGCGGTTTTGGTTGCGGTCGCTTTTTTAGCTGCCGGCTTGGCGGCCGATTTGGTTGCCGATTTCGCGGTCGATTTAGTTGCGGTCGCTTTCTTGGCTGCCGGTTTAGCGGCGGCTTTGCTTGCGGTCGCTTTCTTGGCTACCGGTTTTGCGGTTGCGGTCGCTTTTTTAGCGGCCGGTTTAGCAGCCGACTTGGCGGTCGATTTAGCGGCTGGTTTAGCGGCTGCCTTTTTAGCTGCCGGTTTTGCGGCTGCCTTCTTTGCTGCCGGCTTGGCAGCGGCTTTCTTTGCCGCCGGCTTTGCAGCGGCTTTCTTTGCAGCTGGTTTTGCTGCCGGCTTAGCGGCGGCTTTCTTTGCGGCTGGCTTGGCTGCCGGTTTAGCAGCGGCTTTCTTTGCTGCCGGCTTGGTCGCCGATTTAGCAGTCGATCTGGTTGCCGACTTGGTGGCCGACTTGGTTGCCGATTTAGCCGCCGGCTTTGCAGCGGCTTTCTTGGCTGCTGGCTTGGCTGCCGATTTAGCGGTCGACTTGGTGGCCGATTTAGTTGCCGACTTCGCTGCCGGCTTTGCCGCCGATTTAGCGGCCGACTTCGCTGCCGGTTTGGCCGTCGATTTAGCGGCGGCTTTCTTCACTGCTGGCTTGGCTGCCGATTTTGCAGTGGTCTTGGTCGCGGTCGATTTGCCGGAGGTGGTCTTGGTCGCAGCGGCCTTGGTCGCGGTTGCTTTCTTTGCAGCAGGTTTTGCTGCGGTTTTCGCTGCCGGCTTGCTCACGGCCTTGGCTGCCGGCTTGGCAGCGGTCTTGGTCGCGGTGGTCTTGGTGGCGGTGGTCTTGGTAGCGGCGGCTTTCTTTGCCACTGGTTTCTCTGCTGCAGCCTTTGCGGTGGACTTCGTCGACGACGAAGGCGCGCTCTTTGCTGCTGCCTTTGCTGCTGGTTTCTTAGCGGTTGCCATTTTTGTTCTCCTTCATCTGCGATGAGAAATACACACTAGGTTTAAAACGCGCCAGGCATTACTGCCCGGCGAGTTATTCATCGGCCCACGCCGCAATTGCGATCTGGGCCAATGAATCCGGCACCGGCTGAACTGCTGCAACTCCTCACAGTTGCAGCGCTTCAGCCAACGTCGACAGGTCACCGATGCCACGTGTTTTCACATCGCTACCCTTACGGGTGCGAAAAGAAAAAGCCGCCGTGCCTGAGCAATTGGTCAGACAAGGCGGCTTGTTCTTTTCGCTTCGCTTACGTGCATACTGGTTGGATCAGCGTCCTATTATTCGATCGAATTTGCCCGGGTTGCCGCGACAATATCACATCTTCTCGTTTTGACAAATTCAATCATGTAATGTACGCGCCCTCTTTGCGATTTCTTTGTGAGCGCGCAACCGTAAATCCCGATATTCGATGCCATTTTCCGACGCTTGAATGCGCAGCGCGTGCGCCAATCGGCGCCGATTCGAACTCGTCATCCGGCGCCATTCATCCGATCGCCAATTCCCGTTCCCGCCTTTCAAATCTAGCGTTCTGTAATACGCAGCATGTCCATCTTGCACAGCCACGCCAGGCCGCGCAGCAGCGTCGGGCGGTCGCACGGCCCCAGCGTATCGCTCAGTTCTTCCACCTGCATCGGACGCGGACCAATGGCCCCGAAAATCACACCGAATTCTTCCAGCGTCGGCATCGACGCCGCCGCGAAACGGTTGATCCCGAGTTCGCGATACTGGCGCACCAGCGCCAGCGAGGCCTCGGGTTTGAGTTCGACCAGCGAAGACGGTCCAAGTGCGCGCGTGGCGTAGCTGGCGAACAGGCGGAACGGATCGAGGCGGTCTGGCGCCTGCTGCGGCAGCGGCGGATTCAATGACGGATCGGCGCGGCGGCGCTCGGCCAGTTCCTCGAACAGCGTGCGGTAGCGCGCCAGCACCGCGCGCCAGTCGAATTGCTGGCGCGCGCGCAGGCGCGCGTTGTCACCCATCGTGCGCCGCAGGTGCTCGTCGCGAATCAGGCTGCCGTAGGCCTGCGCCAATCCGGCGCCGTCGAGCGCCACCGCCTGGCTGGCGTGGCCGCAGTACATCTCGAAACTGTCGACGCCGTCCTCGTAGCGCTGCGCCAGATCCTGCCCCGCGCCGGCCGCCGGCATCACGGTGGCGATGCGGTAGCCATCGACGCCGTCGCGCACCGTGTCGCGATAGCCGTTCCAGTCCGACACCACGCACGGCAGGCCGGCCGCCATCGCTTCCAGCGGCGTGAGGCCGAAGGTCTCCTGCAGGTTGTCGGCGAGCGAGGTGAAGATGTCGGCGCAGGCCCAGGCCTCGCGCTTGTGCTGCACCTCGCGGCCATCGAGCACGATCAGGTTCACCGAAGGACACAGCAGCGCCGCCGCTTCGTGGAAGGCCGTCTCGATCGCCTCGCCGGCGAACCAGCCGCACAGCACCAGGTGCACGCGCCGCCCGCCCTTCTCGGCGCGCTCGAGCGCATTGAACAGCTGCTGCGGATGCGACTTGGCGTGCACCGACAGGCGCCCCAGCGACAGCACGGCGACATCATCAAGCCCGATGCCGAGCCGTGCGCGCGCATCGACACGCTCCTGCTCCGAAAAGCGCAGCTCGTCGCAATGCACGCCGAGCGGGATCATGGGCAGCTGCGGCAGCTCGAAGCGCGTTGCGCCGAGCCGCGTGCGCAGATAGGCGGCCTGCTGCTCCAGCAACAGGCGCATGCTGTCGCGGACCACGCGCGAGGTGCAGACGATCGCGTCCCAGCCGCGCACCGGCGCGGTGAGCAGGCCGGTGACGGTGTTCATCATCTCGTGATTGGCGACGCTGTGGACGACGCCGCACAGGCTGTAGTCGCGGCCATCCAGACGCAGGCGCTGCCACGCCAGGCGCTCGATGTCGGCGCCGGGGTGATACAGGCAGCCGAAGCGCTGCAGGTCTTGCGGGCGCGATGACGGCACCCACGCCAGATCGCCCGCGTAGCCGTCCTCGCGCAACGCCGCCAGGCAAGCGTCGGCGTGGTGGCGGTCGGGCGTGAAGCATCCGAGTTCGCCCTGCGTACCCTCCTGCGCCAGCGCGCGCAGCAGGCCGACGCCGGCCGACTGCCGTCCCAGCAGCTTCTGGCCCGCGATGTTGAACGCTTCCGGATCGTAGTGCAGGGCAAAGCGGTCGTGCATGGAGCATCCTGTGACGGCGGCGATGACCCGATCATAGCGCCGTCACGGATGCGGCGGCGCGAGGCTGCAGCGCCGATTCAAGAATTCAATGCAGGAGCGCGTTCAGCGCTTGGGCGCCACGCGCCAGACTACCCCGCCTGCATCGTCTACCACCAGCAACGCGCCGTCCTGCGCCACCTCGACGCCGGACGGACGGCCCCAGACATCGCGGTCGCTCAGCACCATGCCGGTCATGAAGTCCTGGTACTGGCCGGTCGGCACGCCGTTCTTCATGAACACCCGCACCACCTTGTAGCCGGTGCGCACGCCGCGGTTCCAGGAGCCGTGCAGCGCCACGAACACGTCGCCCTCGTACTCCTTGGGGAAAGCATTCTTCGCCCCTTGCGGCGCGTGGTACACCGCCATCCCCAGCGGCGCCGAGTGCGCCTGCAGCAGCACGTCCGGCGCGATGGTCTTGCCCTTCAGGTCCGGACGCACGCCCTTCTGGCGCGGGTCTTCGTTGTCGCCCAGGTAGTACCACGGCCAGCCATAGAAGCCGCCCTGCCTGACGCGCGTGAGGTAGTCCGGCGGCAGGTTGTCGCCCAGGCCGTCGCGCTCGTTCACGTTGCACATCACGTCGCCGGTGGCCGGATAGACCAGCATGCCGACGCAGTTGCGCAGGCCGGTGGCCCAGGTGCGGCGGTTCTTGCCGTCCGGGTCGAACGCCATCACGATGGCACGGTCAAGCTCGACGCCCCAGGCGGCGCCGAAGCCGTGCGCCTTTTCCCATTGCGCGATCGGCTGCGGCGGCTTGTTGCCGATGTCGCTGGCGACGTTGGTGGCCGAGCCGATCGACAGCAGCATCGTCTTGCCGTCTTTCGAGAACGCCAGCGTGCGCGTGGTGTGGCCGCCGCTGGTCTCGGACAGTTCGGGCACGACCGTCTCGGCCGCGCCGCGCGCCTTCAGGTCGCCGTTGCGGTACGGGATGCGCACCACCGAGTTGACGTTGGCGACGTACAGGTATTGCGGCGTGCTGCCTGCCGGCCAGAACGCCATGCCGTAGGGGCGCGACAAGCCGGTGGCGAACACCGCGGCGCTGTCGGCCTTGACGCCGTCTTTCGAGCGCAGCACCTTGATCTCGCCGTTCGAGGTGGCGGCCAGGAAGATGTCGCCGTTCGGCGCGCGCAGCGGCAGGCGCGGCTTGTCGTCGTCGCGCGCATAGATGCCGACCTCGAAGCCGGGCATCACCAGTGGAATCGAACCGTTGGGGCGGGCCTGGACGCGCGGGCCGTTGCCGGCGCTCGGGGTGGCGAATGGGGCCGGCAGGTCAGCGAACTTCAGGTGGTGCAGCTTGCCGGGCTGGTGCTCGTCCCACGCGCCGGCACGGTCGTCGGATGCAGTCGCTGCAGCGGCCGTGGTTTGCGTGGCGGCGGCCGGACCTTTCAGCGTGGCCAGGTAGTCGATCAGCGCGGCGCGCGTCTTCTGGTCCGGCATGCCGACCGGCATGGTGGTGCCGGGCACGCGCTTGGCCGGGTCGAGCAGGAACACGTCGAGTTCATTGCGCGTCCAGGTAGTGCCGGCGGCGCCGGCCTTGTTCAGCGCGGCCGAATAATTGAAACCGGGGACCGCCGCCGCCTTGCGCCCGACGACGCCGAACAGGCCAGGGCCGGCCAGCGACGACAGCTTGCTGTCGACCGTGTGGCAGCTGGCGCAGTTGTTCTGAAAAATGGTGCGGCCATTCAAAGCCGCGGGGGCGGCGTGTGCGACGCTGGCCGCCGTCAGGCTGGCGAACGTCAAGGCATGCAGCGTCAAGGATTTGGCGTGCAACGGTGTCTCCCGGGTGGACGTAAAAGAACGCCATCATAGGTTAACTCGCGCCCGCATTGTCGCTTGCGCCGCGTTTCGGTCCCTGTTTAGCGACTTGCCTGTCTGCTTCCCGGCGCTGCGCTCACATGCGCGCCCGATAGTCGCGCAGCAGCGCCGCGCGCCGTGGCCTGAACGTGTCGCCGGTCGGCGCGGCCGCGGCGATGCGCTCGGCGCGGAACATGCGAAAGTCGTCGCGCAGGCAGCAGCGCGCCAGCACCACCAGCATGCTGTCGAGGTAGACGATGGCCAGCGGCCAGATGGTCCTGCGGCTGGCCACGCCGTTGCGGTCGACGTAGTCGATGTCCAGCACCTCCTCGCGCCAGCAGCAGGCGCGGATCAGGTCCATGTCGGGCAGCCGGGCGTAGCGCTGGCCGAAATGGTGGACCTGGGACACCGCATGCAACAGATGCTGCTGGCCCAGCGACGGCAAGGTCGCCGCCACCTTGTCCAGCACCGACTGCGCCGCGCCGCTCAACGCCGGGTCGCCCATGTGCCGCACCTCGGACAAGCCCAGGATCAGCGCTTCAAGCTCGATGCGGTTGAAGGTCTGCGGCGGCAGCGCGCCGTCCTTGACCAGCGTGTAGCCGAAACCGCGTTCGCCGTCGATGCGCGCGCCGCCGGCGCGCAGGCTGTCGATGTCGCGGTAGATCGAGCGTGTCGAGACGCCGGTGTGCGCCGCCAGCTGCGCCGCCGTGGCCGGAGAAGGCAGGCGGCGCAAGGCGCCCAGGAGCGAGAACAGGCGTTCGGAGCGGGACATCGGCAGCTGACAGAAAGTGACAGTAGGGCTGGCTATAGTAGCACCCGCTGGCCAGCACCTTTCTCAACTTTCACGCAGGAGTCACCATGTCGGTTCAGGCAGTCACGCACATCAATTTCAATGGCCAGGCGCGCGCCGCGCTCACTTTCTATCACGCCGTGTTCGGCGGTCAGATCATGCTGGTTACTTATCGGGATTTCGGCATGGCGCCGGACGGGACGCCAGGGGACGCGATCATCTGGGGACAGGTGGTGGCGGAGAGCGGGATGCGCATCATGGCGTATGACGTGCAGGCGGATACGGCATGGCATCCGGGTGAGAACGCGTTCTATGTGTCGCTGCGCGGGGATGCCGTTGAAGAGATCGCGGCACTGTGGGAGCGGCTGGTCGAGGGCGGCAGCGTGGTGCATCCGCTGGGGCCGGCAAAGTGGTCGCCGATGTATGGGATGCTCAAGGATCGCTTTGGGGTGACGTGGGTGATGGATGTGGCGCCCGACGTTACCCGCTGACATGCGCTTGGTTCATGCGCAAGCGACGTTGGAATACATATCATGACGTCTGCAAGCCGTTTGAACCAAGTCACCCAAAAGAAAAGGCGCTGTCACCGTAAGCTATTGATGGGTCTGATTGCGACACAAAACAATTGTTCAACGGTAGCAATGCGCTGACCGTCGAGCGCCCGACGCCATCCCAGGTAATTCGGTAGATAGCGTGAGGCCACCCCATGAAAGCAGGCGATCCACTCGCGCAGGCGTTGGTGGTAGGCATTGACGTTCTGCACGTGCATCGCGCCTGCCTTGCCGGATCGAACCCGCTCGCCGGCGCTCAGGTTGACCGCCTGGTGCGCGATGCCGTGCTTG